>Ga0302320_10008279_pt1 | contig 22674 bp, 22 predicted proteins | sample Bog_T0_3_FD_202130 | JGI IMG/M metagenome (GOLD analysis project Ga0302320, IMG submission 202130) | Peat permafrost microbial communities from Stordalen Mire near Abisko, Sweden - Bog_T0_3 | ecosystem: Environmental > Terrestrial > Soil > Wetlands > Peat | place: Sweden: Abisko, Stordalen Mire... | reverse complement strand
CACTAAACAATGTGGTCAACGGCAAGTCGGGCATCAGTCCGGAGATGGCGATTCGGCTGTCGAAGGCCTTCGGGAGCACGCCTGAAACTTGGTTGCGCATGCAGCTTGCCTATGATCTGGCACAGGCGCGAAAGGAAGAAGGGAAGATTAAGGTGCGGCGGCAGAGGCTGGAGCAAGTTCCCGCTTAGAGGTTACCTCTTCTTCGATGCCGCCGCAGCCGCGGCCCTCGCCGCCCGTTCCTGCATGGCCAGCATCACCACCTGCAGCATGTCGTCCTGGGGCGCGGGCTTTCCGGTCCAGATCTCGAACTGGCGGGCGGCCTGGTGGACGAACATCTCGATGCCGGGGATGATCTGGGCGCCGCGTTGTTTCGCCAGCTTCAAGAACAAAGTTTCCGCCGGATCGTAGATCATGTCGAAGACGTAGCGCGCGTTGATCTCTTTTTCTTGCAACGGAGTTTCCCGGCTGTTGCCCATGCCGACGGGCGTGGCGTTGATGATCACGTCGAAGGAATATTTCTTCAGGTCGGCGCGCTTGATCGAACGCGCATGAGCCCGTCGAGCCAGCTTCTGCGCCGGTGCCAGACCGCGGTTCAGAATGTAAACTTCCGCCCCACGTTCTCGCAGGCCGAAAACCGCGGCGCGGGCTGCACCTCCGGCGCCGAGGACGAGAATCTTCGCATCCTGCAGAGTGCTCAACCGCCGTTCCAGCGGCCTCACTACTCCGGAGGTGTCGGTGTTAAAGCCGTAAAGTTTGCCATCCTGCGCGCGGACCACCGTGTTGCACGCGCCAATCTTCGTGGTATGCGAATCCGTGTTATCGAGATAAGGAAGGATCGCTTCTTTATACGGCATTGTGATGCTGAGGCCGTGGATGGGAATTTCGCGCACCAGGTTCAGCAGATCCTTAAGCGTCTTGGCATGCAGCGCAAGATAGACCGCATTCACGTTCTCGCGACGGAAGGCCGCATTCATGATCGCGGGTGAGAGCGAGTGCGCCACCGGATCTCCCGCGACGCCGTAGACGCGAGTCGCTGCATCCACGGTCTCGATGCGGTAAACGCTGCGCAACTCCTGCGCCGTAACCTGACCAGGAGCAGTTTCTTCTCCTGGACTGACCGAGGCGAAGGTGAACACGCTGCCGGCGCGGACCCCGAGGACGCGGCTGATAAATCCCTGTTCGCCCATGCACATTCCGACAATGGAATTGTTGTCGGCTTCGCGTCCCAAAAACTGAATCATCGAAACATTGTCGGAAAGCGTCGTCGCAGTACTGACGACTTTGTAGAAGTCCGCAGGGAAGGCGCGCATCTTCTCCAAGGTTTCGTCCAGCTTCTTGGTTCCGCGAAAATCGTGGAAAGAAAGAATCAGCGCCGAGCGGGTACGCAGTTTCTGCAGTTGCGCCGGTTTGCACTTCTGCGCAGTCTGCAATTCCACATCTACCAGCTGACATCCAATGGCCGAAGCCTTGGTCAAAATATCCAGTTCCGACGCTACTGTACCGCGAAATCTGCCTCCGTTGGCCACACGGCGGCAGGTAGCGATGATGGTGGTCCCGGGATGCGTTTCGATGAAATGCTTGACCTTCGGAAGCGCCAGCGCGGGCTTCGAAACGTAGTCTAATCTGAACTCCAGAAAGGAGTTATCGCGAATTAAACCTTCGGCCTTCTCGACCATTTCAGCAGGATCGGAGGCGGTGACCGCCACGCAAACCCGCGGTAAGCGCAGAGGCAGCAGCCTTGGCGGATAACTTTTAGCAGCAGAAATCATCTTGAATCAGCAGTTTGAACCAATGCCCTAAGTCAACGCTTTTGTAATAAAGGTTCGGCGCGAATCTTACAGGGGCTGAATTGCAGATGCAACAGGGATTCTTAAAAAGCCCAAAAAACCTATTTCCAGCCCGCCCTGACACCCTCGTAACCTTGACCCTCCCCTACCCCCTTGTTACCGTCCTATTGAAGCCTAGCTTCCCTGTGATGGTGCTGGAGAAGGGGCTGCGTGCGTCTCTTCTCGGAGGTAAGATGAAGAAAATAGGACTTTTAGTAATGCTAGCTGCGGCAGTGGCGGGAGCTCAATCGACCTCCGACATGCCCCCCGTAGACACGACCAGCCCGCAAGGCACGGTTGCGACCTCGGCCAACTTTCCCGTACAGCGGGTCCAGATGCCTACCTACGCGGATGTTTACTGCGCCGGTTTCATTAACCGGCAAAGTCTACCGGACTCAAACTATATCGCGGGTGGCCTGCAGACCCCGTCGACCTCCAAATTTGTTAGGGGCGATGTTGTCTACTTGAAAGGCCAAGGGTACACGCCTGGGGCGGAGTACGAAATCATACGTGCTCTCCACGATATCGACGAATATGAAATGTTTCCCGGACAGAGAAAATTACTCAAGTCCACGGGCCAGCCCTATGAGGAAGTCGGCCGGGTGCGTATTCTCGACACCCGCAGCAAAACTGCAGTGGCGCAAATTGAGTACTCTTGCGATCCCATCAATCCCGGAGACACAGCGATCCCCTTTGCCGAAAAGCAGATGGTTCCATTTCACCCGCCCCTTCGCTTTGACCGCTTCCTGCCCACAGGCAGCAAGGTTTCCGGCCGCATTGTGATGGGGAAAGATTTTGATGCCACTCTGGGCACCGGCCAGAAAATTTATTTCAACGTGGGCGCGAACCAGGGCGTAAAAGTGGGAGACTATTTCCGCGCCGTGCGAAACTACACGGCTGACCTGAACGATCCCGTCGATTCGCTTTCCTTCAAAGCTTCCGTGAGCGAAGACACACAGAAAAAGCAACCATCCTTCGATCCAGGTCTTTGGGAAAAAGGGAACGGTCCAGTGATTCACGTGCGGGATTTGCCGCGCCGCGCCGTGGGAGAAATTGTCGTTATCGGAGTCACGCCCACTACCGCAACCGGAATGATTGTGTTTGCCATGGAAGACGTACATGCCGGCGACGGCGTGGAACTCGACGACCAGACGCAGGCGCAGTAAAGCAGTGGCCAATGGTCCAGTGAGACCGCTAACGGGCGACCCAAACCTTGAAGGAGAAAGAACGAGAGCCGGGGACGGGCAACCGTTCCCAGTTTCGGTTTTTTTGAAGAGACGAATGGTTCGCGATACGAATTGCGATTACTTTGTGATCCGGAAGTTGATATTGCTGGTCAGTGCGCCAGCGAGAGTAGTCACAACGACCGCGCCGGTGGTCGCGCCAGTCGGTATAACTGCCGTCATGTAAGTATCGCTGACGACCGTAAATTTGGCGGCAGCGACGCCGTTAAACGTGACCGACGTGGAGCCGGTTAGCCCCTGCCCAAGAATCTCCGCAGTCTGCCCAACTTTCCCCGTGGGAATCACGAATGCGACTGCCGGGCTGAGGCCCACATTTAGGCTGTAGATCGCGCACCCGGATCGGGTCAGGCATTTTCGTCGCCGAAGACCTCGGCGGTGAAGGCTTCGATGGTCGCGCCTCGTTGCCAAGCATCGCCTGGAAGCCCTGCTTTGCGGCAGGTCTGCTCGAGAAAAGTGACGCGATCCCAATCGCGCTCGACGGAAACTTGTGGAAGCAGCAAACCGCGGCGGCCTTGCCAACTGATGAGCAGGCCGTGACGGCCCACTTCGACCTCTCCGGGACGAATCGGCTTCGGCGGCGAAAGAATACTTAGCTCAATTTTAAGATCGGCGGCCTCTTCCAGAGCGACAGGTGAAAACCGATTGTCGTTGAAAGCCGCGGCTCGCGCTGTTTCCGCCACCGCCCGGTAAACCGAACTCGCGGGCAGCACGTATCCGACGCACCCACGCAGTTCGTCATGCAGGTAGAGCGACGTAAAAACGCCGCGGGGTTCGAAGAGGTGAGCAGTGGGAGGATCGAGCGGAATCTCCCGGCTCTGAAGAGCAGAGGCAATCGACTCGCGCGCCAGACGAAGCAATAAACCCCGCTCCTCCGCGGAATAGTCCTGGACGAGCGTTGTTACGGATAGCGAATTAGGCTGTCGGAGCGACATCGGCATCGGCCGCACGGGGCGCCGCTTGCGGCTTCTGGCGGCGGCTGAGAATAAAAGCGCGGCGGCGGCGCTTCGAGACTCGCTTGTCGATCTTCGACCAGAATGCGGCGAAGTAATCGATCCCGGAAACGAGCGACACGCACACCACGAACCAGATCGAAGCGTAGGCAATCCAATGCACCGGGAAGACAAAATTTCCATACACCGGCCATTCCTTCCAGCGATGGTCGAGAATAACCGCGACTACAGAAACAATCTGCACCACCATCTTGAACTTGCCCAGTTCGCTGGCTTCGATGGTGAAGCCGCCGGATGCGGCAATGCTGCGCAGACCGCTGACCAGAAATTCGCGGCCAATGATGATTACCGCGATCCACGCCGGAACCAGGCTGGGATTGAATTGCACCAGTGTGACGAAGGCGGCCGCGATCAGAAGTTTGTCCGCCATGGGGTCGAGCAAAATCCCCATAGTCGTAATCTGCCCGCGCCTGCGAGCCAGATAGCCATCAATCCCGTCGGTCATGGAAGCGGCAATGAATATGGCCGAGGCGAGCAATTCTTTGGCGCCATGTTCGCTGCTGAAGTGACTCGATGACAGAACCCACATCAGCAGAGGAATACTGCAGATGCGGATCAGCGTGATGGAATTGGGAAGGTTCACCGCGGCTCAGCAATTCCGGAGCGACCGCTCGACCGGAGATAAACTGATTATGCTCCACGGTGCCAGGGAACGCAATCGAAGCAGTGAGCCGGTGGGGCACAACTGCTTGGCCATGCGATGCACATGTGGGGACAGCCGCCTCGGCTGTCCCGGCGTGGGCGAAGCCCAGCCGGGATTTTAAATAAACCGATTACTTCGCCGCGGGAGTCATCGCCCCCGCCTTCGGCTGCTTGGCAATCACTTGCTCTTTGATCTTGTCGTAAGTGGCTTGCGGAATAATCTTTTTGTGCACGAGATCGAGCTTGGTCCGATACGGCCGGCCGTCAATGATTTTCTGCGAGTAGGCATCGCCGATTCCCGGCAGCGCTTTGAGTTGATCCTTCGTTGCGCTGTTCAGATCGAGTTTGTCTCCGGCTGCCGCGGCTTGGGGCGCGGCCGCAGCCCTCGCCAACGTCGGCACCACCGATGGCAACATCAGGCACGCCAGCAGCAACGGAAATATCCGCGCGAATAGTTTCTTACTGCGTGAACTCATAAGATTCTCCCGATCCAGTTTTTACTGGCAACTGGGTACTGGCCACTGACCACTGTTCTTAAGCGTATATCCCGCGCTGCCGAATCGTGTACGCCACGCGATCAATCGCCAGCATATAGGCTGCGATGCGATTGTTGACTTTGTGAGTCTCAGCGTAGCGGACCACATCCCCGAACGACGAGATCATGATCTCTTCCAACTGCTCGTTGACCACTGACTCTTTCCAGAAATATCCCTGGCGGTCCTGTACCCACTCAAAATAAGAAGTAGTCACGCCACCCGCGTTGGCCAGAATGTCTGGAATTACGAAAACGCCTTTGTCCGTGAGAATATCGTCCGCTGCAGAAGTTGTAGGCCCATTCGCGCCCTCTGCCAGAATGCGGCACTTCACGCGATCTACATTGCGGGAAGTGATTACGTTTTCCGTAGCCGCCGGAATAAGAATTTCGCAATCGGTCGTGATCAGTTCGGCGGCATCGTACTTTTCCGCCTCGGGGAAGCCATGCACGGTGCCATTCTTCTGGCGGAATTCGACCAGCTTGTTCAAGTCAATTCCATTTTTGTTGTACAGCCCGCCTCCGACCTCGGCGATGCCGATAACTTTATATCCCGCCTGATGCATCAATTGCGCGGCGTTCGATCCTACGTTGCCGAAGCCCTGCACAATCACTCGGCTGCTCTCGCGCGCGAGTCCGAGCTTCTTGCAGGCCTCATCGCACACCACCATCACGCCGCGACCGGTGGCCTCGCGGCGTCCGCGCGAACCGCCAATATTGATCGGCTTTCCCGTCACGCATGCCGTCACCGTCTGCCGCATGTGCATGGAATACGTGTCCATCATCCACGCCATGATTTGTTCGTTGGTGTTGACATCCGGGGCGGGTACGTCTTTTTCCGGACCGATGAATTCGATCAGCTCCGAGGTATAGCGGCGCGTCATGCGCTCAATCTCGCCCATCGACATTTTGTGCGGATCGCAAATCACGCCGCCCTTGGCGCCACCGAAAGGGATATTCACCACGGCGCACTTCCAGGTCATCCAACTGGCCAGCGCGCGCACTTCATCGAGCGTGACGTCGGGCGCGTAGCGGATGCCGCCCTTCGCCGGTCCGCGCGCTATGGAATGCTGTACGCGGTATCCCGTGAAGACCTCAAGGTGCCCGTCATCCATCTGCACCGGGATATAAACCGTGAGTTCGCGGTTGGGATAGCGCAGCACGCGCCACAGACCGTCGTCGAGGTTAAGTTTCTGGGCAGCGAGGTCAAAGCGAGCGCGCTGCGACTCCCATGGATTACTTTCTTTATCGACGTGCGGCGGCGTAGCCATCGTGGTCATAGATTGATCTCCGGAATGATTGCGATTCGAGACGTTGGCCGCCTCCGGGACGAGTTCCCGGCGTGAACGGGCAAACGTTCAGAGTATATGAGGCGAGGTGGTCAAGAAGCAAGGCGACCCCCGTAGTGTCCAAATGAAGGACACTACCGACTTCCGGGTATGGCTACACCGCAGATTGAATAAGTGCCGGGAAACGCCCTTAGGGTTTTGCGGGCAGCGGCTGCCAGAGCTCAATCTTATTGCCATCCGAGTCATAGATCCAGGCAAAGCGGCCGTAGGATTCATCCATTCGTTTGGGGTCAATCTTTACACCCTCTTGTTTTAAGCGGTCGAGCAAGGCATCCATATCGTCCACGATGTAGTCGATCATGAACGGCGCGGGGCTGGGATCGAAATACTTGGTGGAGGCAGGAAAAACACTCCAAACTGTAACGCGTTCCTTTTGCGGGTCGTCGTGTTCGCGCCACGGAAGCATCGCGCCTGAGCCCTTGTCGGTAAGTCCAAGATGCTTCGAATACCATTCGCGCGTCCCATCGGGATTCGCGGTTTTGAAGAAGACGCCGCCGATTCCTAGGATGCGCCCGCGCTGCTCCATTTTGGCGGGCGGCTTGGACTGTTCCGGTTGCGAAGGTTGCACTCTCTGTCCTCCTATCAAGCGGGCAGAGATGAGCAACAGCGAGCCAAGCGCAATTATGTTCCACGGTATGCGTTGCATTCGGCGGATTATACACGGTCAGTGGGTAGTGGACTCTGGTTTCACTATCCACTACCAACTATCCACTTGTTGCTCAGCACAATTGCAGCAAGAGTCAGGAAAGTTGAAATCAGTGAGTAAAGTGGGTAGTCGACTCTGGTCTTACTACCCACTACCAACTATCCACTACGCACTTTTTCACTGCTCATTCCTTGGCCACGCTAAACGTCGTCCATCCTCCTGCATTCATGTCGCGCTGCAGAGGTTGTTGCCAGGCGAACTCCGGATGGGCGCGCAGATGATCGGCCGCTTTAAAATCCTTGCCGCAAGCATGGCCAGCGGCCGCGGTGAGAGTCATTTCAGCGGTCATGTTGGAATCCGCAGCTTTGTTCTGCACGGCTCCGGCCGTTCCGAACGGAGGCTGCCAACCGCCAGAGCCTCGCGGTGAAAGATCAATGTGGCCATCGAGGGTGCGCTCGTCGGCATCTTCTTTATTCTCGAACGTGTCAAAGTGGTCCGCCATAAAACGCTGGGCTGCGGCGACGTCAATCTTTCCCTTGTTCTCCGCCATGAGTTGGTCCCAGCGCACGTGCCGCGCAGTGGCACTTTGGCTCATGTCATGGGGATCGAAATCCGTTTCTTCGCGAATCAATTTCTCGCTGATAGGGAAATTAGAGCCGACGAAATATCCATCACTCTTGCGCGCAAGCGTCACGTTCTTGAGTCCCAACTCAAGGCGGCCAATTTCATTCTTGTGAGTATCGGCGATCAGCCAGGTGTTGGCGTATCCGCCGTTGTTGCCTTCCTTCATAATTTGCGTGAAATCATCGATGGACGCCGAATATTGCGCCGCCTTGCGTGCGCGGACAAACTCAGGAATTCCCTTGGCATCGTAGCCTGAGAAGTGTCCGATCGTCGTTTCCGTGATGACGACGCCCGCAGAGTTCATCACAAAGTCGTCCGCACTATGGATTACGCCCGGCAGTCCGTCCATCAGCATGCGGTTGCCCGCGGCGGGGACAATGTCATACATAATGGTCCAGCGCTCGCCGTCCATGTATCCGGTCCAATTATTATGGGCAATCACAATCTTTCCGTCTTTGGTGTAGCTTCCGGTTGCCACAAACGCGCTGCAATGCTCGGCGACGCCCAGGGAAGCCGTGGTCTTGATGCCGTTTTCCTTGTCATACTGCTTGACGTAGTAATCCCATTCTTCCGCGGCATTCAGCGCGACGACGTCCCACAAGTCGATCTTGACGCCATGCGCATCGAGGCCATCGGAAATGCCTTGCAGCTCCTCGCGATATTCCTGCTCGATGTGCGGCCACATCATGTTCTGGGCGGCGTCGCGGAAGAAAGACCAGTCTCTTTTTGTCCCATGCGTCTCTTCGAGCATTACCACTTTCAGGGTGTCTTCAATTTCCGGCGCGAGAAGATAACCGTTCTGAAAACCGATTTGATGGGGCGTGCCCTGGAGGTGGACGAAGGTCCATCCATTCTTTTGCGGGCGGCGGAACGAACCCTTTAGCTCTGGATCGCGTCCGTTCGCCCGCAGCGAATGCAGCGGAGTGAAAGAGAAGATTACGGCGGCGATAAGAAGTCCTGTTAGAGGTGCGAAAGACCGGCGCATGATCAAGCTCCAGGAGATTGAGATTTCGAAGAAATTCTAACAGAGGGACAGACGTTCGCCGGTCGGAATCGCCATTCGTAAAGTTATGCAAATCACCGCAATCCTCGATTTAGTCCGCAACTTTACGCCTGAAATTCCATTCATACCTACATCAAGTTCCACCAAAGGAGATCCCCCATGCAAAAGCATCCAGTGCTCGTACTTATTGCGGCCGGTCTTATTTCGACTGCCGCGCCGTTCGCGATAGCCCAAAACAGCCCGTCCGACGGGCAGCAAACACCATCCCAAGACGACGCTATGCACCGCCGCGGCGGGATGGACCCCGCGCAACGCACCCAGGAATTGACCCAGAAGCTCAAGCTTAATTCCGATCAGCAAAGCAAAGTGCTGAGCATTTACGAATCCGCGAAATCGCAGATGGAAAGCTTGCACAAAGATTCATCCATGTCGCAAGAAGATCGCCGCAGCAAAATGATGGAAATCCGCAGGAATGCCGACGCGCAAGTGCGCGAGGTACTGGATTCGAATCAGCAACGGAAGTGGGATGAGATGGAGGCGCGGCGCGAGCAGCACATGCAGAACGGCCGCCAAGGGTCGCCGCCGGATGCGGGTTCCGGCCAGCAGCCTCCACAGTAATTCTCTGTAAATAAAAAGCCGGTCGCGTGAACGGCCGGCTTTTCAACTTTAGAAAAATGTTTAAGCGGAAGGATGCTTCAGAACATCCGCCAATCCATGCATACGCGTGGCATCGGCTGGAGTCTTCGCATTTTCCGCGCTCTTTTCCAACGCCGGCGCCATCCGCTTCAACTTGCCTTTGCTGCTTCGGTTCATGTGCGCGGCTTCTGCGCTATCAATCGCTTTCTGCAGATCGTTGATTTGGCTGGCCGGCAGCGCCTGAGAACGAGACAACTGGTCCAGGTACGCCTTGGCCACAACCAGCTTCGAGGGCCACACGATCTTCTGCTGGTTCTGAACGTTCAGCGTTCCCACCGTGACCGTTTTAGCCGCGTCGATTTCATTCTGCGTCAGGAATTTCGTTGGCTTCAGTTGGAACACATCGAGGCCGCGCGCAATTTCCGAACCGTAAATGTAGCCGTTGTACCAATAGGCCGACCAGTCGCCGCCGAGCACCAGCATCTTGGGATCGATGGGACCGCGGTCAAAATAGGCGATCTCAAAGGGATTCGCTGGATCGGTGAAGTCCATTACGGATACTCCGCCTTGATACCAAGCCTGGACTTCAATGTCGCGGCCCGGAACCGGGATCAGCGAGCCGTTGTGCGCCACGCAGTTTTCTGTATCGCCCTGCGCGGCCGGCAGCTTGTAGTAATTGTCGAACTTCAGCTTGTTATTGTTCAGGCTGAAGATCGCGTCCGCGCCCCATTTGCTGGGATCGTTCGGACGGCACCGCGCTCCCAGTCCACCACCCCATTCGTCGGTGAAAACCACCTTGCTGCCATCGTTCGAGAACGATGCCGAATGCCAGTAAGAGTAATTCGGATCATTCACCGCATCCACGCGCGTGGGATGCACCGGGTCTTTGATATCCAGCAGAATTCCATTTCCCGAGCACGCCCCCGCCGCTAATCCGATGGCCGAGTACACGGTGATGTCGTGACACTGGTCGGTGTCGGCAGGCTTCTCCGCGCCTTTCTTGCCGTGAGTGCCGCCGTTATTCAGGCCGTTGAGCGCGCCGGTGCGCGGATCGATGAATACACGCGGACTGGATACGATCGCTGCTTCCTGTGGCGCAGCTACGGGAACTTTGATGACATCGATGCGGAAGAGCGCGGTGTTCGGATCCTTGTCGGGTTTTTCGCCAGAGCATCCGGCTAATTCTTCCGTCTGCCGCACAAACGAAGTTCCCGAAACATAGATGTAAACGTTGTCCTTGTCGTTGGGGTCCGTCACCAGGGTATGCGTGTGCGATCCGCGGCAAGTCTGAACGGCTGCGACCTGCTTGGGATTTTTTATATCGGAGATATCGAAGATTCTTACGCCACGGAAGCGGTCTTTCTGGGGAGCCGGCAAGGGACGCCTTCGCGGCGGCGCTTTATCTTTATCTTTATTTTCGTCGCCAGCTTTCCCTTTATCCGAGTCCGCCGCAGCGCTCTTGTCTTTGTCCTTATCCTTATCCTTGTCGCTATCCGCAGCTTTAGCCTTGTCTTCCTCGGGCGCGGGAGGTTCCGCCGGAAAGCCTTCCGCGCCGCAATCCAGGCGTCCGTTCGGCATTTCCACTGACATGAACAATAAGTTCTTGTAAACCGACACATCACCCTGCCCGCCGGGGCAGACCAGCGATGTAAGCAAAGTGGTTTTCGCCGGATCGGCAATATCGAAAATATTCACGCCATAGAAATTTCCCTGAAACAGGTGATTGCCTTCGAAAGCCAGGTCCGAGTTGGCGAAGGCCAGCTGCGCAATCACCATGTGAAGGGACTTCGGCATCTTGCTGTTGGCGCCCATGCCGAGCTGTCCCAGCACCTTCATAACTTTGGGATCGTCGGGATCGGTCGTGCCAAGTTGAAACGCGTCCGGCTTCTTGAGCAGCAGTAAGTGCTCGAGGCCCATTGCGGCCTCGCCCGCATCATAAAGACCCGGCGAAAGCTTGGCTCGCGGATCGTTTTCATCCGAGCCAGTCATCCCCGGTGGCAGAGGCGGCGCGGGCTCGGGAGCAAATGGATCCTGGCCTTCCCCCCCGGCGTCTTTTTTTGCGTCCTTAGCGTCTTTGTCGGCGGGCGAAGGTGCCGGCTTCTGCGCCTGATCCGGTGACGGAGCCGCGGGCGGAGCATCCTGGGCGTGCGTTCGATCGATGGCAACGAAAGATAGAAATGCAACCCACACCACACACAACGCAAGACTGCGCAATCGGTTCATCGTTTCTCCTCTGTCTTTTCTTTCTTCAACATGCCTTCCATGATACGGATTTCGGCTCGTTGCGTATTATCCGCATCGGTTGCGAAGTTGAACAACTCCGCGTCCTGCCCGGCGCCGGCGGTATTGAACAGATCCTTCACCATGGTTAGAGCGCCGTTATGATGTTGTATCATCCCCATCAAAAACAAGTGGTCGAACTCCGCGCCCCGAGCTTTTCGCAGAGCTTCCATCTGCTGTGGCGTGAGCATTCCGGGCATAAGAGCCAGGGCTGGATGCGATTCATCCTGCGACATATCCATTCCTGGCATGTCGGGCATCGGCTCAGGAACCTTTTCGCCACGAGCTGCCAGCCAACGCTTCATGAACTTAATTTCGTCAGACTGCGAAGTACTGATACGTGCGCCCAAGGTCCGTAGTTCCTTATTTTGCGTGTGCGATGCCATCATCGCCGTCATCTCCACCGCTTGTTCGTGATGCATGATCATGCCTTGCATGAATGCAACGTCCGCTGAGGATGGCGGCGGCAGGGTTCCACGGGTGGATGGCGGCAGGGTTTTACTGGGCGCGCCCGGAGCGCCCGGCTGCACGATTACAGGTTTTGACGTATCGGACTGCTGCCCAAAAGTGAAGGCCGACTGGAAAACGGCACAGAATAAAATGGCGAATAGGCTGGCAGCCAGCAATGCACGATTGCAATGGAACCGGACAAGCATTCGGTCAAATGTGAAATGGAGGATCTGCATTTCGGCGAATTAAATCTTGTCACGAAATGCGGAATTTGGGTAGAGCCACCCGGCTTGGATATATCGACCGGGGTGAGTTCCGCAGACTTCATCACGAAATGTTCAAAAGCTTCGCGGAGAAATCCTTCTCAGCGATCTGTCTTTCTGCTACTGTTTTGACTCCGTGCCGCTCCGATTCCAGTGACGTGTGATGCGAATCACCGTCTGCTATGTGTACCATTGAGTAGGATTTATTCGCAGGCCAAGATTCTTCCGGGGGAAAGGACAACCGCGTGATCGTTGGAGTTCCGAAGGAGACCTATCCGGGAGAGCGCCGGGTTGCGCTTGTGCCCGCGGTAATCCCTACGCTTGCCAAGGCGGGGCTGGAAGTTGTGGTGGAGTCCGGCGCGGGCGTCGGCGCGGGTTATCACGATTCGGCGTACGCCGATAAAGGCGCCAGGATTCTTACTGACCGGGCCGCGATTTTCTCTACCGCGGACATGGTTGTGCAGGTGCTCTGCTATGGTTCGAATGACGTTACGGGCAAAGCGGATCTTCCCCTGCTGCGGCGCGGTCAAATATTGATCGGGTTCCTGCGTCCTTTCGGTTCCGCGGAAGTAATGCAACAGATTGCAGCCGCGGGCGTCACTTCATTCTCGGTGGAGTTGGTGCCGCGCACCACGCGCGCGCAAAGCATGGACGCGCTTTCCTCCATGGGAACGATCTGCGGCTACAAAGCGGTGCTGGTGGCAGCGGAAACGTCGATCCGAATTTTCCCCATGATGACCACGGCGGCGGGCACAATCACCCCCGCGCGCGTATTTGTCATAGGCGCGGGAGTCGCTGGACTGCAGGCTATCTCGACGGCGCGCAGACTGGGTGCCGTCGCCTCCGCCTACGACATGCGGGCCGCTTCGAAAGAGCAGGTTCAGAGCCTGGGCGGGCGTTTCATCGAACTGCCCATCGAAGCGCAGAACGCGCAGGATGCCCGCGGCTACGGCACCGCGCAGGATGAAAACTTCTATGCCCGACAGCGCGAACTGCTAACGCGTGTCGTCGCCGAAAGCGATGTGGTCATTACCGCCGCCGTGATTCCGGGAAAAAAATCTCCCGTTCTCATTACAGAGCAGATGGTGAAAGGCATGGCGCCGGGCTCGGTCATCGTTGATCTGGCTTCGGAACGCGGCGGCAATTGCGAACTCACCCGCACTGGAGAAACCGTAATGGCCCATGATGTAACCATCATCGGCGCTATCAATTTAGCCAGCAGCGTTCCGTATCATGCCAGCCAGATGTACGCCCGCAATATCTCCACATTCCTCGCCTACATCGTGAAAGAGGGCAAGCTGCAACTCAATCTGCAGGACGAAATCATTCGCGAGACTGTAGTGACGCATGCCGGCGAAATCGTAAACGCGAGAGTGCGTGACTTTTTCAAGCTACCGGCGTTGGCGGCGCAATAAAGATTCGCTATTAAGTGTTCACAGGTGGGATTCGTACATGGGCGTGGCTGCAGCCGCACCGTAGAAGTCCACAAGATGGCGGGGCTTTAGCCCTGAGGGAGAACATGTCCAACAATTTAATCGACTCGCTCTTCATCTTCATGCTGGCTTGCTTCATCGGCTTCGAGGTCATCCGCCACGTTTCGCCCTTGCTGCACACACCGCTGATGTCGCTGACCAATGCGCTCGATGCGATAGCCGTTATCGGCGCAATCGTACTGGTGGGCGAACGCAAGAGCACATTCGCAACCGTGCTGGGGGTCATCGCGATTGTCGCTGCGACCAGCAACGTTGTTGGTGGATTCTTTATCACCGACCGCATGCTCAAAATGTTCAAGAGCAGCCGTCCGAATAAGTAGATCTGAGCGCACTCGAAATCCGAACGAGCCAATCATGAACGAGTTAGCCGGAAGCCAGTACCTGATCGAAGCGATTTACCTGATTGCCAGCGCGCTTTTTATTTTGTCGCTGAAGTGGATGAGTTCGCCCACCACGTCGCGTCACGGAATTTGGGCGGGCGAACTGGGCATGTTGCTGGCCATCGCCGGAACTCTGTTGCATCACGGCATCGTCGATTACAAATGGATCGCCGTCGGCCTGGTACTGGGCAGCGGCATCGGCATCCCGCTCGGTATGGTGCAGATGACCGCCGTCCCGCAGCGAACCGCGCTCAGCCACGCCTTCGGCGCGTTGTGCGTAACGCTCGTAGGCACAGCTGAGTTTTATTTGGGAACGCAAAATAACTCCAAGTTCGGATTATCTGTGCTTTCCATGGAAGTGATTCTTGGCGGGCTTACCTTTACAGGAAGCTTGATGGCTGCGGGGAAGTTGCAGGAAATTCTGCCGCAGCGGCCGATTACATATAAGGGACAAAATTTCGTCAACTTTCTGCTTTTCGGCGTAGCCGTTTGCAGCGCGGCTTATCTCGTACTGCACCCCGAAGCGCGAGTTTTATTTCCCGTGATCGTAGGCGTCTCGCTGCTGTTCGGAATTCTGCTCGTGATCCCGATCGGCGGGGCCGATATGCCGACTGTGATCTCGTTGCTGAATGGCTATGCAGGATTATCCGCCGCGGCCATGGGCTTCGTCCTGCAAAATAAATTGCTCATCATCGCCGGCGCGCTGGATGGGTCGTCGGGACTGATTCTCTCGGTCATCATGTCGAAGGCGATGAACCGCTCGTTTACCAACGTTCTGTTTGGAGCCTTCGGCCAGGTTCAGGTGGCGGCGGCGGGCGGCGCGGAAGTTCGTCCAGTTCACAGCGCAACGGCCGAAGAGTCGGCGGCGATTTTATCGGCCGCGAATAAAGTTGTGATCGTTCCTGGCTACGGTATGGCGGTCGCGCAGGCGCAGCATAAAGTGCGCGAGCTTTATGACCTGCTCACGAAAAAGGGAGTTGATGTCCGCTTCGCCATCCATCCCGTCGCCGGACGCATGCCCGGCCACATGAACGTCCTGCTCGCGGAAGCCGATATCCCCTACGATCGGTTAATCGAGATGGACGAAATTAATGGCGACTTCCCGCAGACCGATGTGGCCCTCGTCATCGGAGCCAACGACGTAACCAATCCCGCCGCGCGTTCCGATTCCACGAGCCCTATTTTTGGAATGCCGATCCTCGATGTCGACAAAGCCCACACCGTCATGGTGATCAAGCGCAGCATGAGCCCGGGCTTCGCGGGCATCGACAATCCGCTATATTACCTTCCTAACACCTTGATGCTGTTCGGCGATGCCAAGCAGTTTGTGGGGGCGATTGTGAGGGAATTAAGCGGCGGACATTAGAGTGAGCGCCAATGATAGCGTGATATCATTTTCTGTGCTATCATGATATCGACCTTGGAGGTAGGCGTGGCTCAGCTTCTGGTTCGCAATCTGGAAAATTCGGTGAAGGCCCGTTTGCAGCGCCGCGCCCGTCGCAACGGCCATAGCATGGAGGAAGAAGTCCGTGACATTCTGCGCGCGGCGGTGCAGAAAGAAGAAAAAAAATCCGAATATGGCCTGGGTACGGAGCTGGCGGCCTTATTTGCTGACATTGGTCTTGATGAGCCAATTCAAGAGCTGCGAGGATTTGACATCAAGATACCTGACTTCGAAGAATGACCGTCCTCGACACAAACGTGGTGTCCGAATTTATGCTGCGTTCCCCGAATCCGAAGGTCGTCGGATGGCTGGACCGGCAGTCGCGATTGTCCTTGTGGTTAACATCGGTCACGATTTTCGAGATTCGATCAGGGTTGCAGGTTATGCCCGAGAGCAAGCGTCGCGACCTTCTCAACCAGAGATTCGACGAAGTTTTGTCGCGCATGAATGAGCAGATTATCCCTTTCGACTCCGAGGCGGCGGAGCAAGCTGCGTCTTTGATGGCAGCTCGAAAAATCCAAGGGCGCCCTAGAGATGTGCGCGACACTATGATCGCCGGTATCGTCCTGGCGCGTCGTAGCAGCTTGGCGACCCGCAATACCGCCCACTTCGATGACATTGCAGCGCCCCTCATTGATCCCTGGAACTGAAGTGCCGGTGCGGTTCTAAAACGTCGCCGTGATATTCTATTAACTCCAGCTGCGTACCGTTTTGGCGGAAATTCCCCGCAGTTTCAGATGAACGCTTCCTGAGCACTTCCCAGTCGAAGCGCAGAAAAAGAGAACTCAGAAATCATGCTTTCAGTCAGCAATGTATCCATGCGCTACGGCGCTAAAATTCTGTTCGATGAAGTCTCGGTCGCGTTTACGCCGGGCAAGCGTTACGGCCTGACGGGGCCGAACGGCGCGGGTAAATCCACGTTCATGAAGCTGTTGAGCGGCGAACTCGAGCCGCAAAAGGGAACTGTCGTTCGTCCGCGCAAGCTCGGAGTTCTAAGCCAGGACCAATATGCTTTCGACGCTTTCACCGCGATCGACACCGTGATCATGGGCAACAAGCGCCTGTGGGCCGCGATGCAGGAGCGCGATACGATTTATTCGAAGCCGGAGATGACGGACGAAGACGGCATGCAACTGGGCGAACTCGAAGGCATTGTCGGTGAGGAAGATGGATATACGGCGGAAGCCGACGCCGCGATTCTGCTCGATGGTTTGGATATTCCAGAAGAACTGCACAGCCGAAAGATGAGCGAACTGCAGGGCGGACAGAAAGTCCGCGTCCTGCTGGCGCAGGCATTATTCGGTCATCCGCAAGCGTTGCTGCTGGATGAACCGACCAACAACCTGGACTTGGATTCGATCCACTGGTTGCAGGGATTTCTGAATGCTTACGACGGCGTTGTGATCGCCATCTCGCATGATCGCCACTTCCTCAACAGCATTTGCACGCACATCGCCGATATCGATTACGAGACCATCATCACTTACACGGGATCGTATGACGACATGGTGCTGGCGAAGACGCAGGTGCGTTCGCAGATCGAATCGCAGAACGCGCAACGCGAAAAGAAAATTTCGCAGTTGAACGAGTTTATCGCGCGCTTCTCGGCTGGAACGCGTTCGAGCCAGGTGCAGTCGCGGCGCAAAGAAGTTGAGCGCTTGCAGGTAACGGAACTGGCCAGATCAAATATTGCGCGCCCTTACATCAAGTTCGAGCAGAAACGGCCTTCAGGCAAACACATTCTGGAACTCGAAGGCGTGAGCAAAGCTTACGACGAGAAGCAAGTCATCCGCAATTTTACCGCCAGCATCACGCGCGGCGAACGCATCGCGCTGATGGGCCGCAACGGAGCAGGAAAGACCACGCTGGTCAACGCAATTCTCGCGAATTCTCCTACGACGCCCGAAGCCGAGTTGCGCAAGACCAGTGGATACGATGGCACTTTTGTCGATTCCGGCAAAGTAACGTGGGGACACGAAGCCTCCATCGGATATTTTGCCCAGGATCATCGCAGCCTGATCGAAGGCGGCATGACCGTGCTCGATTGGCTGCATCAGTGGGATCCCGGGGCGGTTGGCGAAGAAATTCGCGGACTGCTCGGGCAGATGCTTTTCCAGCGCGACGAAGCGACCAAATCCACCAGCGTGCTTTCCGGCGGCGAAGCGGCCCGGCTGCTCTTCTGCAAGCTCATGTTGCAGAAGCCGAACGTTCTGGTGCTTGACGAACCTACAAACCACTTGGACCTGGAAGCGATCAACGCGCTAAATATTTCTTTGCAGCGTTATCAGGGAACGGTTTTTCTGGTCAGCCACGATCACGACTTGATCGACGAAGTCGCCACGCGTATATGGCACTTTGAGAGCGATCATAAGATCACTGACTTCAAGGGGACGTACGAGGAATATCAGGCGGCGGTGGTGGCGTAAGCCAAAGCAGGTTCCCTTCGACTTCGCTCAGGGCAGGCTCTCGCTCCGCTCGGAATGACAATAGAAATCATGTAGGGACGGACGCCTTCGTCCGTCCAGTCGAGCAAAGCTCGACAGCCCCTTTTCCGCTGCATGCTCACTACCTATGAACTAACCAGGTTCTCCACAGATTTCCACAGTTCCCCCTATTGCCTTTCCATCAGCAACTTACAGATAATGGCTTCGGGGTCGTACTTGCGCAATCCGCGCAGGAATGGTGTAGAAGTGTACAGCCGAGCCGATTTACTTCGAATTCTTCACGTCACAGCGCGCCAGTTATCGAATTGGGAGCGCGCCGGACTGATTGCGGCCTCCACTACTTATTCCTTCGCCGACCTGCTCAAAATAAAAAAAGTTCGCGACCTTTGCGCCATGCGTGTGCGTCCTGCCGTCATTCGCGAATCGCTCGAGGCCATGCAAAAGCAAGCCTCCGGGATGTCGAATCCCCTGGTCGATGCGGGAGTATCCTCCACCGGCAAACATCGCGTCGCCTTCCGTCACGAAGGCCGCTTACTCGAACCGATTGCCGGCCAGTTCGTGATGGACTTCACGACCCGCGAAAAAGTTGTGACCAGCACGCCGATCCCGACCTCTGAGCCCGGCGCGCAGGAAAACGAAGCTGCCATGTGGTTCGCCCGTGGCATCGCGTTGGAAGAAGATCCTGCAACGCAAACGGAAGCGCTTGCGGCGTATCAGAAAGTTCTCGAGGCGGACCCGAATCACGCGGCTGCGCATATTAATCTCGGCACGCTGCACTACAACCGGCAGGACTTTACGCTGGCGGAAAAACATTACCGCGCAGCTCTGCACTCTGATCCGCGCTACGCACTGGCTTATTTCGATCTTGGCAACGTACTTGATGAAACCGGACGCGTGCAGGAAGCCATTCAAACTTACAAGATGGCGATCCAACTCGCCCCTACCTACGCCGACGCGCACTACAACCTCGCGCTCGCCTTCGAAAAAACCCGCGAGCCGCGCAAGGCGCTGAAACACTGGCAGGCCTACGTGAAGCTTGATACCACGGGACCGTGGTCGGTTCACGCGCGCAATCAGATTCAACGGATTTTGCAGGCCGATACACTGAAGCTGGTACACTCACGGCGCGGGTAGACCACTGGCGGGCACTCCAAAAAACTCTTGTTTCTTATCCCCGCTGGCGGTAAAATGAGCATTGTCAGCATATAAACGGAGCGGTCATTCGTGGTCGCGTGTTGATGCCGCCAGAAATGGCTTCCACCCAAGCGTGGATATACCCAAGAGTTCCGATTAGTTGTTCAGTTCTTCAAGAGGCTCTCGAGAGAGAGCCTCTTGCTATTGCGGGGTCTTGATGGGCTTGTTGTGCAACGTGTTGTAGAGAATCACCTCGAACCTGATTGGTTTGGCCCGCGGCCTGGAACCATGCTGAGCATCTCTTACGTACGCGCTTTGTACGAACAAGGCTAAGCCTCCACTTCGCGACGCCGCGAAAAATACGTCGTATTCCAGTCTTTGCCCCAAGTCTCCAATCAACTCCACCGTAAAAAAATTGCCTTTGCCCGTGTGGTAACACTTTCGATTGGTTAAATTTTCATTAATTTCTGGCAAAAGCTTCGATAATTCGTAGCGCTGAAAATCAAATACGCGAGTTTCGCGAGTGTCGGAATACAGCATGGTTCTGTCCGGCCGCTCGCCCTCTTTCAGCCCCCGCGTGAAGCAGTGCATGCTGAAACTGACTTTCACCCGGTATTGGGTCGCTGGTTTATCGGTCTTGGATGGCTGCTCGTAAGTTATGTACTTTGGATGCAGATGAGCCAGGTCATAAGAGATATTTTGGCGGAGAAACGGCTGCCATTTCATATCAGCACATGCGGCAATTCTACGCTTCGATCCGTATTTCTCCTGCAGAGAACGTTCTTAGGGCCTCAAAGTGCTAAAATCACAAGTTTGCCATTCCTCGCCTGAAGGTACCATATGTCCGAGACGACTTTGCAATCCCCCGTCCCCACGCCCCTAACCACCCTCACCGAAGACGAAATACTTTTCCGCGATAACATCCGGCAATTCGCCGACGATCGCATCCGTCCGCACGTCAAAGAAATGGACGAGAAGGGCCTCTTCAACCACGATCTCATCGATGAATTCTTTCAGCTCGGCATCATGGGCATCGAGATCCCCGAAGAATACGGCGGAGCCGGCGCAAAGTTTTTCGAAGCGATTCTAGCGGTCGAAGAATTGTCGCGTGTCGATGCCTCGGCCGGCGTCGTTGTCGATGTGCAAAACACTCTGGTCAATAACGCGCTGATACGGTGGGGAAACGCGGAGCAGAAGAAACGGTACTTGCCGAAGATGGCCGCCGACACCGTGGGCGCTTACGCGCTCAGCGAAGCCAGTTCCGGCTCCGACGCCTTCGGCCTGCAAACCCGCGCCCAACTGCAAGGCGGCGACTACGTGCTCAACGGCCGCAAGCTTTGGATCACCAACGGCAAGGAAGCAGGACTCTTCGTATTATTTGCCACGCTCGACCCCTCCGCCGGATACAAAGGCATCACCGCCTTCCTGATCGAAAAAGATTTCCCCGGATTCAGCGTCGGCAAGAAGGAAGACAAGCTAGGAATCCGCGCTTCGTCAACCTGCGAACTGATACTCGAAGACTGCAAAGTCTCGAGAGAAAACGTGATCGGCGAGCCCGGTAAAGGCTACAAGATCGCGATCGAAACCCTGAACGAAGGCCGCATCGGCATCGGTGCCCAGATGATTGGACTCGCTCGCGGCGCATGGGAGTTCGCTGCGAAGTACGCCGTTGAACGAAAGCAATTCGGCAAGTCGATTTCGGAGTTCCAGGGCATCCAATTCCAGATCGCGCAAATGGCCACTGAAATCGAAGCTGCCCGCCTGATGGTTTACAACGCCGCCCGCATGAAAGATGCCGGCGTGAACTTCGTCAAAGAGGCCGCCATGACGAAGCTCTTCGCCTCGCAGGTGGCCGAACGCGTGACCTCGCTGGCCATCGAAATCTACGGCGGCGCTGGCTTTACCAAAGACTATCCGGTCGAGAAATTCTGGCGCGACGCTAAGATCGGCAAGATCTACGAAGGCACCTCCAACATGCAGCTCGCCACGATCGCCAAGCTGGTGATGGGCGGGAAGTAGCGAAAAATATCAAAGTTTGTCGCAACAAATTTTGCACACTTTTCAACGCGAGCCCCAGCCTTGTACAAATCCGCTTGCTCAATATGTGCATGGGATTGCACTTGGGCCACCCTTTGTGATCCGCATCACACCCACTAAGGTAATCATTTTCAATAGTTTACAAAGATTTTAATCATTGGTTGAATAGCTGCAATCTCCCCTGTGCTTGCGCTCGAAGGCAAGCTGGGGTGCTGCTTGAACGCTTTCGTCAGCTACACGTCGGTGATGCCAGTCGCGGTTCCTAAAAAGAAGCGGAGCCTGCTACCCATCCTCACAGTTTTGTTCCTGTTTTCCTACGGCCTGATGACCTTTCTAATCGTGGAGCAGGGCTCGGCCATTCAGTCGCAGGGCAACACAATCAAAATTCTCATGCGCGACAGCATGGAGCTTTGGACCGCCAAAGGCAAGGCAATCAGCGACCAGCAGATGGCGAAATCCCAGTCCGTCGCCAACGCTCCCTCGACCCAGGGAGACGTTCGTCACGATCAAGTGGACCAAGAGCAGACTCCGTCGTCCCAGAGCAAGACCCCGTCCGCCCAGGCAGCACCACAACACCGCCCAAGCCACGCCGGCAAGATCGCGAAGCCCGAGACCCAGCTTCCGCCCGTGCCTGCGTCGGACTTGGTTGATCGTCGTCGCGCTTTAAGCACGATCTAGTGACACGCAGGACACAGATCACAGACGTGTTTGGATTTTTTGAACATTGGAAATTTGGTAGGTGGAAAATGAAAGTTCTGGCCCTAGCCCTGATGTTAAGTCTCACGGCCGCCAAGCCCGCGCAGCCCGTGCGCCGGCCCACCGGCCAGGTTGAGCAGCACTCCAAAGGCGGACGCTGGTATTTCGCCGCCACCGGCCACGCCGTCTACTGCTACGGCCCGGTGATGACTCTGCCCCAAGCCAATGGCGACCTGCAAAAAGTCGCCACGTTTTGCCGCGACGGGCAAACGGTCGTTCCTCTCAAAGATTAATTTTCTTATAATGTGTTGGCATCTGAGGCCCCGCGCGCGAGGAATCTCAGCCTGATCGTCCGCCTCGCGCCAACCTGCGCGCCTTCCCTTGTAAACTGAAGCCATGCCCGAACTCCCCGAAGTAGAAACCATCGCGCGTGGACTCGCCAAACGAGTCACCGGAGATGTAATCGAATCGGTCTGGCTAGGAGAAAAGCCGGAGCCCCTAAAGTCTCCAGCGCATGAAATCGCCGCTGCGATAGAGCATA
>Ga0302320_10008278_pt1 | contig 22675 bp, 21 predicted proteins | sample Bog_T0_3_FD_202130 | JGI IMG/M metagenome (GOLD analysis project Ga0302320, IMG submission 202130) | Peat permafrost microbial communities from Stordalen Mire near Abisko, Sweden - Bog_T0_3 | ecosystem: Environmental > Terrestrial > Soil > Wetlands > Peat | place: Sweden: Abisko, Stordalen Mire... | reverse complement strand
TTGTGTATAACTTTTTTTATCCGACTATTTTATTTATTTTTTATCAAAAAAAAGCACCTTTTTTATCAAAAAAAAGAAGTTATCCACAACTTCTGATAGTTTTAATCTAGTAAAAAAAATATTCCAATAACGATCGTCGATGTGGATATGTGGATAACTTTTTAACTATATAATATTAAAGACAAAAATATGAAAATCTCTGTGGATAACCCTGTGGATAAGTGTGTGGATAACTTGTGGATAAAAAGTTATCCACAAGTTATCCACACACTTATCCACACACTTATCCACAAAATTTTGCATTTTTAGAGAAAAGGTCAAATATTATGAGAAATGAAAGTGAACATCAATGATTTTAATTTAATTTCTGGAGCGTTGCTGTGAGTGCCCCAGTCAAGACGATCATAACGCCTAGTCGCTGGGTCCAGTCGATGCTCTCACCTAAGAATAGAACTCCCACAAGGACAGTGACTACGGGTTCAAGTACTGAAATAATGGCAGCTTTTTCAGCACTAAGCGACTTTAGGCCTTCCAGCATAAGCAAAATCGGAGCTGCTGTGGCAAGAATTCCCAGTGAAAGACCTGTAACAAAAACCTCTTTTGTTTGTGGGAATCGAAAATTTTCCTCAAAAAGAGTCATACCCAAGCAGCTGAAGCTACACAGTACACATAGAATCATTGTGACCAAATAAGGATTTAAAGTGGCAGCTTGACGCTTGCTGATTAAAAGATAAATAGCGTAGGTTAAAGCAGAGATAACAGCTAGAAGGATTCCAAAATGATCAAATCGGGCTTCTTCCTGGTTTTGATTGAGTAAGTAGAGGCCAAAGAATACCAGCATGAGAGAAAGCCAAGAAAGCTTGGAAATGACTTTTCCAGAAAATTTCCATTCCCATAAGAAAATGAAAACAGGATAGGCATAAAAAATCACCATACTTAGTCCTGTTCCAATTTTTGTACTTGCCACAAAATAGAGGGCTGATCCACCACTGTAAAAAAGAGCAGGCAAAATATATTTTTGAATATTACCTAGCCGGAGCGAATGCAAATACCTACAGGAAAGTGGAAAGATAGCAAGGGCCGCAAGCGCGAAACGCCAAAATAACATGTTAGGAACAGAAAAACCTGCATCCAACATTCGAGTTCCGAACAATCCCATGCAACCATACAAAATTCCAGAAAGCGCAACCAAAAATACTGCCAAATTCACGAAAAATCCTTAACTTCGCTTAGGTGCATGGGTCCGAATATAGTCTACGACTTCTACGAGACTTGCTCCTGGTGTAAAAACCATATGAACGCCAATTTTTTTTAATGAAATGATATCTTCTTCAGGAATAATTCCGCCGACGATAAATAAAGCATCAGTTAGACCTTCTTTTTTAATTCCACTCATAATTTCAGGTACTAAAGCATTATGAGCGCCTGATAAAATACTCAGCCCTACCACATGGACGTCTTCCTCAATAGCTGCATTAATGACCATTTCGGGTGTTTGATGTAGTCCGGTATAAATGACTTCAAATCCTGCATCTCTCAAAGCCCTAGCAATTACTTTTGCCCCGCGGTCGTGTCCATCTAATCCAGGTTTGGCAACAAGGACTCGAATTTTATTTTGTTCAGTTTGGGTGGTATTCGTCATCTAAAAGCTCCCTAATTAAAAACTCCCTGTTTCTCTATACTCTCCGTAAATAGACCGTAAGGTATCGCAAACTTCTTGAAGAGTGGCATAGGCTTTTATCGCAGCTAAGATGGGTTCTACTAGATTTTTTCCCTGTTGGGCAGCTTCTTTCACTTGTCGGAGAGTATCTTTATGGGCTTGGGCAGGACGCTTGCGCCGTAACTCAGATAGCCGTTGGGCTTGGTTGACTTCTACCGAGTGATCAATCGTGAGAGTTTCTAGAGGTTTATCTGATTCTTGAGCTTGGTATTTATTGACGCCCACCATGACCTTTTCTTTTGTTTCGAGCTGTCTTTGAAAGTGGTACGCACTGTTGGCTATTTCTGCTTGAGGAAACCCTTTTTCAATTGCTTTTACCATTCCACCCATTTTGTCTATTTTGTGGATGTAGGTAAGAGTCTCTTTTTCTATTTTTTGGGTGAGTGTTTCCATGAAATAGGAACCGCCAAAGGGATCGACGACATTTGCGATTCCACTTTCATCGGCAATGATTTGCTGAGTTCTCAGAGCAATCATGACAGCATCATCCGTTGGGAGTGCCAGAGTTTCATCCATGCTGTTGGTGTGAAGTGAATTCGTGCCTCCTAAAATAGCAGCCAGAGCTTGAATAGCAACGCGGACGATGTTGTTATGGGGTTGCTGAGCGGTTAAGGAGACTCCTGCTGTTTGAGCGTGAGTTCGAAGCATCCAAGATTTTGGATCCTTCGCACCGTACCTTTCTTTCATCAGTCGAGCCCAAATTCTTCTCGCAGCTCGAAATTTAGCGATTTCTTCAAAGAAGTCGTTATGAACGTCAAAAAAGAAAGAAAGCCTGGGCGCAAATTCATCTATTTTCATTCCTCGCTCTAGGCAAGCATCTACATAGGCAAGGCCATCAGCTAAAGTAAAAGCAAGCTCTTGAACGGCAGTCGCTCCGGCTTCGCGAATGTGGTATCCACTGATACTTACTGTATTCCAAAAAGGATAGTTTTTAGTTCCATATTCAATCGTATCCACTACGAGCTTCACAGCAGGAAGAACAGGGTAAATCCATTCTTTTTGGGCAATATATTCCTTTAATATATCGTTTTGAAGTGTTCCTCGGACTTTTTCTCTTGGGACCCCTTGCTTCTCAGCAACCGCAAGGTACATAGCAAGAATGACAATCGCTGGGGCGTTAATGGTCATAGAAGTAGTTACTTCCCCCAGAGGGATTCCGCTGAACAAGGTCTCCATATCTTCCAGGGAAGAAACGGAAACACCGCACTTGCCTACTTCTCCTTTTGAACGAGGGTTATCCGCATCCAATCCCATGAGAGTTGGCATATCAAAAGCAGTGTATAAACCGGTTTGTCCATTTTTTAAAAGCAGTTTAAATCGCTGATTGGTCATTTCTGCGCTTGCAAAGCCTGCGAATTGTCTCATGGTCCAGAGTTTGCCGCGATACATATTGCGTTGAACACCGCGGGTATAGGGATATTCGCCAGGAAACCCACAGTCTCGTAGGTAATCAAATCCAGAGTCCACCAAGTCATCAGGTGTTGAAAGAAGCGGGACTTCCATGTCACTCAGAGTGGTAAATTTTGCTGAACGTGGAGGGAATTGAACTTCGGAGTTCTTGAGTTGTTTTTCCCATTCTTGTTTTGCTTTTCGAATTTTTTGAATCTCTTGAGAATGGGATTTTTTTACAGGCATAGTTTCACTCCTAGGGTGTTGCTGCGAACTCCTGTGCTGCAATCACTAATCTCTGTATTTCAGAAGTACCCTCATAAATTTCCGTGATCTTGGCATCACGGAAATTTCTTTCAACGACGTATTCTTTAGTGTATCCGTATCCACCGTGGACTTGAATTGCCTTTGTTGTGATCCACATTGCAGCTTCGGAAGCGGAGAGTTTCGCCATGGCTGCTTCTTTGGTAAAACTGAGACCTAAATCTTTTGCTTTGGCTGCGGACCAAGTGAGAAGGCGAGCTGCTTGAAGTCGGGTTGCCATATCAGCAATGAACCATTGAATTGCTTGTAGTTTTGCAATGGGAGCACCAAATTGCTCTCTTTCTAGAGCAAACTGTTTAGAGGCTTCCAGGGCACAATGAGCAATTCCTAAGGCTTGAGAGGCAATTCCAATTCTTCCACCATCTAAGGTCTTGAGTGCGATTTTAAAACCCTCTCCTTGTTTGCCCAGAAGGCATTCGTTAGGAACGAAAACATCATCAAAAAAAAGCTGGGCTGTCGAAGATGCCGTGATTCCAAGTTTATCCTCGAGTTTTGCGACCTGAAAACCTTGAGATTTCGTGTCAACAATTAAACAACAAATGCCCTTGTGGCCAAGGCTTTGATCGATGGTTGCAAAGACAATGCAATAATCGGCTTCCTTACCATTGGTTATCCAGTTTTTTGTGCCTCGAACTTTGTAGCCTCCAGGAACAGGTGTGGCTTGGCATTTGAGTCCAGCAGGGTCTGATCCGTGACCGGGTTCAGATAAAGCAAAGCAGCCCAGTTTTTCTCCTCTTGCAAGTGGGGTCAAGAATTTCTTTTTTTGTTCCTCATTTCCATAAGCAAGTAGGGGAGCGCAAACGAGAGAGTTATTAACAGACATAATCACAGCAGTGGAGGCACAGGCAGCCGAAATTTCTTCCATGGCCATAGCATAAGATACGGTATCCATTTGGGAGCCACCCCATGTTTCAGGAACCATCATTCCCATCATTCCCATTTCCGAAAGTTGTCGAATAATTTCTGAAGGAAACTTTCCTGATTCATCAATCGTTTTTGCGAAAGGTCTTATTTTATCTGTGGCAAATGAACGAATTTGTTCGATTAAGAGTTTTTTTGATTCATCGGTTTCTGGCCACCCATAGAGCATTGTTATAACCCCCGAAATTTTGGTTTTCTTTTTTCAATAAAAGCTGTCATGCCTTCTTTTTGATCTTCAGATCCAAAAAGGCGGCCAAAAGCCTGAGCTTCAGCATCGAGTTTATAGTTTAATCCGATAGATTCAGAGAATTCATTTAAAAGTTTTTTTGATCGTGAAACGGCACTAAAAGATTGAAGACTAATCTCCTTTGCCAGTTCAATGACTTTCGTCATGAAATTTTCAGAAGGAAAAACATGATTGACTAAGCCAATTTCAAATGCTTCCTCAGCTTTTATTTTTCGTCCTGAGAAAATGAGCTCTTTGGCGCGAGGCAGCCCGACAAATTTAGAAAGTCGTAAAGTAGCTCCAAACCCAGGAATTATCCCTAATCCAACTTCTGGCTGTCCAAAAACAGCTTTATCGCTTGCTACAATGAAGTCGCACGAAATTGCCAATTCAGTGCCACCACCCAGGGCAAAGCCGTTGACAGCTGCAATGGTAGGTTTGAGCATCAGTTCCAGTAACTTGGTAACTTCATGTCCCAGGTGGGCAAACTGGACCCCTTCTGTTGCCGATTTATCTTTCATTTCGGAAATGTCTGCCCCAGCAATAAAGGCCTTTTCTCCGTCGCCTGTGAGGACAATGACTCGGGTTGATGGATTTTCAGACTCTTCAGTTAATAAAGCTTTGAGTTCCTGAAGAACTTCCGAATTGAGAGCATTGAGAGCTTTAGGTCTTGAAATTTTGATAATGAGGATACCAGGATTTACAGTTTCAGTAACCAAGTGGTTAGGATTCATAACGATAAAACCCCCGGCCGGTTTTTTTCCCTAGCCAACCTGCTGCGACATATTGTTTTAAAAGAGGACTGGGACGATATTTGGAGTCCCCTAATCCTTGGTGAAGCACTTCCATGATAGCAAGGCAAGTATCTAACCCAATAAAGTCAGCCAAAGTGAGCGGTCCCATGGGTTGGTTGGTTCCCAACTTCATGGCAGTATCAATATCTTCAGCTGAAGCGATTCCTTCATAGAGCGCAGTAATGGCTTCATTAATCATTGGCATGAGGATTCGGTTTACGGCAAATCCAGGTTGATCTTTGGCTTGAATAAAAGTTTTTCCCATTTTTTCGGAAACGAAACGGACCACTTTGAAGGTTTCATCAGACGTTTGCAGTCCTCGGATTCCTTCAACCAGTTTCATTACTGGGACTGGATTCATAAAATGAATTCCAGCTACCTTTTCAGGTCGCTTAGTTTGAGCTGCAATTGCTGTAATGCTGATTGAGGAAGTGTTAGTTGCTAGGATGGTCTTTGCAGAACAGGTTTCATCGAGTTGCCGGAAAATTTGAAATTTGAGATCAGGTTTTTCTGTCACTGCTTCAACGACAAAATCGACTTGAGCTAAATCCTTCATTCCTTGAGCAGGACAAATTCGTTCTAGAATTTCCTTTGCTTCCTTTTCAGTGACCTTCCCTTTTTCAACTCCTTTTTGGAGTTGTGATGCAATTTTGTTTTTCCCTTTTTCGACGAAGTCAAGTTTTTGATCGGCCAAAAAAACTTGAAACCCGGCCTGAGCTGCCGTTTGAGCAATTCCGGAACCCATTTGGCCAGCACCCAAAACCCCTATTCGATGAATTCCAATGGACATAAGCCTCCTTCGACTTTTTCATGAACACTCTACGGACCATTTGCCCAAAGATTGGCTTATTTTCCAATACAAAAATTGGAAAATATCTTTTCTAAAATGTCATCAGCAAGAGTTTCTCCAATGAGTGGGCTAAGCGAATGGAGTGCATGACGAATATCGGAGGCAAACAACTCCAAATCCATGACGCTTTTGGAGCGATTCAGGTGGTTCAACGCTTGTTCCACAGCTGCCTTATGGTCTAATCGTGTCAGGAGCATTTCTCCTGGAGCACGGTGAATCCATTGTTCTGAAAAATCAATGACCGTATGGATCGCATCTTGGATGCCAGCGCCTGTAACAGCAGAGGTTGCAACCCAAAGTGAGATCCCCAAGGAAAATCCAAAATTCTTGGCGCTTAGGAGTTGGCTTGGGTTGGTTTGATCTAGCTTGGTCAAAATGCCAATGGTTTTTGACTGAATGGGGGAATACATACGGGGGTTTGAAAAATTTTGAAGTTTATTCCACTGGTCTTGCATTCCAGAAAAAGGCGCGTTTGGATCAACAATAAAGAACACAATGTCAGCTTGGTAGGCCGTTTGGAGCGTTCGTTCGATTCCCATTTTCTCGACAGGATGATCTGCATTTCGGAGTCCTGCCGTATCAGACAATCGAAAGGTAACGGTCTTATTTTTTCCTCGAAGGCTCAGCTTTTCACAAACCACATCTCGAGTAGTGCCCGCATAGGGAGAAACGATCGACCGGTCTTCACCGAGCAGGGCATTAAAGAAACTGGATTTTCCTGCGTTAGGCAAGCCGACAAAAGCAACGCTGATTCCTTCTTGAAGCCTCAAACCACGAGAAAAACTGTTTTTTAGGTTTTCCAAAATATCGATCAGAGGACTGACTTGTTCTTTAAGACGGGGCAAGGAAACTTCATCGACATCTTGATCGGAAAAATCGATTCCTACTTCTCCCAGAGTTGCTAGTTTTCGAAGGCGCGAGGCCAGTTCTTCTAGGAATTTGATTTGAGACCCAGACATTTTTTCGAGTGCTAAGGAGACGGCATTTTCATTGGATGCAGCAATGAGATCGGCCACTGCTTGAGCTTGAAAAAGTGACAATTTCCCATTTTTGACGGCCCGAAAGCTAAATTCTCCTGGGAGCGCCTGTCGAATGCCCATTTCCAGTAATGCGTCCATGAGCTGGCTTGTGGTAAAAGCCCCGCCATGGAGGTGGTACTCGACGAGGTCTTCGCCTGTATAGCTGTTGGGGTGGGCAAATCGCACATACAGTGCATCATCCAAGGGATTTCCGCTTACCGAGTACAGGCGAGAGCGAATCATTTTTCTGAGTTCTGAACGATCCGCAGAAGCCGATTGAGTCAGTTGGTTGAGTGAGACAAATGCCAACCTTCCACTCACTCGGACTATGGATATGGCACCTCCCACCTGGGTTGCGATGGCACAAATCGTGTCGTCTGAGAAGTACCCTCTGGTAGGGTACTCCCTATCGTCTAGGGGCAGCATCGAGTTTTTTATTGAGAATCATCTGCTGAACGATCCCCGCTAATGCATTGACCAACATATAAATGGTCAGCCCTGAAGGGAGATTGATCATCATGACTCCAAAAATGAGAGGCATAAACTGCATCATTTTCTGTTGGGCAGGGTCTGTCGCAGTCGAAGGGGTGAGCTTTTGCTGGACAAACATAGTGCCTGAAAGCAGGACGGGAGTGACATAGAAAGGGTCCTTGCTGGAAAGGTCACGAATCCAGAGCGCAAAAGGTGCGTGATAAAGTTCAATCGAACTGTAGAGCACTCGGTACAATGCGAAGAAAATAGGCATCTGGATAAGCATGGGGAGGCATCCGGCGACAGGATTAGCGCCTTGACTTCGCATGAGGGTAAGTGTTTCCCGCTGGAGGGTTTCTTTGTCGTCTTTGTATTTTTCCTTAATTTTTTGAAGTTGCGGCTGAAGTTTTGACATTTTCTTCATGCTTTTCATGCTCTTGTAGGTAAGCGGATAAGTAATTAACTTCAGCAAGAGAGTCAAAATGATGATGGAAACTCCATAATTTTGAACGAATTGGTGTAACCACTTCAAAATCTTCAATAGAGGGTATGCAAAAAGAGTAAACCATCCAAAATCGACTGTGTGGTCTAAGGTGGGTTCCACTTGTCGAAGGACTTCAAGTTCTTTTGGACCAAAGTAGGTTCTCAGCGGGATGGAAATCGTTTTAGAATTCAGTGGGTAAGACAGGCTCATTCGACCTATATAAGGCCCCGCCGGTTGCACAAGTCCCGTTGCTTCCAGTGGAGATTTTGCTACCATTGCCATCAAAAAATAACGATTGGTAGCAGCCATATATTTTACCGGCGAAGGGATCGCCCTTTGAGCAATCTGTTCCCCGAGTGGGATAGTTTCAATGGATTGGTTTGTCCAATACGCGATATGTCTATCTTGAGCTTCAGGGTCTTTCTCTTGTCCCTGAGCATGCATGGAAATAAAAGCAAATTTGGGAGCTTGGTTTTTAAACTCGGCAGTTACTTGAACGTCAATGTAAGCTTGCTGTGCAGAGCTTTGGAACTCGCGAGTCAATTTGACTTGAGCATCTTCATAATGCCAAATCGCACCCCCAGGAGTTTTAGACAAGGTACCTTGAACATCATTTAAGTAAGTGAAGTTAGGATCATCAAAAGCTAGGGTCACTTCCCCTTTTTCGTGGGTGACCGAATGCATGCTTACGCCAGCTGCGTCAGGCGAAATACCCAGTTTATAACCCTTTAAATTCCAGCCAAGAAAAAAGGATCCAGAATCACCTAAGATCGCATCACCCGTCTGAGTGACGAGTGTGACTTTTTGTTCAGGCTGTCGCAATGCTTGCTTGGGTTTGGAGGGAGTTTGCAGAGAAGCGTTCTGGACTAAAGCCGTGGAGTTTTGACTGATAGAACCTTCGGTTGAGGATGGGGGTGGGGTTAAACTTTGAATCTGGGCTGGGTTGTGTGAAGCAAACTTTTGCTCCATCAATTTTTGCCAACCGAGAAAGACTAAAAGACATAACGCCATTGCCAAGAGGGTCTTACGATCCATGCATCTACCTTCCCTGAATTCTTTGATAGTTTAAGCGACGTTTCCCTATATCACGGGGAACGGGATCATATCCAGCCTGAGCAAAGGGGTGGCATCGAGAAAGTCGCCGAATCGAGAGAGCCATTCCTCCTAAAGGACCGTGAATATGAAAGGATTCTGAGCAATACTGGCTGCAAGTTGGCAGGTAGCGGCATCCAAATCCAGGTCCTATCAGGAAGTGGAGAAGCGGAGAAATAAAAACCTGATAAATTGCCAAAGCGCCTTTAATCATGAAACGCTCGTGGAAGTTGTTCATTGAGACATTTTCTTAGCCGGTCGGCGTAAATAAAATTCAATTTCTTTGATCCTGGAATGACGACGTTGTAATCAAATGACCCTAAAAGAGGAGCCTGGATACGAAATGCCTCACGAATTTGTCGTTTCACTCGATTGCGATTGACCGAAGTTCCGCGAGCTTTCATGGTTATTCCCAGACGAAAATGATCCATTTTGTTTCGAACCCGAAATACAGTACACTCAGAAAGCCGAAAAACCTGGCTTTGATTAAAAAACTGCCTGTACTCCCAAGAGTAATGGAGACGACGACAAAAGCTCAGCGCCCGAGAAGAATGAGGACTCAGCGTATACTACTTACCTGCTACTTGAGCGGTGAGACGTTTACGGCCTTTGGAACGTCTTCTTTTTAAGACGTTTTGTCCACTCGCTGTTTTCATACGAGCCCTAAAACCATGTCGACGACGACGTTTCGTTCTACTGGGTTGAAAAGTTCTTTTCATAGGCAATGGGAGTTATCTAATCGATAGCAAGTTGTCAAGGCAAGTTGTCAAGGAGGAGTCCTCATGTTATTCCAATAGGCTCCCCTATGAGAAATTCACTTCATTTGGATCTCGATCAATGGCCAGAACTCTGGCAGGCTACCTGTCGGCAACTAGAACAAACCGTTGTTCCGACACAGCTTCATGCATGGATACATCCATTGGAGTTGATTGAAATTCAGCAAAAAGAGGAAGGGCTGATAGTCAGAATGGCGGCGCCTAATGATTTTTCAGCTCAATGGGTAAGAGATCATTATCAAAAGGCGGTTGAAACGGCTCTGTCGCAAGTTTCTGGTTGTTCTTGTGAACTTAACGTACAGGTGAAAGAAATCTCCAAGGGGTTTAAGATGGATCTTTTCGATCCCCCGGTAGAAGAAATGCCGGCCCCCTCTTCTGTTTCAGCTCCCCTCTTATCGAGTCCACCTGTTTCTGGGGTTGTAATCCACAGCGGATCTAGGTCTACTCAGGATAATCCTTTGGATGCTCGCTATACTTTTGAAAGCTTTGTGGTCGGAGCGAGCAACCAGTTTGCCCATGCCTCAGCCGTAGCGGTGGCTGAACAGCCAGCAAGGCAATATAATCCGCTTTTTTTGTATAGCCCTCCGGGATTGGGTAAGACGCATTTGCTGCATGCCATTGGAAATCATTTGATTGCTCATAATCCAAACGCTCGTTTAGCCTATTTGTCTGCAGAGAAATTTGTAAATGAACTCATTGATTCTTTACAGCATCGCAGGATGCCGCAATTTAGATCTAAATATCGCGATAGTTACGATATGATCCTCATTGATGATATTCAGTTTATCGCTGGGAAGAATACCAGCGAAGAGGAATTTTTTCATACTTTCAACGCTCTTCATAGTTCCAAAAGACAGATTATTGTTACCAGTGATCGCGCCCCAAAGGAAATTGAGGGATTAGAAGAACGGGTCAGAACTCGATTTGAGTGGGGGTTAGTTGCGGATATTAGTCCTCCTGAGATAGAAACCCGCATTGCTATTTTGAAAACAAAGGCGGAGCGGGACGATATTTATTTGCCTGATGATGTAGCTACTTTTTTGGCAACCCATATTAAGTCTAATGTGCGTGAACTGGAAGGGGTTCTCATTCGTTTGCAGGCCCAGGCTTCTTTAACTGGTGCTGAGATCTCTTTAGAAATGGCAAAACATGAGTTACGGACCATGGTTCCAGAAGAAGGTTCAAGTTTCACGATTGAGTCTATCCAAAGTGCAGTTGCTAAGCATTATCGGCTGAGAGTTCAGGACTTGAAGTCGACGACGCGGATTCGCACTATTGCTTTTCCTAGGCAAATCGCAATGTTTTTGATTAGAAAATACACAGGTTTAGGCTTTAAAGAAATTGGGCAATATTTTGGTGGAAAAGATCATACAACGATTCTTCACGCCTGTGCAAAAATCGAATCGAGTTTGGATACCGATCCCCTCATTCGTGAAGCTGTTGAGTCAATTCAAAATTTGCTCTAGAGTCTTTTCTCATGTTTAATAAATTTCATAAAGTTCCATAAGAAATCAGGAATCGCCTTTAACCTATCTACCCAATGGGTGCGGTAGAGGTTAAAAAATTGTCTAAAAGCAATGTACTGAAAAGGGGAATAAGGAAACCACCAGAGAGATTTGAATACAAGGAGTTTGGATTTAGGTTTATGAATGTGTCGGATATTAACAAACTCATACAGACCGATTTCTGAGTGAGTTCTCCCAAATCCACTTTCCTTGATGCCTCCCCACGGAGTTTCTGATAATCCGGCCGTATAGGTGACTTCGTTGATGGTGACGGTGCCCACTGCTAATTGCTTGGCAATTTCTTCTCCCAGAGAGATGTTTCCAGTAATCACACTGGCAAGAAGTCCGTATTTGCTTTGATTTGCTTTTTGAATGGCTTCATTGACAGACTGAAACGTCGTAACAGCTACGACAGGGCCAAACGTTTCTTCATTGTAGACCTCTAGGCTTTCGACCTTGGATCCGGTAATTACTGTTGGGGCTAAGTAACGTCGATCCGATGAAAACTCTCCTCCAGTGATAATTTCAGCATTTTTGGATTTGGCTTCGTTTAGCTGTCGGTCGTAAGTGGATTTCTGCTGTTCAAAGGTAATAGCTCCTAGATCATTATTCTGGCTATCAGAGGGGCCTTGACGGAGTTTTCCGATCTTTTCCTTGAGCAAACTTAAAAATGGTTGAGCAATTCGTTCATGAACTAGGATGCGTTCCGTAGACGCGCAGACTTGACCTGAATTGCTGAAGGATCCCCAGAGTGCAGCGCTGGTTGCAAAGTCCAGGTTAGCATCTGGTAGTACGATCATGGCATCTTTCCCGCCTAATTCCAGATTCAATGGAATCAAGTGTTCAGCCGCTGCAGCCATGACTTTTTTTCCAGTGGCGACACTTCCTGTGAAGAAAATCTTTCCAGGTTTGTGTTGGATGATGGCAGCCCCGAGGGTTCCATCTCCAATGATGGTTTGAATCATGTTGGGAGGGAATCCCGCTTCATTTATTAGTTCTTGGATTTTTAGACCAATGCAAGGGGTAATTTCACTAGGTTTGAAGATGACAGTGTTTCCAGCAATGACTGCCATTACGATATCTGCGAATGCCAAAAGAAATGGATAATTCCAAGGTGAAATAATAGCGACGACCCCAATTGGCCAATATTGGAGATAGCTTATTCGATGTTTCATGAGAGTCATGGGAATGTTCTTATTTCGTAAAATCTTAGGCGCTTTTTTGGCAAAAAAAGTCAGAAGGTCTATACAAGGTAAAACTTCATTGACCATGGCTTCATATTTCGGTTTCCCGTTTTCTAGAGAAATTAAATCAACAATTTCATCTACGTGGTTGAGCAGGGTCTCTCGGAGTTGGTACAAATGCTTGACTCGAGTTGTAATAGGAAATGCAGCCCAATAAGTTTGGGCTTGGCGGGCTTTCTCAAAAATTCCAGGAAGGTCCCCTAGGGGGGTCATATCCAGTTCGCGAATGGTTTCACCCGTAGTAGGATTTTTGGATATTAGTTTTTCCATAACATTCCTTATACCATAGTCGATGGTAGTATTTTGTTTATATGGCACTTAAAAATAGTTTTCCAATTAGGCTCAATCCTCATGCTGAAACAGTATTGGAAGAGCGGTATCAGCTCAGAGATTCTTCTGGCCAGCTCATAGAGACTCCGAAAGAGGTGTTTTTGCGAGTCGCAAAAGCGATTGCTGGAGTAGAGAAGAAAAATAGGCAGATTTGGGCAGAATGTTTTTTTGAAATGATGGGAAGTTGTCGATTTATGCCTAATAGCCCCACCTTGATGAATGCAGGAAAAAGTGAGGGGCAGCTTTCGGCTTGTTACGTTTTGCCGATTGAGGATTCTTTAGAATCGATTTTTGATGGGCTCAAATCTGCGGCAAAGATCCATCAATCTGGAGGAGGGACTGGTTTTTCCTTTTCTCGATTGCGGCCAAAAGGTAGCCCTGTTCGTAGCTCCAACGGAGTTGCCTCTGGACCAGTCTCGTTTATGAAAATTTTCGATGTGGCAACTGAGACTATTAAGCAAGGTGGGACACGCAGAGGTGCTAACATGGCTGTACTCAATGTGGATCACCCGGATATTTTTGAGTTTATAGAAGTCAAACTCGATTTGAAATCAATGACTAACTTCAATCTTTCTGTAGGGATTACAGACGAATTTATGTTAGCAGTGCGTCAATCCCAAGCATTCTGGCTTCGAGATCCTAAAACAGGTCAACGCTTAAAAGAAATCGATGCAAAGAAGCTTTTCTATCGCCTTTCAGAGGCAGCCTGGAGATGTGCAGATCCTGGTTTAGTATTTTTAGACCGAATGAACTTATTTAATCCTACTCCTTTGGAGGGTGCGTTTGAGTGTACGAATCCCTGTGGAGAACAGCCATTACTACCCTATGAATCCTGCAATTTAGGATCACTTAACTTGGGGGCTTATTGCCGAAACAGGAAATTTAACTGGGAATTATTTCAAAAGGACATCCATCTTGCGGTTCGGTTTTTGGACAACGTGATTGATGCCAATGTTTTCCCGCTAGATCCATGTAGAAAGATAACTTTGAAAAATAGGAAGATTGGATTGGGTGTGATGGGTTTTGCCGATCTATTGTTAAAAATGGGAATTCCCTATGTCCATGAAGAGGCTGTTAAGTTAGGCGAAAAGGTAATGAGTTTTTTGAATCAGCAGGCAAAAGCTGCTTCGGCAGAACTAGCAAAGAAGAGGGGAGCTTTTCCTAATTGGAAGAAGTCTCTTTGGGCTCAAAAGGGGGTTGTACCGCTTCGCAATGCAACGGTGAGTACGGTGGCGCCTACTGGGACCATTAGCATGATTGCAGGGGCCTCCAGTGGGATTGAGCCTATATTTTCAGCAGTATTTTTTCGAAATGTTCTTAACGGGAAGCGACTTTTGGAGATTCATCCTGCGGTTCAAGAGCTGATTTTAGAAAAAGGGTTGAGCGTTGATGGTGTGACCGATGAACTGGTAGCAAAAGAGTTGGGGGACGTGTGGTGTCCTGCTCAGAAAGTTCCTTTTGAGGTCCATGTCAAGGTTCAAGCTGCCTTTCAAAGGCATTCAGATAGTGCTGTTTCCAAGACGATTAATTTCCCTCAATCGGCTACGGTTGAGGATGTGGCCCAGGCCTACCTATTGGCGTATGAGCTAGGATGTAAAGGGATTACCGTATATCGGGATCAGAGCCGCCCCACTCAAGTTTTAGAAAATCGAAATTCATCTAGTGGGGAAGGGCAGATATGTCCGTCTTGTTAAGTAAAACCTCTCAGATCGCAGCAATTTCCGGCATCCGATTCACGAAGACAAACATCCTGTTTTTACTTGCTTTTCAGCCATCCTGGCAGCGAGAACTTCGTGAATCGGATGCCGGAAATTGCTTCTAAGATCGCCACTTGATAATCAAGAGGGGTTCCAGTAAGGTACTGCAAATCATCTATTCTATTAGGATGCGGGTGTAGCTCAGTTGGCTAGAGTGCGAGCTTCCCAAGCTTGAGGTCGAGGGTTCGAGCCCCTTCACCCGCTCCAAAAACAAAATCCGGCGATAGCCGGCTTTTTTGTTTTTGGAGCTTTGCAATAGAAAGAACGCTCCAGTGGAGCGTTCAGTACCCTACGAAGGGGCGAGAATGTCGGAGTGCGCGGAGGACTCGCTTGCGAGTCGCGCACGAGACGTGGCTGGAGGCGATTTGCGAAGCGAATCGACCGGAAGCCGAGCCCCTTCACCCGCTCCACTTATAATGATCCGGTTCCGGGAGTTTTTCAGCAGCGACTACATAGTCGTTAGCTCTCTAATTGACTGAGCCAATCACAAGCTTGCGCAAGAAGAATAGGGCCCTGTTGTCTTGTGTAGTTGATGTTTTTGACGAGTTGAATCAGCTGGGCCTCTTTAAAATAGGTAGAGAAGCTCATTAAAGATGGACTCAAGTTTGCCTCACTGAGTTTGACTTCAATGAGCCATTCAGGTTTACGATTCCGGATGGTTAAAAAATCAACTTCTCGTTTTTCCTTATCCCGCAGATAAACGAGCTCACAATTTTCACCTCGAGTATCCTCTAGATAGTGAAGTCTTTTTAGAAGAGAACAAGCCACCAAGTTTTCAAGACGGGCTGCAGGATCGGCCTTAACTCGACCATTATCATAAAAATAAATCTTAGGTTCTTTCTTAATAGCACGAGCAATATTCTTACTAAAAGGAGTCACCACAAAGATCACCATCAATCGTTCTAAAATTTGTATCCATCGCTGGACTGTATGAGGAGCCACTTGTAGGTCTTCTGCTAGTGAAGATGCTGAGATCGTGCTTCCGACTCGATCTGAGAGTAAGTCCACAAGCACTTCTAAATTCTTTAATTCTCGAATCTGCTCTAAATCTAAGAGATCTTCTTTTAAAATGCGATCTAAGTGGTTTCGCCTCCAACGGGCTGGAAATTCGAGTATTTGATTTTTATCGAGCACAGGGAGACCCCGCTCTTCAGGGTGGGGAGGGACCCGTGCGAATAGAGAAGAGGGGTTTGAGACCTTTCCTCGATCTTCACTCACCCGGATCTTCATGTCCGGGTGATCAAAAAAAGGTTCAGGGAATCCCCCAACGTCTAAGAGTCTCTCAAAACATAGGGTAGGGTTTTGTAAGTATTGAGATTTTTTTAACTCAGCAAGAGAAAGAGGGTGCAGGCGGAAGTAAAAAAAACGACCTGCCATGGAGTCACTTCCTTTTTTATAAGTATCTAATCTAGCAGAACCTGTGACTAAGATTCTAGGACGATTACCCTCTTTATCGTAAATTCCTTTGAGCCAAGTTTTCCATGCTTTCATCTTATGCAGTTCGTCTAAAATTAAGAGATCTTGTTTCCGATTCCAATTTTTCTTAAGAATGATTTTTCGGTCTTCGCTAAAATCATAGGTGAGATAATCACTGTTTTGTGGGTAAAGTGACTTGGATAAAGTGGTTTTACCGACCTGTCTTGGACCTCCAATGAGGACCATTTTTCTGTTTAAATCGGAGAGAACGGTGGGGGCAATAGAACGTTCCATAGATAATTATCTTTTTAACATCTATGTCAAAAAAGTCTAACTTTTTTGACATAGATGTTAAAAAAGTCATGTAGAGCTACCTGATGGGGGTATTAAAGAGAGTCCCCTTCACCCGCTCCATTTTTAGCAAACCTCATTCACAGAAAATTCGAACTTTTTGATCTTTTTGATCAACGTCCACTTGCACCTCGCTGAGGTGAGTTACTAACGCCTCAAGATCAGAAGTCTTAATTTGAGAGACGTCCAGATTAATTCCATTTTCCTTGAGTGCTTGATTGATTGGACCGTGCGCAGCTGCAGGAATTAAACCTGCTAGCTTGACTCCTGCATAAAGAAGTTGCATAGGCACTCGAATATTTACTTTTTGAGGAGAAGTTTCACCTGTTCTGTAATCCCTTTCGTTTCCTTCAACTAAAACTCGCAGATACTGTGGTTTTTTCCCTTCGAAAATTGGTTTTGATTCCTCTCCTAATGCATTTAGAAGCTCATTAGCCTCATTCACGTTTACTTTGCCGCAGGCAAGCATCTCTAAAATTTTTTTTCTTTCTTCATTTAAAATCATACGGGGACCTCCTTTAAATAATTAAAATTTTTACCGAACACCCCGTAAAGCTTTGGCCTTCAGGCCGGAGATAAAAGGGGTCCGCACGTTAGTGCGGGGTTTCTTGTTGTTCGATGTACTGCTTGATGATGTCCAAGGGTGCTCCACCACATGAGCTAGCGAAATAGCTCCCACTCCAAAGAGAATCCATCCAAATGTATTTGTGAAGCGTCGTGAACTGTTTGGCTCGAATGTGTCGAGACGAAACCCCTTTTAAACTGTTTACAAGCTTAGAAACAGCAACCTTAGGCGGATAATTAATTAGCAGATGGACGTGATCTCCTTCTCCGTTGAACTCTTTGAGCTCTGACTCAAAGTCTAGACAAACATCTCTAAACACCGATTCCATGAAATCGAGAATTTCCTTTGTAAAAAGTTTCTTTCGATATTTTGCCACAAAAACCAAGTGTACATGCATCAAGAAAACACAATGACGCCCATGTCTAACTCCAGGCGTTGTTCTCTTTAATACTGCCTCTTTGCTATTTCTAGGGCTTTTGATTTTTAGCATTGACTCTTTCATAAACCAATGTAAACGTAATTGCAAATGGTTGCAGAAAAACCCAAACGAAAGATGGCGAAAAAAAGGGAGAAGGACCTAACTCAGGTGACCACAACCTTGCGCTATCGGGTGAAAGATGCTTCCGAACTGAACAGGCTAGATAAGCATGCTCGTGCCGTTAATTTTGTCTGGAACTATCTCAACGAGACATCGTTTAAGGCAATTCGGGATCATGGGAAGTTTCTTTCTGAATTTGACTTGCAAGCGCTCACGGCAGGTGCTGGGAAGCTGCTTGGACTCAGTAGCGTCACGGTGCAAGCAATCTGTAAAGAATATGTGACTAGAAGAATTCAATTTAAAAAAAGAAAACTCAGGTGGCGTGCATCGCGTGGATCGAAGCGGTCACTGGGCTGGATTCCATTCAAAGTAAACGCTATCCATGTAGAGGGCGATAAAATCACCTATCTTGGGCATGGCTACCGCATGTGGCTGTCACGGCCAATTGACGGGCGTGTGCTATCCGGTTCATTTTCTCAAGAAGATGTTGGGATTGATTTGGGGCTTAAGACTTCAGCAGTTCTATCTGACGGTTCGGTCATCGAGAATAGGGCTGAGTTTAGACAACTTGAAGAGAAGCTTGCAAAGGCTCAGAGAGCTAATAAAAAGAAACAAGCTAAAAAGATTCACTCAAAAATTAAGAATAAACGTAGAGATTTTTTGCATAAAGAAACTACGAAAATAGCAGAGACATACCACACGGTGTATGTGGGTGATGTCAGTGGAAAGTTTGTTCAATCAGGAAATGGAAAAAGTTCAACAGACGCCTCAATCGGAGTCATCCGAGATCTTCTGAAGTATAAGGCCATTAGGCATTCAGGATATTGCTATGAGGTCTCTGAGAGTTCCTCCACGGTCACTTGCTCAATCTGTCACAAAAAAACAGGCCCGAGTGGACTAAGGGATCTTGGAGTAAGGGAATGGGTTTGCAGCAACTGTCATGCTCATCACGATCGTGATGTCAATGCTGCGAAGAATATTCTCCGATTCGGACGTGAATCGCTAAGAGCGACGAAAGTCGCTTAAGGGAATCCCTGCCTGCGTGAGCAGGTGCCGAAAGGCATCCTTTAGGACGGGGAGGACGTCAAACTCATGGGAACTTGATCGACCTCTACGCTTGTTCCTCGTAAAGCACAGAGAAGGCGCCAGCTTTCAATCCAAATTATTCCAGCATTGGATGCCTTTCCGCCTGTACCTAAAAGAAACGCCGTTAAACCTAAACCTAATATGATCCAAAAAATTGCTATGATTGGCCAAAGCAAGATCACAGGTAATGGCAGCCAGAACCAACTTATACGGATATTCACCCAAATCGGAGGAATCATGTATCACCTCGTTTGCGCAGAAGCTTTGTAGCTTCCGTAGCGTCAATTTCACCATCTGCCAATCGATCTAAAACTTGCTTTCTAAAGGACGACAATTCCGGTTTATTTTCTGAAACTGATTGGGATTCCACGGTTTCTACAAAAGGAAGCTGCTCAGCAATATGGCTCAGTCTCGCTTTTACGGTGGGGTAACTTATTCCAAATAAACGCTCCATTTCTTTGATGGAGCCATGGCTCCGTAAGAACGCTGAGACAAAAACCTGATCTTCATCAGTCATCTGCACTAAAGGTGGTAATTCGAAGCGTCCACTTAACGAAATGCCTGTTTGTTTAATCCTCACTTTCTCGATCTCAATTGGTTTGCCTTGAGTTAATTTTATTAATTCAGACCAAGTATTTGTTTCATTTTTCATACTTAAATACAGTATATATTAATTTTTTTAATTTGAAAATTAATTTTCTTAATGCCGCATTTTAAGGCTATCCCAGCTAATTCCACAGTCGTGTGAATTTTAAAAAAAACAATTTACAAACGGTCAAGTTCATACTATTTTTGTCAAGTTTTGAGTACTTGATTGTACTCTCTGAGATCGAATCTTGAGTTTAAATGGCTACTGGTAATTTATGTTTTTAAAGTTTCTAAATCTGGTCAGAATAGTGGTGATTGCCGCTGTATGCTTCCATGTTGGATGTACCTCTAGCCGATCAACTAACTTGTCTAGTCACAATAATCCCGGCGACAATTCGTTTTACTCAAACGAGTGTAGACTAGCTAGTGATGACACTCTTGAATAAACGAATTTACAGCGACTTTCTCACTTTGCGGTCGATGCATATTGTGCCCACTTATCATTGGCTCCTTTTTGCTAGAGCAGTAAATTTCACAGTGGAAGACTATTTAACCTCATGAGTGGAACTTTCATTATGGGATTTGCAACATCCCACCCTGAGTATTATGCACGTTTAGAACGGGATATTCAGGTTTTCTTTTCATATGAGTTTGGATCGAGCGGAACGTTTCTAAATAGTGGTACCTTGTTGCCTTTAAATCTTCAACCAACAAAAGAAGAAGTAGATAACTATTGCCATTTTAGTGATTTTTCCACCCGAAACCCTAAGGTGTGTAACTGAGTGATTCAGGAGTAAAACAGGAAGAACTTAAAAACAGATTGGATTCACTCAAAACGAAGCTTGCGAATTCTTTGTGCGAGTTGCAGTTTTCAGATCTCCTACTGTTTTTGGCAAAAGATAAAACTAGTTTTAAGATTTGCCAAGAACACACACATTATATACATTTATACTATGGCTCATAGAAGAAATAGATTTTAACGTCATTAGTTCAAAAAGGTTTAAGGAAACTTCTGCAATAATATGTGATCATGCCAAAAAGTATTTAAAAACTGGGGGACAGCCAGGAATTTGTTTTGTCAGAAATGATCGTGATTGTAAGCAGCTATTTGAGTCTCAATTAAATTTGATCTTAGATCGTGTTTGAATGAAAATGAAGCATCGTTGCCGGTTTCTTATTTTTTTTAACAAATTAATGCTTCTCTAAAAGTTAACATCTTTCCAGCCTCGTTCCTTAAAGTATTCTTTTGCTCCGGATGCATGGTTGAAGCCACTAATGACCAGCGAAATTCAAGGTAGTGTCTTGTGATCTATTTAAAACAAGAGTTGGGAGTTTACTTTTTCAATACTGGCTAAACCTAATCAAGCCATGCTATAGAGCTGATATCGCTGTAGTATTGATTTTATTTTTTTATTGAACTTTCTGCTGCTGGAGTCTTTCATGAGCCGAGCCGAGCGAGAGTATTTACATATGCCGACATTACTAGAAGAGGCTCTGTCTCTTGTGAAGGTAGGAGTATGGGAAATTGATGTTTCTACTAATTACTTGTCTTGGACCGATGAAACATTTCGAATTCACGAGACGACACCCTCTGAATATACGCCCACTGTAGAAAGTGCAATTGCATTCTATGCCCCATCAAGTGTTCCTATCGTTAGTGCTGCTGTGAAGGCAGCAATCGAAAATGGGCAAGAGTTTTCCTTAGAGCTGGATCTGATTACGGCAAAAAAGCGTTTCATTCATGTGGAAGTACAAGGAAAGGCAATTTTTGAAAATGGGCAGGTTGTTAAAGTGGTTGGAGCTTTTCGGGACATCACTGAGAAGAAGAAAGCTGCAGAAAGGTTAGAAAAAAGCGAGGAGCGATTCCGCCTTGCTGTCTCTGCTCATAGCGCTATGGTCTATGACTTAGATCTGCTGACAATGCGAATGAATAAGATTCATGGATTATTCGAACTCATCGGGTACGAATTAAATGAATTAGAATTCACGATTGAGTGGTGGGACCAACAGATTCTTCCTGAAGACTTAGGTCGGTGTCATGCAGTTCTTCAGGATGTAATTGATGGGAATTTGAGCAATTTAGAGGTTCACTACCGCATTCGCCATAAAAATGGACGCATCCTGTACGTTGAAGCTCGTACATTTCCAATACTAGATGACAATGGAAAGGTCGTTCGCCTAGTGGGGACAGTAGTAGACGTTACTGATCGCAAAGAAAAAGAAGAGGAGATCAAACAGCGGGAAGATCTGATCCGCTTGTTTGTGGAAAAAGCTCCTGCCCCGATTGCAATGTTTGACAACGAAATGCGCTACGTGAGCGCAAGTCGTCGTTGGAGCATCGATTTTGGACTGGGTGATCGCGAAATTATTGGGCGCAGTCATTACGAAATTTTTCCAGAAATTCCAGAGCGTTGGAAAGAGATTCATCGGCGATGTCTAGCCGGAGCGACAGAAAAACTTGATGAAGACTATTTTATTCTATTAGATGGTCATACCGATTGGGTCAGGGCCGAGGTTAATCCTTGGTATGACAAATATGGTAAGATCGGCGGAATCATTATTTTTTCTGACAATATTACGGATCGCAAGCTAGCTGAAGAGGAAAAGAGCCGATTGTTCAATGAATTAAAGCAGGAGAAGGAGAAGCTCTCATCCCTGATCAATAGCATGAGCGATGAAGTCTGGTTTTCTAATAATCAAAAGCAATTCACTTTAGTAAACCCACCTGTTTTGAAAGAGTTTGGACTTGGATTGTCGACTACGAAGGACATAAATACATTCGTTGAATCACTCGAAATGTTCCGTTCGGACGGTAGCCCACGCCCAGTCGAAGAGGCTCCAATCTTGCAAGCACTCCAAGGTAAAGTTTTGAGAAATTTAGAGGAAATCATTCGATCCGCAATTACAGGGGAGATGCGCTATCGTCAAGTTAATGCAAACCCTGTTAGAGATGCTAATGGGAATATTATTGGAGCAGTTTCAGTTGTGCGTTACATCACCGAACAGAAGCAAATGGAGAAGGCGCTGCTAGAAGCTAAGATCGCCGCTGAGACTGCAAATATTGCTAAAAGCCAATTTCTTTCGATGATGAGCCATGAGATCAGAACCCCTCTGAATGTGATTATGGGATTCTCAGACCTTTTAGCTGAATTAGACCCGATCTCAGAGCTAAACCAATATCACAAAAAAAAGATGGATTATGCGAATCGCATCAAGCGCAATGGTCAGC
>Ga0302320_10008277_pt1 | contig 22677 bp, 19 predicted proteins | sample Bog_T0_3_FD_202130 | JGI IMG/M metagenome (GOLD analysis project Ga0302320, IMG submission 202130) | Peat permafrost microbial communities from Stordalen Mire near Abisko, Sweden - Bog_T0_3 | ecosystem: Environmental > Terrestrial > Soil > Wetlands > Peat | place: Sweden: Abisko, Stordalen Mire... | reverse complement strand
TACCGCTTTTGATGCCAGACCCACGCTGTTCGCACGATCTCGTCGAGTTGTGTATAGCGGGGCTTCCAGCCTAATTCACGAATGGCTTTTTCACTGCTGGCGACGAGAACGGCGGGGTCGCCGGGGCGGCGAGGATGAATTTCGGCTGGGATAGGGTGACCGGTGACGCGGCGGGCCGATTCAATCACTTCAAGGACGCTGAAGCCCTTCCCGTTGCCCAGATTGAAGATCAACTGGCTCTGGTCAGCCGGAGCGGTATCGGATGCGGCTTCGAGGGCGCTGAGGGCCAGCAGGTGGGCGTCGGCCAGGTCGGAGACGTGGATGTAGTCGCGGATACAGGTACCGTCCGGGGTAGGGTAGTCGTTGCCGAAGATGCGGATGGAGGCGCGGCGGCCCAGGGCGACGTCGAGGACCATGGGAATGAGGTGGGATTCCGGCTCGTGGGCCTCGCCGCGGGTGATGCCGTGCGGCCCTTCCTGGGCGCCGGCCACGTTGAAGTAACGCAGCGAAGCGTAGCGCAGGCCGTGAATCCGGTTGAACCATCCCAGCATCCGCTCGACCAGCAGCTTGGACTCGCCGTAAGCATTGGTCGGCAGCAGACGCGCATCCTCTTTGATTGGAACCACTTCCGGTTCACCATAAACGGCGGCAGTGGAGCTGAAGACCAGCCGCCGAGGGCCATGGGCGAGGATAGCCTCGAGCAGGGCCAGGGTGGAGGCGGTATTGTTGCGGAAGTACTGCTCGGGATGGAGCATGGACTCGCCGGCCTCGATGAGGGCGGCAAAGTGAAGGACGCTGTCGAAGGGCCTTCCCTGGGCTTTTGCTGTAGTGAACAGCTTTTCCAGAGCAGGCCGGTCTGCCAGCTCTCCCTCGATAAACTCCACCCCTGGCGGCAAAAGGTCGCGCCGGCCATGGCTCAGATTGTCAAAAATTACGGCGTGATTCCCATTTGCGGCCAACAACCCCGCCACTGTACCACCTATGTACCCCGCACCGCCAGTCACCAGGATTTTCATGAAAAATTTCGTCCTTTCCGTGCACTTTGTTATAGCCTAGAGTCTAATATGCATGGATGATATATGCATGTCTATGGTCGGCTGTTTTCAAGCCGCCAGAAAGACGGAGCTTTAACTTCTTTTTTGTCTTGCCGGGGCGAGAATGGCTGTTGCAGACGCCAAAAAACGCAGCACGAGATTGAATGTCCTGGCGCAAGGAGGAATTGCATTTTTGCTGGATTCCCTGGGCGTGAATTTGTGTGTACATATGTCTGGGGTCCATGCGGCTGGCAGCCCATATTGCGAGGGTTCTCGCAAACTGGAATCATGCTGTAACCGTAACTGTTTTCCGGATTACCCGCGACATATATGTATGAACAGAAATTTTCCTCTTCTCCCCATCCGATCTACGCATGGGCATTTTAAAACCGGTCAGGCGACCGGACGTGGTGCGGCTAGCATGGTCGTGTGCGAGGATTGAAATTATGCCTGTGAAGCCTGATTCAGGACGAGCCACATTCGGATTGCTCCCCGAGCCAGAGCGCAGCCCCGCTTCGTTTATCACCAGCATGGTGATCAATGGGGCATTGCTGCTTCTGTTTATTTTGATTACAGCGTTGGCCCCTAAGAAAATCCTTCACAACTATGATGTGACGACGCTCATCCTGCCAGCCAAAAAAGAGCCGCCCAAGCCCAAGGAAAAGATCCCCCCTCCGCCGCCGATCGAGGAGCCCAAGCCCGTGGATATGAAGCTTGAGGCGCCCCGGATCAACATACCCAAGCCGGAGCCCAAGCCGGAGCTGAAACCGATTCAGATTGAAGCCAAGCTGACGATGCCTACTATCAAGGGGCCGGAGGTGAAGCTGACGCCGCAGCCCAAGTCGGCGCTGGGCCCGGCGGCCATGCCGGCGCAAGACAACCGCCTGAAGCCTTCGACGGCGCCGGTGCATTTTGGTCAGACCTTCGGTGTCAAGCCCAATCCCAACGCCAAAGGACCGGCCACAGTGGCGGCCATTGGCAACATGTACGGCGGAAATCAGGGGCCTGCCACGGCTCCCCACGGAGTTGTGGGTTCGACTGGCATAGGCGATGGAGTTAAGTACGGCAACAACAACGGCAGGCCGGGAGTAAGAGTCGCCTCGGCTGTCGTTCCTACGGCAACTGTCGCGGGTCCATCGAGGAATGTGGGCAAGGTAGCCTCTGCCGGCATTCCCACAGCGTCCACAGCCGTGGCCGCAGCACCCAGGGCGGTCTACGGGCCGGCTGATACTGATTTGGTGGTAATCTCCAAGCCGCAGCCCGAGTACACCAGCGAAGCCAGGCAGCTCAAGGTGCAAGGCGACGTGATTTTGAGGGTTACGTTTTTGGCCAGCGGCCAGGTGGTGGTGCATAGCGTGGTGCGGGGCCTGGGCCATGGCCTGGATGAAGAAGCGCGCCGGGTGGCGCAACAATTTCGTTTTCGGCCTGCCACGCATCTTGGCCAGGCGGTGGACAAAACAACCAACGTTATCATTACGTTCCAGTTGGCGTAACATCGGAATAGCGCAGCAGAAAACAGCCACGCATAATCGCGGCACGCAGGAAGGCCGCCAGTGGCCAGAGGAAGAAGCAGAAGAACCCAGCTTAGGAGCCTGACATGAAGTTTCGGAAGATAGCCATCGCCTTATTGCTCATCACCCTGAGTGCCACCAGCGCGTTTGCCTTGGGGTTTGGCAAGAAGGCGCACAAGCCCGCTAAGTTCTCTCAGGCACATCAGCTCACCCCGGAGCAGGCGGCGCTGGTGGAAAGGGCCATTGGCCGGGAAAAGGTGCTGATCAAGAACATTCAGCAGCGCACGCCCCTGGTGGAGACCTACATCCAGAACACCAAGCCGGACATCAAGCTCTATCAGGTGCCGGTCTCGGATGAGTACATGCTGAGTCGCATTGATTTTGGCAAGGTATTTTTCGACAAGTCCTACGTGCCCATGGCCAGGAAGGGCAAGTCAACTCACAAATTTTTCAAAGGTTCGCTCTCCTCGATTACAGGGCTCACCAAGTCGCTGAAGCTGGACACGCATTTTACATACAACCCTCTGGGATTCACGGAGATGATGTTCCTCGATCCCAAGAGTTTCGACAACCAGCATTATGTTTTCAGCTATGTGCGGAAAGAATTTCTGGGGTCAGTGCGCACCTGGGTTTATGACGTGCAGCCCAAGGTCTCCGGCATGGGCCGGTTCTATGGGCGCATCTGGGTCGAGGACCAGGATGGCAACATTGTCCGCTTTAACGGCACGTTTACCCCGGCCAAGGGTGACGACGACTCGCGCATGTACTTCCACTTCGACAGTTGGAGAATGAATGTGCAGCCGGGAATCTGGCTGCCGGTGGCCGTTTACGTGGAAGAGAGCCAGCGCACCGAGAGCGAAAAGATTGGACTGAAGGCCCAGACGCGCTTCTGGGGCTACTCGCTCAAGCTGCCCACGCGGGAGAGCGAAAATATTAGCGTGAAGGTGGACGACGCGGTGGACAAGAGCGACGACGCGCAGGATGTGGGTCCGCTGCAAGCCTCGCGCGCCTGGGTCACGCAAGCTGAAAACAACGTGATCGACCGCCTGGAGGAAGCCGGCCTGGTGGCGCCGCTCACCCCCGGCGGCTATGAAAATACGGTGCTGGACCAGATCGTCATCAACCTGCAAGTGCCCAATAATCTCGTCTTCACGGATCAGGTGCATACCCGCATCCTGCTCACGACCACCATTGAAACTACCACCGTCGGCAATTCCATCCTGATCAGCAAGGGGCTGATTGACACCCTGCCCAGCGAGGAAGCGATAGCCTCCGTGGTGGCCATGGAACTGGCCCACATCATGATGGGCCACCACATCGACACCCGCTACGCCTTCAACGACCGGCTGCTGTTCCCTGATGAGTCAACCTTCAGGCGCATCGACATGTACCACTCGGACCATGACAACATAGAGGCCGCCAAACGCGCCATGGAGTACCTGCAAAACTCCATGTACAAAGACAGACTGCCCTCCGCCGGGCTTTACTATGCGCAGTTGGTGCAACGGGAAAAAGAGTTGAAGTATCTGAACACACCCAAACTCGGCGACTCGCTGTTCAACAAGATCGATGGAACCGGCACTCCCTGGATGGCCGATTTGAAAAACATGGCGCCCAAGCTGAACTGGGACGACCTCACACAGCGTCCGGCCTTGCCGCTGGGCAGTTGGCTTAAGACCGATCCCTGGGATGACCGCGTGCATCAGCTCAACGCCAAGATCTACCCCTACATGAACCCCCGCGACAAGATGCCGCTGGAAGTGACGCCGATCTTCTTTAAATTGCAACGCTATGACGCCTCGAAGTTGACTCCGCCCGCAGCTCCGGCCACCGTTCCGCCCGCGACGCCACCCGCTGCAGGCGATACGACACAACAGCCCGCGGGCACATCGCCTCCGCCCGCAACAACTCCGGCCGCCGTTCCGCCTGCGACGCCTCCCGCTGCAGGCGATACGACACAACAGCCCGCGGGCACAACGCCTCCGGCGGTGCAATAGCCTCCATCGTGAATCTCTGGACCGTGAGGCGAAATGCACTGCTTCCGGTCCAGAATTCAAAGGTGAGGAATTGAACTCTATATCCGGCTGCAAGTTATATCCGGGCCTGAAAGTGCTTTCACATATGAGACGATTTAGTTCGATTTTGTTTGCCCTATTGCTTCTCGCCGGAGCCGTTGCCGCCAGCGCGCAAGCGGTTCCCTCAGGCACTGGACGGCAGGTTTCGATTACCGCCGGTGGGATGGGGTCGATCTTCCAGCCGGATTTCGAATATGATAATTGGGTCTGTGTAGATCCATGTTCACCTACCAACCCTGGCTACACTCCCTATGCAGGAGCCAGCATTTATAAGCTCTATGGCGTGGGTACCTATGTGGATGTGAGGCTCAGACGCTGGGTGCAGTTCGAGGCCGAAGGCCGCTGGCTGCGCTGGCACCAGTTCGAAGGCGTCAACCAGGATAACTACCTGATCGGCCCCAGGCTTCCGGTGTATCACTTCTGGAAGGCAACTGTGTATGGCAAGGCGCTGGGCGGATATTCGAAGATGAACTTCGGCACCAATTTAAGCTTAAGCCCATATCCCCTCGGCACCGCCAAGTATACCGACTTGGCATTCGGCGGGGGTGTGGACCTGAAGCTGACCAGGCGGCTCAGCCTCCGGGCCGTTGATGTTGAGTATCACTACTGGCCCAGTTGGAACAATTCCACACTCTCGCCTTACGGGGCCAGCGTGGGATTGGGGTACAAGATTTTCTGAGGCGAAGGATATGAGCTTTAGTTCAAAACGAATTGGAGCTTTCGGCGGGAATATAACAGGAGACGAGAAAGCAGCAGAACGCGCAATTGGATCGCACCTAAAGCAAACTCAAAAACTCGTCTACAGATAATTCGGCTGCCCGGATCAGCGCCCGAAGAGTGCCTACGGAAAGTTCTTTGTGCTGGGGAATCGAGAGATTCGCTCGTTGGCCGGGTTTGTGCAGAACAAGATGGCTGCCCACCTGCCCCATGATCATCCAACCCGCTCTGCCAAACGCATAGGCTGCTTCCTTGCCGGATATATTGCCCAGCTTACCCATGGCTAGACAGCCACTACCAGCGGGGTCTGGCCAGTAGGAATCATCGCACTGAAGGCTTTCTGGTCCTCAGCCCACAGCCAGGCTGTTATGGCCTCCCGGATGTTCTCCATGGCTTCTTTTTGATCCCGGCCCTGCGATACGCATCCTGGAAGTGCAGGACACTCCGCCACGATCCAGCCGTCTTCGGCATCCTGCAAAACAACGTGAAAAATCATGGATCGACTCCTGTTCTAACTTCCCCGTTACGCCGGTGAGGGCGAGCTTTCCGGGAAACCGGGGCCGCGACTTTCCGGCTTGAGAACCTCCTGCACACTGCTGCCGCCGGTGTCCGAGGGAGTGGCCAGATTCGAGCGTAACGGAGGGAGTACCTTGCCCTCGATGAGCATCCTGACCTCTTCTGCGTCGATGGTCTCGCGCTCCAGCAGAGCCGCGGAGATACGGTGCATGGCGTCGGCGTTCGTCTCCACTATCCCATGGGCCATCTGGTAGGCTTCATCGATCAAGCGGCGCACTTCCAAGTCGATCTGCCGTGCCGTCTCCTCGCTGAAGTCGCGATGCTGGGCAATCTCTCGGCCCAGAAAGATCTGCTCTTCCTTCTTGCCGAAGGTGAGCGGACCCAGGCGGCTCATGCCGTATTCGCAGACCATGCGACGGGCCAGATCAGTCGCGACCTCAATATCGCTGCCCGCGCCGGTGGACATCTGGTTGAGGAAGATCTCCTCGGCCACGCGTCCGCCGTAGGACATGGCCAGCTTGGCCTCCAGGTATTCCTTGGTGTAGTTGTGCCGGTCACCGGGCAAAAAGATGGTGACGCCCAGGGCCATGCCGCGTGGAATGATGGTGACCTTGTGAATGGGGTCGGAGTGCTCGCGGAAGAATGAAACCAGCGCATGGCCGGCTTCGTGATAGGCGGTGACGCGCTTCTCTTCGTCGGTAAGCAGCATGGACTTGCGCTCCGCGCCCATGAGCACCTTGTCCTTGGCCACTTCGAAGTCATACATGACGACCTGCTTGCGGTTCATGCGCGCGGCGCTCAGGGCGGCCTCGTTGACCATGTTGGCCAGGTCGGCGCCGCTGAAGCCGGGCGTTCCGCGAGCCAGCACGTTCAGATTCGTGTCGTCGGAGACGGGAACCTTCTTGACGTGTACGGCGAGGATTTCCTCGCGGCCGCGCACATCGGGCAGGCCCACCACCACGCGGCGGTCAAAGCGGCCCGGACGCAGCAGCGCGGGGTCGAGAACGTCGGGGCGGTTGGTGGCGGCCACCAGGATCACGCCGTCGTTGGATTCAAAGCCGTCCATCTCGACGAGGAGTTGATTGAGGGTCTGCTCGCGCTCATCGTGCCCGCCGCCGAGGCCAGCGCCGCGATGGCGGCCAACGGCGTCGATTTCGTCAATGAAGATGATGCAAGGCGCGTTCTTCTTGCCCTGCTCGAAGAGGTCGCGGACGCGGCTTGCGCCCACGCCCACAAACATCTCCACAAAATCCGAGCCGGAGATGGAGAAGAACGGGACGTTGGCCTCGCCGGCAACGGCTCTTGCCAACAAAGTTTTGCCGGTTCCCGGAGGGCCCACCAACAATACGCCCTTGGGAATGCGACCGCCAAGCTTCTGGAATTTCGCCGGTTCACGCAGGTACTCGATAATCTCCTTCAGCTCTTCCTTGGCCTCATCCACGCCGGCCACGTCCTTGAAGGTGATCTTTTTCTGCTGCATGGAGAGCAGGCGCGCGCGGCTCTTGCCGAACGACATCGCCTTGTTGCCGCCGGCCTGCATCTGGCGCATCATCAAAAACCAGAAGCCGATAAGCAGAATGATCGGACCTACGCTATACAGAAGTTGCAACAAGATGCCGTTGCTCTGCGGTTCCTTCTTGGGGAAGTAAACCCCGGCGTCCAGCATCGCCTTTTCCAGGTCTTCGAAGTGATCTCCGACGTAGGTGTGGAACTGTTCCTTAGGCGTCGCCTTGAGGTGGCCGTGCAGTTCGTTGCCCTGAAGCTCGGCGTCCTTCACCAGCCCCTGTTTTACTTCGCTGAATAGGTCGGAGTAGGCGATCTCCTTGTCCTTGCCGCCCATGCCGGCATTCTTCGTTACCCAGCTGATTAAAACCATGCCCATGACAATGATGCCGGCCCAAACCATGATCGATTTAACGGTCGAATTCACCAGGATTCCTCTCTTGACAGTGCTGGAGAAAACATCGAACGTGTCTCCAGCATCGTCTGCATCTTCTTTAGACGCCGGTACATTCCACAAAGTCACAGAAAGAACGGGAAGCCTGAACGGCAGACACAATTACTCTACCGCTCTGGAAGAGCAGTTACTCCAATTGTACTCTCCAGGCCGGGAGAATTGCAGCAATTATGGGCCGAATCCAGAGTGTAACCGGAGGGTTGACCTACTCGCTCCCGGAAGGCCCTGCGGCGGTCTCCAGGCTCGTAGACAGAATGCGGATTCCCGGCTCCGGTTCCACTTCGACTCCCTGCATCCAGACAACGCGGCCATCAAGTTCCAGAACCGGCCATAGAGCGCGGCTGTATCCGGTAACTTTTAGGCGCTCCAACACTTCCTTTACCTTGCGCGGGGCCGAGGAGTAGCGCAACTGGACGCGGTCGCCGGGCCGCCAGTTGCGCAGCGTGGCAAACCGGGGCTCAGTTGGTCTTTCTGATTTGGTAAGTTCAATCAGCAGCCTCAGGCCAAAGGCCGGGGCGGTCATTTCGCCGGGAATAGCAACCGTGTATTCCGGGGAAGGCTCAGCCGAAGCCTTGCCGGTCGGCGCCGCCGGCAGAATGGCCAGCCGCAGCTCCCTTGCGGTTCGCTCCGCTCGGAGCCCCTGGGCTAACTGGAGCTTCTGTCCGGCGCGGCCTGTGAGTGCCAGATTGCGCAGCGCCTCGGTGGAGGCAAAATCGACTGCCGTGCCCAACTGATCAGCAGCGGAACGCAGGAGGCGGCGTTGGAGTGCGGTAGGAAGCAAGGCCAGTCGGCTGACCTCGATAGCCAGGCCATCGCCGGCGGCTTTTCTGCCTCCGCCCCGAACTGGGAGGCCGTGCATTAAAATCTGAGGCCCAACGCGAGCCAGTTCGGACGTCCACCAGGCCTCCTCGTCGCGGGCCAGCGTGGCCATCTGCGCTAAGTGCTCGCGCAATTGCGGATTCCAGCCCTCCAGCAGCGGCAGCAGTTCGTGACGGATGCGGTTGCGGGTGAAGGTGAGGTGGCGATTAGAGGAGTCTTCTCGCCAACTCTGGCCCAGCGCACTGAGATAGGCTTCAACCTCAGCCCGCGTCGCCCCTAAAAGCGGGCGCAGAATCCGCCCCTCCTGGTACTCGATCACCGGATGAATGCCGCTCAAGCCCTCGGTCCAGGCTCCACGCAAAAATTTAGCCAGAACGGTTTCGGCCTGGTCGTCGCGGGTGTGCGCCGTGGCCACGGCTTCCACCTCGCCCGAGGCCATCAGCTGCCGGAACCAGCCGTAACGCAGACTTCGCGCGGCCTCCTCAATGGTTTCGGCATTTTCTTTGGCTGTTGCCCCGACGTTGACCAGCGCCTCGTGGAAGGGAATGTCCAGTTCAGCCGCTAGCGCGCGGGCAAAGTCCAGGTCGCCGTCTGCCTCCTCGCCGCGCAGGCCGTGGTGCAGATGGGCGGCGTGCAGCACCAAGCCAAGCTCCCGGCGCTGCTCCGCCAGGGCGCGCAGAAGGGCCACAGAGTCGGCGCCGCCGGAGAGGCCCACAGCCAGGCGGAGTCCGGGCCTCAGCAGCGACACATCGATGGGCAGCTTGGGGCGCATCTCAAAATGATAAGGCGGCGATGCTCCCATGTGCGGACTGATTGCATTTTTGGTGCTTGACGAATGCTTTTTCCGCACATTGCACCGGCTTCGTTGTATACTCCAACCGATATGCAAGTCTTTGCGATTCTTCCCGCTGCGGGGCTGGGAACCCGGATGGCCGGGCCGCAGCCCAAGCAGTTTCTCATCCTCGATGGGGTTCCCATCCTGATTCATTCGCTGCGCGCCTTTGCCGCGGTGGAGCGGGTGACGGCGATCTACGTGGCCGTGCGCAAAACGGAGATGGAACGCGTCCAAGCGCAGATTGCCGAGTACGGCTTTGCCAGCCGGGTTCGCGTGGTGGAGGGCGGCGACAACCGCCAGGAGTCCGTCTCCCACGCGCTGACCGCTTTGCCGGCCCAGCCCGACGACATTGTCCTGGTGCATGACGCCGTCCGGCCGCTGATTGACGCGGCCACCATCGAGCGGACGATCGATGCGGTTCTGGAGTATGGTGCGGCCATCGTGGGACTGCCCGCCGTGGACACCATCAAGCAGGTGGAGCGGACCGCGCACGGGGCGCTGATTACCTCCACCATTCCGCGCGAGTTTATTGTGCTGGCGCAGACGCCGCAGGGCTTCCGCTATGGCCTGCTGCAGAGCGCCTTCGCCGAGGCCCTTGCGGACGGATTTGTGGGCACCGACGAGGCTTCGGTGGTGGAACGCGCCGGTCATCCTGTCGCCGTAGTGCACGGCTCACCTGTGAATCTGAAGATTACCCAGCCGGGCGACCTGGAGTTGGCTGAATTCTATCTGCATCGGCGCGCCCGCTGAAAGCAGGCTAATGAATGGAATTCATTCAATTCCACACGAGGTGAACGTATGATCATACTTTTGCTTCTGATAATGTGTATCATCTCGATGATTACGTGGTTCTCCTGCCGCCGCATATCGGAAGATTTGCGCATTGAGGTCGAAAGGATAACAAGTGAGGTCGATGAGCTAAGAAATCAACTCCGGTCGCAGAAGACAGCGGCGAGCTAATCACGCGGAGAGCGATAATTCAGATAAGATCGCAATAGTCATAATCGAAGGACAGGCACGCAACCATGGAAACACGAATCGGATTTGGCTATGACTCGCACGTCTTCAAGCCCGGCGTACCGCTGCGCATTGGCGGAATCTCGCTGGACCACCCGGAGGGCCTGGCCGGCCACTCCGACGGCGATGTGCTGCTTCATGCCGTGACCGACGCCCTGCTGGGTTCCATCGCCGCCGGCGACATCGGCTGCTTCTTTCCGCCCAGCGACCCGAAATGGAAGAACGCCGACTCCGCCATCTTTCTCAACCTGGCCGTGGAGACGCTGCAACGCGCCGGCTACCGCATCGTAAACATCGACACCACGCTGATTCTGGCCGCGCCCAAGATTGGCCCCGTCTCCGGCGAGATGCGCGCCCGCATGGCCGACCTGCTGGGCCTGGGTACGGATCAGGTCAGCATCAAAGCCAAGACCCCGGAGGGGCTGAACCTCGACCATGTCGCCCAGTGCCACGCCATCGCTCTCGTCGAGCGCGTAATCGAGCCGGAAGAGTTGAAGAGCATGAGCGCCGTGATTGAAAGCCAGCGCCAACTGGAAGATGTCGTCGAAGACCTGCTCAGCTCCGTCCACGGCGTGCCGAAAAAACGCGACAGCCTGGACTACGAGAACGAGTAGAATCCGCAGGGCAGGGAACAGGGATCATCGGGAAAAGGCTTTATAACGCTCTACAAGTGTGGAACTTGGTAGCGCAAAATCTGATCATCGACTGTAACCAGAACCAGTCCCTCAAGCTGCGCTTGCGCCACCAAAAGCCGGTCAAATGGGTCGCGATGCAGTTGCGGAAGCCCTCCGGCCCACTCCGCATGTTCAACAGTGATGGGGATAGGCATAAATCCATATTCCTCGATGGTTTTTCCAACCGGCCGCCCGAAGATCAACTTCCCCGAAGCCCTTTTGATGGCAATCTCCCAAACTGTTGCTGCGCTGACAAAAACATCATTCCTCGGCGAAGCAATAGCCGAGCGAAGGCTCTCCGACAATCGGACATCTTTTGCGTCCCACCAGAGAAAGGCATGAGTATCAAGCAGCAGTTTCATTCTCTATAGCCCAAAATCCTTGAGCATATCCTCCGACAGAGGCGCATCAAAGTCGTCGGCGATATATGTTATTCCCAACAGATTTTGCCCCCAAGGCAGTGGCTCCGCTTTCTGTTCCTCGACCGATACAGCCGACAACTTAGCCATCGGCTTGCCGGCCTTGGCAATCACGATCTCTTCCCCCTTCGCGGCCCGGTCAACCAGGCTGGAAAGGTGCGTTTTGGCCTCGTAGAGATTCACCTGTGTGCTTGCCATGGATGACACCATTGCTTTCTCAATAGCTTCGATTGTGCGCCTTTCTCCCAGGTTGGTCAAGTTGGTCAAGCTGATCGCGGCCAGCAGAACCATGGCCGGCGAGCCGTTGTTTTCCACTACGCAAGAATTTGATTGCGGATTTCGCCGTTTGGCTTTAACGTAACTTCGAGTTCCAATCTCATTTCTGGAGTGTTCTGAATGCAATATTTGGCGTTTTTCCTGCTGGATTCTGATCCCACAGCTGCAATCGTGGCCTTGATGGCGATTATTCCCATCATCATCCTGGTTTGCCTTCTCATCATCCTGATCCCCTTCTGGTTCATCCTGAAGAAGGCTGGCTTCTCGCCCTGGCTTACCCTGCTCAACATAGTTCCCTTGGGTACGATGATTCTGCTCTACGTGCTGGCCTTCGCCGAATGGAAGGTAGTGCCCGCGCCTACGCCTGTCTGGCAGCAGCCACAGCCGCCGTATCCGCCTCAGGTCTGAGTTTTTTTGATTCGGTCCCTGAATACTGCTACTCCGTGTCCCATCCTTGCGATTATTTTCTGTCGCAAGGGTGGGATGCCATAAATTACGAGTCGGATCATGCCTTAAAGAGAAAGCGCCGCTGGCGTCGCGATTGGTAACATACAATCACGATGTCTGAATCAGCTCCCTCCTCGGCCAAAACTCCCCGCGTCCGTTTTGCTCCCTCGCCCACCGGCTTCCTGCATGTGGGCAGTGCCCGCACTTTTATCTTCAATTGGCTCTATGCCCGCCACAACCACGGAACTCTCATACTGCGTCTGGACGACACCGACGTTGAGCGCAACACCGAGGTCAGCGTCCAATCGATTTTTGAAGGCCTGCGCTGGCTGGGTCTCTCCTGGGACGAGGAATACAAGCAATCCGAGCGCCTCGCCCTGCATCGCAGCCAGGCCGAGGCCATCTTCGCCAAGGGCCTTGCCTATCGCGACTTCACCCCCGCCCACGCGGAAGCGGACGAGCACTCTTCCGCGCAGGGCGCCTGGCTCTTCAATCCCGGTATGCGGGAACTCTCCCGCGAAGAATCCGACCGCCGTGCCGCCGCGGGCGAGCCCTTTGCCCTCCGCTATCGCGTCCCTCGCGGTCAAGGCAGGACACTGAGTTTCACCGATGCGGTTTACGGCCCGCAGTCCAAGCTCGCCGATGAAGTCGAAGACTTCGCCCTGCTGCGCTCGGACAGCTTTCCCACCTACCACCTCGCCTCCTGCGCCGACGACGCCGATCTCCGCATCACTCACATCATCCGCGGCCAGGATCACCTCACCAACACCTTCAAGCACCTGCTGATCTTCGAGGCCCTCGGCGTCGAGTCGCCCACCTTCGCGCATCTGCCTTTACTCGTTGCCCCCGACGGCGCCAAACTCTCCAAACGCAAGCACGGCCCCGTCGTCAGTGTGACCACCTATCGCGATGCGGGCTTCCTGCCCCAGGCCTTCGTCAACTTCCTCTGCCTCCTCGGCTGGTCACCCAAGGACGACCGCGAATTTCTTACTCTCGACGAGCTCACCGCCGCCTTCACTCTCGAAGGCGTCAACCGCGCCAACGCCGTCATCAACTTCACGGAAGAAGACCCATTCGATCCCAAAGCCGTCTGGCTCAACGCCGAGCACATTCGCGCCCTGTCCGTCGAGCAACTCAGCCCGCAGCTCCAGCCCTTCTTCGAGCAGGCAGGCTTCCATGCCTCTCCGGAAAAGCTCCTCGCCGTCACCCCGCTCATCCGCGAGCGCATCAAGCTCCTCGGCGAAGCCCCCGCCGCCGCCGACTTCTTCTTTCTCCCCCAGCTCGCGCCCTTTGATCCCACCGAGCTGATCCCGTCCAAGGGTGGCGATGCGGCGATGGCCCGCCGCGTCCTTCAGCACGCGCTTGAAGTTCTGCCCTCCGTCAACTTCGACCACGACTCCCTCGACCAGGCCCTTCGTGCGGCAGCCTCTCATCTGGGGTTGAAGGCCGGGCAGGCCTTCCAGCCCATCCGCGTCGCCGTCTGTGGACGTAAAAACGCGCCGCCGCTCTTTGAAACCATGGCCGTCCTCGGCCGCGACCTCTGCATCGCCCGCATCCGCCAGGCCGAAGCCAGCCTGCAATCGTTTGCCTGAGCACAGACTCGCCCACTGCCATACTCGTACAATAGGAAAGCAGCCATGACCAACTCGAATCCGGAAAGCCCAGACGCTCCAATTCTCGACGCTCACACCTCCAACTTCCTCCGCGACATGATCGCCGAGGATGTGCGCACCAAAAAGTACGGCGACGCCGTCATCCAGACCCGCTTTCCTCCCGAGCCCAACGGCTACCTGCACATCGGCCACGCCAAAGCCATCTGCATCGACTTCGGTCTCGCCGACGAGTTTGGCGGCAAGACCAACCTGCGCTTCGACGACACCAATCCCGAGAAGGAAGACCAGGAGTACGTCGATTCCATCATGGCCGATGTCCGCTGGCTCGGATTCGAATGGGAGCGCCTCTGCTATGCCTCGGATTATTTTGGCCAACTCTACGAGTGGGCTTTGCAGCTCGTCAAGGCCGGCAAGGCCTACGTCGATGACCTCTCCGCCGACGAGATTCGCCAGCACCGTGGCACTCTCACGGAACCCGGCAAGGACAGTCCCTTTCGCAACCGCACCGTCGAAGAAAATCTCGACCTCTTTCAGAGAATGAAGGCCGGCGAATTCCCCGACGGCTCGCGCGTACTGAGAGCCAAGATCGACATGACATCGCCGAATCTGAATTTGCGCGATCCGGTGATGTATCGCATCCTTCACGCCTCGCACCAACGCACCGGCGACCAGTGGTGCATCTACCCCATGTACGACTACGCTCACGGTCAGTCGGATTCCATCGAGCGCGTCACCCACTCCATGTGTACTCTCGAGTTCACCGACCACCAGCCCATCTACCGCTGGTATATCGAGCAGCTCGGCATCTTCCCCTCGAATCAAACCGAATTCGACCGCCTCAACATCACCTACACCATGCTCAGTAAGCGCAAGCTTCTGCAGCTCGTCAATGAAAAACGCGTCAGCGGCTGGGACGATCCCCGCATGCCCACTCTCTGCGGCCTCCGCCGCCGCGGCTTCACCCCTGAAGCCATCCGCGCCTTCGTCGCCGCCTCAGGCGTATCGCGCACCAACGGCAGCACCGACATCGAAATGCTCGAGCACTTTCAGAGGGACGACCTCAACAGGAGAGCCCGCCGCGCCATGGCCGTCCTACACCCTCTGAAGCTGGTCATCGACAACTACCCCGCCGATAAGGTCGAGTTCCTCGATGTTGCCAACAATCCCGAAGATCCCTCTGCCGGGACCCGCGGGGTTCCTTTCTCACAAACGATTTACATCGAGCAAGATGACTTCCGCGAGATTCCTCCGCCCAAGTACTACCGCCTGTCTCCTGGGAAAGAAGTGCGCCTGCGCAACGCCTATTTTGTAACAGCACAAAGCGTGGTGAAAGACGCGGCGGGCAACATCGTCGAGGTGCACTGCACATACGATCCGGCCAGCCGCGGCGGCAACTCTCCCGACGGCCGCAAGGTCAAGTCCACCATGCACTGGGTCTCAGCCGCCCACGCCATCTCCGCCGAAATCCGGCTCTACGGCAACCTGTTTGCCAAGCCCGACCCCTATGATCTTGCCGAGAATCAAGACGTTCTCGACAATCTCAACCCCAACTCGCTGGAAATCCTCACCGGCGCCAAGCTGGAGCCCTCTCTCGCCAACGCAAAACTTGAGGACCGTTTCCAGTTCGAGCGCGTCGGCTATTTCTGCCTCGACTCTGACTCCAAACCGGGCAATCTGGTCTTCAACCGGACGCTAGCGCTGAAAGACTCCTGGGCCAAGATCGAGAACAAGTCCGGGAAGAAGTCAGGAGCCTGAGCCCCACGGGTGCAATACGGAGGGAGCAGAGGCCTTCAGGCCTCTGAATACAGCCTTCAAATCAAAATGGCTTTCGCCACGGGTCTTTTGTTTTTTACTGCCTGCATGGACTTGAGGTTCCCTCGAATATTTGCTATCATGATAGCATCCAAGGCCTGGAGGCGATAATGGCGCAGATTCTGGTTCGTTATCTAGATGACGAGCTCAAGGGACGCTTGCAGCGCCGCGCCAAACTCCACGGCCAAAGCATGGAGGCCGTGGTCCGGGATATTCTGCGCGACGCGCTGCGGGAAGAAAAGGCACAGACCGTTGGTTTTGGCACGGCCTCTGTTGCTCTCTTCAGTGGCAGCGGTATTTATCTCGACGAGCCAATTGCCGAAATTCACGATATGCGCATGGAAATTCCCAACTTTGAAGAATGATTGTCCTCGACACAAATGTGATTTCGGAGATCATGCTCGCTGTTCCGGATGCGTTGGCGACGCGAGGAATGGCGGAATGGAATTTGAGCTTTTCTCAAAAAGTGCTATCATGATAGCAATGGAGGGACAATGGCGCAGATTCTGGTTCGCAATTTCGACGACCGGCTCAAGGGGCGCTTGCATAGCCGCGCCAAACGCCACGGCCATAGCATGGAAGCCGAGGCACGGGAGATTCTGCGCAACGCGCTGCTAGTCGAAGAGGCTCCGGCGGGCGGCCTGGGAACGGAGATCGCCAATATGTTCCGCGGTGTCGGACTCAAAGAGGGAGAAGAGATCCAAGAGCTTCGCGGCTTCACCATGGAAGTGCCGGACTTTGAGTCATGATTCTTCTCGACACCAACGTGATCTCGGCCCTCATGCGAGATACTCCTGACGCAGTAGTCATTCCATGGCTCGACCGCCAGCCGCGCACGTCGATCTGGACAACCTCAGTCAACGTATTCGAGACTCGCTACGGCCTCCAGATTATGCCGGTAGGGAAGCGTCAATCTGCGATGAGGTCGCTATTCGAGCGATTGCTCACCGACACGATCCAGGGACGCATCGCGCTCTTCGACTCCGCAGCAGCCGAATGCGCGGCAGACTTGGCGGCCGATTGCAAGAAGAGAGGACGGCCGCGTGACCCACGCGACACCATGATCGCCGGAATCGTGCTCGCCTCGCACGCAAAGCTCGCCACGCGCAACGTCAAGCACTTCGAGGAGATTGCCTCTTCGTTGGTGAATCCCTGGCAGGAGTAAAAGCAGGGAACAGGGAATAGAAGAGCCGTATGGTAGAGGTTTGTGCTGCTCCAGCTCCAATAGGCGAGACCTGTGGCACACGGCATTCCTCGCTAGCAAAAAAGAAGATTCTCATCGAGAGATCCGCAACATTCCGGGAACAAAGTTTCCAATTTGGAAAACACGACGTCTTCGTTCAGCGCGATACAGCGATCTTGTTCAGAGCAGGAGTAGAACGAGACTGTGTGCCGGTGAGTTTGCGGAAATCCGCCTCCGCTCCGACGCCAAGGCAAAGGAGCTATCGATGCAATTCATGCAGCGGCTTGGTTATACTCTGACCGCGGGATTGGTTTTACTCTTCGGTTGCGGTCACAACGGCGTCCAGGCGCCTTCAGCGCTCAGCTACGCAACCGGCACGGCGGTCTATACCAAGGGGGTGCAGATCACACCAAGCAGCCCGATCAGTTCCGGCGGCACGGTTATGTCGTATAGCGTAACCCCGGCCCTTCCAGCCGGTTTGAGCCTGAACGCCACAACGGGCATCTTGAGTGGAACGCCCACGGGAGTGAACGCCTCGGCCAGCTACATGGTGACGGCTTCCAACTCTGCCGGCAGCGCGACCGTGGTCTTGAGCATCACGGTGAACGATCAACCGCCCACTGCGCTTAGCTACTCGACAGCCCCGGCGATCTACACCAAAGGGTTGCAGATCGCGCCGGACAGCCCGACGAATACCGGCGGAACAGTGATTTCCTACGCTGTAAATCCGGCGCTTCCGACTGGACTGATGCTGAATACGCTCTCGGGCATTCTCATCGGAGACCCCACGGTGTTAACCGCCGCGACCAACTACACCGTAACGGCAACCAATTCAGGTGGCAGCACGACGGCGGTTCTGAACATTGCGGTGATTGCGCCTACGCCCTCTGCGCCGCAGGCCATACCCAATCTGGGCCAAATGATTACGCCGACTGCGCCCTACGATTCCACCTTCGAGCCGCTGGTGCCAGGGGCTGCTGTCTTGCCCGCCTATCCCGACTGGCAGGTAGGGCAAGCGGTCACCACGGTGGTAAGTCCGGATGGCAAAACACTGCTGGTTCTTACCAGCGGGTATAACCGCATTTTCTACCCAGTCAGCGTCCCCTACGGCGGGTACATCAACTCCGATCTCACTGCATACGACTATGCGAACTCGGAAGAGTACGTGTTCATCTACGACATCTCGCAGGGCGCGCCTGTACAGAAGCAAGTTGTGACCATCCCCAACTCCTACAACGGCATCACCTTCGATCCTTCCGGCACAGCATTCTACGTCTCCGGCGGCGTGGGCGATTACCCGTTTTACGGCAACATTATTAACCCGTCAACTCCCGCGTCCATCAAAAATCCCGCTGGTTTACCCTATACCGGACCTGGCGACAATGTGCACGTCTTTGCGCTAGACCCCGTCAAACTCACCTGGGCAGAGCAACCAGAACTGGTGATGGGGCACCCTACCGGCCTTGGGCTGAACGTGGTCAACACAGGACCCGGCACGGCAAATGGCACGATCTTCGAGTCGCCCTGCGCAGCCGGCGTGGCCATTTCGAGCGATGGCAAGACCCTGGCTGTTGCCAATTACGACAATGACTCGATCTCGGTGTTCACCGGAGGCTTGAACAACTGGAACAGCGTACCGACGGACATCGACCTGCGCCCCGGCAACGGAAACTCCACGACGATGGGTAAGGCGGGCGGCGAGTATCCATTTTGGGTTGTGATTCAAGGTAAGGGACTGAATATGACGGCGTTTGTGTCGAGCATCCGCGACCGCGAGATCGATGTGGTGAGCCTGGGCTCGACGATGAAAGTCACGGGCCGGGTACCCGTGGTTGGCGAACCGCTCAAGATGACAATGAACAAGGCCCAGACGCGCCTGTATGTTGCCGAGGATATGACGGATTCGGTCGATGTCATCGACATATCGAAGGGCAGCGCAACCAACGGCGTGGGGGCGATACTGGAAACCATATACGTTCGTGCGCCAGCAAACGTATTAAGCGCGTATCCGGTGGTGAATGCGCACAAAGGCGCCAACACCAACAGCGTGACGCTCTCGCCGGATGAGTCGCAACTCTACGTGACGAATGGCAATTTGAATGCCGTCGCGGTGGTGCAATTGACCGGAGCGGACACGGGCGACCAGGCTATCGGTCTGATTCCAACCGGCTGGTACCCGAATTCCGTGAGCTTCGGCCCCACGGTCAACAGCCCCAATGGCCATTGGGTCTACGTGGTCAACGGGAAGTCGCCGACCGGGCCCAATCCAGGCATGTGCTATAGCGCCGCCCCGCCTCTCGGCGTGGGCAAACCGGGAGGGCACAAGAACTGCGTGTGGACGCAGGAGTACAATCCCCAGACGATCAAAGCCGGCTTTCAGAGCTTTCCGCAGCCCACCACTGCGCAATTGGCCACATTGACCGCGCAGGTCGCCGTCAACGGCCACTTCTCCGCCACTGAGAGCAGCAGCGATGCCACGGTCATGGCGGCCGTCAGAAGCGGCATTCAGCACGTGATCTACATCATCAAGGAGAACCGGGGCTACGACCAGGTGCTGGGAGATCTGGAAGTCGGCAATGGCGACCCAAGTTTGACGGAGTTTGGCCAGGCGATTACGCCGAATCAGCATAAACTGGCGACAACCTTCGTCACCCTCGACAACATGATGGCCAGTTCTGAAGTCAGCAACGATGGCTGGCCATGGAGCACCTCGGCTCGCGCCCCCGATGTGATCGAACGCCAGGAAATGCCGTTCTATGCGGCACGCGGCCTCAGCCTGGATTACGATGGTTTGAACCGCAATGTGAACGTGGCCATTCCCACGGTGGCAGGCCGCGTGGCAGCCGACTACCTTACGCCGTCCGACGGGAATTTGCTGCCGGGGACTGCGAATGCGGCCGCACCGGATGGGGAAGGACCGAACAATGTGATGTATCCGGGGCAAGGCTATCTGTGGGATGCCGCGTATCGGGCCAAGCTCACGATACGCGACTATGGATTTTTTGTTGACCCGACCCTCTACACATGTCCGTTGCCGTTTCCCGCAGTGTGCACCAACACCTGGCCTAATGCAGTCTGGATCCCCCCAATTCTGATCAACCCCTTCTTATCCAACGTCCAGGTAGCCTACTCGCAGAACGTTACCCTTACTCAATTCACCGATCCATACTTTCGCGGCTTCGACAACGCGTTCCCGGACTATTACAGGTTCAAGGAGTGGGAGCGGGAATTCGATACCAACTACGCTGCCGGCGGACTGCCGAATTTGAGTCTGGTCCGCTTTATGCACGACCACACCGGAACCTTTACCGACCCCGGCAATTTCCTCCTGAACACGCCGGAGTTGCAGCAATCGGATAATGACTATGCGGTTGGACTGCTGGTTCAGAAGATCGCCAACAGCATTTACGCACAGAACACGCTGATCTTTGTCATTGAAGACGACTCGCAGGATTCCGGCGACCACGTCGATTCCCACCGCACCATCGCCTTTGTGGCCGGCGCCTACGTGAAACAGGGGGCGCTGGTCTCAACGCAGTACAACACCATCAACTTCGTGCGCACCATCGAAGAGGTTCTGGGCCTGCCGCCGATGAATCTGAACGATGCGCTGGCTCAGCCCATGGCCGACATCTTCAACCCCACGCCCAGCGCGTGGAGCTTTACGGCCACTATTCCGGCAGGCCTCCACTCTCCGAATACCAACCTTCCTCTCGCTGCGCCGGTTGGCATGGTCGTGCCCAAGTCAACTCACACGGGAGAGTACTGGGCGCGGGCCACCAGGGGCATGGACTTCACCTCGGAAGACCGCATGGACTTTGCGGAGTACAACCACATTCTCTGGAAGGGGTTGATGGGCAACCGGCCCTATCCCTCCAGGCCAAGCGGAAAAGACCTGCGCCAGAACCGAGAAGAGCTGCTGGCGCGCTACCGGCGATCTCAGCAGCAAAAAGCGGTGGAGGCGCCAAAGGCGTTGAAGAACTGATGAGAGAATGCAAACTGCCGTAAAAGCATCCGTCAAGGGCTAAACAGCTTGCGGAAGAACTCAGTATTACGGGCAAAAGTGACGAATACAATCCTTCCGCGGCAATAGCCCTCGTTAGTTCGGTTGATGCTATGCAGGGGTCAAAACCCCGCCTCCCTCCGTTTTGAGTTTTACCGCAAGCTGTGAAGTTCACCCCATCGACGAAGACCTGTCCCTTCACCCCAGCGAGCAAAAATCATTCGCTGGGGACCCCGAGTCGATGGGGACCCCGAAAAGTCGTGCCCTTTCAAAACTTCGACTAAATAAGAGCTTCTCTCGACGACGACTTCGCCCGCTGTCACCGTTCCGCTATGCTGGTGAGGATGGTTCATTGATGAGCAGCGATCATCCCAATCCGCCGGCGGCAAGCAAAGGCCAGGAACAGGAGTTTCTGGAATTGCGCCATGTGAACGTGGCGCGCGGCGAGCGCATTGTGCTTGAGGATATAAACCTGCGGATTCGCGCCGGGGAGCATGTGGCGATACTGGGTCCGAACGGCTGCGGAAAATCCACACTGATTCTAACCATGAGTTGCCAGCTTTACCCCATTGTCCGGCAGGGAATGAGGGTGCGCATCTTCGGGCGGGAACGCTGGGACCTGACCGAGTTGCGACGGCATTTCGGCGTGGTGGCGCCGGGCTTGACGGGTACGGAGTTGCCCGGCGAGCGGACGGCCACAACCACCGGGCTGAATGCCGTCCTAGCCGGATTCTTCTCCGCTTCGACGCTGTGGCCCAATCTGCACGTCACCAACGAAATGCAAGCCAGAGCCGTGGAGGCCCTTGCGCGGATGGAGGCACAGCATCTGGCAGAGCGGCTGGTGGGGGAAATGTCCGCCGGGGAGAAGCGCCGCATTCTGATTGCGCGCGCGCTGGTGCACAGGCCCCGGCAATTGCTGCTGGACGAGCCCTCGAACGCGCTTGACTTGGCCGCGCAACGAGAACTGCGCGAGACGCTGCGGCGCCTGGCCAGCGAAGGCACTGGCCTGGTGCTGGTCACGCACCATTTGAGCGATATTCTGCCGGAGATTGAGCGCGTCATTCTGATGGGTGGTGGCCGCATCCTGGGGGACGGGCCGCGCGAGGAACTTTTAACCGAGGCGCGGCTGAGCGAACTCTTTAACACGCCGGTGCGGATTGGCCGCGATGATCAGTGGCTGCATAGCTGGTGAGGGAGTTCATCGCCGGCTGACCCAGGGGTTTGGAGAGGATGGTGGCACGGCGTTCTATATAATTCGAGGAAACGCCGGTGCTTGCCAATTCATTCCGGCGTGAGGTCGATGATGCAGCAGACAGCGGTTCCAGTCGCGGAGAAGGGCAGGGACGCAGCGAGTGCTGCGTCCCCGACCGGAGTTGCGCAGATGCCTGAGGCTCTGAAGATCGAGGAAATCTCGCCCCTGGCTGCCGCCAGTTCCCCTGAAGCGGAGGCATTCCGGAAGGAGATTATCCGTGTAGGCCGCAAACTGTGGGAGCGGCAATATGTAGATGGCTGCGGCGGCAACATCAGCGTCCGGCTTGGCTCGCGCTACGTTCTCTGCACGCCCACCATGCTGAGCAAGGGCGACATGGAGCCGGCCGACATCTGCCTCTCCGACATGGACGGAAACATACTGGCCGGAAATCGCTTGCGCACCAGCGAACTGCTGCTGCACCTGGAGATTTACAAGGCCAGCCCACAGGCCCAGGCCGTGGTGCATTGCCATCCGCCCTATGCAACGGCCTTTGCCGTCACCGGCGCCACGCCGCCCA
>Ga0302320_10008276_pt1 | contig 22679 bp, 18 predicted proteins | sample Bog_T0_3_FD_202130 | JGI IMG/M metagenome (GOLD analysis project Ga0302320, IMG submission 202130) | Peat permafrost microbial communities from Stordalen Mire near Abisko, Sweden - Bog_T0_3 | ecosystem: Environmental > Terrestrial > Soil > Wetlands > Peat | place: Sweden: Abisko, Stordalen Mire... | reverse complement strand
TGCCCGGCGACAACATCAAGATCGTGGTGGACCTGATCGCGCCGATCGCGATGGAGCAGGGCCTGCGCTTCGCGATCCGCGAAGGCGGAAAGACCGTCGGCGCCGGCGTCGTCGCCAAAGTGTTGGTTTGAGGTAGTGCTGGTTCAAGGCTTGGATTCTTGGTTCTTAGACTTTTTCAATCGGGGCTGTCCTCAGCCCCCGTTGACAGTTCGCGGAGCGATCAACTAGGGCAGTAGCTCAATTGGCAGAGCGGCGGTCTCCAAAACCGCAGGTTGGGGGTTCGATTCCCTCCTGCCCTGCCAAGCTGGCAGGCTTACAAGGTTAGCGGCTTAAATATGGCGGAAGTGCAGACATCATCGGGAGCTTCTGGCAAGGACACGGCCTTGCTGAGCTTGAGCGTTCTCGCGGTGCTCGTCGGCATCGGCGCGTTCTACTGGTTCGACGACATGCCGCTTGCGCTCAGGATCGCGTTGGTCGTTGCGGGGCTCGCCGCCGCGACCGGTCTCATGTGGCTGAGTTGGTACGGCCGTGAATTCTGGCAGTTCGCGCTGGCCTCGCGCGTCGAACTGCGCAAAGTGGTATGGCCGGATCGCGAAGAGACGATCAAGACCACCTACGTGGTGTTCATTTTCGCCGTTGTCATGGGCTTGTTTTTTTGGGGACTCGATTGGATCCTCACCTGGCTGACCCGGTTTCTGACCGGCCAGTCCGCCTGACGTTCGCGGAGCAGCTCTTATGTCCTTGCGCTGGTATGTGGTTCACGCCTACTCGAATTTCGAGCACAAGGTGTCGGAGTCCCTCAAGGAACGTGTGAAGCGTGCCGGTCTCGACCACAAGTTCGGCGAGATTCTGGTGCCCACCGAGGAAGTCGTCGAGATGCGCGACGGCCAGAAGCGCAAGTCCGACCGTAAGTTCTTCCCAGGCTACGTGCTCGTGCAGATGGAGATGGACGAAGACACCTGGCACCTCGTCAAGGAGGTCCCGAAGGTCTTGGGCTTCATCGGCGGCACGAGCGACAAGCCGGCGGCGATCACGGACAAGGAAGCGATGTCGATCCTGCGCCGCGTCGAAGAGGGCGTGGACAAGCCGAAGCCGAAGGTCCTGTTCGAGCCCGGCGAAGTGGTGCGCGTCACCGACGGCCCGTTCAACGATTTCAACGGGGTCGTCGAGTCCGTGAACTACGAAAAGAACCGGCTGCAGGTGGCGGTACAGATTCTCGGGCGCTCGACGCCCGTGGAACTCGACTTCTCCCAGGTGGAGAAAGGCTAATTTGATATCTGACGGGGTCGCATCGACCCCGTTGAAAGGTTGGCGCGAAAGCGCCTAACAAGGGGAGCGGAAGGCCGCGTTTGCACCCACTGGAGACGAGCAATGGCGAAAAAAGTAACTGGCTACATCAAACTGCAGATCCCTGCAGGCCAGGCAAATCCGAGTCCCCCGGTCGGTCCGGCCTTGGGTCAGCAGGGCGTGAACATCATGGAGTTCTGCAAGGCGTTCAACGCGCAGACCCAATCTTTGGAGAAAGGCCTGCCCACTCCCGTCGTGATCACGGTCTACAGCGACCGCAGCTTCACGTTCATCATGAAGACTCCGCCCGCCTCGGTGCTGATCGCCAAGGCGCTCGGGATTGCGAAGGGCAGCGCAACGCCGAACACCGCGAAGGTCGGCAAGGCCACGCGCAAACAGCTCGAAGACATCGCCAAGCTCAAGATGCCGGATTTGACCGCCGGCGATTTGGACGCGGCCGTCCGCACGATCGCGGGCAGCGCCCGCAGCATGGGCGTCGACGTGGAGGGTGTCTAGCATGCCGGCCGCAGTAAAACGGACGAAAGTCTGGAAGGACAAGCTACCGCCCGGCAAGTCCTATGCGATCGACGAGGCGCTGCAGCTCGTGAAGGAATTGGCGACGGCGAAGTTCAATGAATCCGTCGACGTAGCCGTGAATCTCGGCGTCGATGCGACCAAGTCGGATCAGCAGGTTCGCGGTTCGACGGTGATGCCGCACGGCACCGGAAAGACGGTGCGCGTCGCCGTATTCACCCAGGGCAAGAATGCCGATGCCGCGCGCGCCGCCGGCGCCGACATCGTCGGCTTCGAGGATCTCGCCGAAAAGGTCAAGGCCGGTCAGATCGATTTCGACGTCGTGATCGCGAGTCCCGATGCGATGCGCATCGTCGGTCAGTTGGGGCAAATCCTCGGCCCGCGCGGTTTGATGCCGAACCCGAAGGTCGGCACCGTCACGCCCGACGTCGCGGGTGCGGTCAAGAATGCAAAGTCCGGACAGGTCCGTTATCGCACCGACAAGGCCGGTATCGTGCACGCCCAGATCGGCCGCGCGAGTTTCGAGCCCGTCGCCCTGAAGGAAAACCTGCTGGCTTTGGTTGCCGATCTGCAGAAGATCAAGCCGGCCACCTCCAAGGGCATTTATCTCAAGAAAGTCACCCTGTCCTCGACCATGGGTCCGGGCGTGGCCGTCGATCAATCGACGCTGGGGCTGTAGGCGAAGGTTTCTGTTTTGATTTGGTTGATTTGATGGGGGGCTGCGCGCGGCGACGACGCCGAGGCGCACCCACCGTCGAAGACCGCAGGCGAATCCGGAGTCCCGCGTGTGGGGACTCCGAGGGATTCTTAAATTCTATGCCTGCGCAGATGGTGGGACCCGAATCAGGATTGACCTGGTGAAGGTCACGCCAAGCGAGTACGGGTTCGTACTCGAGGGTGGGTGCAAGGAAGGTTCCTCGCACCTGTGTGTGACACTTCTGACCGGGAGGACCGGATGGCGCTCAAGTTAGAAGACAAGAAAGTCGTGGTGGCGGAAGTCAACGCGGTCGCGGCGAAAGCCCTGTCCGTGGTTGGCGCGGAGAACCGTGGCTTGACGGTGACGCAGATGACCGATTTGCGCGCGAAGGCGCGCAAGGAAGGCGTGTATCTGCGCATCGTGAAGAACACGCTCGCGCGCAAGGCCGTCGCCGGCACGGCGTTCGAGTGCATTTCTCCGGCGTTGAAGGGACCGATCGTCCTTGCGTTCTCCAACGACGATCCGGGCGCTGCCGCCCGCATCGTCAAGGCGTTCGCGAAGGACAACGACAAGCTGGTGACGACGATCGTGTCGCTGGGCGGGCTGCTGCTCAAGCCCCAGGACATCGAGCGGGTGGCTTCGATGCCCACGCGCTCGCAAGCGTTGTCGCAGCTGTTGGGGGTCCTCAAGGCGCCGATTGCGAAGTTCGTCGGTACTTTGGCGGCCCCGCAATCGAAATTGGTGCGGACGCTGGCTGCGGTGCTCGAAGCGAAGAAAGGCGCGACCGCCTGAAGGGGCGGCCGAACCGAATCCGATTCGGGTCGCAAGACCCCCATTTAGGCATTTTGATAGACATTTGGAGATGATCATGGCTGTTACAAAAGACGAAATCCTCGACGCGATTTCGAAGATGTCGGTTATCGAAGTGGTCGAACTGATCGCGGACATGGAAAAGAAGTTCAACGTCACGGCGGCGGCGCCGGTTGCTGCTGCCGCTGCGGGCCCCGCTGCGGCCGCCGCTCCCGCTGCTGAAGTGCAGACGGAGTTCTCCGTGACCTTGACCGAGTACGGCGCCAACAAGGTGGGCGTCATCAAGGTCATTCGCGAGATCACTGGTTTGGGCTTGAAGGAAGCCAAGGACCTCGTCGAAGGCGCTCCGTCGACCGTCAAGGACGCCGTTCCGAAGGCGGACGCCGAGGCGATCAAGAAGAAGCTCGAGGATGCCGGCGCCAAGGCTGCCATCAAGTAGTGATCAGCGCTGGTGAGTGCAGGCCGACGGTTGCCGCGCGCGGCGCGGGAGCCGTCGGCTGCCTTTCACGTTTAGATCCAGTTCTCTTGCCCGCGCTGCGGGCAACCATCAGGCGGAGCCGCTCGGGTTCCGTCAAATTCGGCGCGTAGCGCCTGGGAAGGGCACCTATATGGCTTATTCGTTCACCGAAAAGAAGCGCATTCGTAAGAACTTCGGCAAGCGTCCGAGCATCCTCGGCACGCCGTATCTGCTCGCGATCCAGCTGGATTCCTACCGGCGGTTCCTGCAGGCCGACGTCGCCGAATCGAAGCGCGACGAGATCGGTTTGCACGCCGCTTTCGACAGTGTGTTCCCCATTTCCAGCTACTCCGGCAATGCGACCCTCGAGTACGTGAGCTACCGCCTCGGCGAGCCCGTGTTCGACGTCAAGGAATGCCAGCTGCGCGGCCTCACGTATGCCGCGCCGCTGCGCGTCAAGGTGCGCCTCGTGGTCCTCGACAAGGAAGCGAGCGGCGCGAAAAAGCCCGTCAAGGACGTGCGCGAACAAGAAGTCTATCTCGGCGAGCTGCCGCTCATGACCGAGAACGGCACCTTCATCATCAACGGTACCGAGCGGGTCATCGTGTCGCAGCTGCACCGCAGCCCCGGCGTGTTCTTCGACCATGACCGCGGCAAGACCCACTCCTCGGGCAAGCTGCTGTTCTCGGCCCGCATCATTCCCTACCGCGGCTCCTGGCTCGACTTCGAGTTCGACCCCAAGGACTGCGTGTTCGCGCGCATCGACCGTCGCCGCAAACTGCCGGTGACGATCATCCTGCGTGCGCTCGGCTACACCGAAGAACAGATGCTCGACATCTTCTTCGAGAAGAGCGTGTTTTACCTGTCGAAGAAGGAGATCGAGTTCGAGATCATTCCGCAGCGCTTGCGCGGTGAGACGGCCTCGTTCGAGATCCGGGTCGGCAAGAAGATCGTCGTCGAAGAGGGCCGCCGGATCACGGCGCGCCACGTGAAGGAACTCGAGGAGGCGGGCATCAAGCGCCTGCCCGTGCCGACCGAATACCTGCAGGGCAAGGTGCTCTCCCACGACATCGTGAACACCGAGACCGGGGAGATCCTCGCGAAGGCGAACGAAATCCTTTCCGTGCCGACGGTCGCCAAGCTCATCGAGAGCGGCATCACCGAGATCCGCACGCTGTTCGTCAACGACCTGGACCGCGGCCCGTACATCTCCGACACGCTGCGCATCGATCCGACCAAGACGCGCCTCGAGGCGCTCGTCGAGATCTACCGCATGATGCGTCCCGGCGAGCCGCCGACGAAGGATGCCGCAGAGAACCTGTTCCAGAACCTGTTCTTCAACGGCGAGCGCTACGACCTCTCGCCGGTCGGCCGCATGAAATTCAACCGCCGCGTCGGCCGCGAGGAGATCACCGGATCCGGCGTGCTCAGCAAGGAGGACATCATCGAGGTCATGAAGACCCTGATCGACATCCGCAACGGCAACGGCACGGTCGACGACATCGATCACCTCGGCAATCGCCGCGTACGCAGCGTCGGCGAAATGGCGGAGAACGCCTTCCGCATCGGGCTCGTGCGCGTCGAGCGCGCCGTCAAGGAGCGCCTCACGATCGCCGAGAGCGAACCGATCATGCCCCAGGAGATGATCAATGCGAAGCCGGTCGCGGCCGCCGTCAAGGAGTTCTTCGGCTCCTCGCAGCTCTCGCAATTCATGGACCAGAACAATCCGCTGTCCGAGGTGACCCACAAGCGTCGCGTATCCGCGCTCGGCCCCGGCGGCCTCACGCGCGAACGCGCCGGCTTCGAGGTGCGCGACGTGCATCCGACCCATTACGGCCGGGTCTGCCCGATCGAAACGCCGGAAGGCCCGAACATCGGCCTCATCAATTCGCTCGCGGTCTACGCGCGCACAAACGATTACGGGTTTCTCGAAACGCCGTATCGGCGCGTCGCGAACGGCAAGGTCTCGGATCAGATCGACTACCTGTCGGCGATCGAAGAGGGCCAGTACGTCATCGCGCAGGCGAATGCGACCTTGAACGACAAGGGCGAATTCATCGATGAACTGATCTCCTGCCGCACCCAGAACGAGTTCACGCTGTCGGCGCCGGACAAGATCGATTTCATGGACGTATCGCCCAAGCAGATCGTGTCCGTCGCGGCCTCGCTGATCCCGTTCCTCGAGCACGATGACGCGAACCGCGCCCTCATGGGTTCGAACATGCAGCGCCAGGCCGTGCCGACGCTGCGTTCCGAAACGCCGCTCGTGGGCACGGGCATGGAGCGCGCGGTCGCCATCGATTCGGGCGTCACGGTAGTCGCGCGCCGCGGCGGCAGCGTCGACTCGGTCGACGCTTCGCGCATCGTCGTGCGCGTCAACGATGACGAGACCACGGCGGGCGAGCCGGGCGTCGACATCTACTCGTTGACCAAGTACACGCGTTCTAACCAGAACACGTGCATCAACCAGCGGCCGCTCGTCAATGCGGGCGATTCCATCAAGCGCGGCGACGTACTCGCCGACGGGCCGTCGACGGATCTCGGGGAACTTGCGCTCGGCCAGAACCTGCTGGTCGCCTTCATGCCCTGGAACGGCTACAACTTCGAGGATTCGATCCTGATCTCCGAGCGCGTCGTCGAGGAAGACCGCTTCACGACGATCCACATCGAGGAACTCACGTGCGTCGCCCGCGACACGAAGCTCGGTCCCGAGGAAATTACGGCCGACATTCCGAACGTCGGCGACTCCGCGCTCGCCAAACTCGACGATGCCGGCATCGCCTTCATCGGCGCCGAGGTGCGTGCGGGCGACATTCTCGTCGGCAAGGTCACCCCCAAGGGCGAGACGCAGCTGACGCCGGAAGAGAAGCTGTTGCGCGCGATCTTCGGCGAGAAGGCCTCCGACGTGAAGGACACCTCGCTGCGCGTACCGCCCGGCATGGACGGCACGGTCATCGACGTGCGCGTATTCACGCGCGACGGCGTCGAGAAGGATGCCCGCGCCCTCTCGATCGAGAAGGCGGAGCTCGAGCGCGTGCGCAAGGATCTCGCCGATCAGCAGCGCATCCTCGAGGACGATCTGTTCCTGCGAGTGCGCGGCATGCTCGAGGGCAAGACCGCGGAAGCGGGACCGAAGAAGCTCAAGAGCGGCACGGCCATCGACCAGGCCTATCTCGCCGATCTGCCGCGCGAACAGTGGTTCGAGATCCGCCTCAAGGACGAGGAATCGAACGGCCAATTGGAGACCGTCTCCGAGCGCCTCAAGGGCCAGCGCAAAGCGTTCGAGAAGCGCTTCGAGGAGAAGAAAGCCAAGATCACGGCGGGCGACGATCTCGCGCCCGGCGTGCTCAAGATGGTCAAGGTCTACCTCGCGGTCAAACGGCGCGTGCAGCCGGGCGACAAGATGGCGGGCCGCCACGGCAACAAGGGCGTGATCTCGTCGATCGTCCCGGTCGAGGACATGCCCTACATGGCCGACGGCACGCCGGTCGACATCGTGCTGAATCCCCTGGGCGTGCCCTCGCGCATGAACATCGGGCAGATCCTCGAGACCCACCTGGGCTGGGCGGCGAAGGGCCTCGGCGCGAAAATCGGCAAGATGCTCGAGGCGCAGCAGGCGGCCGTCGAGATCCGCGAATTCCTCGGCAAAGTCTACAACGAATCCGGCGGCCAGAAGGAGGACATCAAATCCATGACCGACGGTGAGGTGTTCGAGCTCGCGAGGAACCTGAGGCACGGCGTGCCGATGGCGACTCCCGTGTTCGACGGCGCGAGCGAGGAGGAGATCAAGAGCATGCTGGCGCTTGCGGACCTCCCGACGTCGGGCCAGACGGTGCTCCACGACGGCCGCACGGGCGAGCAGTTCGAGCGGCCCGTCACGGTCGGCTACATGTACATGCTCAAGTTGAATCATCTCGTCGACGACAAGATGCACGCGCGCTCCACGGGTCCTTACAGCCTGGTCACGCAACAGCCGCTCGGCGGCAAGGCCCAGTTCGGCGGACAGCGGTTCGGCGAAATGGAAGTGTGGGCGCTCGAGGCGTACGGCGCCGCGTACACCCTGCAGGAGATGCTCACGGTGAAGTCGGACGACGTCAACGGGCGCACGCAGATGTACAAGGCGATCGTCGACGGCAACCACGAAATGAAAGCCGGCATGCCGGAATCGTTCAACGTGCTGGTCAAGGAAATCCGTTCACTGGCCATCAATATTGAACTCGAGAGCGAGGCCTAATCGATGAAAGACTTACTCAAGTTGTTCAAGCAGCAGGTTCCGGTCGAAAACTTCGACTCGATCAAGATCGGTCTGGCCTCCCCGGACATGATCCGCTCCTGGTCGTACGGCGAGGTGAAGAAGCCGGAGACGATCAACTACCGCACCTTCAAGCCGGAGCGGGACGGACTCTTTTGCGCCAAGATCTTCGGGCCGGTCAAGGACTATGAGTGCCTTTGCGGCAAGTATAAGCGCCTGAAGCATCGCGGCGTGGTCTGCGAGAAGTGCGGCGTCGAGGTCACGCAGTCGAAGGTCCGGCGCGAGCGCATGGGTCACATCGAACTCGCGAGCCCGACGGCGCACATCTGGTTCCTGAAGTCGCTGCCCTCGCGCATCGGTTTGATGCTCGACATGACGCTGCGCGAGATCGAGCGCGTGCTGTATTTCGAGGCCTTCGTGGTCGTCGATCCGGGCATGACCTCGCTGCAGCGCGGCCAGCTGCTCACGGACGAGATGTACCTCGAGTCGATCGAGGAGCACGGCGACGAGTTCGATGCCCGCATGGGCGCCGAGGCGGTGCACGAGCTCCTGAAGTCGATGGATCTGCCGTCCGAGGTCGTCAAGGTCCGGGAGGACATGGCGAACACGAACTCCGAAACCAAGATCAAGCGCCTCTCCAAGCGCCTGAAGCTCATCGAGGCCTTCATCGAGTCCGGCAACAAGCCGGAGTGGATGGTGCTGACGGTGCTGCCCGTGCTGCCGCCCGACCTGCGTCCGCTCGTGCCGCTCGACGGCGGCCGCTTCGCGACCTCCGACTTGAATGACCTGTACCGGCGCGTGATCAACCGCAACAACCGCCTGCGCCGCCTGCTCGAACTCAATGCGCCCGACATCATCGTGCGCAATGAAAAGCGCATGCTCCAGGAGGCCGTCGATGCACTGCTCGACAACGGTCGCCGCGGCCGCGCGATCACGGGCACGAACAAGCGCCCGCTGAAGTCGCTCGCCGACATGATCAAGGGCAAGCAGGGCCGCTTCCGGCAGAACCTGCTCGGCAAGCGCGTCGACTACTCGGGCCGCTCGGTCATCGTCGTCGGCCCCACGCTGCGCCTGCACCAGTGCGGTCTGCCGAAGAAGATGGCGCTCGAGCTGTTCAAGCCGTTCATCTTCTCCAAGCTGCAGCTGCGCGGCGAGGCCTCGACGATCAAGGCCGCAAAGCGCCTGGTCGAGCGCGAGGGACCGGAGGTCTGGGACATCCTCGAGGAAGTCATCCGCGAGCATCCCGTGCTGCTCAACCGCGCACCGACGCTGCACCGCCTCGGCATCCAGGCGTTCGAGCCGGTGCTCATCGAAGGCAAGGCGATCCAGCTGCATCCGCTGGTGTGCACGGCGTTCAACGCCGACTTCGACGGCGACCAGATGGCCGTGCACGTGCCGCTCTCGATCGAGGCCCAGCTCGAGGCGCGCGCGCTCATGATGTCTTCGAACAACATCCTCTCGCCGGCAAACGGCGACCCGATCATCGTGCCGTCGCAGGACGTCGTGCTCGGGCTCTATTACATGACGCGCGAGCGCGTCGGCGCCAAGGGTGAGGGCATGTTCTTCACCGACGTCGCCGAGGTTCACCGCGCCTACGAAAGCCGGCATCTGGACCTGCAGGCGAAGATCAAGGTGCGTCTCTCTGAGTTCCTGCGCGAGGTCAAGGGCGGCCACGCGACCGAACACGTGCGCGTCGTCTCGACGACGGCCGGCCGGGCGCTGCTCTCCGAGATCCTGCCGAAGGGGCTCTCGTTCGATGCGATCAACCAGGACATGACCAAGAAGACGATCTCCGCGACGATCAACGCGTGCTATCGCACCGTCGGCCTCAAGGAAACCGTCGTGTTCGCCGACCAGCTGATGTACACGGGCTTTCACTATGCGACGCGCGCCGGCGTCTCGATCGGCGTCGACGACATGGTCGTGCCGACCCAGAAGACCAAGATTCTGGCGACGGCCGAGCACGAGGTGAAGGAGATCCAGGAGCAATACTCCTCGGGACTGGTCACCAACGGCGAGCGCTACAACAAGGTCGTCGATATCTGGTCGCGTACCAACGACCAGGTGGCGAAGGCCATGATGGAGAAGCTCGGCACCGACGAGGTCACCGACACCAAGGGCAACAAGGTCCGCCAGAAGTCGTTCAACTCGATCTTCATGATGGCCGATTCGGGCGCTCGCGGCTCCGCCGCGCAGATCCGTCAGCTCGCCGGCATGCGCGGCCTCATGGCGAAGCCCGACGGTTCCATCATCGAGACGCCGATCACGGCGAACTTCCGCGAGGGCTTGAACGTACTCCAGTACTTCATCTCGACGCACGGCGCCCGCAAGGGCCTCGCCGACACCGCGCTCAAGACGGCCAATTCCGGCTATCTCACGCGCCGGCTCGTCGACGTCGCCCAGGACTTGGTCGTCACCGAGATCGATTGCGGCACGACCAACGGACTGTCGATCACGCCGATCGTCGAAGGCGGAGATGTCGTGGAGGGCTTGGGCGAGCGTGTGCTCGGCCGGGTCGTCTCCGAAGACGTCGTGGTGGCCTCCTCCGGCGAAGTGCTCGTCAAGGCGGGCGTGCTCATCGACGAGAAGCTCGTGAAGCTGCTCGAAAAGATGGGCATCGACCAGGTCCAAGTGCGCTCGCCAATCACCTGCGACACGCGCTACGGCGTCTGTGCCCAGTGCTACGGCCGCGATCTTGGCCGCGGCCACCGCATCAACATCGGTGAGGCCGTCGGCGTCATCGCCGCGCAGTCCATCGGCGAACCCGGCACCCAGCTCACGATGCGCACCTTCCACGTCGGCGGCGCGGCTTCGCGGGCGGCGGCGGCGAACGGCGTCGAGGTCAAGAGCAAGGGCACGATCCGCCTGCACAACATCAAGACCGTGCGCCACGAAAAGGGCCACCTCGTCGCGGTGTCCCGGTCGGGCGAGCTCGGGGTCGTCGACGAGTTCGGCCGCGAGCGCGAGCGCTACAAGATTCCGTACGGCGCGACGATCACCGTGAACGACGCCGACGTCGTGGCGGCCGGTCAATCGGTCGCGAACTGGGATCCGCATACGCACCCGGTCGTGACCGAGGTCGCCGGCATGATCAAGTTCCAGGACTTCGTCGACGGCATCACGGTCACGAGCCAGGTCGACGACGTGACGGGTCTCACGAGCACGGTCGTTCTCGATCCGAAGCAGCGCGGTTCGGGCGGCAAGGACTTGCGCCCGGTCGTGCGCTTGATCAATTCCAAGGGCAAGGAAGTCACCTTCGCGAACACGGACATCCCCGCGGTCTACGCGCTGCCCGCGGGCGCGATCGTGAGCCTCGAGGACGGGTCCAAGGTCTCGGTCGGCGACGTCATCGCGCGCATTCCGCAGGAATCCTCGAAGACCCGCGACATCACGGGCGGTCTGCCGCGCGTCGCGGATCTGTTCGAGGCGCGCAAGCCCAAGGACTCGGCGATCCTCGCCGAGCGCAGCGGCACGGTGAGCTTCGGCAAGGAGACCAAGGGCAAGCGGCGCTTGATCATCACGAACGAGCAGACCGACAAATACGAGGAGCTCATTCCGAAATGGCGGCATCTCAACGTGTTCGAAGGCGAACAGGTCGAGAAGGGCGAGGTCATCGCCGACGGCGAGCCGAACCCGCACGACATCCTGCGGCTGCAGGGCGTCGAGGCGCTCGCGAACTATCTCGTGCGCGAGATTCAGGACGTCTACCGGCTGCAGGGCGTGAAGATCAACGACAAGCACATCGAAGTCATCGTTCGACAGATGCTGCGCAAGATCGAGGTGCTGGATGCGGGCGATTCGGCCCTGCTCCGCGGCGAGCAGATGGATCGCGGCCGGCTGCTCGACGTGATCGCCAAGCAGAAGACCGAAGGCAAGCACCAGTCCACCTGGGAGCCGCTGTTGCTCGGTATCACCAAGGCGTCGCTCGCGACCGAGTCGTTCATCTCGGCCGCCTCGTTCCAGGAAACGACGCGCGTGCTCACCGAGGCGGCGGTTCGCGGCCTGAAGGACGACCTGCGCGGCCTCAAGGAAAACGTCATCGTCGGACGTTTGATACCCGCTGGCACCGGCTTCGCGTATCATGCCCGACGCCGACGGGCCTTCGACGATACGCGTCGGCGCAGTTTCATGGACGTGAGCAGCGGCATGGGCGACTCGGATGATGCAGTTCCGGCGGGGGATACAGAGGCAGCGGAATAAAAACAGCAGAATAACGAGAAGAATTGCCTCGCAAGAATGACCCCGGGTCCCCAAAGGGCCCGGGGTTTTTTTATGAGGGGGAGGGTTATGGCGAATCATCCGTTGCGTTGCCGGTGCGGCCGGCTGCAAGGCACGCTCAAGGAGCCTGAGCGCGTCAACCGCGTCGTGTGCTACTGCCGCGACTGCCAGGCGTTCGCGCGCTATCTCGGGCGACCCGACGAAATTCTCGATGAAAATGGCGGTTCGGACGTCATCCAGACCGTTCAGGCAAACGTCGAGTTCACGGCCGGTGCCGACCAGCTCGCCTGCATGCGGCTCACGGAAAAGGGCCTGCTCCGATGGTATGCCGTCTGCTGCAACACCCCGGTCGGCAACACCGTCGCGGACTTTCGCCTCTCGTTCATCGGGCTGGTGCATTCCTGCCTCGATCAGGGCAGCATCTCGCTCGATACCGCGTTCGGTCCGGTGCGCATGTGGAACGCCACGCCGCAGGCATGGCGGCCGGTCAATCCCAGCAAGATCGCCTGGATCGCGGGCGTCCTGCGTTTCGTCAAGATGGTCGCCCGTGCGCGCTTCGACGGCAGTTTCAAGCGCACGCCGCTGTTCTCGTCCGAGACGGGCGCGCCGATCGTGGTGCCGAAGGTGCTGACGACGGCGGAACGGGAGCAGCTCAGAGCAGCCGCGGGCTGAGGCGAACCGCGCGCCCGGCCGAAACGCGGGTCAGCCGAAACGCGGGTCAGCCGCGCAGCTTCGCCGAGCCGCGATCGAGCGGCGTGACGCGATCGCCGTACAAGGCCCCCGCTTCGGTGCTCGCGATCCGATTCGCGATCGCGCCGAGATCCACGCTCGGATCCTTGCCGACCAGGACGTAGCCCAGGTTGTCATGGTGCCAGGCGACCGCGCGCATCTCGCCGACGGACTGGGCCGCCGACGGTCCGCCATCGGGATGCACGTCGTGCGTGACGCACAACGCGATCGGGTCGCCGCGCTCGGGCAAGTAGACGATCTGCGCGACCGCCTGGCCGTGGAAATTCAAACGCTGCACGCGCTTGTACGTCAGGCCGGCGCTGCGCAGATCGGGAATGCGCAGCGGCATGCCGTCGTCGCGATTCAGGTCGCCGACGATCTTGGCGCTGAGCGCGTGGTCCTCGTTGACGTCCTGGAGCGTCTTGCGCGAATAGAGCACTTGATAGTCGGCGACCGCCTGGATCCAGGGGTCCGCGCGAGTGATCTCGGCGGTGATCACGCGGTCGTGGCCCGACCACAGTTTGACGGCGGCCCCGCAGGAGATGACGCCGACCAGGAACGCGGCGGCGAGCCGCGGCCACGCCATTTGGCGCGCGGCCGGCGCCGCACGGGCATGCGAACTCACCCGTGCGAGCTCGGCGACGCGCTGGGTGAGCGCGGCCGGCACGGGCGGCAGCGCTTGACGATCGAACGCCGCGCCATAAGGCAGCACCGACGAGCGCATGAAGCGCAAGCGTGTCGCGAGTTCGGGGGAATGAGCCACGGCGGCATCGACCTCGGCGCGACGCTCCGGGGGCAGATCGCCGTCCACATAAGCCATCAGCATGGTGTCGTCGATCGTCATGAGAGTGATCCTTGCAGCTGGTTTTGAGAGGAATCGCCTTGTCCAAACGTTTCGCCGATCGTCAACCTCGCGCGGGCCAATCGGCTCATGACCGTGCCGATCGGAATCTCCAGCGCATCCGCGACCTCGCGGTAGCTCAAACCTTCGACTGCCACGAGCAACATGACGGCCCGCTGAGCATCCGGTAGACGGTGCACAGCAGCAATCACTTGTCGGTGCAGGGCGTCGACCTCCGGGTTCGTGGCGGACGGGTCGACCACCGTTTCCGCGAGTTCGTCGGTCCATTGCATGCTCGCGTGATTCCGGATCCGGCGCGCGCGCACCTCATTGAGCCAGACCGAATTCACGATCGAAAACAGCCAACTGAGAGCCGAGGTCCCCGCTTGAAATTGCTGCTGCCGCTCCAGCGCACGGACACAGGCCTTCTGCACCAAATCCTCCGCATCATGTTGATTGGCGGCCAGACGCAGCGCGAAGCGCCACAGTCGCGGTAACAAGGCCGGCAGCATGGCCGACAGCTCATTTTCACTCATGTCGCGGTTCCCGTCCGTTGGCATCTCACCAGGCAACACGTGACCCTCCCGCTTTATTCCATCGATTTACAAAAAAAGTTCGGCACCTTCCGGCGGGGGCCGATGAGAGCTTCGAACGAACGGCGCCCGGTACCCCAGGAAATGACCGAAGCAGCCGGAATCATGCCATGAAAGTGGCGGCGTTTTCGAGATCGCTCGCCGCCCAATTGCTGGCGACGCAGGGGGAATCGCGTCCGCGCCGGCAGCGTTGCGCTGCGCGGCGGTCATCGTCAGGCGGTGATGTCGGGATACAGACGCCGCAGATCGACGCTGGCGATCGTGCCGACCGCGCCCTGCCTGGCCACCTCGCCCGCAAGCCGGTGCCCGGCGATCCCGACACCCATGCCGCCCTGGACGACCGGCAGCAGTTCGCGACCGCGGATGCGCAGTGCGGGAAAATAACTCTTGATCATCCGCCGAGTATGCGCGCTCGCGCCGCTGCGCTCTTTGAGGACATATGCGTAGCGGACGCATGCCCAGAGAAGGCAATGGCGGAGCCGGGCGCCCTCGCGGCAACTATCCGCCGGGAACCGGCATCACCGGCATGACGTCGATCGAATCGCCGGGGAAAATGCCGAAGTGTGGATGATTCTCGAAAAGTCGGGCCGCCGCCTCGTGGGATTCCGCTCGCACCACGGTGAAAGCCGCCATGGCGTTGCTGATGTCGCGCGTGCCGTCTTGCGACACGTTCTTGGTCTTTCCCAACGGTCCCCCCATGGCGACGATCGCGGCTTGATTGTGCTCTACCCAGGCACGCCAGGCGCCCATCCCTTCGCGTTCCTTGGCGCGGCGCTCGCTTTCCGGGAGCGCATCCCATGCGGCGCGACGTGGACTCGTATCGCTGCCGAGGAATACGGCGAGGTAGGTATCGTTTGAACTCATGACTGACTGCTCCCCTTGAGGTTACGCAGAGACGCCGCGGCCGCGTCCCCAGCGTGTGATAACTTATCGGCTTATGCGCCCGCTCACCCTGTCGCTGCTCGTCGCCATTCTCACGCTGGCGGCGTGCGCACACCAGCCCCCGCGCGCCGCACGGGACGCGCGTCTTGCGGCGCAAAACGCGCTCTTCGAGGACCAATACCAGACCGATTTGAAAGCCCACCCGGAGCGCGCGACCGCCTACGGCGACTACCGCTTTAACGCGGCGCTCGACGACTATTCGCTCGCGGGGGTCGCGCGCGACGATGAGCGCAACCGCGACTACCTCAAGAGGCTCGAGGCGATCCCGTCCGATGACTATCCCGAGCAGGACCGACTGTCACACGAACTTCTGGCGCGGGCGTTGCGACAACGCATCGCCAACCACGGTTTCCGGGAGTACGAGATGCCGGTCAACCAGATGGACGGCCCGCACGTGCATCTCGCCGATCTGCCGCTCGCCGTGCCCTTGGACAGCGTGCAGCATTACGATGATTACCTCGCGCGTCTCGAGCAGATTCCACGCGTCTTTCACGAGACCGAAGAGGTGCTTCGGGCCGGGCGGCATGACGGCCTCATGCCGGTACGCTTTCTGCTCGAGAAAATCCCCGCGCAATGCGAGGGCATCATCGCCGCGGATCCCTTCTTGGGCCCCACCGGAAAGTACCCGGCGGACATTCCGGCCGACGAGCAACGGCGACTGACGGACGCGATCACCCGCGTCGTGAACGAGAGCGTGCTGCCGGCGTATGCCGAATTCGCCCGGTTCATCGCCACCGAATACGCGCCGTTCGGGCGCACGACGCTCGCGGTGACATCGCTGCCGGGCGGCGCGCGCCGCTACCGCAACGACATTCTCAGCCGCACGACCGTGACGACGCTGTCGCCGGCCGAGATCCATGAGATCGGACTCGCCGAGATCGCGCGGATCCAAGCGGACATGCTCGTGATCGCTCGAGGCGCGGGTTTCGCGGATTTGGCGGCATTTCGTGCGGCACTAGCGGTCGACCCGAAGTACAAACCGACGTCCGCCGCGCAGATCCTCGCAGATTTCCGCCGCTATATCGGCCAAATGCAGCCCAAACTCCCTGATCTGTTCACGAACATTCCCGGCGCACCCGTGACCGTCGAGGCCATTCCCGACTTTCAAGCGGCAGCCGCAACGCATTATCAGACCGGGACGCCCGACGGCAAGCGCCCGGGCCGGGTCGTCGTCGCCACGTCGAATTTCGCCGAGCGGTCGCTCGTCGACGATGAAGCCATCGCGTATCACGAGGGCATTCCCGGGCATCACATGCAGCTCTCCGTCGCGCAGCGGCTCGAGGGGCTTCCCAAGTTCCGGCAACATATCGGCAATTCGGGCTATATCGAGGGCTGGGCCCTCTATGCCGAGCAACTCGGGAAGGAAGTCGGTTTCTACCGTGATCCGGTCAGCGATTACGGCCGGCTGTCGAGCGAATTGTTTCGCGCCGTGCGACTCGTCGTCGATACGGGGATTCATGCCCAAGGCTGGAGCCGCGAGCGCGTCGTTGCCTTCTTCCGCGAGACCGGAGCCGTCGACGAGCCGACGATTCAATCCGAGACCGACCGGTATATTGCGTGGCCCGCCCAGGCGCTCAGCTACAAGCTCGGCCAGTTGAAATTTCGCGAATTGCGCGCGCGCGCCGAGCGGGAACTCGGATCCCAATTCGATCTGCGCCTGTTCCACGACGAGATGCTGAACGGCGGCGTGCTGCCGCTCGATTTGCTCGACGCGCGTACCGATGATTGGATCGCCGCACGGCGCGGCGGCCGCCCGCTCACCCGAAACTGAGGAGTCCGCATGTCGATCGAGCGTTTGCAAGTCGGGCCGCGCATGTCGCAGGCCGTGGTTCACAATGGCACTGTCTACCTGGCCGGGCAGGTCGCCGCCGACGGATCGGGCGCCGGTGCGCCGGCCGGTACCGTCGGTGCACAGACGCAGGAGATTCTCGGGAAAATCGATGCGCTGCTCGCAGCTGCGCACAGCGACAAGAGCCGGGTGTTGTCGGCAACGATCTGGCTCACCGACATCGCGACCTTCGCCGAGATGAACAAGGTCTGGGACGCGTGGGTCGTTCCGGGGGCGACGCCGGCGCGCGCGACGGTCGTGAGCGCGCGTCTCGCGGCGCCCGAATTCAAGGTCGAGATCGCGGTCATTGCGGCGCAAATCTAATCCGCTCCGGTCGCGCGGCCAGCGCTTGGGCGCGCTGCGTGCTGCCGCGCTCCGTGCCGCCACCTTGCCCGTGGTCGCGTTGCTCGCGGGTGCGCTGCTGGTCGCGGCCGGCAAGGCCCGTTCCGCAGACGAGTACCGCTACGCCAGCCCGAGCGCCGACGGCATCGGCAAGTTCTATCGCGGCCGTGAAATCGCGCGGGTCATGGGCTTCGACGGTGCGGCGTGGCTCGACCGGCCGGAGCGCGAACGCGAAGAACGTCCCGACTGGCTCGTCGAGGAACTCGCGCTGACGCCCGACATGACGGTTGCCGACGTCGGTGCGGGCTCCGGATATCTGGAGCGGCGCATGGCGCCGCGGCTGCCCCACGGCAAGATCTACGCCGTCGACGTGCAGCCGCCGATGGTGGCGCTACTCGGCGAATTGGCGCGGCGCCCGGAGTTCGCGCAGGTGATTCCCGTTCAGGGAGTCGTCGACGATGCGCGTCTGCCGGCGGCTTCGATCGACCTGGCGGTCTTGGTCGACGTGTATCACGAGCTCGAGTTTCCGGCCGAGGTCATGCGCGGCGTCGTCCGAGCGCTCAAACCCGGCGGCCGCCTCGTCCTCGTCGAATATCGCGCCGAGGATCCGGCCGTGCCCATCAAAGCCGTCCACAAGATGAGCGAGCGTCAGGTGCGCCTCGAGATGGCGGCCTTGCCGCTCGATTGGGAACGCACGTCCGAACGGCTGCCGCTGCAGCACCTCGTGATCTTCAGACGCCGCTAGGATCAGACGCCGCCAGGAGCAGGGACTTGCAGATACTACGTCGCGACGAGTTCAAGCCGAGCCTTTGGAAGAACGGCGGAGGCCGCACGCACGAGGTGTTCCGGGTGCCGGCCGCGGGCGATCCGTTTCGCTGGCGTCTGAGTCTCGCGGAAGTCGGGCTTTCGGGACCGTTCTCCGATTTTGCCGGCTATCAGCGCCTGTTGATCTTGCTGGACGGCGCATTCGCGCTGCGCTTCTCGAATGGCGAGCGCCGCAGGCTTTCAGGCGTCGGCGATCTCGTGAAATTCGACGGTGCACTCGGTGTGGACTGCGAACTGACAGGCCGGGCGTCCACCGATCTGAATCTGATCGTGTCGAATGCGATCGCGGGGGTGAGGGCGAGCGTCGTGAGTCTCGCGGCGCCGCTCGCCGTGCATCTCGTGCCCGGCGTCACTCTCGCCATTTTCGCCGTCGCGGGCGCGGTCAAGGTGTCGCGGGAAGACTCCGCCGGCGATGCGTCGGAGGGTACCGCAGAGCTCGCGCCCTGGGACGCGGCGGTCGACCTGGGCGGGACGGGGCGCGTGGTGCGCCTCGCGACGGCGTCGAGTTCCGCACCTGCGCAGGTGTTTTGTGCCGAGTTCAGCGATACTGGGGCGCTGCCTTTGAGTCAGTGAGGAGGGTGCGCAATGTCTGCGAAATCCGATGGCGCGTTCGACGCCGCGAATTTGGACTCCCTGCGGGAAGCCGTCCGCGAACATGGAACCTGGTCCGAAGATCGCTCCGCGACGCGACTGCTGCATAGTTTGGAGCTGACGGGCGGCGCGCGGCATCGCGCCGTCGCCCTGGCGAGCGCCCTGGTCGCGGGCGCGCGCGCGCGGCGCGACGAGCGGCCGTTTCTCGACGCATTCCTCCAGGAATTCGGACTGTCGAACCAGGAGGGCATCGCGCTCATGTGCATCGCCGAGGCGCTGCTGCGCATCCCCGACGATGCGACCGCCGATCGGCTGATTGCCGAGCAGCTCGCGAGCGGCGATTGGGCGGCACATTCGGGGCGTTCGGAATCACTGTTCGTCAATGCGTCGACCTGGGGACTGATGCTGACCGGCGGCATCTTGGACCTCGAGCCCGCGATCACCGCGGATGCCGATTCGTGGGTCAAGAAACTCACTCGCAAGGCCGGCGAGCCGGTCGTACGGCTCGCCGTGCGGCGCGCGATGCGCATCATCGGCGGCGAGTTCGTCGTCGGCCGCACGATCGAGGAGGCGCTCGTGCGCAGCGCGGCCGAAGCGCCGCTCGGCCTGTGCTCCTTCGACATGCTCGGCGAGGGCGCACGCACGGCGCGCGACGCCGAACGCTATCTCGCCGCCTACGAACACGCGATCGACGCGATCGGACGGACCGTGCGCGGCCGACCGCCGCATCTGACCTCGAGCATCTCGATCAAGCTGTCGGCGCTCGAGCCGCGTTACGCGCTCGTTCAGCAGGCGCGCGTGCTCGCGCGTCTCGTGCCGCGCGTGCAAGCTCTCGCGGCGCGCGCCGCCGGCGCGGGCATCCAGCTCACGATCGATGCCGAGGAAGCGGATCGCCTCGATCTGTCGCTCGACATCGTCGAGGCCCTCGCGCGCGATCCCGGCACGCGAACCTGGCCCGGGCTCGGCCTCGCGGTGCAAGCCTACGGTAAGCGTGCGCTCGACGTCATCGAGTGGGTCGCGGCGACCGCCCGCACCTATGGCCGGCGCATGACCGTGCGTCTCGTCAAAGGCGCCTACTGGGACAGCGAGATCAAGCTGGCCCAGGAACGCGGACTGGACGGCTACCCCGTCTATACGCGCAAGCTCACGACCGACGTCTCCTACCTCGCCTGCGCCGATCGTCTGCTGCGCCAAGCCGATGTCCTCTATCCGCAATTCGCGACCCACAATGCGCACAGCATCGCCTCGATCCTCGAACTCGCGCCTCGGGGCGCGGACTACGAGTTCCAGCGCTTGCACGGCATGGGCGGCCTCTTGTACGCGGAAGCGCAACGACAGATCGCGCAGTTTCCGCGCATTCGCGCCTACGCGCCGGTGGGCGAGCACAAGGATCTGCTCGCCTACCTCGTGCGGCGGCTGCTCGAGAACGGCGCGAACACCTCGTTCGTGAATCGCTTCATGGATGAGCAGGTACCGGTCGGTGAGATCGTGCGCGATCCGGTGGCGGAGATGGAGCGGCTCGAGGGTTACGTGCATCCGCGCCTGCCGGTGCCCGCTGCGCTCTATGCCGATCGCCGCAATTCGAGCGGGATGGATTTCGGCAATCCGGACGAGTTGCAGGCGCTGGCGGCGGCGCTCGCATCACGACGGGGCCGTGAACACTCGGCCGGCCCGCGCCTCGACGGCGTCGCTCTGCCGGGTCGCGGTGTACCGGTGACCAACCCGGCGAACCGCAGCGACCGCGTCGGCATGAGCCGCGACGCCTCGGCGGGCGAGATCGCCGCCGCCTTCGACGCGGCCGCGCGCGGTCAGCCCGCTTGGAACGCGGTCGGCGGAGCCGCACGTGCGGAGTGCCTCGAGCGGGCGGCCGACACGTTCGAGACGCGGCGCCTCGATCTGATGGCCTTGCTCGTGCGCGAGGCCGGCAAGACGCTGCCGGATGCGCTCGCCGAGGTCCGTGAAGCCACGGATTTTCTGCGCTATTACGCCGTGCGTGCCCGCGAGTCCTTCGGCGACGCGACGCGCCTGCCGGGGCCTACCGGCGAGACCAACGAATTATCCTTGCACGGGCGCGGTGTGTTTGCCTGCATCAGTCCGTGGAATTTTCCGCTCGCGATTTTCACCGGTCAGGTGGGCGCCGCGCTCGCGGCCGGCAATGCGGTGGTTGCAAAGCCGGCCGAGCCCACGCCCTTGATCGCGGCGGTTTGCGTCGAATGGCTGCACGAGGCCGGAGTGCCGCAGCAGGTGCTGCAGTTCACGCCGGCGCCCGGACGGCCGTTCGGCGACGTCGCGTTCGGCCATGCAGCGCTCAGCGGCGTGGCGATGACGGGATCGACCGCGACGGCCTTGACCATCCATCGCGCACTCGCTGCGCGGGACGGCGCGATCGTGCCGCTGATCGCCGAGACCGGCGGTCTCAATGCCATGATCGTCGACTCGACCGCGCTGCCGGAACAGGTCGTCGACGCGGTCATGACTTCGGCGTTCTCGAGCGCCGGACAGCGCTGCTCGGCGCTGCGCCTGCTGTTCGTCCAGGAGGATGTCGCGGAAATCATCCTCGAGATGATCGTGGGCGCGATGGAGGAACTCGTGATCGGCGATCCCGCGTCGCCGGCGACCGACTTGGGACCCGTGATCACCGCGGCGGCGGCCGACGGCCTCGCGGCCCACGTGGCCGCCGTGCGCCAGCGTGCCCGCATCCTCAAGGTCTGCCCGGTGAGCGCGGAGCTTGCGGGCGGCTCGTTCTTCGCTCCGCATCTGATCGAACTCGCCAGCCCCGAGCAACTCACGCGCGAACAATTCGGACCCATCCTGCACGTCGTCCGCTACCGTGCCAAGGAGATCGATCAGGTGCTCGAGTCGATCCGCGCGAGTCACTTCGGGCTCACGCTCGGCGTGCAAACGCGCCTCGATTCATTCTGGCGCCAGGTGTTTGCGCGCACGAACGTCGGCAATACCTACGTGAACCGCAACATGATCGGCGCCGTGGTGGGCGTGCAGCCATTCGGCGGCAACGGGCTCTCCGGTACGGGCCCCAAGGCCGGCGGACCGCATTACCTTTCGCGGTTCGCCAACGAGCGCACGTGTACGGTCAACACGACGGCGACCGGCGGCAATGCGTCGCTCCTGAATCTCGGCGGGTGAGCGCGCGCGGCGCCGCGCCGGCGGAATCGCCGGCATGACGGCGGCGCCGGCGCCAGGGTCGACGATCGAAGTCTTGAGGGTCGCACTCGGCCTCGGTTGCCGCGCCTTCGGCGGCCCGGTCGCCCATCTCGGCTATTTCGAGCGTGAATACGTCGAACGGCGACGCTGGCTTGCGGCCGAGCAGTACGCCGGCATCGTCGCGCTGTGCCAACTGCTGCCGGGTCCGACGAGCAGTCAAGTCGGCTTTCTCGTCGGATGGCAGCGCGCCGGTTGGCGTGGTGCGCTCGCAGCCTGGGTCGGCTTCACGCTGCCGGCCGTCGTGCTCATGGCCTTGTTCGCGATTTCCGCGGCGCGCCGACACGGCGCCTACGAAGTCGCCGTGCTCCACGGCTTCAAACTCGTCGCCGTGGTGGTGGTCGCGCAGGCGGTCTGGAGCATGGCGAATCGACTGTGTCCGGATGGCATGCGGCGTGCGATCGCGCTCGTCGTCGCGACCGCGCTCTTGCTCGCGGGCAATGCCCTGCTGCAGGAGGTGCTGCTTGCGGCGAGCGCCGTCGCCGGATGGTTCCTGTGCCGCGACGCACGGATC
>Ga0302320_10008275_pt1 | contig 22681 bp, 19 predicted proteins | sample Bog_T0_3_FD_202130 | JGI IMG/M metagenome (GOLD analysis project Ga0302320, IMG submission 202130) | Peat permafrost microbial communities from Stordalen Mire near Abisko, Sweden - Bog_T0_3 | ecosystem: Environmental > Terrestrial > Soil > Wetlands > Peat | place: Sweden: Abisko, Stordalen Mire... | reverse complement strand
ACACTCCAAAGCGCTTCCGCGTATTTTGCGATTCTGAAGCCGGATGCGAAGGACTGAGGTAGAAAATAGCTCGTGTAGCTTTTCCCACTTCCTTCAGGCCATTCTGTCAATGAATCATAGCCGTTTAAGACAAACTCAAGTTCTTGCTGATTGCTGATTCCCCTGAATCTTGCTTCGCGCACCATAAACCGACCAGTAATATGAATATCGCCGGTCTCCAAAAACACATCGTGCTGATATGTAAGTTCATGAGAGCCAACTGCAATGACCGTCAACAAGTATCCCAGATTGTCCAGTTCGTTTTGCAAGTTGCAAAGAGTCCGATATTCCGGATCATGCATATTCTGAGCTTCGTCGATGATCAGTACTATGTGGTTGCCTCCGGCATTTCGTGCCCGCGTCGCGTACTGTCGTGTCAGTCGGTCCAAGAGCAGTTGACGATTCATCCCCCTCGAATACTTGTGTTCACTTGCTCCGAGAAGTTCAGACAGGAACTGAAGTTCAGAAAATCGATCATGATGCTTGTACACGAGTCTGAAGATGGGGAGAAATCCGTCATATTTTTCCGCCAGTAGACGCTCGATCCAAAACTGGAGAGCTCTGCTCTTGCCCATCCTTGAGAATCCATATAGATAGGCACCTGGCACTCTGGCGTCAATCCATTCACAAATCTTTTCTACGCTTTCGGCAATAGGTTCAGTATCGAGGGCATATTGTCCTCTAACTACGGGATGTTGTCGACTCTCCGGCAGGTAATAAATTGAATTCATAGGATTATCCGTTGATTGCCTTTCTGCCCTTGCGAAGCACGATCGGCGTGAACTCTTTTGAGTTTTGTGGTTCATTGATGGCGACGATCTTTCCTTCAATGCTCCCAATTTTCGGGACGAGCTGAACCGCACTCTCGAAAGCTCCCGTAGAAGAGTCTGCGTTATCCTGAATGACTCTTATCGCTTGCAAATACGCCGACGGAACCACTTTCGCCTCTCTAGAGGTCTTTACAAGATGTGTGAGGTATTCGTGAATTGGATCGCTGCCTTCAAGGTAGTGAAGGACCTTCCGATTTCGTAGCGAATTCACAGCTCGGCGCATCTCCAAAGTGTGTGGCGTCAAATGCCACGGAGGAGCGGCCCGAAGACTTCCCAGCTCACTTCCCTGCTCCGTGTACCCCTTAATGATCCGAATGTCGCCTTCCCACTCGACGAAAATACTCTTGCCGATCAAGCCAAGAGATTGTCGGAGTAATTCATTCGTATATTTGACCCCTTCGAAATTTATGTGAGGCCTGTGCCCAGACTCCAAATTGCCCCGAACAATCACGGAACGGCGTCTTACAGTTAGCCGTTGCACGAGAGATTGATCTGCCGTGGGTGGCCAGTCATTTCCATGTGCGCACAGATACTCCAAGTATTCGAGCGGAGAGCGATATCCATTTGATGTGTGCGGTTCGGCATTGAAATTCGCTATCATCACATCAATGAGGTCTTCGAGATGATCGAGTTGCATTCTGTATTCAGTCGCAGCCAATTCTGGATTGTCTCGACGAGGATCATCGACGCTGTCGCCAGTTGTATTTGGCAGTCGATGAAAGCCATTTTCTTCCAGCGTCTTGAAGAAGCGTTCTACGAATGGGCGATCGTTTGGATTATGGCGGCTTAACGTTACAGGCTCTGAACCGACGAGTTCATCTAGGACGTGTTTCACGTGTGCAGCATGGTTCGCCATAGCCCCATCGACGCTAAATTCTTCCCAGCACGCGCCCAGAAGTCTTGAGTTATGAGAACCTGGAAATCCCGCTCCTCGATGGTATTCCATATTAGGAATGCTCAATGCGCGTGGTTTCCACGGGCCGAGTGAAAACCGAATCGCAGCCAAAAGATCATCTTCGTTGATTTCTAAACGCATGCTTAGTGCGTACCCAAGGATCGCTCGAGAAGCAACGTCCTTGATGACAATGAGCCAGAGACGTCGGATAATCTTCGGAACCAGTTCCCCAAAAATCGACGGAATAAGGACGCAGAAGATTGCATCAATATGGTGTGCGTCGCATTCTACTCGTCCGTATGGTTTGAAGATCGGGCGAGCTGTTCCATCTCCCGCCTGCATTTTTTTTGCCGCATCTTTTCCGAATCTTGCAGGAATAGCCGCGGCCCCATTCTCCAATAAAAGTTTACGAACATAAACTGAGAGAGCCCTGTGCCCAAGCGTTTCTGTTCCAAATGGATAGCGTGGCGGACTATTCAGTCCCAATTCACGACATTTGTCTAGGAATAGCTTATGAAGACTTTTAAGTGGAATGCGGCTCTCGTGAGCGTACTTCTTCTTTGAAAGCTTCAATACAAATGTTTCGATTAAGCCGCGGAGCTCCGGATAAATACGCAGAAGTTGCTCGAAGGAACCTGAAAGCCCGGCGTGGGTCGAATCGGTTTCAGCGATCGGCATTTTCTCCCTGCGGTATTCGAAGACGTGAACATAGGGGGCGAGCGCTCTAAAACCAAAAATGCGTCCATCTTCGTGCACCACCAAGCAGCGCTTGATCAAACGGATCGTCTCGCGTCGATCAAGACCGGTCTCGGTCGGAATCTTCTTGGATTCGCCAGACAGGAAAAGCTCAATCGCTCTGCGTTTTGAACAAATGACTTTACGGTCGCTTTCCCCAAATAGTGCGTCGTTGAGTTCTGGCCAAACGGCAAAAATCAACAATCGTTGATCCACGTCGGCTAGTGCTGAACGTCCCACGCGTGTTCTCTCCTATCGTTATAATGTCATTATGTTGCCGTTATGTCAATAAATTTTGAGTCGTCATTCAAGGGCACGTTTTACCATGAGAGCAGGAGCAAAGCATGATTAGCCCTGGCGACCCGAATTTCAATAACATTGAGGTCTTAATCCTCGCCTTTGTGAAGGTTGGTTTGAGTAGTCCATATGATTTTGTGTCAAATTTAGATATGGGAGTTGCTTCTTCCGCTCCGATATTAAGACGTTTAGAGTCAGAAGGTTTGCTACAATCAACGCCCGGCCCTAGAAACCGCACCTCCTTCGCACTGACAGCCATGGGGGAGGCCCAGCTCGAGAAATTCGTATTAAACCCGGACATAATGAAGTACTACAGGTTAATGAGGTTCAGGGAGGTTCGCCGAAGCTTATTTCTAGAGTGGCTCTTGGGCGGAAGCAACGCGCCCCAAAATTATCTGAATGATCTGCAGGGACGCTTGTCTGTAAAGGCAGAATCCGCTCAAGCAGACGCAAAGTCGCAATTGGCAGCTCTAAAGCGTTTTAGAGAACCGTCCCCCGAATCATTTCAACCGGAAGAGGTTATGATCGCGGTGTATAAGTGGTTGGGTTCAGAGATCAATGCATCCGAGCTTCGTCATTATTCCGAGATATTGAACGAATTGGAGCAAGCTATCAGCCGCCTCCCGATTCCCCCAAGTCTGATACCGATCAAAGTGCGTAAGTGATCCAAGAACCCAAACCAGACACACCGACGGATTAGCTACACTTCTCCTGAAAATGTCCGATTGGAGCAGCCAAGTTTCACCAGATTCGGCGCGGAAAGCAGACTTTCACCTCGGTAGAGGTCGGAAGAAAGTTCGAATGACAATGAAGACATCACCATATTATCAAATTGTTACGAACAGCCGAGAAGGGAAGATTTAAGCGAACGAACGGCGCCCCGATCACTTTGGCGGCGCGAGCCGTTCCCTTCTTTTGCGTATGCGTCGATCAAAATGGATGCACGCTGGCAAAAGCAGCTTGAAAGTGCTGCACATAGCAAACAACTCATCCCCGCGATATGCGAGTCGCGGCGATTCCGAGACGCCCACCGATACTTCGTTCTATTGCCTCAAATTGTTCTTCTGGCGTGGTTTCTGCGGCGATCAAGTTCCGCGACGAGCTTCCTAGGACCATGGCCGGAACGGCGCGAGACAAGTTGAGGGTCCATTCGGCGCGGCCTCCCGGATCCTACATCTTGTAGCGGCCGAGGTCCTCGTCGTTGAGACCCTCCAGCCACCCGCGCAGTTGCTCTGCCGTCGGACCCTCAGGAGGTCCAGAGGTGTTCAGCTTGGCCGTCTGCATCACTTGCTCAGACACATAGATCGGGCAGTCGGCGCGGAGCGCCAAGGCGATCGCGTCGGAAGGCCGCGCATCCATGGTCACCATCTCGGCGCCCTGTCTCAGCCATAGGACGGCTAGGAACGTATCGTCTTTAAGTTCTGTAATTACAACCTTTTCTAGCTCAGCATTCAAGTTACGGATGAGGTTTCTGGCCAGATCGTGCGTGGTCGGCCGGGGGGCTGCCACCTTCTCGATTTCGTCGGAGATCGCCTTCACTTCGAAGAAGCCGACCCAGATGGGCATCACGGTATCGGAGGCCACGTCTTTAAGCACAATGATCGGCATGTTCGTGGCGGGGTCCATCATCAGGCCCCGGATCCTGACCTCGATATCCATCGCTTCCCCCTCCGTATGTCCGATAACGTTGCGCAGACGGTTCTTTGTCAATTAGATGGCCTCGCCAACCAAACTATTTGGATGGGAAGCCGTAATCCGCACCTGGGCGTAGCTGCCCGGCGCCGGTGCGATGGGCTGGCCGCAGGTGAAATTGACCGGCTTATTCTGGCTGCTGCGGCCGGCCACCTGTCCCCTGGCCGGGTGCATGCCTTCGACCATTACCTCGAGAACCTGCCCTATCTGCTTGGCATAATTGACTCGCTGGATCTCCCGCTGCCTATCAAGCAACACTTGAAGTCTTTGCGATTTTTCCCCATCCGGAATCGAGTCGATCATGGTGAGAGCCGGTGTGTTGGGGCGGCCGGAGTATTTGAACCCGAACACGCAATCGTATTCGACCTTGGCCAAAAGGTCCATGGTCTGGATGAAATCGTCGGGCGTCTCGCCCGGAAATCCGACAATGATGTCGGTGGAGAGAGCGATGGGACGGTGCGCGGCCTTGATCCAGGAAATCCGCTCCAGGTACCAGTCGGGCGTGTACTCCCGGGCCATTAGCTTGAGCACGCGCTCGGAGCCGGACTGAACCGGCAGGTGCACATGATCGCAGAGGGTTGGGTAAGCGTCGATGGCTTCGACGATGTCCCTGGTAAAGTCGCGCGGGTGGCTGGTGGTGAAACGGACGCGGCGAATGCCGCCTACCTGGCCGACGGCTGCCAACAGTTCGGCGAACGACAACTTCCCTTCCGGGTCGCGATAGCTGTTGACGTTTTGGCCGAGTAGCTGGATTTCGGTGTAGCCCAGGTCGGCGATGCGACGGGCTTCCTCAAGAACGGAGGCCGCCGTCCGGCTGCGTTCCTTGCCGCGGGTGTACGGGACCACACAGTAGGCGCAGAATTTGTCGCAGCCTTCGATGATGGTAATGTAGCCCCGGTAGGGATTCTGGCGGGACGTGAACTCGGTCTCGAAGGTCTCGTCCGTCTGACGATCGTCCAAGCCGGTAATCCGGGTTTCGCCAGCTTCCAGACGCGCCAGCATCTCCGGCAGCTTGCGATAGGAGGCTGAACCGGAGACCAGCGAGACGTAGGGGGCGCGCTCGAAGATCTTCTCGCCCTCCTGCTGGGCCACGCAGCCGAGGACGGCAAAGCGCTTACCCGCTTTGTGGAGCTTCTTGTAGTCGTTGAGGCGATTGAAGACCTTTTGTTCGGCTTTGTCCCGGATAGAGCAGGTGTTGTAGAGGATCAGGCCGGCGTCGAGCTCGGCGTCTACCTGCGTATAGCCCTGCTGCAGCAATGTGCCAATGACCTTCTCGGAGTCATGGGCATTCATCTGGCAGCCGAAGGTCTCAAGGTAAAAAGTTTTCTCGGTTGCCATATCAATCCCCAGTATAGCTTTTTTCCTTTCTTCGAGCCGCGCGGTTACGTCCTTCAATGGAGTGGCGGGCCCGCGCCGGTGTCCGCATCTGAACAGGCGAACTCCAGGATCGGACGATCCCCTTCTGACGGCCTCTCCTCTAAGCACGTGGATTCAGGTATTTACCACCGTGGCGGTTGGCCCGTCAGGTGCACTATGATGTCGAGGATCGACCTCGGAACGATCGAATCCCCAAAGTTGTCTCGATGAAGGAGCGCCATGAGGACTCTCTATCAGGACATTCGTTACGGAGTGCGGCAGCTCATCCGCATCCCCGGGTTCACAGCCACCGCTGTATTGTCGCTCGCGCTGGGCATTGGGGCTACCACCGCTGTATTCAGCGTGGTGTGGGGATTCCTGGTGAATACTTACCCCTACGCCGGTGCTGACCGAATGGTCCATTTCCGCACCGAGGTCGTGAAGGACGAACCCAACGGCTTGGGAGTGACCGCTGCCCAATGGCAGCAGCTCCGCCAGTCCCCCGTTTTGGATGATGCCTTCATCGCCGATGAATGGAACCTCACCGTCACGGGTTCGGATCTACCGGAAGACGTCTCGGCCGACTTCTTCAGCTCCAACGCCTTCCAATACTTCGGCGTGCCCCCTGCGCTCGGGCGCCTGATTCAGCCCTCTGACGCCATCGACGGCCAGGACCCACAGCCCGTCGTCGTCCTCAGCTACAAGTTCTGGCAGCGCCATTTCAACGCTGATCCCTCGGTCGTCGGCCGCACGCTGCAAATGGTCCGCAAGAACTACACCATCATCGGCGTAGCCGCGCCGCGCTTCGCGTGGGACGACGCTGACGTCTATCTGCCGCAGAAGATCACCCAGGATCAAAACCACACCTTCTACGTGGGCGGACGCCTGAAACCGGGCATCAGCCGTGCGGCAGCCCACTCGGCCCTCGAGCCGCTCATTCGCGAATTCGCCCGCCAAACTCCCAAACACTTTCCCACCGGGGCATACCGCTTCCTCCTCGTTGGCTTTAACGACGATTTTCTGAGCCGCCTGGGCGGCATTCCCTACCTGCTCTTCGGCGCCGTCTCCATGCTCTTGCTCATCGGTTGCGGCAATGTTTCCATCCTGCTGCTCGCTCGCGCCACTACCCGCGCCCAGGAGTTCGCGATTCGCTCGGCCGTCGGCGCCAGCCGCGTCCGCATCGTCCGCCAACTGCTGACCGAGTCGCTCCTGATCTCCCTCACAGGTGCTTTGCTGGGCGTAGGGTTGGCCTACAAGGCCCTCGATTGGATCGTCGCCAACCTCCCCGCCTACTCCATTCCCCATGAGGCGGCCATCCAGATCAACCTCCCGGTTCTGGCCTTCTCCGTTCTCCTCGCGATTGCCACCGGAGTTCTCTTCGGCACCTGGCCAGCTATCCAGGTCTCCCGCCCGGATGTCAGCCAAATCATGCAGTCCGGTTCCCCCAAAGTTACAGGCAGTGTCGCCGGACGCAGGTTCCACGGAACTCTCATCGCCGGCCAACTCGCCCTCACACTCCTCCTGCTCAGCGCCGCCGGCGGCGCAATCGAGCAATTCCTCAAACTGCTCCATATCCCCCTCGGCTACGACCCGCACAACGTCATGTCAGTCGGGATTCCCGTGCATGAAGGCACCTACAAGACTTGGGCCGAGCGCTCGGTCTACTTTGAGAAACTCCGGGCCGCGGCCGCCGAGGTGCCTGGTGTATCCATGGCCGCCATCTCCACTAATGCGACCCCGCCATCCAACGGCTACAACACACACTTTGAGATTCTCGGCAAACCCTCTGGCAGCGACCAGCCGGCCCGCCTCAACTTTGTCAGCCACCAGTACTTCCCCATCCTCAAGATCGCTCTCGCCCAGGGACGCTACTGGGATGCAACCGAAAATGCCAATGGCGCTCCCCTTGTCGTCATCAACCAGACCCTCGCCCGCAAATTTTTCGCCAACGATAACCCTGTCGGCCACTTCATCCGCTTCCCCGACCTCCGCGACGAACCTCCTTTCAACGTCCTTGGGCCCAACAGCAGGGGAAATCTCCAGATTGTCGGCGTCATTGAAGACAAACTCGACGATGGGCTGGAGAAACCCATCCTCCCCGAAGCCTTCGTTCCCTTCACCATCGGCCTCCGCATGGGAACCCAGATCCTGGTCCGTGGCAGCGTCCCTCCGCTTAGCCTCCTCCATGCCGTCAGCGCCAAAGTCAACTCCATCGACCACGACCAGCAAACCAACAACAACGTCCAGGACCTGGAGCACTGGATTCAGGACGAACCGGAGTGGGCGCGAGGCCGTCTGCTCACTTGGCTCTTCGGCGTCTTTGCCCTGCTTGCGCTGCTGATGTCTGCCGTTGGACTCTACAGCGTGGTGTCCTACTCGGTAGTACAGCGGACCAACGAGTTTGGCATTCGCATGGCACTCGGCTCGCCCCGTGCTCATTTGCTTCGGATCGTCTTTACATCGGTCCTGGCAAGCGTGGGAAGCGGGATTCTGGCAGGTCTCACCCTCACCCTGGCGTTGGGTAAGGTAATGGCGCACTGGCTGGCCGACGGACACGCAACAACACGCGATCCGCTTATGCTTCTGGCCTCAGCGTTGACCATGGTTTTGGTCGCCGCAATCGCTTGCCTTTTGCCTGCCCGCCGCGCCGCTCGCGTGGACCCGATGATTGCCATTCGCGCGGAGTGACCGGTAAGAGCCTTGGAATCCCCCCCGTCAGTGCCGGCACGAAACGCCCCGTGCCCCATCCTTCCGCAGTTTCATCGCGGAAGGGTGGGAAGCCTCGACTCTCACCGCAACCCAGTGTGCAGGTAAGCGAGGAGCGCCGCCATCTGCTCCCGGTCGAAGCGGCCCGCAAAGCCGGGCATCATGCCACGGCCGGTTAGCACATTGTTGGCCACTGCAGCGTCCGTTACAGGAATTCCGCTGGGCAGCGTCTTGCGATCGAAGAGCCCATGCAAATCCGGCGGGACTTTCTTCAAGGCCAGGTCGTTGTCTTCATGGCAATGCGCGCAGCGCACCTGGTAGAGATGCTTCCCTGCTGCCTGCTGCTCGGTGAGTTGAGAGCTCGCGTGGCAACCGAAGAGGACGATGCACAGCGGAAACAAGCAGGAGATGCGCTCCCACCCATTCGCCAAATACGCGAATGGATGGGGCACCCGCCTTCTGTTCTCTGCGCGAGTTCTGCTTGGTGAGAGGCGATCCAAAACGGTTGCTACGCCTTCTGCGCGAACTGGCCGCTCACGTAGTCCCAGTTCAGCACGTTGAAGAAAGCCTTCACGTAGTCGGCGCGCTTGTTTTGGTACTTCAGGTAATAAGCGTGCTCCCAGACATCCACGCCAAGTACCGGCTTATGGCCCGCGGTCAATGGACTGTCCTGGTTGGGAGTGGATTCAATGGCCACTGTCCCATCCGGAAGCTTCACCAGCCAGGCCCAGCCGCTGCCAAAGACGTGCAGCGCAGCCTCGGTCAGCTTGTCCTGGAAGGTGGCGAGGCTTCCGAATTTGGCATCGATGGCCTTGGCCAGTTCGCCGCTTGGGGCAGCGCCGCCCTTGCCGAGAGTCAGCCACCAGAAGGAGTGATTTGCGTGGCCTCCGCCGTTATTGCGCACTGCGGTGCGGATGGCTTCCGGCACGGTACTCAGATTGGTCACGAGCTCGAAGACGGTCTTTCCGGCGAGGTCAGGATGGCCAGCCACGGCAGAATTAAGATTATTAACGTAAGCCTGGTGATGCTTATCGTGGTGCAAATGCATGGTCACGGCATCGAAGCTGGGCTCAAGGGCGTCGAAGGCATAGGGCAAGGCCGGCAAGGTGAACGGACCTGTGGGCGCGGGTGCTGGGGCAGTAGCGGGTGGGGCCTCTGGCGCCTGCGCAACCGCATATTCGCTGGCCAAAGCTTCGGTCAGGAGCAGTGCGCTTGCCGCGCCGCCCAGGTGCTTGATCGCCGTTCGCCGGTTCATCATGATGCTAACCTCCAAAGTTGCACGGGGATTCGATGCAAATCAAGTCTGCGCGGGTGGGGGAAGGATCGTCAAGCACGACTGCACGCCCGCGGTCGGGGCAGTCCGCTGGTTTGAAGCCAACCGTCAGGCTGGCTCCGCGTTCAGCTGCTACGGCTCAATCATGATGAAAATAGAACAGGTTTCCGTCCAGATCCCTTACGGTGAATTGCCGCAGTCCCCAAGGCTTTCTTTCCAGGGGTTCCACGATGTTTGCACCGAGTGATTTCAGTTCCGTATAAGTTGCGTCGATATCTTCGGCGAATACCCAATGAATGGCGGGCTCGAAGGGTGGTTCTCTCCTTCGAAAGAAGACGGTCATATTCTCGCGCACCACCGACCCAATTCCTTTCCCTGGATAAAGCCATCCGATCTCGAATCCCAGTGCGTCTCTGTAATGCTGTTGGGCGCGTTCAACATCCTCGACCGGCAGCTCCGGCACCGGCCGTCCAAATGACGTGAGTTTCTCTTTTGAGCTCATCCTCAACTCCTGTGCGAAACGAGAATCTTCGCGTATCGAATAGGGAGAACCACCGTACCCGGCCGTGGAAACTTACGGCAGGTTCAATTGAAGGGTTGGCCACCCGAGGGCCAGTTCGATCAGCGCGGCCCCACCAATGTCGATGGGCTTCTCCGCGATCTGGATTGCGCCCAGGCGACGATAAAAACCAACCGCTGGAAGATTCTTCTCGAGTACCCAGACAGCCATGCCTTTGTAACCCTCCGAGCGGAGAGCGGCAGCCAGGGACGTGGTCAGCGCCGTGCCCGCTCCGCATCGTTGGCTTCGCCGCAAAAGATAAATGGCGTACAGTTCGGCATCGAAGCTGGCCAGTTCCCCGCGCAGTTTGCCTCCGCAGACAAATCCGAAGATGCCGACCACATCCAAGGCGACGAAGGCGAGCATGGATCCGTCCAATAGATGCTTCGCCCAACTGGCGGTGCGGTCTTCGACGTCAAGCGATTGCAGGTAATCTTCGGGCACAATGCCGGCATAGGTGCTGCGCCAACTCTCGACCTGAACGCGGGCGATGGCATCCGCATCGTCGACAATGGCTCTGCGCAACTCGAAGTCCATTGAGGCAATCTACCATGGCTTGCAAGCCCAGGTGTCGTTCATTTCGAAGTTAATTCGCTATGCTGGAAGCATGACTCTTCCTTCCCTGTCCGCGATCCAAGAGGCGCAAAAGGTCGTCTATCGCCACATGCCGCCGACGCCGCAGTACACCTGGCCGTTACTGAACCAACGGCTCAGTTCCGGTGCGGATTCAACCGAAGCGTGGGTCAAACACGAAAACCACTCGCCGGTGGGTGCGTTCAAGCTGCGCGGGGCCCTGGTCTACATGGACTGGCTCAAGGAGGCGCGACCGGAACTGGCCGGAGTGGTGGCGGCAACCCGTGGAAACCATGGCCAGGGCGTGGGGATGGCGGCGCGGCTGGCCGGCCTGAAGGCGGTCATCGTTGTCCCGCATGGCAATAGCAAGGAGAAGAACCGGGCGATGGTGGCGCAGGGTGTGGAACTCGTGGAGCACGGTGAGGATTTTCAGGAGTCGCTTGAATTTGCCCGAGACCTCGCAGCCGCACGAGATTTCGCGATGGTGGATTCGTTTCACGAACGCCTGGTGATGGGCACGGCCACCTATGCCCTGGAGTTTTTCCGAGCGGCGCCTCCTTTGGACACGGTGTATGTTCCCATTGGGCTGGGATCGTCCATTTGCGGAGTGGCCGCCGCCCGCACCGCGCTCGCTGTCAAGACTGAGATTGTCGGCGTGGTGTCAGCCGCGTCTCCGTCGTACGCGCTGAGCTTTGCGCAGCATAGGATTGTCGAGTCCCCTGCCCTGACGGCCATCGCGGACGGATTGGCCTGCCGGATTCCCAATGCCAGCGCCATGGAGGCGATCTGGGAAAATGTTGCGCGGATCGTGGAGGTCAGCGACGAAGAGATCCATGCTGCCATGCGGGCCTACTACCAGGACACGCACAACCTGGCCGAAGGCGCAGGTGCGGCGCCGCTGGCTGCGGCTCTCCGCGAGAAGGAGCGCAACGCTGGCAAGCGGATTGGCTTGGTCCTGACCGGCGGCAATGTGGACAAAGAGGCCTACGCGCAGGTGCTGGCCGGAGGAAGCGAATGACCGAAACAGCCGAGAAATTGACCCCGCTCGATCATTCCGCGCAAAACCGTTGCTTTGGCTGCGGGGAGGCCAATCCGGTAGGGCTTCACCTCGACTTCTTCCTGTCGGAAGACCGCTCGGTGGTGGGATTTCCCAATGTGGCCGACACGTATGAAGGGCCCAAGGGCTACGTGCATGGAGGCATCATCGCCACGCTGCTCGATGAAGCCATGAGCAAGGCCGTGCGGGCTGGTGGTTTCATTGCCATGACCCGGCACATGGAAGTCGAATACCTGCGTCCCATCCCGACAGGAATCGCGCACCGGCTGGAGGGCCACATCACGCGCAGCGAAGGACGCAAACACTGGACCACGGCGAAAATCCTGAATCATGCCGGGACGGCGCTCGCGGAAGCAAAGGGCCTTTTCATCGAGGTCCGGCCCCGGCTGACTACGCACCATAAAACGACAGAACAAATCTCTACTTCAGACCTGCCAACCACTGGATGATTTTCGATTCAAGAAAGATGCGGTGATCGGACCAACTGTGATCGGTAGCTATGTGGATGGAAGTGACATGCTTGCTTCCGGCGTCGCCAATGGCCTTCACCAGCAGATCGGTTCGCGGTGCTAGGCCATCGTCCGCGGACAGCACGAGAACGGGTAACTGACTTAGGCCGGTAGCGGCTGCGAGGAGATCGAATGCATGGGCGTTCGCGGCGACTTCCTCGGCCATGCTTTCTGCCGTGACTCCCGCTAAAGCTTCCATGTTATCGGCAATTTCGGCGACGGCCTTGTCGTGCGGAGCCTGTCCGAGATAGCCCATATCCGCCGCACTGAGGAGAATGGCTCCCATCAAACGATGGTCGTGCGCGGCAGTTTTGGCTGCAACCCAACCGCCCATGCTGTGACCGGCGATGGCGATGCGCTTGGGGTCCACGCCGAGCCGTGCGGCATTGGCTGGATCGCGCAGATAAGCGAGCACTGCGTCGGCATCTTCCAGATTCTGCGCGAAACGATAGACGCCAGGGCTGCCCCACGATCCGCGGTAGTTGAAGGTTACCGCATTCCAGCCCGCGCGGCGCATGGCTTGCGCCAGATCGAGGTTCTTTTCGTTGCCGGGCAGGCCGTGGCAGATAACCAGCGTGGGATGCGGTCCCGTGCCGGAAGGCTCATAAATGAGCCCGTTGATCGACACGCCGTGACTAGGAATATGGAGGACGGCCATAGAAGCCGGGTGCGCCGAGTCGGCAGGCGGATCGGTGAAGATGGCGGCAGGTACTGATTGGGAGAAAGCAGCAGATGAATAGAGGATGGCAAGGACGAGAACGAGCAAGCGCATTGGGGTGTTTCTCCGAAATCGATTGGGCCAGGGTCACTTAGTTTGCAGAATACCAGCGAGGCGCCGGCAACTAAAGAGAAACGCCTCGCTTCCAGGGGATGAAGTCGTGTTGTCTGGAGAACTCCGCCTTGGTGAACTTCTCGCCACTGGCTACCTGGAGGGAAAGCTCGAGCAATTGCTGAGCGCACGCCGCGATGGTGGTCTCCCCGGTGACAATCTGCCCGGCGTCGAAGTCGATGATGTCGTCCATGCGCGCAGCTAGCGTCGAGTTAGTCGAGATCTTGATGACGGGGGCAATGGGATTTCCGGTGGGCGTCCCCAGGCCGCTCGTGAAGAGGACTAGATTCGATCCTGCGCCAACTTGCGCGGTCACGCTTTCCACGTCATTGCCCGGCGTGCATTGCAAGGTGAGTCCGCGAGCAGTGGCGTACTGCGGATAGTCGATCACTCCGCTGATGGATGAGACACCGCCCTTGCGCGCCGCACCGGCGGACTTGATGGCGTCGGTGGTCAGGCCATCCTGGATGTTGCCCGGCGACGGATTCATCTCGAAGCCCGACTGCACCGCACGGGCACGTGCCTGGTATGTCTGCATCAGGTGACGAAATCGCTCGGCGAGTTCGTCATTCGTGCAACGGTTAACGAGTTCCTGCTCCACGCCATGCAATTCGGGAAACTCGGAGAGGATGGTTTTGCCGCCCAACGCCACCAGCAGGTCGGAAACGTAACCGACCGTGGGATTGGCGGAGATGCCGCTGAATCCATCCGATCCTCCACACTGCAGGCCCACGGTGAGCGCGGACAACGGGGCAGGCGTGCGTTGGGCGCGATTGGCTTCCGCGAGCGCGGCGAAGGTCTCATCGAGCGCGCGAGTCATCAGCACCGATTCCCTGCCCGACTTCTGCTGATCGAAGACCAGGACCGGCTTGCTCCGCCGCGGATCGAGCGCGGTCAGTTCGTTCAACAGCATGGCGGCTTGTGCATGCTGGCATCCCAGACTCAGCACCGTGGCGCCGGCCACATTGGGGTGATGAATGTAGCCGGCAAGCAGTTGGCAAAGCGCCTGGGCATCCTGGCGGGTTCCACCGCAACCGCCCTCGTGGGTAAGGAAGCGAATGCCGTCGAGGTTCTTGAAGACGCGGTCAGGCTGTGCGGGTTGATGTTGGGGTTCCGTGCGATCATGACCCGTTTGCTGGATGAGACTGCGCACGTGCTGGCGGTAGCGATTGGCGCTGCCGTAGCCCAATTCGTCTTCCAGAGCTTCCCTCATGCGTTCGACGTTGCGGTTTTCGCAGAACACCAGCGGAAGCACGATCCAGTAGTTGCGGGTGCCGACCTGGCCATCGGCGCGGTGATAGCCCATAAAACTGCGGTCGGCCCATGCAGACGCGTCGGGCAGGCTCAAGGCCACAGACTGCCGCTTGGCAGAGTATTCCCCGGCGCGATGGCGGATATTGCGAGTGGCGATGAGTCCGCCACGCCGGATGGGCTGCACAACCTCGCCCACCACCATTCCGTAGAGATAGATCAGGTCGCCCGGTGAAAAGTCAGCCAGGGCGAACTTATGCTTGGCGGGAATCTTCTCGGTGATCAGGCAGGAGACGGGCGAAGCTGCCGCGCCAACCTGCACCGGGGTGGCTGGATCCAGGTCCTTCAGCGCGACGGCAACGTTGTCGCGGTCATCGAGCTTCAGCGCAGTGTCCACCCCGCAACTCTCCTTGGCAAGAGCCTTCGCGCCACGCCGCGGATTGCGAGCGACGAGAACGGCAGCTAACCCGCCTCGCGGTACTATACCATCCGCGCGGCACCGTAGACTGACTTCCGCACGTGCCCTCTTCACCGGCAACAAGGAAGTTGACCCTCCCAAGGGATGAACGAAACATTCGTTGTGCGCCTGCCCGAGATGCCGATCGGAGTGTTTTAATCAGGAATGCTTCAAGAGCCCCTGCCTCCCCGGCCACGCCGCATTGCACGGATCCAGGTTGTCGCAGTCTCTATCCTGTCCACCGCGGGCGTGATCAACTACATCGACCGGGGCTCGCTGGCCATTGCCAACTCCACCATCCGCAACGACCTGCACTTCTCGGCGACGCGCATGGGCGTTTTATTGTCAGCCTTCTCGCTGTTCTATGCGTTCTGCCAGCTTCCAGTCGGCGCACTACTGGATCGGTTTGGCGAGCGACGGGTGCTCGGCCTCGGCATGTTTTGGTGGTCGATTACGCAAACGGCGACCGGGCTTGTGGGCGGCTTTGCTTCCTTCGTAGTGGCGCGCATGGGCCTTGCGGCGGGTGAATCGCCCTACGTCGTGTCGGCCGTGAAGTCTGTCCACGATTGGTTCGATGTGCGGGATCGAGCGACGCCCATGGGCGTGGTGAACGCCGCGACCACGCTAGGCCAGGCAATCGCGCCACCAATCCTGACGGTGACGATGCTGGCCTTCGGCTGGCGCACGATGTTTATGCTGATCGGCATTCCAGGCGTCCTGCTTTCCGTGGTCTGGTTCATCTTGTACCGCGACCGAAGAGAGGTTAAGCTGTCATGCGAAGAGAGCGCTTACCTGGTTGGGTCCGGCTCGATCAGCAGCCTGGCTAACATCTCTCTTGCGCAGTGGTTCGGACTCTTCAAGCTGCGCACGATGTGGGGCATGATGTTTGGCTTTGGCGGCGTCAACTACACCGTCTGGCTGTACATGTCCTGGATGCCGAATTACCTGGAGGCCACACATCACATCAGCATCGCGGCTACGGGAGTGATCGCGATCATCCCATTTGCGATTGGGGCCGCAGGCATGTTTCTCAGCGGAGTCATCGCCGACTTTCTGGTTCGTCGCGGGATCACTCCCAAGCGCAGCCATAAGATTCTCCTGGTTACGGGCATGGTGGCTTCCGCCGTATGCACCTTGTTCGTTCCGTCGATCTCCACGGCGACCGGAGCCGCGTTCGGCATTGGCTTGGCCCTCTTCTTCATCTATATCGCCGGTAACTCGGGATGGGGTCTGGTGCAATGCATGGCGCCGCATGGACTGGTCGCGTCGGTGGCGACGATTCAGAACTTCGGAAGCTTTGTCTGCGCGTCGTTCGCGCCCGTGCTGACCGGCTGGTTCCTCGACCGTACCCACTCGTTCTACATCCCGCTTGTGCTGTGTGCGACGATTTCGGTTCTCGGCGCGCTCACTTACTTATTCATTGTCAAAGATCCAATTACAGTCAAAGGCCGGAGTTCGATCACTCCGCGGAGTTAGCGACGTTGCGAAGCGGCAGGAGTTATCTCCAATACTTCGGCGGTCACTTCCTTGGAAAACAGAATCGAAACACCTTGCGTCCACTCTTCGTGAGTAAACTTGCCCACTTCCTTGCCGGTCACAATGGAGCGTACCTCGAACGTTCCAAGCGGCAGGAGCGGTAACTGGACGCGAGCCGTTGCCTCCGTCGACTTATTGCGAAACAGAGCCATCAAGCCATGGCCGTTGCGCGCCAGGCGAGCAAATCCATCCCACTGGTCCGGATTGGTTTGCAGCGAACTGCCCAGCGGGAAAAAGCTTTCGCTGATCTTGGTTGAGCTGCGCAGGTTCTTGAACCAGGCGATTTTGTCGTGCAACCATGCCCGGTCCGATGGACTCAAGACGCGCAGGTCGCCGAGAAACAGCGGAGCCGATCCAATCACCGTCGCGAAGCTATCCTGCGGCGTGGGCAAACCGGCATGAATATTGCCGATCAGCATGCTCTCGACCGGCATGGAGGCCGCACGTTGATAGAGCAACTGCCGCGCCTGCAGCGTACCGGCCGAGTCCGGCTGGCGGTCGTCCACGTTGCTCATCCAGTCCAGGTCCCCCGCGGCCAGCAAGCCGGCATCAATTACATGCTTCTGCCCCCATAGCTCAAAGGTTAAGTCGAGTAGGACGTCCGGGTGCTTCTCGTAGACCTTCGCGGTCATGGCGGCGATGCCCTCATAGATTCGACTGAGAGACTCTGCCCAGTTAGCATGGTCGTGCCCAGGAGCCCAGCAACCGGGAGCTTCGCCGTAGGCATTGAAGATGGTGGTGATGTCCAGCTTCACGTACGCCAGGTGGAACCGGTCGATGGCATCGATGACCCGCGCCGCCGCGACATCGCGGAACGGGGTGGCCATACACATTACTACCTTCTGTCCCCCCATGGTCCCGGTTGTTTTCACGTTTCCGTCGTTGTCTCTGGAAGCCCAATCCGGGTGACTTCGGTAGTCGGGTGTATTGGAGCCTATGGCAGCCAACGGGATCCAGAGACCGAGGCGCATTCCTTTGGCCTCAATGGCTTCAAGAATCGGCCGGAGCCCACCGGGAAACGAGGCCAGGTTGACGGAGTTATCCCCGTACTCCTGTTGCCATCCGTCGTCGATGGTGAAGATATCCATCCCGATGCTTGCGGCCACATCGATCAGCTGCAGAACGATGTCGTGGTTGATGCCTCGTTCGAACGGCTCCCAGGTGTTGTAGATCCAAGGTGCGCCATGCGCATCCACCCGGCGCATCAGTATCTGTGCGGTGTAGGAAGGAAGACGCCAATGTGGGTCATTGAAGCCGTCACCGTTCTTGAATAGGACCAGAGAGACGTTTGCCGTCGTGAACTCTTCACCGGAAGCCAGCGTGCGCTCGAACGGCATCAGGTCGGTATCGTAGAGCGCACCAATCCGCACAACGTCCGGGAAGTCCCAGCCTTCGATCTCGGTGCGCTTCATGTAACCCGGCACTTCACTCAGGATGGCTAGCCCCACGCCGGTTCGCCCATTGCTGAGGAGCAGACCCGCATCCTCCGACCGCCCGGTATAGAAGATCTCCCGAGGGATCGTTCCGTACTGCGCGCGCAGTGTGACCTCATTCTCCGGTCCGATCGCGAAGGCCAGCGATTCGATCTGAAGATGCGAGATGCGCAGCCTGGAGGAGCCCACATTGCGCAAGACCAGATGCTTACGCAGGGCCGCATGCCCACTGTACACGCGATAAACTGCGGCGACTTCCAGGGGCAGCGCCTTGTGGCGAAGCCGGAGCGTCAACGACTTACCGTTTGCCTGGGTTTCCTCTTTCGCAGAAATGAATTCGAAGTCCGGTCCTGTCCCGGCACAGTGCCGCCCATCGCATTGAAAGGAAAACTCCTGCACCATCTCCGGGCGGACCTTGCCCGCGGGCATGTACTCGACGTGGGTCGCTCCATCGGAGAACTGCTTGGTGAACAGCCCCTTTCCCGAGATGAAGGTGAGGGTCCGGGCAATGAAATCGTGACCGAGCGTCCAGCTTCGCTCCACGGGGCCGTCTGCTGCCACGGCCCGTTGCGACCGCGAATTCCAGGGCGCTGCGGCAAGACCTGCCGCGACCATCCATCCATTCCGAACCACTGACCTTCTGCTGATCATCCTCGATCCTCCTGTCGCGGCGCGACTGCGTCCAGTTCGTGTCAGCTTAGCCGCGCCCCTCGATCGCGCGGTGGGGACGGAAAGGAGACTGCATTCGGGAGCGACGATTGCGCGAGCGAACGATACCCGGGATGGTATACGAACCGCCGGATGCGTCGCCGAGGAGCGCTGGTTCTCCGCACGGCAGCCGCCGCGCAGGAATCGAAGACTGCAACTCTGCGCAGGACTTAGTGAATCATGTTGATCGTTTCCTGGGTCACGCTGTCAAAGGTGGTAACCGCCTTGGAGTTGGCCTCGAAGGCGCGTTGCGCAACAATCAGGTCGGAGAACTCAGCCGAGATGTTCACGTTGGATGCCTCCAACGAAGCGCCGTTGAGGGTACCGCGGCCGCCGCTGCCGGCCTGGCCGACCGCGGCGATGCCGGATGTCGTGGTGGCCTGGTACTCAGAGGACCCAAGGTCAACGAGCCCTTGCTCTTTGCTGACCGTCGCAATCGCCAACTGCCCGACGTTTTGCGTTTGCCCGTTGGAATAGGTGGCCGCAATCACGCCGGTTCCATCAATGGCGAAGCTCTTATACTGTCCGCTGGTGTAGCCGTTTTGACTCGTGGTGGAGGTGGACGAGGCGGCTGCCGTTTGGCTAACGTTGGCGGTCCCGCCCGCGCCATAAAGATCCCAGGTCAGGTTCATGGCGGCAGCGCCATCGGAAAGACCGGAAAACGTGATTCCACTTGGATTCGAAGCGGGAGTCAGCAGGCTGCCGTCGGCATTGAACGCCAACGTTCCGCTGGCGAGATGTGACCGGATCTTGGATCACACTTCCATTCGTTCCCAGGCTGGTGATGCTGACCTGCCCGGAGGCACTGGGGCCGGAGACGTGCGCTGATGGTGGCTGTTCCGCCCATCGCGGTCGGACCGGTAACGGTGAGGCTCGTTCCCGGAACACCGGCCGAGGCAATTCCACGCCAGGAGCACCTCTCCACCTTCGCGCGAACCGGGAACAACATCAAGGAATTCGCACGCGAAGCGAGGGTGAGTTTTCCCGTTATGAGAGCCGGGCGCTTTGGTACCAAAACGGATGCCGTTGAAGGCCGCGCGGGGCGACGCCCGGCAGACGAAAACTGTGCAGCGCGCCCGCCGGATTGGAGACAGCGGAACCTCTTTTGGACGCGGAAACCGCCCCGGTGCAGTCGAGCTCTGGCTAAGTCGTCAATGTGGAGGGCAACGCGTTGGGCGCATGCAAGACTTCGGCAGGATCTGCCGCTTCTGGGCCGAAAAGTCCGGCTGCGTTGTCGGCCTGGAAGTTGCTCAAACCGACCCCAACCAGGCGGTAGAGCTGGCTTGGGCCGAGATCGATTCGTTCGTAGAGAGAAAGGGCCGCGCTTTGAAACGCATCGAGAGAGGCGGGCATCGCGTCTGGGGTGAGACTACGCGTAAGGGTATGAAACTCTTTGGTCTTGAGTTTGAGGACGATGGTCCGTGCCAGGCGGGCGTTTTGCCGGGATGCGGCCCAGACCCGCGCCGCGAGAGCGCACAGCAGCGGCCTGGTCTCCGCGAGTGGTATATCGGTGGCGAACGTATCTTCCGCCGAGATCGACTTGCTGGCGCGATCAGCGACCACGGGCTGCAGGTCGATGCCGCGGGAAAGCTGGTGAAGCCGGTGGCCATAGCGGCCAAAATGCCGCTCCATGAGAGCAAGATCCATCGTGCGCAGGTCGCCTGCCGTGCGGATGCCGAGGCCCGCCATGCGTGCCTCCGTCACCCGCCCTACTCCCGGGATCCGGTCAACCGGCAGGGAGACGAGGAAACTGTCGACCTGGTGGGGCTGAATCACAAACAGGCCGTCGGGCTTTTTCCAGTCTGAGGCGATCTTGGCCAGAAATTTGTTGGGCGCCACACCGGCGGAGGCGGTCAAATGTAGCTCCTCGTGAATCTCGGCACGAATCGTCTGAGCCACCCGCGTTGCCGTGGGAAGACAGCGCTTGTTTTCCGTGACATCGAGGTAGGCCTCGTCAAGCGAAAGAGGCTCTATCTGGTTGGTATGGCGGACGAAGATGGCGCGCACGGCGCGGGATACCGCCTGGTAGCGGGGAAAATCGGGTGGGAGGAAAGCGGCTTGCGGGCAGAGCCTCTCGGCAACCAGCGCCGGCATTGCCGACCGGATGCCGAAGCGCCGCGCCTCATAGGAGGCGGCGCACACCACAGACCGAGGTCCACGCGGGGCAACCACGACCGGCCTGCCCCGCAGGGTCGGGTCGTCGCGCTGCTCCACGGATGCATAAAAGGCATCCATATCAATGTGCACGATCTTGCGGATCGCGGCCGAAATCAGGGCTTCCGCGTCTGAATGTTCTGGCGGCACTCTCCCCTTCTCCTTCTGGTCCCATTGTGCCAGATTCGCCTCTTATTCGCCATCGCAATTCTCATCAGACGAGGATCAATCTTCGGTCGAGCAGGACAACAACCTGCGGTCCGGATGCTTGCGTTAACAGTATCTCGGACCCGCATGCGCTGCGGGGGCCACGGTTACCAACTGGATGCGCCTCAATCCAGGTGGGTTGAAAGCCTCAAGAGAAATCTTCGCCATTATTTCGCTCTTGTGATAGAGTGAAGCTGTTCGCGCAACGGTTCGCTGCTGCGATAAGCGTCTCTCAAATGCGATGGAGATTCTCGGCGCGGCGAGGGATCAACATCTTTGGAAAGGGTGGCGAGAAGCTTCGCTGCAATCGATATGGCTGTTACCCGTCGGCAAAAAGAAATTCTCGACTTTCTCGAGTCGTTCGTGACCCGCAACGGGTACTCTCCTTCATTTGAGGAGATTGCCCGCGGCATGGGGCTGAAGAGCCTGGCCACGGTGCACAAGCACATCACCAATCTGGAAAAGAAGGGGCACCTGGACCGCGTTCACAACCGCAGCCGGTCTATCGACGTAGTGCCGCCGGGAACGCGGACACGGACCAGCGACCGTCTACCCCTGATGGGCCGGATTGCCGCCGGGCAGCCGGTGGAGGCGTCGGAGACCGATGAGACGATCTCGCTTCACGACGTGGTGGGCAACCGCGACGTGTTTGCCCTTGAAGTGCGTGGCGACTCAATGCGCGACGAGCACATTATCAGCGGCGATTATGTCCTGGTGGAGCGAGCCAGCACGGCGCGCCAAGGCGAGATCGTGGTAGCTCTGGTGCACGGCGCTGAGACCACATTGAAGCGGTTTTATGCCGAAGGAAGCCAGGTTCGCCTGCAACCGGCCAACATTGAAATGGATCCCATTTATGTGAGGGCTTCCGATGTCGCCATCCAAGGCCGAGTTCTCGGGGTGCTCCGCAAGTATCGGTAGACTCCTGCCGGCGCACATCTGCTCCACCACTCCGCCGAGACACACGTCCTTTCATTGACGAAGAGCTGAATGGACTCGTTATTGCATACGATCTGCTCGAGGACTGGAGCTTCGTCCCAATCGACATTCACCCACGAGGGTGTGTATCGCCACCCGGGCTACTTACCGGTGTTGACATGGCGGGTGGCACGTATCAAGCCGGTCGAACTCGGCTTCCATGAACTTCATCCACACTCTCTCTTGGAGATTTTCCCGTTCTTGTTGGTATCCATCAGAAGCAGCAGATCTTCCACGTTCCGCTGGGCAAGCATTAAACTGTCCGGCCGCTTTGGCAGAGTCTCCTTCTCTTGGGCCGCTTCCATGGGAATGGCGCAACTAGTGTACTGTCCAACAAATAACTAGACATATAATGTGATTCGTTTTATCCTTAGGTATGAGTTCTTGCATCGAGCTTTTGCCCGCCGAGCAACTGCAATGGGTGGCGGCTCATGGTACCCCCCAGCAGGTGGCCATGCGTTGCCTTATTGTGCTGGCTAGCGGACAAGGGAAATCGGACCTGGCTATTTCCAAGGAATTGTCGATTAATCGCAATACCGTGATTCTTTGGCGCAAGCGTTTTTCTGAATTGCGTTTGGAAGGGCTTTGGGCAGTTGCGCCGGGACGTGGA
>Ga0302320_10008274_pt1 | contig 22682 bp, 24 predicted proteins | sample Bog_T0_3_FD_202130 | JGI IMG/M metagenome (GOLD analysis project Ga0302320, IMG submission 202130) | Peat permafrost microbial communities from Stordalen Mire near Abisko, Sweden - Bog_T0_3 | ecosystem: Environmental > Terrestrial > Soil > Wetlands > Peat | place: Sweden: Abisko, Stordalen Mire... | reverse complement strand
TGCGCAGACCGAAACATGCCGTTCCGTGAGATGCGGAACGGCTTTTTATTTCAATGGCGAGGACCGCCTTCAAATCCAGTTTTTCCGGACCAGCCACGTTTTGATGACCTGCGTGAGGCTGACATAACAAAGCAGGGTCGCGGCGAGGATGGGCCAGAACTGCCATGGCAGCGGGACGAAGTGCAGGATTGGAGCCAGCGGCGAATACGGCAGATACCCGCCGATGCCCATGATCAGAATCGTGGTCATGGAAAGCTGCCAGCTCGACCGCGATTGGATGAATGGAATCAGGTTCGTGCGGATGACGTGAATGATGAGCGTCTGGGTCATTATGGATTCAACGAACCAGCCGGTTTGAAACAGCGACGCGGCGTAAACCTTGTCAGGATCGGCGACGCCAGCGAAGCGGCTGGCCATTTCCACCGGGACCATTCCCAGATTGCTGCATTTGAAGAAGAACCACATGATGGCAAAAGTCGTGTAGTCGAAGATCGAGCTGATGGGGCCTATGAACATGATGAACCGCGCGATCTCGCCCATTGCCCAAGGGCGTGGCTTGGCAATCTGCGATGCGGCCACGTTATCTGTCGGGATCGGCACCTGCGAAAAATCGTAGAGCAGGTTGTTCGTGAGCAGTTGAATGGGCAGCATCGGCAAGAACGGCAGCCAGGCACTTGCGCCCAGCACGCTGAACATATTGCCGAAGTTGGAGCTCGCACCCATTCGGATGTATTTCAAAATGTTGACGAACACTTTGCGGCCCTCGATCACGCCTTCTTCCAGGACCATCAAATCTTTTTCGAGCAGAATCACATCGGCGGATTCCTTGGCGATATCCACGGCATTATCCACGGAGATGCCGACGTCGGCGGCGCGGAGCGCGGGCGCGTCGTTGATGCCGTCGCCCATGAAACCGACGACGTGCTTGTTGTGCTGGAGGGCCATCACGACGCGCTTTTTGTGTGCTGGCGAAAGGCGCGCGAAAACGTCCGTCGCTTCGACGGCCACGGCAAGCTGCTCGTCCGACATTTTTTCCACGTCATTGCCAAGGACGATCTTTTCGGCGTTGATGCCGACCTCGGTGCAGACTTTGCGCGAGACAAGGTCATTGTCGCCGGTCAACACCTTGATGGTGATGCCCTGCTGCCGCAAAACGGAAATGGCTTTTTTGGCGGTGTCCTTGGGCGGATCGAGAAACGCGAGATAGCCGGTCAAGACGAGATCGTTCTCGTCCGCCTTGGAATAAGCCGCCTTTGGGCCCACTTTTTTATTGGCGATGGCCAGCACGCGGAAGCCGTCGCTGCTCAAATCGTTGACCTGTTCGATGAGGTTGCCGACGAGAATCGGCTCCATCGGGAAAATTTCGCCGTCGCTCTCGAAGTGCGTGCATTTCTTGAACACGGCTTCCGGCGCGCCCTTGGTGAGCAGCTGGCGCTGGCCGTCCGGGCCTTCAACGACCACAGACATCATGCGCCGTGAAAAATCGAACGGGATTTCATCCGCTTTGACGTATTTGTCCACGGACATTTCGTGGTGCAACTCGCTGTATTTCAATACGGCGCGGTCGAGCACATTTTTCAGGCCGGTTTGGAAATGGCTGATCAGATAGGCGTCGCGCAGGACTTCGCTGCTCTCCTTTTTGAAGACGTCGCAATGGATTTCGAGGATGACATGGTCAATCGTGAGCGTGCCGGTCTTGTCGGTGCATAACACGTCCATCGCGCCGAAGTTCTGGATGGAATGCAGCCGTTTGACGATGACTTTTTTCTTCGACATCGCCAGCGCGCCCTTGGAAAGGCAGACGGAGACGATCATCGGCAGCATTTCGGGCGTCAAGCCGACGGCCACGGCGAGCGAGAAGAAAAACGCCTGGCCCCAGTTGTGTTTGGTGATGCCGTTGATGACAAAAACCAGAGGCACCATCACCGCCATGAACCGCAGCATGAGCCAGGTGAATTTTTTGATGCCCTTGTCAAAGGCCGTCTCCACCTGCTGGCCGGCCAGGCTGCCGGCGAGTTTTCCGAAATAGGTTTGCGCGCCCGTGACGACGATGACCGCCGTGGCCGCGCCGCTTTCCACGCTCGTGCCCAGAAAGCAAAGATTTGTGTGTTCGATGGACTGGACGTTGGTGCGGGGATCGCGGGCGTCGGTCTTTTCCACCGGCAGCGATTCGCCGGTGAGCGTGGCCTGGATGATGAACAAATCCTTTGCGGACAACAACCGCACGTCGCCGGGAATCATGTCGCCGGCGGAAAGTTTCACCACGTCGCCGGGGACCAGTTCCTTGAGCGGAATCTCCTTTGGCTCGCCTCCGCGCAACACCGTCGCGGTAACCTTGATCATGGCCTTGAGTTTGGCGGCGGCGTTGTCGGCCTTCGTTTCCTGGATGAACCGCAGCGAGATGCCCAGCACCACCATCAACACCATCAACACGCCGCCGGCGATATCCGAGGGCTCGCCAGCCGTGGCGAACGTGATGATCGCCAGCACCGACAGCAGGATCACCAGCGGATTGCGCACGGCAACATACAGCCGTTGCAGCCAGCCGTGATGTTTTTCCTGCGCGACCTCGTTCGGGCCGAATACTTCCAATCGCTCCGCCGCTTCTTCCTCGCTCAAGCCTGTCGGGGAGGAATTGAGTCGCTGCAGGATTTCGGCGGCTTCGCTGGTTGCCGCATCGCGCACCAAATCGGCGGCGCGCTGGCCGTTGGCATTTATTACGGAAGGCATAAAGATGTATTTTTAAGCAACGTATCGTTCCAAAACCGTGAGCAGCGAACGCAGATTGGCGCGGCCCTCGGATGGGCTGGCAGCGCTGTCGATACAGGTATGCAAATGAGATTCGAGCACTTCCTCGCTAAACGACTTCAACGCGCGCCGCGCCGAAACCACCTGCATCAGCACATCCGAACTGTCGGTGTCGGCCTCCACCATTTTTTCAATGGCCTCGATCTGGCCTTTAATTTTCCTGAGCCGGACGACGAGCGCCCTTTTCTCCAGACCGGGGCGGTGGTGTTTAACTTTCATGGCAATACATTTAACATTTTAATCCGGCCAAGCCACCCCAAAAGGGCGCTTGACGCAACATGGGGGGTAGGGGTATATGGCAGCGTGTTTTTTGTCAACCAATCTTCTTCAGCACGGCAATTTGTTGCCTTCCTGTAACATTTTTGCCATTGACGATATCAACCTAAATTGTAGCATGAGCTACGTTTTATGAAAAATGCCAGATGGCGGCTGTTATCCGCCGCTTTCGCCGCCTCTGCTTTTTCCGCGATTGCGGAAAACACCACCAATTCCCAGGCTGAAAACCAGCAGAACTGGAACTGGCACGTTCAAAACACCGACATCGTCCAGGGTTATCCGGCATTTCCGGCCAAATATACCAAGCCCGGCTTTAACAGCCTGTCGTCCGGTGGCGAGACCCGCGAAACGGTTTCGCTGGATTTGATGGCCGGTGTCCGTTTGTGGCGCGGCGCCGAGGCGCACATTGACGGAATGATGTACCAGGGATTCGGCGTGAACAACGCGCTGGGAGTGGATGGTTTCCCCAACGGCGAAGCCTTTCGCCTGGGCACTGGTTTTCCCAACGGAACCATTTCGCGGCTTTTCATCCGCCAGACCATTGGCTTGGGCGGCGAACAGGAAGACATTGAAGACGATGAACTCACGCTCGCCGGGAAACAGGATATTTCCCGGCTCACGCTCACCCTCGGTAAAATCAGCGTCAAAGATATTTTCGACAACAACGCCTACGCCAACGACCCGCGCACGCAATTTATGAACTGGGCATTGATGGCCAATGAAGCCTGGGATTACCCGGCGGACGCCCTCGGTTATACCACCGGACTGTCCGTGGAATTGAACCAGCCGAAATGGACTTTGCGCTATGGATTGTTCCAAGTGCCGCGCGTCTCGAATTCATTGACTGCAGACGACCGGATTTTCAAATGGCCGTATGATAATTCGGCAAAAGATGGCCCGATATTCTCTACTTGGGGCATGGTGACGGAATTTGAGCGCCGTTATGCTATCAACGATCATCCGGGGACAATCCGGTTTCTTGCCTATTTGAATCGCGCCAACATGGGCAGCTACCAGGACGCCGTCAACAGTCCAACCCGGCCGGCCGACATCACGGTCTCGGCCGAACTTCGCTATAAATATGGTTTTGGCGTGAACCTCGAACAGGAGATTGTCAAAAACGTCGGGTTCTTTTCCCGCCTGGGCTGGAGCGACGGGCGGAATGAAGCGTGGATGTTCAGTGATGTTGACTACACGGCGACGGCGGGCATCAGCATCAAAGGCGAAGCGTGGCAGCGACCCAACGACACATTCGGTCTCGCCGGCGTGGTCAACGGCATCTCCAAAGCACATCAGGAATTTTTCGCGGCGGGCGGCACGGGCATTCTTGCCGGCGACGGGAATCTAAATTATGGCTGGGAGAAAATCCTGGAGACCTATTACGATTTCAAAATCTGGAAGACCATCCACGGTGCAGTGGATTACCAGTTTATCACCAACCCGGCTTTCAATCAGGATCGCGGGCCGGTGTCGGTTTTCGGTGCGCGGCTGCATTGGGAGTTTTGAAACCCGATTTCCGCCCGCTTGACCTTCCGGCCAAACCGCCATATTTTACACAATGTTCGGGGAGCCAACCTGTCCTGCCGGCGGGGCAAAGGCTGAGAGTTTCGCGCGGAACGCGAAAGACCCGTTGAACCTGATCCAGGTAATGCTGGCGTAGGAAGGTGCTTGCGCACGGCCAATGGGGCCACCAAGGCCAACTTTCTTCAACAGCATTTCCAGAATCGACCGAGTTGCGGCTATCAACCATCAACTCGAAAACTATCAACCAATTTATGATCGCGACCAAAGAATCGTTCGAGCCGCATAGCAGCGAGCAACTGCCCAACAGCAAGAAAGTTTTCGTGCCGGGCAAAATCCATGCCGACGTTCGTGTGCCGATGCGCGAAATCGAAGTATCGCCGACCAAATCTTATACCGGAGCGGTCGAGGCGAATGTTCCCGTGCGCGTCTATGATTGCTCCGGGCCGTGGGGCGATCCGAATTTCAACGGCACATCCGACGAAGGCCTGCCCGCGTTGCGCCGCGACTGGATTCTGAAGCGCGGGGACGTGGAGGAACATGACGGGCGCGAGGTGAAGCCGATGGACAACGGCTATCTCTCCGGCAAACATGCCGAGTTTGCCAGCAAGGCGGAGAAGAATAGGCTCGTGGAATTTCCCGGGCTGCTCGGCCAGCGCCGGAAGCCGCTCCGCGCCAGCAAAGGTCATCCCGTCACGCAGCTTTGGTATGCCAAACAGGGCATCATCACGCCGGAGATGGAATTCATCGCCATCCGCGAGAACATGGGCCGGGCAAATTTACGATTGACGATTGACGATTTACGCGACGACACGAAGCGCAACGATCTCGACAAACAGCACGCGGGAAGCAGCCAGCTCGTAAATCGTAAATCCGAAATCGCAAATTCATTCGTGCCATCCGTGTTCTCCCGCTTTCCACAGAGAATCCCGGAACAGATTACAGCGGAATTTGTCAGGTCAGAAGTCGCCGCCGGGCGCGCCATCATCCCGGCCAACGTCAACCATCCGGAACTCGAACCGATGATCATCGGGCGCAACTTCCTCGTGAAGATCAACGCCAACATCGGCAACAGCGCCGTCGCGTCGAGTATCGAGGAGGAGGTCGAAAAAATGCGCTGGGCCACCAAGTGGGGCGCGGACACCGTCATGGACCTTTCCACCGGCAAGAACATCCACGCCACGCGCGAATGGATTCTCCGCAACTCGCCCGTGCCCATCGGCACCGTGCCGATTTATCAGGCGCTGGAAAAAGTCGGCGGCAAGGCCGAGGAACTCACCTGGGAAATCTATCGCGACACTCTCATAGAGCAGGCCGAGCAGGGTGTGGATTATTTCACCGTGCACGCCGGTGTGCTGCTGCGCTTCATTCCGCTCACCGCCAATCGCATGACCGGCATCGTCAGCCGCGGCGGCAGCATCATGGCCAAGTGGTGTCTCGCGCATCATCAGGAAAGTTTTCTCTACACGCACTGGGACGACATCTGCGACATCATGGCCGCGTATGATGTTTCATTTTCCATCGGCGATGGTCTTCGACCCGGCTCAATTGCCGACGCCAATGACGAGGCGCAATTCGGCGAACTCAAGGTGCAGGGCGAACTCACCGTGCGAGCCTGGGCCAAGGGCGTGCAAGTGATGAACGAAGGCCCGGGCCACGTGCCGATCCACATGATCGAGGAAAACATGGCCAAGCAGCTCGAATGGTGCCACGAAGCGCCGTTCTACACGCTCGGGCCGCTCACCACCGACATCGCGCCCGGCTACGACCACATCACCAGCGGCATCGGCGCGGCGATGATCGGCTGGTATGGCTGCGCGATGCTCTGCTACGTCACGCCCAAGGAACACCTCGGCCTGCCGGACAAAAGGGACGTGAAGGACGGCGTCATCGCCTACAAGATTGCCGCACACGCCGCCGACCTCGCGAAGGGCCATCCCGGCGCGCAATACCGCGACAATGCGTTGAGCAAGGCGCGCTTCGAATTCCGCTGGGAAGACCAGTTCAACCTTAGCCTCGACCCCGTGACCGCGCGCGAATTCCACGACGAAACGCTGCCGCAGGACGGCGCCAAGACCGCGCATTTTTGTTCAATGTGCGGCCCGCACTTCTGCTCGATGAAGATCACCGAGGACGTCCGCAAATACGCCGCCGAACAAGGCATCGCCGAGGAAGAGGCGCTGAAGAAGGGCATGGAAGCCAAGTCGAAGGAATTCGTGGAAAAGGGCGCGGATCTTTACGCGAAAGCGTGAACCTGATCACCTTTTTCAATCCTTGGGCACGTAATTCGGGCAAATCTTCGTCGTTTTCATTCATAAATCGCAGGAAATGGAAGGAAATCAGGCGAGACGCCCGCTAAAGTTGTCGTGGGTATAATGGAAGATGGTGAGACGCCCGCTAAAGTTGTCGTGCGCATCAAGGAATATGATGAGATTGCCGCAAAACTTGTCGTGCGTATCTTATCCGATGGCGTGATGGCCGCTAACTTTGTCGTGTATTTGGCTTGCGATGGCGTGCGGATCGAGTAAATCCTTCGTCGTATGACAAACGATTCCCAATCTTCCTCGGCAGCGGGCGATGCTCCGGCATTGGACGCGGTGACGGTGCTGGCGGCGCTGGCCAGCGACGTGCGCTGGCAGGCGATGACGATGATGGCGGACGGCATGGCCATCAGCGCGTCGGACCTCGCGGCAGCATCGGGCCGCGATGTGGATTCGGCGGGCAAGCATTTGCGGGTGCTGCGGACGTCCGGCGCGGTGGACTGGCGCGCGGGCGAGGACACACGGTTCACGCTGTATTTCATCCCGGAGAAATTCCGTCCGCAGCCGGGCGTGGTGGACTACGGATTTTGCATGTTGCGGATTGCGTCCGCCAAGTCAGCATTGGCGAAGGATTGAATCTTATGAACAACAGCATTAAAAAGCCGTTGCCGTCAAAACAACGCGAAGAGCTGCTCACGGCATTGAAAACCCGGTTTGAAAAAAATCTAAGCCGGCACAAAGGTCTGGATTGGGCCAAGGTGCAGGCCCGCATTTGCGGGATGGAAGCCAAATTGTGGTCGCTCTCGGAAATGGAACGCACCGGTGGCGAACCGGATGTTATCGGTCAGGACAAAAAGTCGGGTGAATACATTTTCTTCGATTGTTCCGAGCAAACGCCGTCCGGCCGCGCCAGTCTCTGTTACGATCGTGCAGCGTTGGATGGGCGAAAGGAAAATAAACCCAGGAGCAGCGTCATGGACATGGCCGCCGCCATGGGCATCGAGGTTTTAACGGAAGAGCAGTATCTGGAGCTGCAGAAGCTGGGCGAGTTCGACACCAAGCGGTCGAGCTGGATTAAAACGCCGGCAGACATCCGAAAACTCGGCGGCGCGCTTTATTGTGATCGCCGTTACGGACGCGTCTTCGTGGGTCACAACGGCGCGGATTCTTACTACAGCGGCAGGGGATTCCGCGGGGTGCTGGGGGTTTAGATTGGGGCGAAGGAGCACCTCCGCCCTACCGTGATTTGATTTGGCAGGGCAGAGCTGCCGCTCTGCCCATTATAATTCTCCATGCCCGTTCTAAAATTCTTTCCCGTCCGATATCGTTGCGTTATAAAAATCCGCCATGAGCGAAACGCCTTTCCGTGAACCGGGCCGTCATACGCCGGCCAAAGGGGTTCACATTTCACTCGGCGGACCGAACTGGGTTTTCCTCACTGTTTGCACCGAGAAACGCGGGCCATGGCTGGCGCAGGCTTCGGTTCAGCGGACGCTCCACGACATCTGGCAAAACATCGCTACGGCGTGGTTGGTGAGCGATTATCTCCTGATGCCGGATCATCTGCATCTTTTCTGCGCGCCGCATGATTTGAAATTCACCATCGAACGCTGGCTGGGTTTCTGGAAAGATCGGCTGGCAAAATCTCTTGCTGACGCGGGAAAATTTCAGACCGGCGGTTTTCATCACCGACTGCGTGACGGCGAAAGTTACGCGCAGAAGTGGCAATATGTCCGCGAAAATCCGGTTCGGGCTGGACTGGTCGCGCGTCCGGAGGATTGGCCATACTTCGGGCGCGTGCATGACACCCGTTTTTCAGCGGATTGAAGTTAGGGCGGAGCGGCAGCTCCGCCCTACCATGATTTAACTTTGGTAGGGCAAGGCTGCCGCTTTGCCGTCCATTTGCTTTCAAAACAGCAGCCGAATCGCCGCCAATATCGTGAACACCAGCACCATCATTTCAAACGATTTCTGATTGATCCGTTTCAGGAGCACCGGTCCCAGCAGCGCGCCCGGCACCATTGGAAGTAACAGGATGGCATCCGTCCTGAGCGAGCCGGTGGTTATCAGTCCCAGATGGAGGCTCAAGGGCACTTTGAAGACATTGACGAGCAGGAAGAACCACGCACCGGTCCCCACGAGCGCGAGTTTCGGCAGGCCTATGGCCAGAAGGTAGAGCACCATCAGCGGGCCGGCGGCATTGGCGGTCATGGTCGAGAATCCGGCGGCGATTCCCGTGAACGCAACGAACCATCCGGCGTGTGGCAGTCGTGCGGCGAGATCGCCCGCGTAGTGTCGCCGCCAGAATTGCAGCGCCACCATGGCGAGCAGGATTCCGCCGATGGACCTTTGCGCCTCCGTGTTGCTGAACCTGCCCAGCGCAAAACAGCCCAGCAGAATTCCCACCACCACCCAGGGAAATAATTTCCAGAGCTGGGGCCACTCGGCGTGTTTGCGGAAGAATCCAACGCCAAAGAAATCAGCGCAAATGAGGAGCGGCAATAACGCGCCCGTGGATTCGCGCGCGGGCAGGGCGTTGGCGAAGAGGGCGACGGCCAACACGCCGGCACCGGCGATGCCTGTCTTGGACAAGCCAGTGACAAACGCGCCGGCTGCCAGCAAAGCCCATTGCCAATTTTCCAGGTTCACAGGGCGGGCATATTGCCAACCCTCGGGAAATCAGTCCCGCATAATCGTTGCTGACTTGCGGGCGCGTGACGGCGGGACAATGCGAAGCCGCATGGGCCATTATCAGCCCCAGGCCGCAAGGATCTTGTCCGCCTGAACGACTTGCTCCGCCGAGCCGGTGAAGCTGTATCGGAATTTTCCGGCGCGGTTGATGACATGGACCTTGATTGTGTCCAGGCCGCTGTTCTTCATCCGCAAGCGGAGTTGCTTGTAGATTTCCTTGATGCCGTGTTGTTGGAGGCTATTGCTCATGCTGTAGCTTCAGTGCGCGACGCCCACATAGCAACGTAATACGCGGGTTATTTTGGAGGTGCCGGAGGGTTCATCGCGCCTAAACATCGTGAGTAAATGTCGTGCCATGTCCTCCGCACCTGTTATGCTGCGCCTTTATGTCATTCAGTGTCCTTGGCCTTGATGCCAAAATTTTGCACGCGGTGCGGGACTCGGGTTACACCGAGCCGACACCGATCCAGACCGCCGCCATACCGCCTATCATCGCGGGTCACGACCTCATCGGCATCGCGCAGACGGGTACGGGCAAGACTGCGGCGTTCACGCTGCCCATTCTCACCAGACTGGCGGCACAACCGGGCCAGCGCCGCGGCACAAAAGTTTTGGTGATCGCGCCGACGCGGGAACTGGCGTTACAGATTGACGAAAACATCCGCGCTTACGCCAGGCACATGCCACTGACGGTTGCCACGGTTTTCGGCGGCGTGGGGGAACAGCCGCAGATCCGCGCGCTGCGCGCGGGCACGGATGTCATCATCGCGTGTCCGGGGCGGCTGATGGACCTGATGGGCCGGCGTTGCGCGGATTTTTCGCAGCTGAAATTCCTCGTGCTGGACGAGGCCGACCGGATGCTGGACATGGGTTTCCTGCCGAACATCCGGCAGATCGTGCGGCAATTGCCAAAGGAACGGCAGACGCTACTGTTCTCCGCGACGCTCTCCAAGGAAATCGAATCGCTGACGCACGAATTCCAGCGCGCGCCGAAGCTCATCCAAATCGGCCGTCGCGCAAATCCCGCCGAGACGGTCACGCAACTGATCTATGAGGTGCCAAAACATCTGAAGCCGGCGTTGCTGCTGCACCTGCTGCGCGATCCGCAGATGGACATGGTGCTGGTGTTCTCGCGCATGAAGCACGCCGCGGACCGCATCGCGCGCAACCTGGAGCAGAAGGGAATCAAGACCGCCACGCTCCATTCCAACCGCTCGCAGAACCAGAGGTTGAATGCGTTGAAGGATTTCAAGTCCGGCGCGGTGCGCGTGCTGGTGGCGACGGACATCGCCGCGCGCGGCATTGACGTGGACGGCATCTCACACGTGGTAAATTACGACTTCCCGATGCACTCGGAGGATTATGTGCACCGGATCGGGCGCACGGGGCGCGCCCATGCGGTGGGTGACGCGATCAGTTTTGTGACTCCGGAAGATCAGGTTGAGTTGCGGGCGCTGGAGCGGTTCATCGGGCGCGGCATCGTGCGGAAGAAGGCGGAGGGATTCAATTATTCAGCGGCGGCGCCGGCGTTCAATCCAGCCGATGAAGAACGGCGTCATCCGCGCGGGCAAAACCGTAATCACCCGCAACGTTCCAGCCAGCCTTCGCACCCATCGCACCAAGGCGGTCAATCGCGGCAGCAGCAGCCGGGCCGTTCGCGCTGGCGGCGGTAGCCGTCCACTTTGCAGGAGATTTCGTGGTCGCCGTCGCCGAGGCGATGTCACACCGCCCGCAACTTCACCAGCAGGTCTTTGCTCGCCACGGTGTCCCCCACTGCCACATGCAAGGCGTCCACCACGCCGTCGGCTGACGCGTAAACAGTGGTTTGCATTTTCATGGCCTCCATCATCAACAATCTGTCGCCCTTGACGACTTTCTGGCCAACGGTCACGGCGATGTTCGCGATAATTCCCGGAATCGGCGCCCCGTTTTGCAGCGGGTCGGCGATGTCCGCCTTGGGCCGCGTCTTCGCCACTGGCGCGATCTTCTTGTCCACGATGAAGGCTTCGCGCGTCCGGCCGTTTAATTCGTAGGTCACGGTGCGGCGGGCGTCCTTGTCTGGTTCGCTGATGGTGACGAGCCGCACGATAAGCGATTTGCCTTCCTCAATGGCGATGTTGATTTCCTCGCCGGGTCGCAGGCCGTAGAAAAACGCGGGCGTCGGCAACAAGCTGACATCGCTGAACTCTCGTGCGTTTTTGGCAAACTCCGTGAACACCTGCGGATACATCAGAAAGGAAAACAAATCGTCGTCCGTCGCCTCACGCTTGAGCGTTTCGGAAAGTTCCTTGCGAATCTTTTCCAGGTTCGCCGGTGCGGCGACGGCCCCGGGGATGATGCCTTTCTTGAAATCCTTCTGTGCCTGCACGGCACGTTTTTCGCCGAGCACCACGCGCTGAACATCTATCGGCCAGCCGCCCGCCGGCCAGCCGAGCCCCCCGCTCATCATGTCCGCGACGGATTCTGGGAATCCCTGCGCGCCGGGTTCAAGGTTCACCACGTCGGCTGGCTTGATGCCGCGACTGAAAAGAAAGAGCGCCATGTCACCGACAACTTTGCTGCTTGGCGTGACCTTCACGATGTCGCCGAAAAGCTGGTTCACCTCGGCGTAAGTGCGCGCGATTTCCGGCCAGCGATGCGAAACGCCCATGCTCGCAGCCTGTTCCTTGAGATTGGTGTATTGGCCGCCGGGCATCTCGTGCAGATAAACTTCCGCGCTGCCGGTCTTCGGCGCGGTGTCGAACGGATGATAATATTCGCGCACTTTTTCCCAGTAATCGGAGAACTCGTTCAACGAATTGAGATCAAGCCCGGTGTCGCGCGGCGAATGTTGCAGCGCGGCGACGATGGAATTTAGATTCGGCTGGCTCGTGCTGCCGCTCATGCTGGCGAGCGCGAGATCCACCACGTCCACGCCGGCTTCACTGGCCTGGAGAATCGCCGCGGCCTGCGTGCCTGCCGTGTCGTGCGTGTGAAAATGAATTGGGATTCCCACGGCATCGCGCAACGCTTTCACAAGCGTCTTCGCGGCAAGCGGACGGCAAAGCCCCGCCATATCCTTGATCGCCAGCATATGCGCCCCCATCTTTTCCAGTTCCTTCGCGAGCTTGACGTAATACTTAAGCGAATATTTGTTGCGCTTCGGATCGAGAATGTCGCCAGTATAGCAGACGGCGGCTTCGCAGATTGCGTGCGTTTCCTGGACTGCCTCCATCGCCACGCGGAGATTCGGCGTATAGTTCAGTGAATCGAATATGCGGAAAATATCAATGCCCGACGCGGCGGCGTGCTTCACAAAACCGGCGACGACGTTTTCGGGATAATTGGAATAACCCACGGCATTCGAGCCGCGGAAGAGCATTTGAAAACAGATGTTCGGAATCCGCGCGCGCAACTGGCGCAGCCGATCCCACGGATCTTCGTTGAGGAAACGCATCGAAGTGTCGAACGTCGCGCCTCCCCACATCTCCAGCGAGAACAACCCCGGCGCGCGGTGTGCCAGCGCACCCGACACGCCCAGCATATCGTAGCTGCGCACGCGAGTGGCCATGAGCGATTGATGGGCGTCGCGCATCGTGGTGTCGGTGACGAGCAGTTTTTTCTGTTTGCGTGTCCACTCGGCGAATTTTTTCGGCCCAAGCTTGAGCAGCAGGTCACGCGTACCCGGTGGCGGCGCGAGCTTGTGATCAAACGCCACCGGCGGCGCGGGCGTGAAAACCGTTGCCGGTCTGAAGCCCTTGGCATGCGGGTTGCCGTTGACGATGATGTTGCCCAGGAAGTTCAGCAGCTTGGTCGCGCGATCCCGGCGGGGTTTGAACTGGAACAGTTCCGGCGAAGTATCGATCAGCGTCGTGGTCGCCTGGCCGGTGCGGAATTGTTCGTGCTGGATGACGTTTTCCAGAAACGGAATGTTCGTCTTCACGCCGCGGATGCGGAATTCAGAGAGCGCCCGGTGCGTGCGCTGCATCGCATCCTCGTAGGTATGCGCGCTGGCGATTAGCTTGACGAGCAATGAATCGTAAAACGGCGTGATGACCGATCCACCGTAGCCCATGCCGCCATCGAGCCGGATGCCGAAGCCGCCCGGCGAGCGGTACGCGAGAATCTTGCCGTAGTCCGGCATGAACTTATTTTCCGGATCTTCCGTGGTGACGCGGCATTGGATGGCGTAGCCGTTGCGCGGAATTTCATTTTGTTGCGGCATTCCGACGACTGGCCCGTGCAGTTCGTGCCCCTGCGCGATCAATATCTGTGCCCGCACCAAGTCGAGCCCGGTGATGACTTCGGTGACGGTGTGCTCGACCTGGATGCGCGGGTTCATCTCGATGAAGAACCATTCGTGCTTGTCGAGGTCGTAAAGAAATTCAATCGTGCCGGCGTTGTCGTAACGGATCTCCCGCGCCATGCGCGCAGCGGCGTCACATAACTCCTGCACGACTTTTTTTGGAAGGCCGAAACTCGGCGCGACCTCGATCACCTTTTGGTGGCGTCGCTGCACCGAGCAATCGCGCTCGTGCAGATGGATCACATTGCCATGCTTGTCGCCAAGAATCTGCACCTCGATATGCTTGGCATGCGGAATATATTTTTCGAGGAACACCGCTGGATTCCCGAAAGCACGTTCGGCCTCCGACTGCGCTTCGTCGAGCAGGCTGGAAAGGTCCGCCGCTTTTTGCACGACGCGCATGCCGCGTCCGCCGCCGCCGAACGCCGCCTTGATGATGAGCGGGAAACCAATGTGCTTCGCGGCCTTCATCGCCTCGTCGCGGTCGGAGATGGCTTCTTCGTTGCCGGGCAAAACGGGGACGTTGATCTTCTGCGCGAGAGCCCGGGCGGCGGTTTTGTCGCCCATCATGTCGAGCAATTCCGGACGCGGCCCGATGAAAGTGATGCCGGCCTTGGCGCAAGCGCGGGCGAAGTTGGCGTTCTCTGAAAGAAAGCCATAGCCAGGATGAATCGCGTCCACGCCTTTTTCTTTTGCAATGGCAACGATGCCTTCGATGTCGAGGTATGCGGCAACAGGACCTTTGTCCTCGCCGACGAGATACGCCTCGTCTGCCTTGAACCGGTGCAGACAGAACCGGTCGGCCTGCGCATAGATCGCGACGGTGCGGAGGTTCAATTCCGTGCTCGCGCGAAAGATGCGGATGGCAATTTCACTGCGGTTGGCCGCGAGCAGTTTTTGAAAAGATCGGACTCCCTTTTGACCGGGGCCGGACTTTGCTTGGCTGTTCGATAAATTCATGTGGGCGATTTGTATAATCGTTCAGCCCGTCAAAAGCAAAGTTTTGATGCAGGGTAAATGCGGGAGACAGCGTGACCGCAGGTGACACATTCCCATTTGTCTGGGAATTCCGGGGTTTTGGTCATTTCGCACCAGAACTCAACAGTGCCCTCAGCCCATGTGATGCTTAATCCCGCGCGCCGATTTTACTACCGACCGCGGCGCGACAGGCTTACGCTGGAACCGCATGGCAATTCTCGGCAAACGCAACCTTCTCTCCATCGTGAGGGAGTCCGCTCCCGGCCTCTACCTCGACGGCGGGACATTGGGCGAGATACTGTTGCCCGGTCGCTACATTCCGGCGGGCCTTAAGCCTAGGGACAAGCTGGATGTGTTCATCTACCGCGATTCCGAGGAGCGGCTCGTGGCCACCACCGAGACGCCGCTTGTCATGGTCGGCGAGTTTGCCTGCCTGAAGGTCATCAGCGTGAATCAAAACATCGGGGCCTTCCTCGACTGGGGATTGGCGAAGGATTTGCTGCTGCCGTTCCGCGAAATGGAAGCCCCGCTGCGCGCGGGTGGGCAAGTGGTCGTTTATGTCTGCCTCGATGTAAAGACCAATCGAATCCTGGCGACGGCGCGATTGAACCGCCATCTGAATCGCGACACGCCGGCCTACCGCGCCGGACAGCCCGTCAGCTTCCTCATCACGGGCAGGACGCCGCTTGGTTACAGCGCCATCGTGGAGCATGCGCACCGCGGCATGCTTTACCACGAACACCTCGCCGCACCGCTCTCCACCGGCCAGAAGTTGAGGGGTTTTGTCCGCACCGTCCGTTCCGGCGGGAAGATTGACCTGAGCCTCGACGCGTCCGGATACAAACGCGTTGCGCCGCTAACGAATCAAATTGTCCAGGCGCTCGCACGCGGCGGCGGCCAGATGGCTTTCGACGACGATAGCTCGCCCGCGGCGATCCGGGAAACATTTGGTGTCAGCAAGAAGGCCTTTAAACAAGCACTCGGCAAACTTTACAAAACACGGCGCATCCGTTTTCAGAATCCGGGTATCCAGCTGCTCGATAACTCATCGTGGTCGCCCGGTAAATGAAAGGTGCCGCATCTTGGCTTCAAAAGGTGGCGTAATTTTTCCGGCACTGGACGAATGTGTCGGAATGGTTTACTTATTTCACCATGGCGAATCGGGCTTGCGTCGTCCGGAAATGGTTGGAGGCCGGTGCCGGGTTCGTCTGTCTCACACATGAAGCAGCTATTTGACCGGATCATCGGGCGTGCGGGGATATTTGCCGACTCCTTCCTGTTCGGGGATTGCCTGACCGATCCCGAACTGGGACGGCGGGCGAAACTCATCTCGCGTTTCGGCTTCCTGGGTTTCCTGTTCGGAATGATCTTCGCCACGTTTTACATGCTCATCGGCCATTACTGGGGCGCGGCGATTGTGGTTATATGCAGCCTGGGCTTTGCGGTGACACCGTTTCTGATGCGGGCCGCACGTTCGCTTAACTTCGCCGGCAACCTGCTGGCGGCAATCATGACGGCTGGCTTCACCGCCTTGTGTTGCGTGGAGGGCGGGCTGGATGGACACGCCATCGCGTGGCTGGTGGTTGTGCCACTTTGCGCCCTGCTGCTGGTGGGCAAGCGTTCGGCCCAAAGGTGGCTGATAATCTGTTTCGCGAGCGCCAGCGGCGTCATTGCGGTGGCACTGGCCGGCATCAAATTGCCGACCACCTATCCCGCCCAATGGCAATCGCTGGTCTCCGCGACCGGCTATCTGGCCCTGATCGTGTTCATGTTCTGTCTGGGTGTCATTTTTGAGTCCGGACGGGAACGGGCCTTCAACAAAATGCAGGAAGCCCTCGCTAGGCTGGAAGCCTCCAACGTGCAGCTCGTCAGCCTGAACAATGAAAAAAACGAGTTTCTCGGCATCGCTGCTCACGACTTGAAGAATCCGCTCACGACCATCATTTTGGGCGCCGAGATGATTCAGGGGACCAACACTCCACCGCATCACAAGTCCGCCGTCCAAGCCATCATCCAAGCTGGCACGCGGATGCGCGATTTGATCGCCAATCTGCTGGATGCCAACGCCATTGAGGAAGGCCGTTTCACATCCAACCTCGAACCCTGCGACCTGAATGCGCTGCTGAAAGAATGCGTGGAACACAACGCCGCCGCCGCGACGCGAAAGGAGATCACACTTTTGGTTCTTTCCTCTGATGAAGCGTGGGCGCTAACAGACCGTAATGCCACCCTGCAAATCCTCGACAATTTCATTTCCAACGCTATCAAGTATTCACCGCTCAAATCCACCGTCCGTCTCCGAACCTTGACGGCGGACGGCCGCGTTTCAGCCGCCATAACGGATGAAGGGCCGGGCTTGAGTAGCGATGATCAGAAAAGGCTGTTTCGCAAATTCACCCGCTTGAGCGCCAAACCCACCGGCGGGGAATCCTCCAACGGACTGGGCTTGTCCATCGTCAAGCGTCTTGCGGAAGCAATGGGTGGAACGGTAGATTGTCAGAGCACGCCCGGCAAGGGCGCCACCTTCACCGTTCATCTGCCACCGTGGTCCGCCTCTTGATCAGGACTTCAAGAGTCCGGCAAAAAATTCAACCACAATTCAAATACTCATTGTTTATCCCGCTTCACCAGCGCGCGTTCGATGCGGCGGTCGGGAACGAGCCAGATGAGGGCGACGAAGATGAATAGTCCGTTGGAAATCCAAACACTCACGAATGCGAGCGGAATTGCGACAAGATAGAGCACTGGCGAGAGTTTTCCTTTCCAGTCCTTACCGATTGCTGCCGCGAGCAGAGAGCCGCGTCCCTGCTGGGCGATGATGGCGCGTTGCAAAATATAATACGCGATGGCGGCCATCAGCAACACGAAGCCATAGACGGCGGCGGGCGTCGGCGCGAGATGGTTTTCGCCCATCCAGCCCGTCGTGAACGGGAATAGCGACAGCCAGAAGAGGAGATGCAGGTTCGCCCACAAGATTCCACCGGTGACATGTTTGGTGGTGTGGAACATATGGTGATGGTTGTTCCAATAGATTCCGAGATAAATGAAGCTCAACACATAGCTCAAGAACACTGGCAGCAATGGTTTCAAGTCGGCGAGTTCGGCAGGATGCGACCCTTGTTCAGGCAGGTGCTGCGGCACTTTCAATTCCAGCACCATGATGGTGATGATGATGGCAAGCACCCCGTCACTAAACGCTTCAAGCCGGTTCTTTTCCATGTGCGAATTTAACTGAACGGTATCAGGCAAGTCCACAGTGTTAAGCCGCCCGCCGCGCCCAACGAAGCTTGGCCGGGGCGGAGCGCGGGTTGGCATTGCGCTCCGCCGGAGACGGACGAAGAACTTCACGGGCGATGTCGGAATAAATTCCATCGCGCAAACCGGTCTCAAAAGATTTTTTTACGCGTCGATCTTCGCCGGAATGGAATGCCAGAATCGCCACGCGACCGCCGGGATTCAGGCACGCGGGCAAGTTGCGGAGAAATGTGTCGAGCGCGGAAAATTCGTCATTCACCGCGATGCGCAACGCCTGGAAGACGCGGCGGATGGAGAGGTCGCCATCCTCCTTGTTCAGGCGCGGTAGCATGGCGCGGATGGCGTTAGCGAGGGATTTGGTGGTGGCGAAATCCTTTCCTGCGAGAGCGGGAGCGAGCGTGGAGGCGTGCGGTTCATCGGCGTATTCGACGAGCAGAGTGGCGAGCGCATTGGGGCTGATTTTTGCCAAAAGGGCGGATGCCGGCTGGCCGCGCTGCGGGTTCATCCGCATGTCGAGCGGGCCGTCGAACTTGACAGAAAAACCGCGCGCTGGGTCGTCAATCTGCATGGAGGAAACGCCGAGATCGGCAAGAATGATGTCCGCGCACTTCACTCCTGCCCTCTCCCCACCTGCCGCGACAGTGCGCGCGCACGGCAAGCCGGTTGCGGAGAGGGAGGAGAATTCCGCGAGGACTCGCGGCAGGCCGGCGAAGTTGCAGCGACGCGCGGTGAAAATGTCCGGGCCGAAACCGAGCGCGCGGACACGTGCTTCCACCTTTGGCAATTCGATCGGATCGGCGTCGAGGCCGATCAATTTTCCGCCCGGCACAAGGCGAGAGAGAATTTCCTGCGCATGGCCACCATAGCCGAGGGTGCAATCCACCGCGACTTCACCGGGCTTGGGCGCGAGCAGTTCAAGAATCTCCCCGACCATGATGGGCCGGTGCGTACCAGCGGGGGTTTTGCCCGATGCAAGGACTTTTTCCACCGTCTCCGCGTAACGTTCGGGATTTTGTTCCTTGTATTTATCCTCGAAGCGGCGCGGGTTTTTGCCGCTGTAACGCGGACGGCGCTTATGCGGTGCTGGCGAGGGACTGTCGGACATGCGGGGAGAAGATGCGCGAATGGTGCAAGCGCCGCTAGAAAGTTCCAGCTACGGTGCCGGCATTTCCGGAGCTTTGGCCGGCTGAAGCTGATGTGCGCCTTTGAGCAGGCGGCAGAAATCCTTTTTGCTGGTGACGATTTTTGTGCCTTCCCTGCCGGAGAGGCTGGTCATGGATTTATATTCCACTTCGAGCCGTTCAAGCCGCACTATGCGGATGTATTCCGCACCCTGTTTCCAGACCTGACCCTGGCAAAGTTTCATGGCTGTGGAGTTTTTGGGGCAACCTGCCTCTCCTGATTGTCGTCTCAAGAGAGACAGCAGAGACACGGTTATTTTTTGCCGACGGATTTTTGGGTGGCCAGAGCCTGTTTTTTCTTTTGGTCGGCGCTGCTGGCTTTGACCTGTTTCTGGTTGGATTTCGGGGATTTATCGCCCATGGTATTTGACTTTCCTTTGTGGGTTGACTTGCCTGCGGCACGGCAGTTTCTCCGTAGGAATGGACAGTGTGCCCGCCGGGCCGGTCATTGTAAATGATTGACGCGAAATGATTTTGGCTCGGGCAAGGCGGCAAAAGATAGTTGCCGATTGTTATTGCTTATGTGCCGGAATCCGCGATATTGGAGGTGTCTGTTGGATAGCTTGTCTCTTTCAAGGCATGGTGAATCTTCAAGTGAACCTAGTTCAGTGATGATTTTAGACCCGGCGTTCGGGAACAGTCTGTGGAAAGCAAAGTTTGTCAGACAGTAAAACATCACATGAGCAATAAATTGTTTGTAGGAAATCTTTCCTTCGAAACCACTGAAAACGACCTGCAGGACGCCTTTGCGGCGCACGGCACGGTCACGGAAACCAACCTGATGATGGACCGCGTGAGCGGCCGTCCCCGCGGGTTTGGGTTTGTCACCATGAGCACGCCGGAAGAGGCGCAGAAGGCCATTGCGGCGCTGAACGGCTCGCAACTCGGCGGTCGCGCCCTCACGGTCAACGTGGCGAAACCGCGTGAAGAACGCGCGCCCGGTGGCGGCGGCGGCGGTCGTCGTGAATACGGCGGCAGCGGCGGCGGTTACGGTGGCGGCGGCGGCGGCGGTCGTGGCCGTTACTAATTCGTCAGTATTTCAGGGCGGGGTTCGGGTGAACCGAATCCCGCCTTTTTTATTTTCCTTATTCCTTCCGACCCTGTCCGTCATGAGCCAGCCAACCAAAGAAGAACACATTGAAGTCGAAGGTCGTGTCACGACCGTGCTGCCCGGGACGATGTTCCGGGTCGAGCTCGACAACAAGCATCTGGTGCTGGCGACGATCTGCGGCAAGATGCGCAAGCGCTGGGTGCGACTCACCATCGGCGACCGCGTGAAGATGGAGATGTCGCCCTACGATTTGAACAAGGCGCGTATCACCTGGCGGATGCGATAAGATTTTCACCCCGGAGTTTTCTCAAGGCTGCAAAGCCAGCCTCGGATCTTTTCGGAATTCGCCCGTTTCTTTCCACTTGTTGCGGCATTCGAGGACTGCTACAAACCGCGTATGCAATGCAAATTTGCCATGCTCCTCGGTTTCGCTGCCGGGTTCGGCGCCAGTCTGCTGCAAGCGCAGCCCGCTCCCGATGACGCGCAAATCCAGCGCGGCAAATATCTGGTCGAGAACGTGGCGATGTGCGGGGATTGCCACACGCCGCGCGACGACAAGGGCCAGTTCGACCGCTCGCAATGGCTTCAGGGGAACGTCCTCGATATCAAGCCGGACCATCCGATGCCGTTCGCAGCGGTGGCGGTTCCGATTGCGGGGCTGCCGGGCTTCACCGACGAGAAAGCGCTGAAATTTCTGGAAACGGGCCTGGACGTCACCGGCAAGCCCGCCATGTGGCCCATGCCGCAGTTTCGTTTCAACCACGATGACGCCATTGCGGTGGTGGCGTATCTGCGTTCGTTAAAACACTAGAATCGTAACCTCCCAAAAATATGGAATCCAAAAAACACGCGAACGGCTGGCAAATCCGCTGCTTAAGATGCGACTCCACTGAACCGTGGGACAAACCCGGCGTGCGGATCAAGGCCTCCGGCCGCAAATTCGTCTTCGGCCGCTGCCCTCAATGCAAACGCATCCGGTTCCGCGTCATTGAAAAAATCCCCGATCCGAAGGCGATGGAACCGTGACCATTGCCGGGCTGGGCAGGCGTGGACTCCAGCAGCCACGCCGCTACGGGCTGGTGCTTTTAATTGCCCGCCGCCACAAATCGAAATAATACAGCGCGACGACGACCAGCGAATGGCCGATTTTTTCATCGGCGACGAGCTTTGGAATTTCCGCCACCGGCACGAGTTGGGTTGCCAAATCCTCACCGTGGTCCCATTCCACCTCGTGTTTCAGCCGGCAGTTTTCAACCAGCACGGTGTGGGTCTTGTTGCTTAAAATCGCCGGGTTCGACCAGATGCTGCCGAGGAGGCGCGCGTTTTCACCCTCGTAGCCGGTCTCCTCGCGCAATTCACGCACGGCCGTCGCCACCGGATCGGTTTCGCCCGCGTCCATCATGCCGCCGGGGATTTCCAGTTCCACGGTGTTCGAGCCGTGGCGGAACTGCTCAATCATCACCAGCTTCTGGTCCGGCGTGATGGCGATGACGTTGACCCAGTGGACGCTGTCGAGGACGTAGAGGTCGTGTTCCTTGCCGGTGCGCGGCGAAAGCTTCACATCGGAGCGCAGCTTGAAGATGCGGAAATCGCCGATGAGCTTTGAACTGATTTGTTTCCAGGGCTGAATCATAAAAATTTCGAGTTGCGAATGTCGAATTACGAATAACTGCGCACATCGCCGGATGCAAACTCAATTCGTAATTTGGAATTCGCCATTCGTCATTTTCGCTGCGCTGCCCAGCCCTGCTTCATCAAGGTCAGCAAATGCGTAAGCGCCTCTTCGTAGGTCCGGCCTTTTTGGCCGGCGAGCTGGCGGGCGCGCTTGTCCAATTGCGCGGCCATTTCGGCGGATTTGTCAGACGGACAACCGAGCGCAACAAGAGCATTTGCGAGTTCAGAAATTTCCACGGCAGAATTTAGACAGAATTAAACCCGGCAATTTTGTCTGGAATCACTTCACGGAATCCGCCGGAACAATTTTCACGCTTGCGAGACTTACTTTTTTGACTGGCCGGTCGCCCGGATGCGTGGGTGCGGTGGCGATTTTTTCTAGCACGTCGTCACCTTTGATCAATTTGCCAAAAGCAGTGTATTGGCGATCAAGAAAGCGCGGATCGCCGTGGCAGATGAAAAATTGCGAGCCGGCGGAATTGGGATTATTCGAGCGCGCCATCGAGAGGACGCCGCGAACGTGCGGCTTGTCGTTGAATTCCGCCTTGATTTGGTAGCCGGGGCCACCGGTGCCCCAAAGGTCTTGCTTGGAATCGTCTTTCGTGTTGGGGTCGCCGCCCTGAATCATGAAATCCTTGATGACGCGGTGAAAGCAGGTGCCGTCATAGAAGCCCTGCTTGGCGAGCTTCTTGAAATTCTCG
>Ga0302320_10008271_pt1 | contig 22684 bp, 9 predicted proteins | sample Bog_T0_3_FD_202130 | JGI IMG/M metagenome (GOLD analysis project Ga0302320, IMG submission 202130) | Peat permafrost microbial communities from Stordalen Mire near Abisko, Sweden - Bog_T0_3 | ecosystem: Environmental > Terrestrial > Soil > Wetlands > Peat | place: Sweden: Abisko, Stordalen Mire... | reverse complement strand
GGTGGGGGCGGAGGAGGCGAAGAAGATGCCCTTTTTTTGCCCAAGCCAAACCACCATGCTGCTGTTAATAGCAAAGCTCCGACGATCACCGCACAGACAACGTATGTTTGGACTTTCATTGCTCTTTACGGAGGAGTGGTCGTCGTTGGAAGTCCGAAATCGCCCAACAATGTGCTCCAGTAATTTTGCATATCGGGGTTGGTAAAGAGGAATTCTGCACTGTGCCAAGGATGAGCGCTGTAGGAAAACGGGGGGTATGTGTCTGTTGGAAAAAGATTTTGCAAATTCTGTTGTCCAAACCCAGCGGCATCTGTGACTCCTCCCAAAGCCTTGCTGTAAGGCTGGGAAGCGTAAGCCATAATTTCGTATCGGTCTTGAACAGCGGTGACGGTGCCTAGATGTAAATTGACCTCGGAAAGCACGCTATCTTTGTAAAAATTGTCTTGAATGACAGTGAGCGGCTGCGTGTAGGTGTTGTAGTTATAATTCCATCCTCCCAAGGTGAGCCGTTGGTCCGGCTTAAGCACTTGGTCTAATTGCCATATATAGGTACTTAGCGCAAAGTCGTTCACATTGAAAAAATTGGCTTTGGCAGTTGCCCCCGGAGTAGTCGGCATCATCCAGTTGTTGTAAATGTTCGGAGTGAACGGTCCACGATGGTCGGTGATAAGCCCGTAGGAGAGATTGAAATTCAATAAATCGGTTCCCGTCAAAGTTGGATCGTAGCAATGTCCCGGCACCGCTGCCTGGGTTGCCACATAAGTATTCACCAAAGACTGGCCCGCTTGACCTGCAATCCGTAACGCCTCCCCGCTCACTATGTTGCCCATACTGTGTCCAAGGACGAAAACATGACCGCCGTAATTTCCGTTTAGCTGGGAAAGAAGCCCCTCCAACGGAACCGCTGATTGCCACGCGGAATATTCACCGTCATCGTAAGCAATACCATCTTGAAGTACTGATGTCGTATAAGTCGTGGGCCACTGGAATGCTCCAAATTTTCCTTTGTAGCCCTGCCAATAGAGCCGTTTAAGCATCGTGGCAGCAAAGGCGTCCTTTTCCCACGGGGCCATATTCCAGCCATGAACATACAGGATATAGTCGTTTCCGGTGGGATCGCTTGGTACTGAAAGACCCGGAGTCGTCGGGCTGTACTGCAAAGCAGTCGCGCCAGTCGGCAGACGAAGCTGGCAAATAGTGGCAGGTGAAGAAGGAGCACCGCCACCGCCCGCCGTCAGGGTACCCGGCACCGGCCCATCCCCAACCGTCCACCGCTCGTATAATTCCTGCGTCTCCTTCAAATTCATGTAAACCGATCCACCTTCGCCGATCTTCGTGTACGTTCCTCCGGATACGGTATTGAACGTAACAACAAGGCGACCTGTTCCGCGTGCTGCTGCTTCAAAAAGAAAATAGGTCTTGGGATTTGCGTCCGTTAGACCAGAGAAGGTGGAAGGATCGAAATAGTAAGGCTGTCCTTTTGCAACCGTTCCAATGGTGCTTCCATAAAGACCCGCCTGGTCAGATGCCGTATTAGGATCGGTAAGATAATCTGTGCCTCCGGTGACGGTCGATGAACCATGCTTCGGCGCGGCTTCATAAATGTTTATTGATGGTGAGCCATCATTGGTTCCCCAGCCGGTGGTTGCATTGCCAGTGTTGGAGTGCCACTCCAAACCGACAATGATCTTTCTCCCGGAAATAGCAGTGTTCAAGCCTTTGGTGTAAAGCCAAAGCCGCGCAAAGTTTTCCAAATCACGAGAGCAAGTGACCTCACCTATTTGGCAATTGGGAGCAAAAGTGCCCGGGGCTAAATCTTCCTGCACGGTGCTTTCGCCGGGATCTGGACTATATCCATCGACCCCATCGTTGACCCAGAAAGTGAATGGTTTGGTCTGCGAAGTGGTATCGACGGGTAATCCTGCATTCGCCGGATTACCGGTGTCATTGGCCATGACGATGGTTCCGTCACGGTTGGCATCAACGGCCAATTCTGCGCTGATGAGCATCGCGCCATGGACACCGGCAGGAATGGGATCAGTTGGGCCGGTTTGGGTATAGGTGGCAGTGCCGATGATGCTGGATAAATTGTTGATTCCACTGACGGAGGTCATGGACCAGTTATTGGTATTGTTGAGAAGCGAGGTCAGGGTTTTGCCGACGTAGTTGCCGGTGCGGGGTTTGATCGCAGGTGAGCCGGAAGGAGTGGTTTGGTCCCAAAGCATCGGAATGTTATTGGTGTCACCGCCGATGATCTGCGGCGCAGGTGCCCCGCTCGCGTTGGTCTGGTTGTTGAGGTAGGAGGCACGGCCCGGCCCGAGGTACGTCACGCTTAGAGCAGTCCCCGATAATGGTTTGACCATCACCGCTGTGCCAATGTAATTCGTCCAGAGGTAACCCACCGCAATGTTGGTGTCATTGATGGCATTGAGATTAATATTGGTATAGGCCGAAGCGGTGTACATGGTGCCGTTGATAACTGGGTACTCGGTTGATCCAGATGTGTACGCGCCACCGCACCAGTTCGTCGCACCGCCCGCACCGGTAGCCCAGCAATTGGTTTCCATGCTTGGTAGGGTCGCAGTGCCCCCATTCTGGTAAGCCGAAGGAGGCCATGGGTTAGGGGGAAAGAGAATATGAGTTTCGTTGGTCGTGCCATAGTTCCAGTTCGGGTTGAAAGCTTCGGCATGATTTGAGTAGATCTCATCACACCCAATGCCAACCATATAGCGCTGATCCGAGATCGCCGTCACGAAGCTATCTACCACCAGGATGGAAATCCCATTGGGGGATAATTCACCTTCACCCATCGCCACCGGGGTGGCCGATTCACTCGACCAGAAGCAGCTGAGCGATTGAAACATGAAGTGGGCATTGTTATAGGCATGATAAAAATAGTCGCTGGCAGAAGGTGAGAAGCCGCCCGCAATCTCCCCCGCATCATCGATCCCAACAACGTTATAATAATTGGAGGAGATTCCATACGTAGAGCCAGTCCCATAAGCAATTTTCTTGAGGGAGGCGGGTGATTTTTTCGGTGCGGGCCGAGCGGCGAGATAATTTGAGGGTCTAGGGCGGGCTTGCGGCCCGATTTTTCGGGTTTTTGGGGCACCGTGAAGACGCTTCCTCTATAAAAGGAGCGGCACGATCCGGCCCGTGCCGCTAAGCGGCCTGGGCCAGGGCGTGGCTGGCGCGGGGGCGGCGGGCGAGCATCCACAGGTCGTGGACGAAGACGGCCCAGGTGACCATGAGTTCGCGGTGCGCAAAGCCTCGACTGCGCAGGGGCTGGCCGAGGAACTCGCGCTTGAAGATGGCGATGCGCGCTTCGGTTTGGGCACGGCGCTTTTGCCAGGCCGCGAACTCCGGGTCGGCGAACCGGCGTTTCATCTCGCGCGGATTTTTTGGGCAAAGGCCATTCTTGATTCCGACGAAGGCGAGGCTTTCCACATTGTCTTTGCTGTCGCAACCCCGGTCGGTGACGATGCCGCGCACCCGGTCCGGGAACACGTCCTGCACGCGCGACAAGCTCGGTTCCACCTGGTGGCAATCGGCCTGGGCTTGTTCGCGGATCAGCTTCCAGTCGATGATGAGGCCGTCGTCGGCTTCGCCCAACACCAGCGTGTTGCCGAACTCGACTTCGGCCCCGGCCTTGCCCCGCACGATGACGTGGGCGTCCGGCTCGTAAAAGGAGAGGATTTTGTCGGCGCTCTTGACCGGGCGTTCGCCGATGATGCGTTCGTGGGCCTGCTTCACCGCCGCCGGAAGTTGCGTCAAGACGGCATCGATTCTTTTTAAAATCTGTTCGGCTTGGGGCCGGGTCAACTCGGTGTTGGACCACTCCTGGTCGAGCAGGCGGCGATGACTCACGGCGTGGCCACGCACGATTTTTACCAGCCGTTTCATTTGCCGTAAAACGCCCTTGCGCTTTTTCGCGCTGCCCGCCTGCCGCCGTCCGTGCCCCATCTCGATGCACAGACGGTTGATCCGCGTGAGGAACGTTTTCGGCTCTTCCATCCGGCGGCGCAACCCTTCGCGCCGGATTAGTTCCACCGACGACATCAAGGTTTGCACCGCGTCCTTGAGCAACACCCAATCGGCAGGCCAGTGAATGTTGGCTTTCACGCAGGTCATGTCCAAAAAGTAAACGTCGAGATCGAGCGGCTCCGCCAAATCCAGGGGCTGATTCGTCGCTTCGTCTGCTGGTTGCGCCGCCAGTTGCAACAGCCGCTCGACCACCGCCCGCACTTCGTTTTCCGGCAGCCATTGCTCGTAACGCTGCAACGAACTCTTCGACGGCACCACCACCGCGTCCAACCGCGCGATGCCCACGAAGCGCTGAAGGAGCGGACTGTCGGCCAGCCGCGCGCTGAACGAGCGAAAGTCTTCCTTGAGTAAGACCCGCGCCAGGTTGCACCGCAGCGCCCGCGCTGAATGTTCCCGCAGGAGCTGCTCGTACTTGCCGCTCTTTTGATAACGCTTCACCGCAAACTGACGGCGATGGCTCACGCTGCGCGCGATGAAGTCCCGCTCGATCCCACTGTCGATGAGCAGTTGATGCATGCGCAAAAGTTGCGCCCGCAGCGTCTGATAATCGGCGTTGCCCATGATCGTGGGCAAGTCCGGTAATAAATATTGCTCCAGCGGCAGAAGTTCCGGCTTTAAAGGATGCGGCATCAACTTATAGAGCACCTTTTTTGCCGCCTCCGGCCAAATCCGATCTTCTTATGCAAAAAAAATCATCCACTACCCAGAGGCGGGCTGCTGGTGGGACTGGCTCTACGTAGTCGTTCCTTAAAAAGGGGTGAGGTGTAGGGCGGGGGATGCGGATGGCTGGAGGAGTAGGCGCAGGAAGTTGAGCCAAAAAGAGACGGCAAGGTTGAGCCACTTCTTGAAGTTCCAGGCGGCAGCGGCCAGGAGGAGGTTGCGGGTGTCACCGGCGAAGCCTTTGAGGTAATTGCGGGCCAGGCGGTAGTCGCTTTTGAGATGGCCGATGACCGGTTCAATGGCGCAACGGCGGCGGAAGCGTTGGCGCATGATGCGGGTGTGATGGGGCGTCTGCTCTTTGGGCTTGGGGCCGGGCACAAGGATTTCAGTTTCACCAATGCGGCGGGTGCCGCGATAACCACGATCCACGATGGCCACCGTCGGCACGCTGCCGGTGAGGGCTTCGGTTTGTTGCAGGACTTCCGGCAACGTGTGGCCATCATAGAGGTTTTCTTCATGGGCGACGGCCCCGACGATGATCCCGCCGGTCTTGGTTAACACCACGCTGGCCTTGGTGCCGAACTCGTATTTTTTGTGCTCCTTGCCCTTGGCCACGCAGTAGATGTGCGGCTCGTGCAAGGAGTAGATTTTGTCGTGGTCGTTTCTCTTTTGCGCCAGCGCCCGACGGTAGAGATTGAGATCGTCCTGATGTTTTTCCAAGGCCTCGACGGAGAGCTTGCGTCCGAGTTCCCGCACCAGTCGCCCGGCGATGGTCTTCAACTTGCGCGTGGCCCGTTGCGCCGCCTTCACCGTGCGCCAGTGGCCCCGGCCCCGCTGGGCCAAAAGACATTTTCGCACCTCTTTTCGATAACGTCGGCGCAACTGGATTTGCTCTTGGTCGGCCAGCTTCCAGCAGCGGACGATGACCTTGCGGTAAAGCTTGGTGTCGGTCGGATAGGTCACGTTCTTCTCCTGCACGGTTGAGTCGATCACCACTTCCTTTTCCCCGCCCTTCGGTCCGTGCACGCCGATGGACACCGCCAAAATCATCTGCACCCCGGCCTCGCCGATCCGGTGCCGGAAGTGGACCAGGTCCGATGGCTCGCACGGCGCGCCCCACTGCATTTCCACTTCCCCGCAGAAGTATTGCCAGTACGGGTTTTCTCGCCACGCCTCCACCACCGTTTCGTCGCCCAGGTCGTGGAGTTGTTTCAAGATGAGCAGCCCCACCATCAGCCGCACCGGCTTGGCCGGTCGTCCGTCCTCGCTATAGAACGAGCCGAACTCCTCCTCAAAGTCACCCCAGGGGATTTTTCCCGCCAGTTGGTAGATCGGTCGCCGCGCATCGAGTTGCTCGGCCAGGGTGGGTAATAAGAACGACTTTTGTTCGACGGGCTTTTTCTTGGCTTTCATCTTCCCCGTTTCGACCAGTTTTTAGCCCCTTTCGTTCAATTGCCGGTCGTTTTATTTTCACTCTCAGGATTTATCCCAGAGGTGATGCCGGATTTTTAAGGAGCGACTAGATTAGCCTGCCAACGGCTTGAGCAGTTCAAAGGGCCAGCCGGGTAGATTGCGCAGGAGCATGAAAGCCATCAGGAGGAGAAAAATGGCGATGCCGCGCCGGAGCAGCGTGCGGCCATCGACGAAAATCAAGGGCCACGCGTTGGCGCGCCAGGCGGTCAGCGCGTAGGATCCCGCGAGGTAAAAGAGCAAGGGCAGCGCGGCGATGAACAGCGCGTTGTCGTGCATGGCCTCGAGCAAGCGACCATGCAACAGGGCATACATCGCGCGGGTGGCACCGCAGCCCGCGCAGTAGATGCCGGTCGTGTTGTAGAGAAGGCATTGCGGATAGACGGCATGGCGATTCGGATCAACCGCGTAGAGAAAGGCCGTCGCGCCCGCGCAGGCGCAGATGCTCAGGGCAATTTGCGCGCGGGTGGAAAAAGGCCCAAGGCGGGAAGAGGTCGCTTCAGTCGCGGATGAGCAAACGGGCGTCATGAGAGCCTCTACTCCGAATCGTTGGAGGTTTGTTCCGTCACGGTGAGGCCATGCGCTTTGATCATCGGAATGGCGAAGGCGAGAATAATGATGAACGCAATGACCAGCGCAATGCCCGACAAAATCAATCCGGCGATAGCGAGGCCCTGCCCCGATTGCTCGCGATTTTTGTGGACTTGTACCAGTCCGACAATGCAGAGCAGCAGCGAGGGTAGCGAGAGGAAGAGGCCGATCCCGCAGGCGAAAGAGAAAATGAAGCCGAGCAATCCGAGCGCCAATCCCCAGGCGCACCAGGGGTTGGTCGGCTTGATCTGATAGTAGGGATCGGGACGATGCGTCGGGGGAAAGACCGATGGCGCGGCACCTGTAGGCGCGGCGGACGGGAAAAGCGGGTGGGGTTGCGCCGCGGTTGGCGCGGTCGGGGTGGGAGGAATGGGCGGAACCGGTGCTGGTGGCGTCAGTGGGGGAATCACCGGGAGGGGTGGCAGCACGGGGCTGGTTGGAAAAACATACCGGAAACGTTTCCAGGCCAGGTTTTCCACCGGTTGGCCGGTGTGCTCGATGACGTAGGTTTCCGGGGTGACGGCTCCGTGCAAACGGCGCGCCTGCAATTCTTCCACTGACAACGGACCGACCGGTTTGGCCTCAGGGCCCGCGTAATACCATGGCATAGTCAACCTCTAGCACGGGCTGGACTTAATTCCAGTCCGACCGTCACCATCCTTGAATTTAAAACCATTCCTTCTTGCTGGTGACGTAGGTGGCCACGAAGTCGGCGTCGGTTTTGGTGAGATAGATGATGCCTTCGATCAGGCCGACCAGGCCCATCAGACCATAGCCGGTGCCGCAGGTAAAAAAGCCAACGCCGAGACTGACAACGAGCATGATGATGCCCGCAGTCGTGTAGCCGAGATAGAATTTATGGATGCCGAGGCCACCGAGCAGGATGCCGAGAATGCCCGCCACAATTTTCTTTTCCGCGCCTGGAATTTGTTCCGCCATGATCTCCCCCGTTTAAGTTTTGGTTGGGCGTCCGCCTGGATTTCAGACGGACGCTGAGGGAGGTCTAATCCCGCGCGGCCCGGGAGGAAAGAAAAATCTCCGGCGGAGTGGGGACGGCCTGACTTGCAACCCTGCCGGTTGAATCTAACTTCCCTGATATGGAATACCGTCGATTAGGCAAGGCGGGCGTGCAGGTCAGCGCGCTTTCACTCGGATCGTGGGTCACTTTCGGTCAGCAGATTGTCGACGAGGTCGCGGCCGACCTGATGCGGACCGCTTACGATGAGGGCGTGAATTTTTTCGACAACGCCGAGGCCTACGCGGCGGGGCGCTCGGAAATCGTCATGGGCAATATCCTCCGCAAGATGGGCTGGTCGCATGAGACGTTCCTGGTTTCGAGCAAGGTGTTCTGGGGCGGCGATCTGCCCAACCAGGAGGGGCTGAGCCGCAAGCATGTCATGGCGGCGTGCCATAATTCCCTCAAGCGGTTGCAGGTCGATTACCTCGATCTTTTCTTTTGTCACCGCCCCGACCCCAACACGCCGATTGAGGAGACGGTTCGCGCGATGAGCGATCTCGTCCATCAGGGCAAGGTGCTTTATTGGGGCACGTCGGAGTGGAGCGCGCAGGAGATCACGCAGGCCCATGCGATTGCGCGCGAATGCCATCTCGTGCCGCCGACCATGGAGCAGCCGATGTATAATCTTTTCGGACGACACCGCGTGGAGAAGGAATACGCGCGGCTTTTTCCCGAGTACGGCACGGGCACGACGACCTGGTCGCCGCTGGCCTCGGGTTTGCTGACGGGCAAATATAAAGGCGGTTTGCCGGAAGGCACGCGCGCCAGTTTGAAGGATTACGATTGGCTGAAGGAGAGGCTGGCGCAGGAAGGAAAAGAGCGGGGCGAACAGGTCCAGAAGCTGGAGAAGATCGCGAAGGACCTCGGGCTGAGCCTGGCGGTGTTTGCCGTCGCGTGGTGCCTGAAGAATCCGAACGTGAGCACGGTGATTCTCGGCGCGTCCAAGGTTGCGCAATTGACCGAAAATCTGCACGCCGTCGAGGCGCAGGCCAAGCTCACGCCTGAAATCATGAAGCAGGTGGATGAGCTGGTCGGGATTTGACGGGAGGGACGGACGCGGTCCGGCGCTTGAGGCGATCATTCCATCTTCACTCCGTCGGCGATGTCGAGACGCGCGGCCTGGCGGGCGGGCCAGTAACCGGCGACGAGCGCGGCGGCGATGACGGCCAGGGGCAGGCTGAGGAGAAAGCGCCACGGCGTCGCCCACGCGATGGTCCAGCCGAAGAAGGAGACGTTGATGACGAAGCTGAGAATCCAGGCGAGGGCGAGCCCGGCGACGATGCCGAGAAACGAACCGAGCAGGCCGATGATGCCCGCCTCCCAGAGGACGAGCGCCTCGATCTGTCCGCGCGAGGCACCGACGGCGCGCAGGATGCTGATCTCGCGGCGGCGCTCGGTGACGAGGATGGTGAGGCTGAGGAAAATCCCGAGCGCGGAGATGATAATGCCGATGGTTTGCAGGATGTAAGTGACGGAAAAAGTCTGGTCGAAAATGCGGAAGACCTGCTCGCGCAATTCCTGGTTCGACTTGATGAGGTAATCGCCGTAGGGCGCGATCTTCGGGCGCAACTCGGCCTGAAGTTGCGTCGCGGTGAGGCCCGAATTCTTGTCGATGTAGACACCGATCCCGTTGATGGCGTCGTCCTGCCAGAATTTCCGGTAGGTCTGCCAGTCGACGAGAATGACGCCGCCTTCGGTCGTATAGTCGATATAGACTCCGGCGATTTTGAAGTCGTGGCGTCCGGTGGGGGTGGCGAGGTTGATGGTATCGCCGAGGCCGAGGTGGAAGCGGCGAAAGAAGGGCTGGCTGACCAGCACCGCGCCGTGATCGATGGCGGCGTCGAAGGCTTCCTGCGAATTGCCCTGCGCGAAGCTCAGTCTTTCGATGTAGCGCGTGACGGCGAGCCGGACGGAGGCGAGCTTGACCTGCTGGCCGTTGAGTTGCACGCGAAGTTCGCGGAATGAATCGTAGGTGACATGGGGCGTCGAGGCGACGATCTGCTCGACTTCGGGGCGGATCATTTCGCGATTGCCGATGACGAGATTGGCGGCGGGGGCGATGACGAGATCGGACTGGATGGAGCGTTCGAGCCATTCCTGCACCGTAGTGCGAAAGCTGAAGATCATGGTTGAGATGCCGACGACCATGGCGAGGGCCACGACGAGCGACGCGATGGCCATCGAGGTGCGATGCAGCGATTGGGCGAAATGGCCGAAGGCGAGGCCCGCGATGGTGGCCGCGCTCGTGAGATTGTGGAGGGGGTTCCAACGTTTCACCATGGCGGCAACGGTGCGTGAAAAGAAGACGCTCAAACCCGGGACAAAAAATGCGAAGCCGAGGAGCGTGAAGAGGGCCGCGCCGAAACTGAGCCAGGCCGGGCCGTAGGCGAGGCTGACGTGGGCGAGCAGCGTGGCGAGGACGAGCAGGCCGACTCCGATGGCGAGCCACCGCCCCGTGCTGCGCGCGCTTTGCTCCTCAAGATGACCGATGCTGAGCGCTTCGACGGGCGAAAGGGCGGCGGCTTCGCGGGCGGGAAACCAGGCGGCAAGCAGAACCGCTCCGAGGCAAAGCGCCAGGGCGGCGGCGATGGCCCAGGGTGAGACGAAGAGATTCTGAATGCTGGCGAGGATGTAGAGCGACGTGATGGTTTGCGAAACCGCGCCGACCAGTTGCCCGGCCAGGAGGACGCCGAGCACAAGCCCCAGGATCGATCCCGCGAAGCCGAGGACCAGCGCCTCCGCCATGAAAAGCGCCTGCACCTGGAGTCCGCTCAGGCCGAGTGCGCGGAGCACGCCGATCTCATGCCGCCGCCGCACGACCGCAGTGGCGACGGTATTATAAATGAGAAACATGCCGACGAGCAGCGAGATGAGCGAGAGCGCGGTGAGGTTGAGCTGGAAGGCGCCGAGCATCCGCTCGACCTGGCGGTTGCGGCGGTCGGGCGCCTGGACGATGACGTTGGCGGGCAGTTCGGCGCGCAGGCGGGCGCAGACGGCGGTGAAATCAGCGCCGGGCCGGATCAACGCGGAAATGCGGCTGAGCTTGCCGACATGGCGGAAATTTTCCTGCACGTTGGCGATGTCCATGACGGAGAGATGTTCGTCGGCGCCGGGCGCGTCCTCGCCGAAATCGAGGATGTAGCCGATGTGGAAGGTCTCGGTGCCGGTCTGGGTTTCGACGCGGAGGGGGTCGCCCAGATGAAGGCCGAGGCGGGTGCTGAGCCTGCGCGTGAGGGCGATGACTTTAGGGTCGCGGAGAAAGCCGAGGATGTCGGGCGTCTGGTTCTGGGCGTCGTGCAGCTCGAAGGTGCGGAGCGGCCCGTTGGAAAAAATATCGATGCCGAGGAGCTGCAGATATTCGCCGGGATAATCGGTGAGGCTGGCGACGTCCTCGACGGTGGGCGTGGCGGCGGCGATGTCAGGGTCGCTGTCGACGACCGGATAGGCTTGCTCGTCGAAGCGGAGGCCGTCGCCGATGATTTCGAGGTCGGCCTTGCCCGCGACGATGTCGACCGAGGCGCGGAACGATTCGAGCGCGCTATGGTTGATGATCTGGACGCTGAGAAAAACGGTGACGCCGAGCGCAATGCCCACGATGTTGAGCGCTGTGAGCGCCGGATGCCGCGCGAAGTAGCGGAGGCTGTGGGTGAGGAAGAGGCGGAGCATTCAGGGAGGTTCGCACGAAATGCGGAAGGTGCGGTAGCCTACCATAGCTTCGAAAGCTTGCGATTTTTTAACCCATTGTGGTCAGGCGAATATTTTTTGAGAAATGCACTGAGGCCGGGTTGAAATTAGCCAGCGGCGTAAGCTTTTGCCAAAGAGCAACGGGAGGAACCTCAAAAAGCCGGGTTGTTCGTCGGAGAGTAATAAGCACTGTCGTCGTCGCCCCCACCATAGCCGATCACCTCGACTGAGATGATCGAGGGGACTTGGATGGGCAATGTCTGGCTGGGTTGTTGCCGGGCCGAGACCTGGCTGGCGGCATTCTGAGATGAACCCGCCGCACTGGAGGCGGCCACGGTGGCACCGATATTGGGAACAGACGAAGTTGGAACACCCGTGCTGGCTCCGCCCGCCTGAATGTTACCGGCATTGAGTACTTGAGCCGCCGCGACATTGATGTTGCCCGAAGAGCGAATACCCGCATCGCCCGCGTTGACGGTACCCACGGGAGCGATCAGATCGACATTGCCGGGGGGCGATCCAACAACCGTCTCAAGCACACCGATGCCACCGCCCGTGGCCAGTCCGGCCAAATCGGTCTGAACATCGGCACTGCCGAGATCGACGAGGACGCGGGTGGGCGGCGCCGATTGCACCGTCCGCGATGAGGCACCCGCATCGATATTACCGACAGAAGACCAGATAATGATATTACCTCCATGAAGGGTAAAGATACGAGAGGTGCCAATGGCCACATCGTTATGGGTAAAGATGGAAATGTTGCCGCCATCCACCGTGAGGATGCCCTGGTCGACCGCTTGCGTGCCGAGATTATTGAGACCCACGTCGATTCCGCCCCCTGGAACAAGGAGGTTAATGTCGCCGTCATTGGTCGTTTTAATCTCACGCGAACTCGAAGAGATGTCCCCCTGATAAGTGTGGCTGGCGGGGAAGAGGGCCTCGATGGCCGCGTAGCCCTCCTTATAGGTGCCGACATCGGGGCTGTTGGGATTATTATGGTCACGACCCGCATCGCGGAGAACATCATAAAAGATGGCGGTGGCCTGCGCATCCTGCTGCTCCTTCGATTCCCCGGCAAAAGCGGACCAGATTTGCGGATTCGCAGTGGTACCGGAAAGGCCCATGAGAGTTCCCAGATCGGGCAGATAGATGGATGATTCCGTGGAACCGGGGTCGAGGAATTCGCCGATAAAACTGCTGCCATAATCCAGCGAATTGTCTGGCGTCACTGCGCCCATGGAGAGGTTGACATTACCAAAATCGAGCGTGCTATCTCCCAAACTGGAAGGATCCCCGAACCCAGCGCCCGCAATAATATTTGCCCCGCCGAATGGCAGGTAAGGATTACGGGCTTGCCCGATGCTGGTAATGCCAAGACCCGTTCCGACCGCGCTCAGATTGCCACTGGCCACTTGTGGAGGAGTCCCCTCGCCCAGATTGAGATTGCGACCTGCGAGCACCTCCAGCGTTCCCGGGCCGCCGATTTGAATGTCGCCCGCGGTAAGAAAACTGCTGTTGGCCGCATCAAGGTTGATCAACCCGGTTGACTCGGGATCGTAAAGAGTGATGTCCCGGTTCGCCGCGACGACGCTGATGTCACCCGGATTGTTGTTCTGGAGGTAGAGGGAAACATCCTGAAGATCAAGACCACTGGAAATGCGGGTTTGCTCCGGCGAGATCAACGTGAAATCGGCTATATCGCCACCGATGGTGGCAATTTCAACTGGGAGAGTCGTGTTGTCATGCAAGAGCCCCTGGGTGTGATAACTCTCCAGGGTGGGGACGCTTTCATTCGCGTAACTCGGTGTCTCACCAAGAAGGGCGTCCACATTGTTGATGTAGAATCCAATGGAAGGATTGTTGGCCGGATCAGTGGTCGATTTGCCCAAGCCAAATGGGTTGACGACACTGGGCAGTTTACCAGGGTCATTATCGAGAATGGTGATCGAGGCGGTGACGCCGTTGCCAACGGAAGCGGCGTTGAAGGCGCCTTCGATTGATCCGGCAGCCAGTAATTGCAATGTTCCCCGGGACGAAGGCGCAAGCGTTTGATCGCTGAGGTATTGAATGTTTCCCGTGAATGCGGCGGCGCTAAAGACAGGGGGGCTGAATGCGTAAAAGGTTGAGTAGTCACTCACGTTATCGATGAAACTCGTTTGCACGGAAGTCGGGTCGAGCGTAAGAGTCCAAGGCGAGAGGTCACGACTTTGCTCCGCGCCAAAATTGCTGGGAATACCGCCGGGTGAAGCGGCGGACAAGTAGGCGTCGGCCAAACTCCCTTGCAACCCCTGGCCAGAGGTTTCGGAACCTTGAATTTGGATCGACCCGAGCAAGGAAGAAAGATTAACGGCTGAATCAGAAGCATAGGTGCTAAAAAACGATTCGTTGTTAAAGTTGTTACCAATGCCTTGGGGCATCAAAAACGGGTTGACGGTCGATCCCATTGTCAATCCGTTCGTGGCCTCGACCGTGAACGAACTGTCACCGACAAAGAGGGTCAGGGGCAAAGGGGTGTATTCTTTCAAGAAAACATCACCAGCGGAGATTCTAGCGGTATCGCCGGCGGAGGTAATCGTCCCCGCCTGAATCGTGCCCAGCCCCTGCTCAACATAGTAAGTGCCCCCTTCAATGGCGCCTCCAGCAACGATGCTTAAATCACCGCCTCCGAGTTCCACGAGATTACCCGCAACATCCGGGAGCGGATTATTCGCGGCATCCGCGTAGGGCATCCGGGCATTGGTGGGAACAGCGGCGTCGACGTTAACGATATTGCCGCCGGCACTGAGGTTGACATTACCGCCTCCCAAAGCGCCGATGCCTTCAAAGAAATTGGTGAAATCGATCCACCAAGTGGTGGAGGCGGTGACATTGGCGTTCAGCTTGGTCTTGTCAAAGACGTCGGTCGATGAAGTTGCACCACGACGATAGAGCCAATTGGTGGGAAATTGCCACGACGTATCGGGAACCAAAGCTCCGGCGGAGTTGACGGTCAAATGAGCGATGTCCTGTTGGGCGTCGATGGTAATATTTCCACCGCCTTGCGTGTACTGGGCCGCCGATTGCGGAGCAGGCGAAATGTTGGTGCCATAGACATGGCTTTCATAAGATGAATCGCTGGTCCCGGTCGGGGAATCGAAGCCTGAAATGGCCGGAGCGAGGGATCCCGCGGTATAAATCGTGGCCAGTTGATTGAGAAGATCGACGCTGCCTCCGGTGTCGATGGTGATGCTCCCCGTACCTGTGCGGATGAGCTGGGCATAGGTGCTTGCTATCGTTGCGGTCTTGGTGCCGTAGGTCGTACCCGCAGGTATGTTTTGACCCAGGAGAAGCGATCCCGCCTCCAGGGAGCCATTGGTCAGTGAGTTGTTGTTGAGGCCCAACTGCGTCAGCGTCTGGACCGATCCAAAATTGGCCGTGCTGGCATTCGTCGAGGTGAAATTGGCTCCGGCGACGAGACGATAGGACCAGGAGGCCACCGGGAGCACATTCCAGGTATAGGGCGAAGTCGTCAGGGATACCTTTCCACTTGCCGTCGCTTTCACTGCCAGATTGACTCCTTCGGCGGTAACGGTCTCGTTGGATTCAGCCGCGGTGGTTTTGGCGCTTAAGGTTAAAGTCGTGCCGGTGATCTTCGTAATGGCGTCGCCGGTCGGAATGCCCGCGCCCACAAGAACCTCTCCCACGACAAGTTTGGAAACGCTGCCCACGGTGATTGTCTGGGAGCCGGAGGAGAATGAGGTCGAAGCAATCGGGGTATTGAGGATGGAGGAGATGGTGTCGCCCGCCGGAATGCCGGTGCCCGTCAGCGGCTCACCCACGACCAGGCCAGCCGTATTGATCAGACCGACGGTGGTGGAATTCTGGGTGACGTTACTTGAAGCAAGGGGGAATTCCAAAGCGGCGACCGACTCGGTTCCGCTGATGGTCGCATTCTGAGCAAGCGTGATCCCTTCTGCGGTAACGGTTTCATTGGATTCCGTTTTCGTTGCTGCCGTAGCGAGGGAAATCGTCGTACCGGTGATTCCCGTAATGACATCGCCGGTCGGGATTCCAGCACCCACCAGAATCTCTCCCAATTGCAGACCAGCCGTGCTGCCAACGGTGATCGTCTGGTCGCCGGCTGAAAAGGAGGTCGAGGCGATCGGGGTATTGAGGATGGATGAAATCGTATCTCCTTGCGGGATGCCGAAGCCCGCAATCAGCTCTCCCAAGCCCAGGCCCGTGGTATTGATGACGCCGACGGTGGAGGAATTTTGGGTGACGTTGCTGGAGGCCAGGTAGGGGTTTGTGGGGGCAAAGCCATCGGTCAGACTGCCGGTGAAGACAAGATTGTTAACGGCGCGCAGAGTCAGATCGCCCGCGACGTTACCTGGACCGAAACGGAAAGAGGAGAGATCCCAATTACCGGCCAGCGTCAGATTGCCCTGATTGGCGCTGGCGCTTGGATTGATGATCTCAGCGCCAGGTATGATCTGGTAAAGAGAAGATTGGCTGGCATTGGGCGTTCCGCTGAGCAAGCCGGAGAGAATCGCAGCGGTATTGTTCGCGAAGCCCTCTGCATCGCCATACACGGTTCCATCATCGGGCGCGCTGGTCGCGGCACTGCCTTCGAGGGCCGAAGTAATCGTCCCGTTCGATGGAGTATAGGTGTTGTAGCCTTCAACTTCGACCGTGGAGGCCCCGACGATGTTGCCCTTGATGGCGCCTATTTGAAGATTGGTGTTGTTTGAAGTTGTTGGCGCGCGCAAATGGAGGACGCCGGAACTGTCGTCCGCCGCAGCAGCCGTGAGAGCCGCGCTGCCGGAAAGGTTAGTAGCGCCGGAAGAGGTGAAGCTGGCTGAGGAGGAAAGCCAGATGGGAACACTTCCGCCGGTGCCTCCGGACAAGAAGGTGACACTGCCCGGGCCGCTGAGGGTGATGACCGTTCCCGCCGCGAGACTGGGAAGGGGCTGGTTGGCGGCAAAAGGGGTGGCGACTCCGCCGGGCGCGATGAACGTGCCACCGGCGCTCAATTCAAGCTGATCGTTGCCGGGCGTGCCATGAGGCAAAACAAAGCTGCCTGCCTGAGACAAGGTCAGCGAATTGCCCGTTTGAGTGGAAGGGGACTCGGGCAATAAAACAGGGAGATAATCAACCGAGAGGTTAATCGAGGAACCGGTCTGGATATCGATACCTTTGGTGCCCGCTCCACGCGTTTCGATATCAACAAGCCCCCCCTGCCCGGCACTATTGAATTGCTGTCCTTCCACGGAAAGGACGGCCCCGCTACCGGCCACACCTGAAGTGGGACTTAGCAAAGTCACGTGCTGATTGGCATAGAGATCAATCGTGCCCCCGTTGACTCCCGAGGCGTTGATCGTGTTGTCCACGGTGATTGCGCCTTGTTCAGCGGTCAGCGAAAAAGAGGTGATACCGGTGGTGCCGAGGGCGGAGCCTACCGCGCCATCCACCGTCACTGATCCGTCAAGGACATCGAAGGCGAGCGAATCAAAACCACCATCAGTCAGAGGTGTGGTCACGCCGGAAAGCGCAGACTCCTGTCCGAGTTGGGCATTAAATTTTCCTCCAACGCCACCTGCGCCAGCAGTACCCTGCAGTGTTTTGTCCGCAACGGTCAAGGTACCTCCGGTAGAAACCCAAACGGCACCGGCATTGCCGCCGCCCGTTTGCGCGGAGACATTGACGACACCTCCCGCATCCAAAGTAACGGTGCCGTTGGTCGCGGTTAAATTGATCTGACCGCCGTTGGTGTAATCGGTCACACTGCCGAAAGTAACCGCCTGTCCAGTGGCGGAGATTTTACCTCCCGACTTGACTTCGATGTTCCCCGTCGTGGCCTGCACATTGATCGTGCCGGATGGCGCTGAAACAGCCGAGCCCAGATTTACATTCGAACCCGTGAACGAAATAGTACTGCCCAGGCCGCCCGTGACTGAAGCTGTTCCCAGGACGGAAGGCTGCACCAAATCGAAGTCGCCGCCCTGCGCATCAAAGGCATAGTTAGCACCTGAGGTTGTCGCTGTGATCATGGTGGTGGTGAGATTCAATCCACCCTGGGCATTGAAACCGCCGGTGCCATTAACCAGCATTTCATTGGAGGCGATCAAACCCGTGGTCGAGTATCCGTCCGTAGCGAAGGCATTCGCGCCCAGGTTGATGGTGTCGGCATTGATGACCAGGGAATTGGTCTGCGCCCCGGTCGGCAAGAACGGCAACGAAATCGGGAGGCTTTCATTGGCGGAATTATCGATGGAAACATTTTGGGCATTGATGGTGACGGTGCCGCCATTGACCCCGTAGCCCAGGATTCCGGCCCCTTCGATGGTGAGGTTCCGAACCACCGGCTGGCCATTCGAGACCGAGCCCAGGGTGCCTGCCCCATAAAAGTTGACCGTCGAATAGCTGGAAAGCGTGAGGCTCGCCACGGAGCTTTGCAATGTCTGCAGAGTACTGTTGCTGATCACCAAGCCCGGAGCTGAAGTGAGGGAAACGCCGGGATCGATCTGAAGGCTGATGGCGCCACTGCGTAAAATAACGGACTGGCCAACCTTGCCTTGATCCAATGTTGCCGTCGGATCAATGACCGCCCCGCTGCTCGAATCGAGAGTCACGGCCACGCCGCCGATACTCACATTGGCTCCAATGGTCAACTGGGGCGCGGTGTCCGAATAATCTATGCCCTGGCGGGTGAACGTCGCATTGGGATCGCCCGTCACTCGCAAGAGCGCACCATCGGCACTCACCGTGGAAAACGAGAGCGTGCCGTTATTCGTCAGGCTAATGGTTGCGTTCGCTGGAACGGCGACCGGTGTATTTGCCTGGAAGGTCGTGACGACATTGCCAACCTGGTAACTGCCTGCGCTGGTGGAAGTGACCCGGTCATCACTCGGGGTGCCGCTCGGAAGAGTCACGGAAGAGCCAGCCGTGAGCGCAACCGAATTACCGCTGGTAAAAGCGCCTTCAATGAGCGGTATGCTGCCGCCGGTGCCACTGCTGAATGAGAGTGTCCCGTTATTAGTGAGAGTGACTATGCCGCCCGCTGGTAGGGCGAAAGGTGTGTTCGCCTGGAACGGCGTGAGCGTGCCCCCCACGGTGATGTTGCCGGCACTGGTGGAAGTAATCATGTCACTCCCCGGGGTGCCGCTGGGGAGGGTCACGGGCAAACCGGCATTGAGCGCGATCGAATTACCGCTCGATAACGAGGAGACCAGGGAGAGCGGAACGCCGGTGCCATTGCCGCTGGCAAAAGAAATTGTGCCCTTGTTCGTCAAAGAGAGCGATGCGCCAGCGGGAACGGCGAAAGGCGTATTGGCCACGAACGTTGTGGTTACGCCATTGGACGTGTAGCTTCCCCCGCTGCTGGAGCTGACCATGTCGTTGCCAAGTGTCCCGCCAGGAAGCACGACGGTCGCCGTTTGGTTGACCGAAAAGGAGCTGCCGGTGGTCAGGGACGAAATTAAAGGAAGTGGCGTGGTCCCACCGGATAAACCGATCGTGCCGTTGCTCGTCAGCGTAATGGTGTCGCCCGCCGCAATCGATAAGGGGGTGTTGGCCTGGAAGGCGGTAATCGTACCACTGAGTGTCGTGATCAAACCGCCACTGGTGGAGGTGACCAGGTCCGAGCCTGGGGTACCGCCCGGCAGCGTCAGCGATGAACCTGCGTTGAGATCGAGAGAATTCCCACTGGTCAGGGAATAGCTAAAGGAGAGCGGGACGCTGCCGCCATTGGAGCTGATGACCAAGTCCTGGGCCCCGCTGGAAACGACGCCGGATTGCTGGACATCCGCTCCTGGCGCAAGATCCAAGGTTCCTTTGGAAACGAGAATGATTTCATTGCCGTTCAAAGCGGAGTTCGCATCATTTTGCACAAAAACAGAGTTCGTCGTGGGGTCAATCGTCGTCGCGCCCGAGGTAGACGAACGAATACCTCCAACCAAAAGACTGCCAGCTCCAAAATCATTCAATTGTCGGGCCGAGAGCACGAGGTAAGAGTAATCGGCAGGATTGGTTCCTGCAGGAATGGTCAACGCGGGAGTATCGCCATCATTTGAAACGATGTAGATGTCATCGGGGCTGCCGATATCAACCGTGCTGCCCAACCCGCCCGCACCTGCATGGCCGGAGAGCTTGCCTTGAAGATCGAGTGTGTTGGTGGCATCGAAAACAAGCTGCCCGGCATCGACGGGCAAACGCGGGACGGGCTGGTTGTTGGCGATGGCGCTGGCGGCAAGAAAGGTGTTCGCCTGGGAAATGTCGTACTCGGCACGGGCATGAACCACGGAAGACGAATCGACTTCAAATCCGCTGACACTGGGAACGATTTGCTGATTCGGATTGAGGTTATTATAGAGGTAACCCGCCATTTCCAGCGAACCATCGGGATTCGTGGTCGTTTGGACGGTGACTGCGCCCTGCGAGGGAGTGACGAGGAAGGCCCCCGGCAACAAGGCATAGCGGGCAGGCAGCACCGTATAAGTTCCAGCAGAGAGGCCCGCACCGCCTGCGAGATAAATCTGGTTTCCAATCTGGCTGGTCAGGTTTGAATTGGCGTAAGGGTAATCCACCGAGGTCTGGCTCTGATCTTCCGCGACCGTTAAATCGATGGGCGCATAATTGATCCCGTAGCTTGGCACAATGGCAAAGCTGGAAGAGGAGACGGGGACTCCCGAACTCGTCGTCATCACCGCTCCGTTGGCATACTTGTAGATATTCAAAATATCATTGGTGCCTCCGACGCCGGGATTGAATTGGTAGGCGTACAAATTACCGCCGCCCGTCAGATCGACAAGGGATCCTGACATGTCGTCAACCATGGCTCCTTCCAAATTGACCGCTTTCCCGGGCAGCCCCCCCGCCGTGATATCCTTGCCGTTGGGCGCGATCCAGTTGCCGCCGTTGAGAATGGTTCCGTAAGGAAGGTCCAGGGCCTGACCAGTGCTTGAAACCCCGGAAACCGAGGTGATGCTATCCGGCCCCAGAGTTAACTTGCTCGTGAGGGGCGCATATTCGTTGTAATCGGGCGTGTTTTGATCGGTCTGGGTGGTGGAGTCGAAAACAACGTTAATGCCCGCCAACACGGGAGGCAGACCGGTGGTGGTATCCGGCAAAGCCCCCAGATTAATCACCCCGAAAGGAGCTTCCAGAACCCCGTTCTGATTGATGGTGGTGGCGTAGATGTTGATCGTGCCGCCCGCGGAAAGAGGCAAGTCGCGAGTGACGCCGTTGCCATTGATATTGATGGTGCCATCCAGGGCGCCGGGTGCGCTATCGAAAGCAGCGACGGTGAAGGTGGCCGCAGTGGGCGTATAGATTTGGCCAGCGGTCAGATTAATGGTTCCAGCAGCGTAAAAGAGGCCCCCGCCACGGATATCGCCCTGGCTTACATCGAAGGCAGCACTCTTGAAATTCTGCAAGGAAAGGTAGCCAACATCAATCAAGTCGGTGGCATTCAGGGATAGCGTAGCCGAGCCGTAGGCGGGGTAGGCCAAGCCAGGTTCCGGGGATAAGTTTAAAATCGGGCTGGAGGATGATCCGATCTGGACATAGGAAGGCGCATCATTCGACAACGTCTGGCCTTCGATACTCAGCGTGGAGGAACCAATCGAGATATAGGGAGCGGTGATGCTGATCGCAGGGCTGGCCGATGCATTGGCAAATACCGTTCCAATCCCATTGTTCGGGCCAATCTCCACTTCCTGGCTGGCCTTAATGGTCACACTCGTTTGGAATTGAACGATACCATTGAGGATGAGGGAACCAAAGCCGCCGGCAGCGAATTGGTCGACGGTGAAATATCCACCGCCGCCCTGGTAGGTTCCCGAAAGCAGGTCGCCCAGGCTCGCCCCACCGGGCACCAGGGCACCGCTCTGGCTGATGAAGAGGTCTGGATTTCCAGTCGCGGGAGGAACGGCGACGGTGCCAGCGAGTCCCGAACCGATGGTAAGAGTACCTCCTATCGCCGACTGATTGCCCGGCATGGAACTCAGGGATCCCCCATCAAATAATTCTTCATAGGCGGTCAGCGTGATTGAGCCGCCATTGCTGCCCAAGGTTTCCAGCACGTAGGGAGTCGATCTCCCAGATGAAATGCCCTGCGAGCCGACCACGGTGTTGCTGGCGGGCACATCTAGCGTGCCCTGGGCGCCGTTGGCAACCAGGGACGAACCGACTTCGCCTACGATATTGCCGGTGATCGAGATGGAACCGCCCGGGAGCACTTGACCGGTGGTGATGACCTGGCTCGCGGAGTTGGTGATGGCCGAAATGACCACGCCACTCGTATCCAATCTGGATTGGTTGCCCAGGTAGACCGATACCTCTGGCGGACCGACGGTCTGGCCGTTCAAATTCGCCGTCGAGTCACCGGTAATGGTAATGGTTCCTCCCGCTGCCGTGACCTGACCAAGAATATCCACCAACTGACCATTGAGGCTGACCGAGGAAGTGGGCGCTGTGATGATATTACCACCAACACCTAGATTGAGTGTGCCTATATAGTAAGGAGATCCTGGCGCGGAGAAGGTCAAATTAACCGGCGCAGCCGGGGATTGGGGGAGCTGCGAGCTGCTGATCAACTGGGTTCCGAATTGAGCGCCGTTCTCGTCGGCGATCTCCTGCGTGAGAACCGGCGAGACCGCCGTGAGTATCTGTACGCCGACTTCACCACTTAATGAAAAATTAGAAAAACCTCCCTGGCTAAAAAAGGTGGCCGGGAGCAGGAGCGGTGTTGCAGATCCCTGATAATTCTGGACCGAACCGCCCACCTGCACAGCCGGAGCCTTAAGCGTCAGACTTCCGCCCTGACCGATACCATAGGCGCTGATAGCGCCGTTGAGAGCCACCCGACCGTCGGTGTTTGTATCAGACCCGTTATAGGTGCCGCTGATACTGATGCTTCCGCCCTTGCCATTATAAATCTTGTTTGCGGAACTGCGTGCGATACCACCCGATGCATCGATCAGGCTATTTGCATCCAGCAGGGTGGCGGCACTATTGATTTTGATGCTTCCGCCGTTAACACGGAAAGGCAGCGTGCCGGGCGTTGAGGACGTCTCGTCGAAGGTCAGGCCAGTCGCCGAAATGACGCCATTGGAAAATAACTCAACGTTGCCCAGAGTGGGATCGTAGGGCGCAGCATTTCCCAGGGTCAAATCGACGGGATCCTTAGGTTCGGCGGTTATGCTCACCGAGCCCGAAGGCACATCGATTTGGCCATAA
>Ga0302320_10008269_pt1 | contig 22686 bp, 24 predicted proteins | sample Bog_T0_3_FD_202130 | JGI IMG/M metagenome (GOLD analysis project Ga0302320, IMG submission 202130) | Peat permafrost microbial communities from Stordalen Mire near Abisko, Sweden - Bog_T0_3 | ecosystem: Environmental > Terrestrial > Soil > Wetlands > Peat | place: Sweden: Abisko, Stordalen Mire... | reverse complement strand
CATTGCAGCGCAGCTTCGGCCTGGAAGCGGTGATGGCCGTGACCATGCAGGCCGTGAGCGGCGCGGGTTATCCGGGAGTGCCTTCGCTCGACATCCTGGGTAATGTGATTCCCTACATCCGCAATGAAGAAGAAAAGATGGAAGAGGAAACGCTGAAGCTGCTGGGGCAACTCAATGGAACGAAAGTTGTTCCGGCGACGTTCGCGATGAGCGCGCAATGCAACCGGGTTGCGGTGGAAGACGGGCATACGGAATCGATTTCGGTGCAGCTGAAGACCAAGGCCAAGCCGGAAGAGATCATCGCTGCGTGGAACGAGTACCGTGCCGAACCGCAGGAACTGAAGCTGCCCAGCGCGCCGGAGCGTCCGGTGGTGTATCTGACGGAGGCTGATCGTCCGCAACCGCGGTTTGATGTTGATTTGGGAGCAGGCATGACCACGGCGGTGGGGCGACTGCGGCCGTGCGGAGTGCTGGATTGGAAGTTTACTGTGCTCTCCCATAACACCATCCGCGGAGCCGCCGGTGCGGCGGTGCTGAATGCGGAGCTGCTCAAGGCCAGGGGTTACCTCGGCGCGGGTGGCGTGAAATGAAATCCGAGCCGCATTCCTATGATCCCAAGAGCGAGTCACGCCGATGATCGTGATGAAATTCGGCGGCACTTCGGTGGAGGATGCGCGGGCCATCGAGCGCGTGGCCGCGATTGTTAAAGAACGTCTACCGCAAAAACCCGTGGTAGTGGTAAGCGCCATGGCGAAAGTCACCGACACGCTGCTTACCATGGCGCGCGCCGCGGGAGCCGGGGAACGCAAGACCGCGCTCAAACTCTGCCGGTCGCTGCAGGAGCGACATTACAACACGGCCAGCGAACTTCTCGGCACGGCCTTGTTTACCGACTTCCACTCGGAACTGGGAAGCGATTTCGAAGGACTCGACGAACTGCTGCGCGGCATTTCCGCAGTTGGCGAGATAACCCCGCGAACTACGGATCATGTCGCCGCCTTTGGGGAAATGCTTTCCGCAAAGATTGTGGCGGCCGCATTTTCGGCGCACGGCCTGAAGGGCGCGCACGTAGACTCGCGCGAAGTTCTGGTGACCGACAGCAATTACATGCAGGCGGTGCCACAACAAGAAGAAACCAACGAGCGATTGCAAAACATAGTGAAGCCGCTACTCGATGCCGGCCAAGTTCCCGTGATGGGCGGCTTTATCGGGGCAAACCGCGCGGGAATCACGACGACGATTGGACGGGGCGGTTCTGATTTTTCCGCCGCGATTGTGGGCGCTGGGCTGGGCGCCGAGCGGATTGAAATCTGGACGGATGTGGACGGGATTCTGACCACCGATCCGCGCATTTGCCCGGACGCGCGGCGCATCAAGGTGATCAGCTTCGACGAAGCGGCGGAGTTGGCATACTTTGGGGCCAAGGTGCTCCATCCGGCCACGGTGCTGCCGGCCATTCAGAAGAATATTCCGGTGTACGTGCTGAACTCGCGTAATCCGTCGTGCGAAGGGACTAAGATCACAACCCGGGCACCGCAAGGGAAAAATATTTTCAAAGCGATTGCGGTGAAGAAGCGCATTACCATCGTGGATGTGGCTGCGCCGCGCATGCTGCTGGCTCACGGCTTCCTGCGCGCGATTTTCGAGGCCTTCGATCGGCACAAGGTTGCGGTCGACGTGGTGTCGACCTCCGAGGTAAGCGTTTCGCTCACCGTGGATTCGAACCAGGCGATCCCGGCGCTGGCCGCCGATTTGGCTAAGCTGGCCGATGTGAAGTATGAAGGCCGCAAAGCGATTGTGTGCCTGGTGGGCGAGAGCCTGCGGGATAAGCCGGGCGTAGCGGCGCTGGTGTTTGGTGAGTTGGCGGACAAGAAGATTCGTATGATTTCGCAGGGAGCGTCGGAGATCAATTTGACTTTTGTGATCGAGGAAGATGAAGTGCCCGAGGTAATCCAGCGCCTGCATAAGACATTTTTCTCGGAACTGGATCCGGAAGTGTACGCGTAATTTAGACCAGCCATGAATTTCCTTCTACTCGGCCGTGGAAAGACGGGATCGCTGGTAGCGGAAGTTGCTCGCCAGCGTGGGCACAGCGTGCAGGTAGTCGGCGCCGCGGAGAACGCCGGATGTGGGGCTCTCACCGCGGAGAAGCTGCAAGGAATCGATGTGGTGATTGATTTCACTGCTCCTTCCTGCGTCGTCGAACATATCGAGGCTTGTGTGAAGGCAGGCAAGAACATGGTCGTCGGCACGACCGGTTGGTATGAGGAGCTAGATCGCGTTCGGAGGTTGGTCGAGAGCCACGGTACGGGATTTGTTTATGCGGCGAATTTTTCGGTGGGCGTGAATCTATTCCTCGAAGTCGCACGGGCCGCGACGGCAGCTCTGCGGCACGAGTACTCCGGGCAAATCTTTGAGCGGCATCATGTGCAGAAGAAGGATGCGCCGTCGGGAACGGCCATCGCGATTCAGCGCGTAATCCGCGAAGCCAGCGGCAAAGACGAAAATCTCGAGATCACTTCCTTTCGCGAAGGCGAAGTTGTGGGCATGCATGAGGTCGTGCTTGATTCCTCCGCCGACACGATTTATCTCTGTCACGATGCCAAGTCCCGCCGCGGCTTTGCCGATGGCGCGGTGCGCGCGGCGGAGTGGATTGCCGGCAAGAAAGGCTTCTACGAGTTTAAGGACGTGTGGCGCGAGTTGTAGTTCGGCTAGCCGTTCCCACGCAAGCCCATTCGCGCTATCTTATTACCATGCAACTTCGTGGCTGTGGTACCGCACTCGTAACACCTTTTCATCAGGATGGTTCTGTTGACGACGCTGCCCTGCGCAATTTGGTAGCGTGGCAGGTGGAGTCCGGCATCGATTTTCTGGTTCCCTGCGGAACCACTGGCGAGACGCCCACGCTTACGCACGACGAATGGCTGCACGTAATTGATACGACCATAGAGGTGGCGGCGGGGCGTGTGCCCATCATGGCGGGCGCTACTTCGAACTCCACGCATGATGCCGTGGAAAAGGCTAAGGAAATTGCCGCACGCCCCGGAGTCGACGCCATCCTCACCGCGTCTCCCTACTACAACAAACCGACGCAGGAAGGCCAGTACCGGCACTTCAAGGCGATCGCGGAGGCCGTGGGCGACAAGCCTGTCGTCCTTTACAACGTTCCCGGCCGCACCGGAGCGAACCTGGAGCCGGCGACCCTGGCGCGGCTCGCGGAGGTTCCAAATATTGTGGGCGTGAAAGAAGCCTGCGGCAACATGACGCAGATCGCCGAGGCCATCAACGCGGTGCCGGAAACTTTTCTCGTTCTCTCCGGAGATGACGCCGTAACATTGCCGGTGATCGCGCTGGGCGGCGTGGGTGTGGTTTCGGTAGCGTCGAATGAGATTCCGCACGAAATGGCAACCATGACGCGGGCCGCGCTCAACAATGACTGGACCACCGCCCGCAGCATTCATCGCAAGTATCTGCCGTTGATGCAAGCGAACTTCATTGAATCGAGCCCGCTTCCGGTGAAGGCGGTGCTGGCGATGATGGGCAAGATTGAAGAGAACTACCGTCTGCCACTTTTGCCGATGCGCCGCGACACGCGATCGAAGCTGCAAAGAATTGTGACGGAGATTGGACTAATCGCGAAGCCAGCAGCGCCCGCGCCGGAGGCGGCGGAATTCTACATCTATGAAAACTGGGCTGCGGGTCCACATAAGATCGTGTTGCACCGCGGATCGTGCGGGCAGTGCAACCAGGGAAAAGGGCGTCCCGCAGGGCATGACGCCAACCACGCGCGCTGGCATGGGCCCTACGCTACGATCGCTCTAGGGCGCGAAGCAGCGCATGGCATGACCGGCGTGCTGATTCGGAGCGAGTGTAAGTGCGTGTAAGGGCAGACGTCGGACCGCGGACTTCGGACCTTGCTTTGCTGTCCGCTATCCTTTCCACTTGCAAACCGTGCAGAGCTTCGCAAGAAAGACAGAGAACTGAGATCGTGTCTCTTGACGTCTAAGGTCCGAAGTCCGAGGTCCAGGCTCACAAATGCAATCTTTAAAATCCTCCATCGAGCGCCTTGCTGCGCAAGGCGAAGTTGAACACAATCCCGAGGCGCGACCGGCGTTTTTCGAATTCCGCGACGCGCTCACCCAGGGCAAGATCCGCGCCGCCGAAAAGATCGTCGATTCGTCAGATCGCAGCCGCTGGGTGGTCAACATCTGGGTGAAACACGGCATTCTGCTGGGGTTTCGGCTGGGCGAACTGACGGAGACCGGAGGCGGCGCGCTCACGTTCGTGGACAAAGACACCTTCCCTGCCCGGCAGTTTTCTGTAGCCGACCGGGTGCGCGTTGTTCCAGGCGGGTCTTCGGTACGCTTGGGAGCGTATGTGGCGCCGTCGGTGATCTGCATGCCGCCGATGTTCATCAACGTGGGCGCCTATGTCGACGAAGGCACGATGGTTGATTCTCATGCGCTGGTGGGATCGTGCGCGCAGGTGGGGAAGCGCGTGCACCTGAGCGCTGCGGCGCAGATCGGCGGAGTGCTCGAACCGGTGAATGCGGCTCCCGTAATTATTGAAGATGATGTGCTGGTCGGCGGTAACTGCGGAGTGTATGAAGGCACCTTGGTGCGCGCGCGAGCGGTGCTGGGTGCGGGAACGATTTTGACGCGGTCAACACCGCTCTACGACCTGGTACGCGGGGAAGTTTATCGCGCTACGGCGGAATCGGTGCTTGAAGTTCCGGAAGGCGCGGTGGTCGTGCCTGGATCGCGCGCCGTAAAGAAGGGTGCGGCGGCGGAGTTGGGCATCTCTTTGTATACGCCGGTAATCGTGAAGTATCGCGACGAGAAGACGGACCGTGGGATCGAGTTGGAAGATTGGTTGCGGTGATTCGTTGCCCGGTGTATCTAGCCGACGCTGACCTCTAGCTTCCGATCGCCATCGAGACCAACCTGAACCTGCGCGAGCTTCTGCACTACCAAATCGGCTTCGCTGAGTGCTGACGCGGGGTAGGTGCTGGTCAGTCCAATTACTTTCATGCCACCGGCGTGCGCGGCTCGGATTCCGGCAGGCGCGTCTTCGATCACCAGGCATTCTGTTGGGTCCACGCCCAACAACTCCGCACCTTTCAAATAAGGCTCGGGATGCGGCTTTCCGTTGGTAACGTCGTCCGCCGTGATCATGACCTTCGGGAGCGGGATTCCCGCGAGTTGGAGGCGTGCAGTGGCCAGATGGCGACTTCCCGACGTAACCACGCCCCAGCGGCCGTCGGGAATTGAGCGCACGAGATCGACCGCGCCAGGCATCACGGAGACTCCGTCGTGATCCGCAGCCTCGCGCTTTTCCAGGTTCCGGACTTCGGCCTCAGCGTCGAGATGGGGAGCGACGGCGCGCATCACCTCGACGGCGCGGACGCCGTGAGCGATGGCCATCACTTTCTCTTCGTCAATTTTCTGACTGCGGGCCCAGGCTCGCCACTGGCGGTCTACGGAGCCGGTAGAATCGACGAGAACTCCGTCGAGATCGAAGAGGATAGCGGCGCAGCGGAATGTGTCCATTATTTTTTTTACCACAGAGAAGGCTTAGCGGGACGGCGGCAGCAGAATCTGTGGCACATCTTCCGCCAGAACTGCCTGCTGCGCTTGCTGGCGGAGTTGCAAATGGCGATGGCGAAAATGCGCCTTCGCGCGCGCGCCCCAGGCCCGCACAAACCAGTAGTTCAAAGCGGCGCCGATGGCGGAACTGGTCAGAGGAATCAGGCGTCCGGCCCACTTCTCCACCACCTCAGCGCTGGCGCGGGCGGCGATGCGCTGAATCACGCGCGGGACGAACTTGTTGACGACTTCTTTCTCCAGCAGTTCACGGCTGATGTCGACTCCGGCCGCGCTGGCGGCGGCGATCCAGAGTTCGGCGATTTCATCGTCGGTACTGAATTGAAAGCCGTAAACCAAGCTCAGCTTCTGGATGGTCCGCATGGTGATGGCCGAGAGGATGCCGAGATCGGGAAATATGGTGATCAATCCGCCCAGGCCGAAACCGGCGCCCTCAAGAGCAGCGAGTTTCATGCCGCTGCGAATGATTTCGTTGGCGACGACATCGAGCTCGCCGATCTCCAGCGAATACACTCCGTGATAGCCGCTTATAGGCATCCTATAAGCAGTGCGCAGTTGCAGCAGAAACTTTCCGGGATCGACCTGGACGGTAGAGTAGGCGCGCGTCAGCCCCTTGATCAGAGTCTTCTCGACGCGGCCGCGAAGCCAGGATTTGGATTCCGCATCGGCCATTGCTTCAACCTTAACTCAGTGAGGCGCAGAATGCTATCGCCGCAAGACGACCTAGAGATTCTTGATTCGAATCGCGGTCCTTCAGGTGCGCCCCTGTGCTAGCATTGTGGTTACTTAAATATCAATGCCAACTGGAAAACTGCAGATTATCCCCCTCGGCGGGCTAGGCGAGTTCGGTATGAACTGCATGGCCATCCGCTGGGGCGATGACATTATCGTGGTCGATGCGGGACTCATGTTCCCCGAAGCTGAATTGCTCGGCGTGGACATTGTGGTTCCAGATATTTCCTACCTCGTCGAGAACCGCCAGCGCGTCCGCGGGATCATACTCACCCACGGCCACGAGGACCACATCGGTGCGCTGCCCTGGATTCTCTCAGAACTCAAGGTGCCGGTGTGGGGGACAGAGTTCACGCTGGCCTATGTGGAAGACAAGCTCGACGAGCACGGACTGCTGGAAGATGCCGACCTGCGCGAGATACGTGCCGGCGAGCGTTTCAAGGCCGGCGTATTCACGGTTCATCCCATTCGCGTGACGCACAGCCTGGTGGATTGCGTTGCACTCGCGATTCACACCCCGCTTGGCGTGATCATCCACACGGGCGACTTCAAGGTCGACCCCACGCCCACCGACAATCATCTGTTTGATCTGCACGCCTTCGCGGAGTATGGCAAGCAAGGCGTCCTGGCGCTGTTTCAGGATTCGACCAATGTTGAGCGCAAAGGTTACACGCCGAGCGAGCGTGCGGTGCGGCGCAAATTTGACGAAGTGTTCGCCCACACGCAGCGGCGGCTGTTCATTTCGTGCTTCTCCTCTTCCATCCATCGCATTCGGTTAGCGGTGGAACTGGCGCACCAGCACGGACGCAAGGTGGCATTCATCGGGCGATCGATGAACAACTCCGCGGAGATCGCCGAAGACTTGGGCTACCTGGAGATTCCCGACGGGCTCGTAATCAATCCCGGCGACATGAAGAATTTCCCGCCGGAAAAAGTTTGCGTGATGATCAGCGGAACCCAGGGCGAGCCCATGTCGGCGCTGTCGCGCGCGGCTGTGGACAATCACAAGCACGCCAAGATCGAAAAGGGCGACACGGTCATGCTCTCTTCGCGCATCATCCCCGGCAACGAGAAAACAATTTACCGGATGATCGATCACTTGTTCCGCCGCGAGGCGTACGTGATTTATGAAGACGGCACTTCACCGCCGGTCCACGTCAGCGGGCACGCCAGCCAGGATGAACTGAAGCTGATCATCAACCTGGTGAAGCCGAAGTACTTCATTCCCATCCACGGCGAATACCGGCAGTTGAAGCTGCACGCCGAAATGGCCGGCGCGATGCATAGCTCGGTGGGCAAAGTGATGCTGATCGAAAGCGGTGACGTTCTCGAGATCGACGAACACAACGCCCGCAAAGCCGGAAAAGTCAACGTGGGCCGCGTGTGCATCGATTCCGGATCGCGCACCGATGTGGTTGAGGATTTAATTATTAAAGACCGGCGGCACTTGAGCGAAGACGGCATCGTGCTGCCCATCATCGCCATTAACAAGCTAACCGGCCGCGTGGAGACTGCGCCGGAGATCGTGACTCGCGGCTTCAATCCCGGCGAAGACGGATTGCTGGACGGGGCGCGGCGCATCGTCGAAGATACGCTGGCGCACTCCAGCGAAGAAGAAAAAACCGATTACGGCGTGATCAAGGAAAAGATCCGCGCAGATTTGAAGCGTTATATTTCCAGGCAAACGCAGAAGCGGCCGCTGATTATGCCGGTGATACTGGAGATTTAGGGTGTCTCAATGCAGAGCCGAGACCTCAAATGTCTGGTTTCTGCGCGGCCCGGTAACGCTTATAAAATTCTGCCGCAAGCTGCTTGTCGGTCATTGTCAAGCAGCTCTGTTCGATGTTCCCACATAGCTCCTCTAGCTCGATAGTAGCCGCACCGTGGTCCCAGACCAAATCCTCGCTGCTGTAGTGCGCACCAGACTTCGTCTGCACATCGATCTGTTTCGGCGGGTTGTCGCCATACTTGTCGATTAGCGCCAAGTGTATCCCCGCATAGTTATCGAAGCTGACGCCATTGGAATTTTTCGTCCACTGAGCAGGCATGGCGTCACGAGGGAAGCGGAACGACACTTCCGCCAACTTGCCATCGACAAATCGGAGATCGATGGATTGGGTTTTGTCGCCAGAGTCGGCTGAACAATGGCTGTAAACGCCGCACGACTGAGCGCCGCTCGCAAGATCCCGGCAGTTAATCTTAGTATAGTCTCCACAGGCGACTAGGCCGGGCACTCGCGGATCGATATCCTTCCCCGGTGAGAAATGACTTTCGATGGCTTTACTGCCCTCGTCGATAGTCATTCCCAGATGAATGCCCCTAAACTCGAACGGGATGCTTGCGGGGGCTGCAGATTTGGCCCCCTCGTTACTGTGCTGGCCAGTGGCGTGGGTGCTCGCCGGGGGTTTTGGGCCTGGGGTCTGTTGTGCCAACGCACACGGGCCCGGGAGAAACAGCATCACGGCCGCCCACACCCGTAGATTCTTCATAGATATTCCTTTCCAAATACGGGACTCTGCAAGGCCAATTTACTTGCGCTATCCGCCCTTCAGCTCGCTGCCATCGCGGACCGTGGCTGGGCCTATGCGCCCGGTGGCGATTCGAGGTAGCATGTCTTATTTATTTGCAAGGTCAAAGAGCTGGCGAAAGGCCCCCTCGGCTTTCGTGCGCTTACCCTTTCCGCTGCTGCGCACAACGCCTCGAATACTCCATTTCGGGCGTCGCGCCCCTCGGACGTTTTGAAGCCCGGGGTTCTTGGCAGCGCCAGTCTGAATGAGGAACTGTTCGATCTTTCCGATCGCTTTTTCGTTTTTCTTACCTTTCTGACTAGGGTGCACTACAAAGAACATGACGGGCAGGCCCTTTGCATACTCCGAGAATCCGGAGTGATACTTGTGCTTATTATTTGGGTTGAAGGTCTCTTGCTTAAAGGTCTTGGTTGCCTTCCCGACGTATATGGGATCTAGTCCGCGTCCCGTCTTGATCGCGAACACGTAGCACCCGCATTCATCCGCCAGGGAATGTGCCTCTGAGCCCTCGGACCAGAACCTGTCGAAAACCAACGTCCTGCCGCCTTTGCGTTTCTCATAATCGACTTCAAACCAACCCTTTACCTTGAAGGATGCCATCGAACCTCCTCTCAGAGTGGGAAATCTGAAGCGCCCATCTATCGTTTTGGGCTAACCCTTGTAGACCGCCGTAGCCAGATTATTGGGGTTGACCGGGGCCCAGCCCAAGGGTAGGGTTTACAGAGGACAGCTTACAGGACCACGCCATGACCATCCAAATAAACCGTCCCGAAATCGAAGCTCTCATTCAGCAGCGGCTGCACAGCGGAGCGTTCGAGAGCGTGGAAGATGTGCTCTTCGATGCGCTGGAAATACAAGGCGAACGCGAGGCCTGGTTGCGGGAAAATAAAGAGGCCATCGATGCCAGGATCGAGCGCGGTCTGGCCCAACTCGACCGAGGCGAAGGTATACCGAGGGACAAGCTGCGCGCACGTCTTGAAGCTGACAAGGCGGCGTGCTCAAGGTCCGCTCTCGGTCGTGAAATCTTAATCTTGTCTCCCCGAACGCGGAGGATGTCGCGATGATCCCTACATGGTCGACCTGACACAGATCAAAGAGGCCCAAGCCCGACTCAATGGCGTCGCCGTTCGTACCCGCCTGATTGAATTCGATCATCCGGAGTCCGATACCCGCCAACTTTTCCTCAAGCCCGAAAACCAGCAGCCCATCGGCGCCTTCAAACTTCGCGGAGCTTACAACAAGATCGCGTCCCTTTCGGACGAAGACCGCAAGCGCGGAGTCATTTCCTATTCCAGCGGCAACCACGCGCAGGGTGTGGCCTATGCGGCGCGGGCGCTGGGAGTGAAGGCGGTCATCGTCATGCCGGACAACGCTCCGGCCATCAAGCGCGAAGCCACGGCGGCGCTGGGCGCGGAGATCATCTTCGTAGGACCGGGCAGCACGGAGCGCCAGCTCAAGGCCGAAGAACTGGCGGCGCAGCATGGATACGTGATTGTGCCTCCATACAACGATGAGCAGATCATCGCTGGTCAAGGCACAATGGGATTGGAGATTCTGGAGGACTTGCCCGAGGTGGAAACGATTCTCGCGCCGGTGGGCGGCGGAGGCATGATCAGCGGGGTGGCGGCGGCGATTAAGTTGAGCAAGCCTTCGGTGAAGGTTATTGGCGTGGAGCCGGAGCTGGCGGGCGATGCGCAGGCCAGCTTGCGCGCGGGAAAGATCGTTCACTTCCCTGCCGCCGACGTTTCACGTACCATCGCCGACGGGCTGCGCACGCAAAGCGTCGGGCCGATCAACTTTGAGCATATCCGGCGCTATGTCGACGACATCATTACCGTTAGCGAAGACGAGATTCGGGAAGCGGTGAAAGTGCTGGCGGCAAATCCCAAGACGGTGGCCGAGCCCAGCGGAGCCGTGGCCGCGGCTGGATTCTTTTTCCACGGCGCCCAGCTCCCGCGGACAAAGCTAAACGTCGCCATCATCAGCGGCGGCAATATCGATCCTAAGATGCTGGAAGAGTTGCGCCGCGAGAAATGAACTACGGCGGAATCGTCGTTCTGGTAAAACCGTCGGCAGACTACTACTTTGGACGTGCCGCGACCGCCCAGCGCCGTATCGCGACCACAGACCACACGGCCTCAACCAATCCGAACGGCCACGCACCTTGCAGAAAGCCATAAATCGAGCCGAGCAGGCATGCCACGGCAAAGGCCAGAATGAACCATCGGCTGCGCGCTTCGAGGGCGTAGCAGACCAGCATGGCTGTGACTGCGAACAGACCGAATATGGTTAAGGGTGTCACAAGTGTGGCGTGGCCGCAGTTGGCAATATCTCACAAGCGAAGATCGCCTGTCTTTCTCAAGCCCAAAAGGCGCGCTCAACCCCAAAAGTCGCGCCTCGGTGCCCTGATCTGTGGCGATCGCCCGTGTGTGTGAGTCGTCACATCGACGCGTGTCGCTCGTCACAGAATGAGGTAGCGAGTAGTATTGTACTGATTGTGGGGAGAGCTGCCGTGTGCCTTGCCATACCGGGGAAAATCCTCGAAATTCAGGAACTTGGGCCTCTGCGCGCGGCCCGCGTGCAGTTCGGCGGAATCGTGCGCCAGGTATCGCTGAGCTTTGTGCCCGAGGCCGGTCTGGGTGACTATGTAATGGTCCACGTTGGCTTCGCCATTAGCCGTGTAGACGCGCTCGAAGCGGAGCGCACGTATAAGCTGCTGCAAGAGATGGGAGCGCTGGAAGCGGAATTGCCGCCCGCGGAACCGTAACGTTCGCCCGTACTCGCTGGCATCCTCGCCGGACTGCTCCTGGGGCTGAAGCTGGCTGGGCACTCCGCTGGCCCCTCACATCCGGCTGGGATCTTTGTCACCGATAGAACGGTTCGCCGCTGGTTGGAGTTCTTCCAGTGGGTTGGCGCGCTGGGTTCATACGATGAAGTATCTTGACGAGTACCGCGATCAGCGCATTGCACTGGCCCTTGCGGCTGAGATTAGCCAGTGCACCACCCGGCCCTGGGTGCTGATGGAGATCTGTGGCGGGCAGACCCACACCATCATGCGCTATGGCATCGACGAGTTGCTACCCCGCGGCATCGAACTGGTGCATGGCCCGGGATGTCCGGTCTGCGTTACACCGCTGGAAACCGTGGACAAAGCCATCCGGTTAGCGCTGCATCCGAATGTCATCCTGGTTTCCTACGGGGACATGCTGCGCGTGCCCGGGTCGCGTTCTGATCTGTTTCGAGCCAAGGCCCAGGGGGCGGACGTTCGCATCGCTTACTCGCCGACTGAGGCGGTAAAGATCGCGCGCTCAAATCCCGAGCGCAAAGTCGTGTTTCTGGCGATTGGCTTCGAGACCACCGCTCCCGCGAACGCGATGGCTGCGTGGCAAGCCAAGCGCGAAGGCCTCACCAACTTTTTTATGCTGGTTTCACATGTGCTGGTGCCGCCGGCGATCCGCGCCTTGATGGCTTCCAGCAGCAACCGGGTGCAGGCTTTCATTGCGCCGGGACATGTTTGCACCGTGGTGGGATGTAAAGAGTATGAGGATCTGGTTCGTGATTTTCGCGTACCGATTGTGGTCGGGGGATTCGAACCGGTGGATATTTTGGAAGCAGTCCTCATGCTGGTCCGGCAGCTAGAGGCCGGAGAGGCGAAGCTGGAAAACCAGTATGTGCGATCGGTGAGCTACCAGGGAAACCTGCCCGCTCAGCAGATCATGGCCGAGGTATTTGAGGTTTCAGACCAGAAGTGGCGCGGGATTGGCCCGATCCCGCAAAGTGGCCTGCGCTTGCGCGAGGAGTACGCCGCTTACGACGCCGACCGAGCTTTTGATTTGGGCGAGCTTGCGGTGGACGAACCCGCCGAGTGCATCAGCGCACAGGTTTTGCAGGGATTGAAGAAGCCGACGGATTGTCCGGCGTTTGGCAGGCGGTGTACGCCGGAAAATCCATTGGGGGCGCCCATGGTCTCGAATGAAGGGGCATGCGCCGCCTATTATCACTATCGTCGCCATTCGGTCGCGAGTTAGGAGAGCGGCATGTCCACGAAAACCCGCGCCGAAATAAACGTGGAACTCAGTTGCCCCGCGCCGCTCCCCGCCAAGGACACAATTCTTTTGGGACACGGCAGCGGCGGCAAGTTGAGTGCGGCGCTGATTCGCGATGTCTTTCTGCCTGCGTTTCAGAATCCGGTGCTGGCGCGTTTGGATGACCAGGCCATCGTGAATGTGAACGGCCAGCGTCTTGCCATCACCACCGATTCCTTTGTGGTAAAGCCGCTGTTCTTTCCGGGCGGCGACATCGGCTCCCTCGCGGTTCACGGTACGGTGAACGATTTGGCGATGGGCGGCGCAACACCGCTGTTCTTGAGCGCCGCCTTCATCATCGAAGAAGGCTTCTCGATGGAGGAACTTCGGCGCGTAGTGAATTCGCTGCAGCGGGCGGCGGCGGAAGCGGGTGTGCAGATTGTTACTGGCGATACCAAGGTCGTCGAAAAAGGCAAGGGCGACGGGCTGTTCATCAACACGACAGGAATCGGGCTGGTGCCGGACGGACTCGAACTTTCCGCCGACCGGGCGCTTCCCGGCGATAAGGTGCTGCTGAGCGGTTCGATCGGGGATCACGGCATTGCGATTCTGGCGCAACGCGAGGGTCTGGAATTCGAGACTCAGATCGAAAGCGACAGTGCCGCTTTGCACACGCTGGTGGCGGAAATGCTTGGCGTGTCTTCCAATGTAACTCACGAAATTCGCTGTATGCGCGACCCGACGCGCGGCGGCGTCTCCAGTACGCTGAACGAAATCGCGCAGCAGTCGCGGGTCGGAATCGAACTGGAAGAAAGTTCGCTGCCGATTCACGAGCAGGTTCGCGGAGCGTGCGAGTTACTCGGGCTGGATCCGTTATATGTGGCTAACGAAGGCAAGCTGATTGCAATCGTGGCGCCCGAGGCCGCTGACGCTGTACTCCAGGCGATGCGGCGTCATCCGCTGGGAGCGGAGGCGCAGATCATCGGCACGGTAAAGAAAGAAAATCCTGGACTGGTGACCATGCGAACTCCGCTGGGCACCACGCGCATCGTGGACATGCTCTCAGGCGATCAATTGCCTCGCATCTGCTAAGACAATATGCACGAACTGGGAATCGCAAATTCGGTGCTGGACGCGGTCAGAACCGAAATGAGCCTTCATCCCGGAACGTATCCGTGCAAGGTCGGCGTGCGGATTGGCGAGATGGCGGCGATCGATCAGGAGGCTCTACGCTTCTGTTTTGAAGCGATTATTCTCGATACCGATCTGAAGGCGCTTGAGCTTGGGATCGAGGTTTGTCCCCGCCGCCATCGCTGTCAGGCGTGCGGACGGGAATTCGTTGTACACGACTACGACTCTCGTTGCCCGCAATGCGCGAGCCTGGATACCACGTGCATTAGTGGAGATGAGTTGGAGTTAGCCTACCTGGAGGTGGAAGAATATGGATCGAGTACCGTTGGAGCGAAAAGTCCTCAGTGAGAACGACCGCATTGCGGCTGAACTGCGTGCCCGATTTCAAGAGCACGGCATTCTGTGTCTGAACCTGATCAGTTCTCCCGGCTCCGGCAAAACCAGCCTCCTGGAGCGCACTCTGGAGACTTTGCCACGTCCCAATCGCGTGGCGGTGTTGACCGGCGATATTCAGACGGAGAACGATGCGAACCGCCTGAAGCGATTTGGCTTCCCGGTAAAACAAATCACCACCGGCGGCACTTGCCACCTGGATGCTCGCATGATCGAACGTCATCTGGCGGATTGGAATCTCAACGACCTGGATCTTCTTCTGATTGAAAACGTCGGCAACCTGGTTTGTCCCGCGAGTTATGATCTCGGCGAGGCGGCTAAGATCGTGGTGTTGAGCGTCACCGAAGGCGAAGACAAGCCGCTGAAATATCCGTCCATATTCTTCAAGTCCGACTTGCTGGTGCTGAACAAGATTGACCTGCTTCCCTACGTCCCGTTCGACATCACTGCTGCGGCGGAGAACGCCCGCAAGGTGCATCCCGGAATGGAGATTGTGAAGGTGTCTTGCCTGACCGGCAACGGTTTGCAGGAATGGATGACATGGCTGGCGCAACGACGCAGCGCACACAAGCCGTTGGTGCAGGAGACTGTGAGCTGATGAAGTATGGAGGTTCGCCGCCAGATCGAAGTGTCCGGCATTGTGCAAGGAGTTGGATTCCGGCCATACGTCTATCGTCTGGCAACAGGTGGGCATCTTACAGGGACGATTCGCAATACCCCCGCCGGCGTAACCATCGAAATACAGGGTCCGGCAGAAGCCGTCCAGGATTTTGTTGAGCACCTGCCCGCTGAAGCGCCGCCTCTGGCGCGGATCACCAGCCTCGCCGTTCATGACATGCCGTGCAATGGCGATCAGGATTTCCGCATCGTCCACAGTCACGAGGGAGAGGAAGTTCGCACCCTCATTTCTCCGGACGTTGCGGTATGCGCGGACTGCCTGCGCGAAATGTTCGACGCATATGACCGGCGCTATCGTTATCCGTTCATCAATTGCACGAACTGCGGACCGCGCTTCACCATCATTCGCGATATTCCTTACGACCGGCCCAGCACCTCGATGGCGGTTTTCCCGATGTGCCCGGCCTGTCTTGCGGAATACGAGAATCCGCTGGACCGCCGCTTTCACGCCCAGCCTAATGCCTGCTGGGAGTGTGGACCTCGAGTTGAACTCTGGGATAAGTCTGGACGGAAGATCGAATGCGCGGATCCTATCGCCGAAGCCGCGTTGCTCCTGCAATCAGGGCTGGTGGTCGCGGTAAAGGGACTCGGTGGATTCCACCTGGCTGTCGATGCGACCAATTCCGCAGCGGTAGCGTTGCTGCGCCAGCGCAAGCACCGAGTCGAGAAGCCGTTCGCGGTGATGGTTCCCGATCTGCAGGCTGCGGAGGAGGTCTGCGAACTGGAGGGCGCTGCGCGAACGATCCTGCAGTCGATGCAGCGGCCTATTGTTCTGCTGAAAAAGAAACTCAGCATAATTTGCGATCAGGTCGCTCCCTTCAACCGCTATCTGGGAATCTTCCTGCCGTACACGCCGCTTCATTACCTTCTACTCGGGGAGGGAGGATTCAAGGCATTGGTGATGACGAGCGGCAATCTGAGCGAAGAGCCGATCGCAATTGATAATCGGGAAGCGGTCACTCGACTAAACGGTCTCGCGGATTTCTTCTTAGTGCATAACCGGGATATCCTCTTGCGCTGCGATGATTCCGTAGTGCGAGTTGCGGGCGGTGTCGCGCGGCAGTTGCGGCGTTCGCGAGGATTTGTCCCAGTGCCGGTTTTCTTGAAGAGCGATCAACCTTCGGTGCTGGCCGTGGGCGGCGAACTCAAGAACACCATATGCCTGACTAAAGGTAAGAACGCTTTCTTGAGCCAGCATATCGGAGATTTGGAGAACGTCGAAAGCTACGGCTTCTTCCACGAAGCGGTCGAACATCTGGAGCGGATTCTGGAAATCCGTCCAGAGATCATTGCCTACGATTTGCACCCAGATTGCTTCTCCACCAAATGGGCGCTGCAACAGAGTGGAGTCAAGCTGGTTGGTGTGCAGCATCACCACGCACACATTGCGAGCTGCATGGCGGAGAATCACCTGAAAGGCCGCGTAATCGGCTTTGCGCTCGACGGGACCGGCTACGGCACCGACGGTCACATCTGGGGCGGAGAAGTTCTTATCGCTGGCTATAAAGATTTCGAACGCGCCGCTCATTTCGAGTATGTGCCCTTGCCCGGCGGAGAAGCGGCCATTCGCGAACCGTGGCGTATGGCGGTCAGCTACTTGGCCCATCATTTCGGGCCTGAGTTTCTGAAGTCGGAGTTGTTGAAGTTCGACATCCCGCTCGTGCGCCAACTCAATCACACAAAGGTTGATCTTCTCCTGCGCATGATGGAGCAAGGCGTGAATTCTCCTCTCACGTCCAGTTGCGGGCGTCTGTTCGATGCGGTCGCCGCGCTAATCGGAATCCGTCAACAGGTCAATTACGAGGCCCAGGCAGCCATCGAACTGGAAATGGCCATCTCGGAATCGGACGATGAAACTGGATATCCCCTGGAGTTGCTGCCCAGCGGTCCTGGCTGGATCATCGGCACTCGGCCGCTGTTTGAGGCTCTGCTCAATGATCTCGGCAAGAATCTTCCTGCGGCTGCGATCAGCCGGCGTTTCCACAACGGCTTGGTGGAAGGGTTCGTCCAACTGGCAACCCTCGTATGTAACCAAACCGCTCTCCGCCGCGTATGTCTGAGTGGCGGGACGTTTCACAATCTTTACCTGTCGCGGCGGCTCGAAACCCGGCTTACTGATGTTGGATTTGAAGTGTTCGTACAGAAAGAAGTCCCATCGGGAGATGGCGGTTTGAGCCTGGGACAGGCATTGATAGCGGCAGCAACGATGCAGCCGTAGAGATGCGTAACCTCACCGTTCAGGTTCCTGCTTCAACTTGGTGGAGGTGTTTATGACAAACGCGCAGACTAATATTAAGGAAAGTACAGATTGTTTTGCACGTTGGCCGGCAACCATCGCTTCCCTGGCGGTGGGCGCTGCGTTCCTTTCGCTGTGGTTCTGGCTGTTGCCCATCTGGCTGGGCTTCAACGTGGACCTAACCGGGTCGGCGCGCTGGCGCTGGATTGCCGCCGTGCCTTCGGTGCTTGGCTTCGCAGTGGCCCTCCGCTGTATATGGGACTTCGGATGGACCGGACACGGAACGCCGGCACCGATGGTTCCGCCGACAAGGCTCGTAGTGGTGGGGTTCTACCGCTACGTGCGAAACCCGATGTACCTGGGGTTTTTCGTAGGATGGGCGGGGCTGTGGGTAATCTTCGGACATGCAAACCGGACTGCACTCAGCGTGGCCGGTGTGGCGGTGCTGGCCGTCGTTTTATTTGTATTGCTGTACGAGGAGCCTCACCTGCGAACGATCTTCGGCGAGCAGTATGAGGAATACTGCAGGAACGTCCGCCGATGGGCGCCGCGGGTGCATGCGTGGAATAAGTAGGACGCATCTCTCTGCGCCCATTAGACTCAGCGCTGTCTTACTCATGATATAGTGTAAGGCATGAAAGGCATATGTTCTACATTTACGTCCAAAGGCCAACTTGTGATCCCGGCGGAGATTCGCCGCAAACATAAGATCGAGGCGGGCACCAAGGTTAAAATCCTCGAAGACCAATTCGGCCGCATCGTCCTGCAACCCATCACCGGCGAGTACATCGACCGTGTGCAGGGCCTTCTGGCGGACGGCCCCGATCTACTGGCCCTCTGGGAAAAGGAACATCGCGAAGAGGGTAAGCGCGATAAATGAAGACGTACGTTTTTGATGCCAGCGCGCTATTCGCCTTTCTGCGGGATAAGCCAGGCGCGTCCAAGGTCGCCGAACTTCTGAGAGAAGCCACGCGAGGGCGCGCCAGGTTGTTGATGTCGGCCGTTAATTACGGAGAGGTCTATGGCCTGGTTCTCCGCGAGTACTCGGCGGAGCGAGCACTCGCAGTCGTACACGCGGTGAGTCCGTTGCCCATCGAAGTGCTGGACGCAACGCCGCAGAGGGCATTCAAAGCGGCTGATGCAAAGGCAAAATACAAGCTCTACTACGTTGACAGTTTCGCTGCGGCGCTAGCGATCGAACACAAAGCTACGCTGGTAACCAGTGATTCTGATTTCCGCAAGCTCGGCCACGGCTTTCCCGTCGTTTGGCTGAAGGTCTGAGGAAAGATTTAAATCAGCGCCGAACATTCCATCTTCTCTTCAGCAATCCACCATATACCGAGTTCGCCAGGATGTTCCCTGCGCCGATACGCAGCACCCAAACGCTTCAGTTCGCTCAGGACTTCCCCGACCACGCGGTCCAACGAAGCTTTCACGGGCTTGCTCAAGCTGCAACCTGCATCGTAGCGCTCCGCTGCAATTCCCACGAGCAGCACATCGGCGGGCGCGATTCCGAACAGGTCGGCACTCAGCAGCGCGTCGACCAGCGCGGGCGAGTGAGGATCCATGCGCACGGCGGGGCGGTGACGCATGATATCCGCCTTGCGGTAGAGCAGCACAGCTCCCGGAGCCGCTTCGGTAGCGTGACTATCTACGGAGTCGATCAGGATGACAACGTCTCTTCCTGAGATCTGATCGATCAGGTCAAGAGCCGGCGTCCCCAAGTCGGCGACTTCAACGCCAGTTTCAAACTCATAGCGAGATTCCAGAAGCCGCGCAACATACGGTCCGACGCCGTCATCCCCCAGCAAGACGTTCCCGATCCCGCCGATCAGGATGTTCTTCACAGCACTTTCACTTTGGCAATCCGGCGGCCAGACGGGTCGAAAGTGTGGCAGGCGCAAGCCATACAAGGATCGAAGGAGTGTATAGTCCGCAAGACCTCCAGCGGTTCTTCAGGCCGCGCGAGCGGCGTGCGCAGCAGCGAGGCTTCGTACGGACCATGCGCGCCGGACGCATCGCGGGGGCTGGCGTTCCAGGTTGAGGGCACAACCGCCTGGTAGTTCTTGATTTTTTCGTCCTTGATCACGATCCAGTGGGATAACGTGCCGCGCGGCGCCTCATGAGTTCCAACGCCTTCTATTTCGTGCCCAGGAAACACCGGCTGGTTGTGGACCGTGTAATCGCCTTTCGCGATGTTGTCGGTCAAGAGTTGCAGATGTTTCTGCGCCAACTCCGCCAGCATCGAGGCGCGAATCGCCCGCGCGGCGTGGCGTCCCAGCGTGGAGTGCAGCATGTCAGGAGTCACACGAACCCCGCCGATGGCTTGCACCTTGCTGATGGCGAGATTCGTATGCTTCTGAGTCAGCGGATGCCCTTGCGCGTATCCAACGAGAACCTGCGCCAGCGGCCCAACTTGCATCGGTTGTCCATTGAAGCGGGGCGCTTTCACCCAGGAATACTTCTGCTCTCCGTTCCAGCCCGTGAAATCTGGTTCGGTTTCTCCGGCCCAGGGATGCAGCGCTTTTTCGCCGTGATAGTAAGCGTGCGCCACGTCTTCGCTGACGGCATCGCGAAACTCCTTGTCCGATGCGGTCTTGTAGGGATGCACGCCGGCGATGTTTCCGTTCATGATGGTGCCGCCGGGAAGATCGTAGGCCGTGCCCGCACTGTCCAGCGGCAGATCGGGCACAGCAAGATAGTTTTTCACGCCGCTGCCAATCTTGAACCAGTCGGCGTACATGGCAGCGACGGCGCAGACATCCACAAAGTAGACCTGGTTGATGAACTGCACCACCTCGTCCAGCAGCACGCGGATCATTTCCAGGCGGTCCATATTCAGGGCGCTGGCGCTGTCCAGGTCGATCGCATTAGCCACGCCTCCCACCGTCAGGTTCTGAATGTGCGGCGTCTTCGATCCCAGGATTCCAACCACCTGCAGAGCTTTGCGCTGATACTCCAGCGCCTGCACGTAATGCGAGAACGCCAGCAAGTTCACGTCAGGCGAGAGCCGCATCGCGGGATGTCCCCAGTAACCGTTCATGAAAATCCCGAGCTGTCCGCTGCTCGCCACGGCATTCACCCGGTCCTGCGCGGCTTTGAACTCATTGCGCGAATTGCGCGTCCAAGGGGACAGGCTCTCCGCCAATTTTGCGGTCGCCGTCGGATCGGCCTTGGGAATCTCTAGAATGTCCACCCAGTCCAGCGCGGACAACTGATAGAAGTGAACGATGTGGTCATGCAGAGCGTGCGCAATCAGGATGAGGTTGCGGATGTATTGCGCATTGAGCGGCACTTCCAACTTCAGAGCGTCTTCCACCGCGCGCACGCTGGCCATGGCATGCACGGTGGTGCACACCCCGCAGAAACGCTGGGTGAAAAGCCACGCGTCGCGCGGATCCCGCCCGCGCAGAATCGTTTCGATGCCGCGCCACATGGTGCAGGAAGCCCACGCATTGCTGACCGCATTGTTGTCGACTTCGACGTCGATGCGAAGGTGGCCTTCAATTCTGGTGATTGGGTCAATTGTGATTCGTTTCGCCATAGGGCCTGCTGTTAGTCGGAGTCTGTTACCTCAGGTTCGTTTTCGCCGTAGTATCCATGCTTGAAATATCCAGTCCAGCGAATGTACGGCCTGCGGAACCGGAAGTAGCTCGCCATGTCGTGCCATTCCTGAAGGGGAGCCGGAAGAATGCCGAATCGCTTTACCACCAAAAGAAATCCCGCGATGCCCATGCAGATGAAACCAAGCGCCACCAGGACTTCGATCGTACTCGGGAAATACAGCGACTCTGGGTTGGGACGGAAGGCTAGCGTCGTCGGGCTGAAGCGGTAAATCATGCCGCCCAGCGAGCTAAGGATGTAGCCCAGAAACATGGTTCGCGTTTCGTGCGTCCGCAGGGAACGGCGAAGCATCCAGCCGCCGATCGAAACCAGCAGCATCTCCAGCCAGAACACCCCCGCGAAGCGATCCAAATGGAAGGCCGTACCCAGCACTCCCCGGTAAACGATATCCAGCAGGCGCAGCGCGAGCCATCCGAAAATCAGCCACGCCGTGATGCCTGCGGCTTCGTCAAGAACTTCCATGTCCATGGCCCGCTTCCAAACCAGGCAACACAACATGGTGGTTCCGGCAACGCACCCGAACGACATAAAAGTGGCTGCGCCCAGATAGAGCAGCGGTAGCCACGGCGTCTGCCACAAAGGATGGACTCGTTCTCCCGCCAGCAGCATCAATGCGCCCAATGACGATTGGTGCATGCCCGGCAACAAGTAAGCCGCCGCAATGATCCAGGGAAAAAACTTGTGCAGCCCGCGTTCGAACCGCTCCACCCCAGGCCGCAAGCGCGAATCGAAGTACCAAAGTCGCTCCAGCACGGGAGGAATATTTTCAACCGCGAGGGGAATCATGGCGTAGATCGACATGCAGATCGCGACCTCCGCCAGCGGCGAGTGCATGTTCCACTTCCACGGAAACACGATCCAATAGAAGTTCCACGGCCGGCCGGCGTCGATGCCCAGCAGAAGCAGACCGCAGGCGTAAGCCAGGAAGCTGGTAAGCAGGGCCATGCGCATCAACGCGTGCAGGCGCTTGCGCCGGAACACCCACGCGGCAATTCCCACCGCGAACGCGCCCGAACCCAACGCCGTCAGCACCATCACGTTGAACGTCTTCCAGATTCCCCACCCATACGCGTCGTTCATCCCGCTGACCGGACCCAGCCCCGCCAGCTCGCGGTAGGCGGTCAACAGAAACGCCAGCAGAGTCATGGCCACCAGTACAAGAAAGAACCGGTTCACCACCGGGAATCCGTACACGGGCACAGCCCGCTCCCAGCGAGCGTAACGTAGCGTGTCTGGCGCGTTTCTCATGCTTGCCGTGCTCATAGTTGCGCCCTCAAACCGGTTTCTCTTTCGCGTTCATGCGCTTCCTGCTCATGCCCTGCCAGGCTCTTACGAATCACCTGCACCAAGCCGGCATACAACAGCGCCGGCAGCGCAAAGTACTGATAGAGGCGTCTTTGCCAACGCAAGGTTCTGGCTGGCACCGACTCCGGTCCCAGTTCCGGCAGGCCGAGTTTTTCGAAGGCGACGCGAGACAGATAGAGTGATTGCGTGCCGCCATTATCGATTTCCCCGTATACGCGGCTCTGATAGTAGCGGCCGGGATTATTCTTGATGCGCTCGTGGGCCTCCGACAGCAAGACGGTGCGCGGACCGAAGATCACGGCGCCCGTGGGACACACGCTGGTGCATCCCGGCTTAAGCCCTTTCTCCAGCCGATGGCTGCACAATTCGCACTTCGTTACGCGCGGGTTGTATCCCTGCCATTGGAAACGCGGGATGTGATACGGACACGT
>Ga0302320_10008267_pt1 | contig 22688 bp, 24 predicted proteins | sample Bog_T0_3_FD_202130 | JGI IMG/M metagenome (GOLD analysis project Ga0302320, IMG submission 202130) | Peat permafrost microbial communities from Stordalen Mire near Abisko, Sweden - Bog_T0_3 | ecosystem: Environmental > Terrestrial > Soil > Wetlands > Peat | place: Sweden: Abisko, Stordalen Mire... | reverse complement strand
CGCATTGCGACCATAGCTTGCCGCCCGGATCTACAGACGATTAGAAACCCACACGGAGCACGACGCAAGTTTCTGGTTCAATGCATCGCGCGCAAGCGAGTGGGGGTGCTGATAGCCGCATGTCCCGGTCCTTCCGTGATAGGCTTTCGATGTGAACCGGACACTGTTGGCGTTTTGTTTTGTTATTGGCGGGTTGATTCCTGCTCAGCAGCCGACTCCTCCTCGTCCCCCTGTTCCTCCTTATACGGCAGCCGAGCTGGCGGCGATTCCTGTGGCTGCACCTCACGCGGGGAAGAGCGTGAACAAAGCTCTTTTTGATGGGCGTACGCTCGACGGCTGGGAGGGAAATATGGACTGGTGGTCGGTGCGGGATGGGGCGATCGTGGGGAAGTTCAACGACAAGGTGCCGACGAGCTTCCTCTTCACCAAAGAGCACTATTCCGATTTCCGGCTTACGCTGGCGTCAAAAATGGTGGAATCGGACAACCACGCCGGTGTTTGTTTCTGGGGCGAGATCGCGAAGCAGGGCGATAACCCGTGGTATACGCACGGGCCTCTGGTGATCTTTCCCAATCCGAGCATGTGGGATTACAACGAAGGCAAGGGCTTGCGCGTTTTCAGACCCACCACAGAGAAGGTGACCAGCCAGCACGAATGGGTCAAGGTGGAGATTCTGGCGCAGGGCAACCGTGTGCGGGCGGCGTTCAACGGCGTTGAAGTGCTGGAGTGGCGAGAGGCGGATCCGAGCCGGATTAAAGAGGGCCCGATCGGCATTCAGCTGCATGCGTGGACGGCGGCGCAGGAAGTCCAGTACAAAGATATCCGGATCGAGACTTTTCCGCGGGAAGACAGGCTGCTGACGGTTACGCGGTAACGGGTTTCAGCAGGTAGCTCAGACGGCCGCGCAGGGCTTCGTAGGCGCGGAACATCAGGGCCTTCACGGCGGAGGGCGTGCAACCCAGCACAAGGGCGATCTGGGCGTAATCCATCTCCTCGTACTTGTGCATGATTACGGCGGCGCGTTGCTTGGGGGGCAGACTTTGGATGGCCCGGCGGATCTGGTGCGCCCGTTCCCTGCGTATGAGGCGGTCCTCGATGAGGACTTCGTTATCCGGAACTTCACGGCGGATTCGATCGGCATCGAGCACATCGAGGCTGATGTTGTTCTGATACTTGCGCGCGTCCCGAAAATGGTTAAGGGCGACGTTGGTGGTGATGCGGTAGAGCCAGGTGGAGAACTTTGCCGATGGCGTATAGGCGTGGCGCGAGCGGTAGACGCGAATGAAAACATCCTGCGCCAGTTCTTCGGCAATGGCTTGGTTTTGTACCACGCGAGCCAGGTACTGGACGACCAAGGTGCGATTACGCTCGAGCAAGTCGCCGAAGCTGGGCGGATGATCGCGCTGAACGAGGACCATCAACTCAGTGTCGAGGTCGGCGGCCATCGCGGGTGTCATGTCAACAGGGATTGACTAAATGCTTATGTTTCAGTTCCAAGAGTTACAAAGTTTTACAGTCGGCGACTAGTCGCGGGGCAGGAACCGGCGGATTCCGTAGTCGTAGGTAGCGGAGCCGAGTATGCCGCCCAGAATGGGACCTACTATGGGGACCCAGAAGACCTTGATTCCGTCGGTAAGTCCATTGTTCTTAAAGCCAGCCACGGCGGTGAACAGCCGGGGACCGAAGTCGCGGGCGGGATTAATGGCGTAGCCGTGCATGCCTCCGAAGGCCATGCCGATTACGACTACCACCAGGCCGACCATGAGGGCACCCAGATTGGCTCCAGGCGGTTGGTTGCGCTCATCGGTGATGGCGAGAATCATCATCAGCAGCAGCGCTGTACCGATGGTTTGGTCGAGCAATCCGGCGAAGGGGATGAGCGGGAAGGCCGGGAAGGTGGTGAAGACGCTGGCCGTTTTCTCGAGACCGGGGTCGAATGCCTGGAATGCCGGGAGGTAGTTCCAGTAGACCAGCGCGGCGGCCAGGAAGGCTCCGAAGGTCTGCGCGAGGATATAGGGGGCCACTTTGCGCCAGGGGAAATCTCGATAGACGGCCAGGGCGACGGAGACGGCAGGATTCAGATGGGCTCCGGAGATCCGGCCGGCGAGGTAAATGCCCATGGTGACGGCGAGTCCCCAGCCGACGGTGATATTGGTGTAGCCGCCCTTTACGACCTCTCCCGGGACGCCGGTGCCGAACAGCACAGTCATAGCAACTATGCCGTCGCCAAACAGGATGAGGACGAAGGTGCCGAGAAATTCGGCCAACAATTCGGGAAACATAAGGTTGTCAGTCGGCGGCGGCGAAGGCGTCATGCACGCGGCGCCAGGTGACGCTGAGGTCCTCGGGCAGGATCCGCGTCTCGCCGATGGTGGTCATGAAATTGGCGTCGGCGTGCCAGCGGGGAAGCACGTGCATGTGGATATGGCCGGCAATCCCCGCGCCCGCGCTCTCGCCGATATTCATGCCGATGTTAAGGCCTTCGGGGTGGTAGATGGCCCGCAGGCGGCGCTCGGCCATGCGGGTGAGCGCCATCATCTCGGTAGCGGCGGTGTCGTCGAGCTGGCAGAGCTGGGCGGCATGGGCGAAGGGGACTACCATCAAATGGCCGCTGGTGTAGGGGTAGCGGTTCAGAATGACGAAATTATGCAGGCCGCGGAAGACGATCAGGTTTTCCTCGTCGTGGTTATCGGCGGCGAGCGCGCAAAAGATGCAGGCGCCGGGTGGCTGCGGGGAAGTCAGGTAGCGATAGCGCCAGGGGCTCCAGAGGTAGTCCACGGGAAGGGCTCAGAACGACTCTGGCCCGCTCGGCGGAACGGCTTCGGCGGTGGAGTGATCGCCCACGTTGACTACGTCCTTAAGTTCTTTACTTGGTTTGAAATAGGGGATTTTCTTGGCCGGAACTTCGACGCGCGTACCGGTCTTGGGATTGCGGCCGACGCGCGACTGGCGCTGCCGCGTACGGAAGCTTCCGAAGCCGCGAATCTCGATCTTATCGCCGCCACGCAGGGATTTGACGATGCTGTCGAAGATCGCCTCGACGATTACTTCGGACTCCTTACGGGTCATCTCGACTACCCGCGAGACCTCTTCAATCAGATCGGCTTTGGTCATTTTGCCCTCAGTCCCCCGCCCTCAAAAGACAACAGTATGAAGCGATTACAGGAAATATGAGTATCGCCTGAATGGGCCGTGATTTGCAATTCCGTATGCGCGGGAAAACTTTGGGGGGCTTGGTTGACGTACCCAAAAAGAAGAATCAGGTATCCGTAAGACGGGTCGGGAGGCCGGAACTGGCCGCGGTGGCCCGTTTCTGGTACTCGTCGAGGCGCGTTCGTTCCTCGGCGTCGGCCTGGGCTTTCAGGCTCAGGCCGATCTTGCGCTCGGCCTCGTTCATGCGGATGATCTTGAAATCCATCTCCTGACCGGGGGTGAGCGGAGGCGGGTCCGATTTGCGACCGGACCAGCCGGGGACTTCGGAGAAATGACAGAGGCCCTCGACGCCCTCGGCCAGTTCGACGAAGGCTCCGAAGCCAGCCAGGCGCAGTACTTTGCCATGAGCGCTGTCGTTGACATGGTGTAGCTGGAACCACGTTTCCCAGGCATCGGGCTGTAATTGCTTAATTCCCAGAGACAAGCGCTTATGGCCGGCGTCGATGGCGAGGATAACGGCTTGAACTATAGAACCTTTGCGGAGGACCTCGCTCGGATGTTTGACGCGCTTGGTCCAGGAAAGATCGGAGATATGAACGAGGCCGTCGATGCCTTCTTCAATTTCGATGAAGACGCCGAACTCAGTCATGTTGCGCACGCGGCCTTCGACCACGGAACCCACGCTGTAGCGCTGGTCGACGGTGGTCCAGGGATTGGCCTCGAGCTGTTTGAGACCGAGCGAAATGCGCCGGTCTTTGAGATTGACTTCGAGTACGACGGACTCAACCGTGTCGCCGGGCTTGACCACCTTCGAGGGATGCTTCATGCGCCGGGACCACGTCATTTCGCTGATATGGATGAGGCCTTCGACGCCTGGCTCGAGCTCGACAAAAGCGCCGTAATCGGTGACGCTGACCACGCGGCCGACCACGCGGGTACCGATCGAATAGCGCTCGGTGGTGCCCTCCCAGGGATCGGGCATCAACTGCTTCATGCCGAGGGAGACGCGCTCCTTCGAAGGATCGTACTTCAGGACCTGGACGGTAATCTCGTCGCCGACGTGCAGAACTTCGGCGGGGTGGGTGACGCGGCCGTAGGAGATATCGGTGACGTGGAGGAGGCCGTCGATGCCACCGAGGTCGATAAATGCGCCATATTCAGTGAGATTTTTGACGTTGCCGGTGAGGACAGCGCCTTCCTGGAGCGACTCGAGGGTAACGGTTTTGCGGGCGTCCACTTCTTCCTGGACGGCCAGTTTGCGCGATACGACGACATTACCGCGCTTGCGGTTCAGTTTGACGATTTTGACCGGAATATCGTGGGAAATAAACTGCTCCACGTTGCGCACGGGGCGGACATCCACCTGAGAGCCGGGCATGAAGGCGCGCACGCCGACGTCGACGGAAAGGCCCCCCTTGACGCGGCCGACGACGCGCCCGGAGATGGTGAGTTGTTCCTGCAGGGCCTTTTCGAGGTTGTCCCAGATCTTGAGCCGGGAAGCTTTTTCGTGTGAGAGGTGGACGTAGCCTTCGGAAGTATGGCCACTATCGACCATGACCTCGACGACGTCGCCGGGGCGCACGGTGACGTTGCCGTTCAGATCGGTGAATTGGGCGAGGGGCGCGACGCCGTCCGATTTATACCCGACATCGATGAAAACGTCGGCGCCGGAGATCTTGAGCACCCTGCCCTCGATCACTTCATGGCGGGACGGCGGGGCGAGATGGCTGTAATCCTCGAGAAGATGTTGATATTCTTCCGGATCCACGCCGCCGGCCGCGGAATCGATCGCGCCGGTCATGTCATTGTCTGCCAAGCCTTATATGCTCCCTGGAATACCGTGAGGTCCACGCGTCGTCAGCAGAGACAGATAGCGCAGGATTCTATCAACTATAGAGAGCGGCTGGCTGGGTTGTCAAACGCACTTTCAGACGAAAGAATGGACAGGTTCGACCCGGTACGCAGACGCGGGGATGAACTTATCCTCGATAAGGTCGACTTTTGTTCTTCGCCGCTGGTCACGCCTGTCCCGCATTATATGGTTAATCGCCGGTTTCGACTACTCGGGTGGCGGAGATCTGGCGCATGATCTCCTTCACCATGGCCTTGTAATCGGTACGGGGATTATAGGTCAGGAGTTTGGCCTCGAGGTCTTTGCCACGATAGGCCTTACCGAGCGAAAGCGTAGTGGCCACCTGATGGATGGCCTCGCTCACGCTGTCGAAGGCCATTCTTCCATTGGCCCAGCCAAACAGATTATTATTCGGGGCGTGCTTACCCCCTCCCGATTCAACGAACGAGAGACTGGGAAGCAGGCGCCAGTCAAGATCGTACGCGTCGGCTTCCGAAACGAAAACTCCGGCATAAGATTCGGCCGGACAGTGCTTTTCACTAAAGAACTTGCGGAGAAGGGCCTCGCGCAGATCGAATTTTTTGCGAATCTTAGTTACATCCTGGTCAGCACTTGCGGCTGCGGCGGCAATACCCAGGACACCTGCGAAAATTATTAAACCGGAAGGCAAAAAGCGCTTCATGGGGATGTCGTTCTCCTTTTTGGAATTTGAGGCGACGGCTCTCGATGGAGCGGCCGAATGGGATCGGTCAAAAGCGGTTACTGATGAGGCATATGAAAAATTGTAGCAAACGGCCCGCCGGGGTCCCGGGCTACGGACTGTTGGGGACGGTTTTGGCTCTTTGTCTGGTGGGATCGGCCTCCCTGTGCGGTCAGAGCTTCTACAACTACGTCGGGCAGATCGAATCGAGGAAGGTCCTGCTGGCGTGGGGCGTGGTGGGGCCGGGGAACAACGCGGCCAATACGATTGGGCAAGATTCCAGGCCTTACGGGAAAGCCACGGTGAGGATTGCGGATCGAACCATCGAGGCGGCAGGGCGGAACTGGCTGGTGGTGGATGGGCTGGTGCCCGACACGTCGTACCCCTACGAGATCGATATCGACGGGCAGAAGCGGGGAGGCGGAGAGGTGCGCACCTGGGCGGAGCAGGCCACGCACTTGTGTTTCTTCGTCATCGGCGATTTTGGCAATGCCAGCGCCGCCCAGTACAAAGTTGCCGCCGCTATGGATGGGGAATTTGAGCATCGGGCGCAGACTGGCTGCCCGGTTCGATTCGTGCTGACGGTGGGGGACAACATCTACGCCGATTTGCGACTGGGAGTGTTGGCGATCCGGTCGGGTAGTGTGGACGCCGATTGGGAGTCGAAGTTCTTTCGGCCTTATGCGGCTTTGCTGCGCGAGATTCCCTTCATGCCGACGCTGGGCAACCATGATGGCAACGCCAGCGAGAACCGGGGCGATCTGTTCACCTATCTGGACAATTTCTTCTTCCCGGAGAATCGGCTGGCGCGCTGGTACACGTTTACTTACGGGAACCTGGCCCAGTTTTTCGCGCTGGATTCGACCAACAATACGGAAGTGGGCCCGGCGGCGCCGGCGTGGCGAGCGGATGGACCGCAGACTTTGTGGCTGCAGCAGACGCTGGGGGCATCCCAGGCGATGTGGAAGATTCCGTATTTTCACCATCCGCCTTACACGGCCGGTCCGGAGCATCCGCCGTCGCTGAAAGATCTCAAATCCTGGGTGGATCTGTTCCAGAAAGACGGGGTGAAGGTGGTGTTATCCGGGCACGAGCATAACTTCCAATTCTCGAACACGGCCGAAACGGGAGGAATCCTGTATGTGGTGAGTGGATCGGGCGGGGAACTACGGCGCGGCGATGTGCGGCGGAAAATGGTTGAGCGCCACATTGCCGGCTGGGCGCAGGTTCACCAGTTTCTCTCGGTCGAGATTGAGGGGCCGGAGATGCGGATTACCCCGGTGTCGCCGGAGCGATTTACGCCGGTGGACGCGAATAATCGTCCCATCCGATTACCGATTACGCAGCGGGCGCAATAATCGCTATTCTGAGACGATGCCAGCGATGTATCACTCCGAGCACCATTTCGAATCGACCGAACTGGTGCGGGACATCGTGATCGGGATGTCGGACGGGCTGACGGTTCCGTTTGCTTTGGCGGCGGGACTTTCGGGTGCGCATGTGGCGACATCGGTGGTGGTATTGGCGGGGTTGGCGGAAATTGCGGCGGGCTCGATCGCCATGGGGCTGGGCGGATACCTGGCGGGGCGCACCGATGCCGAGCATTACGAAAACGAGTTGCAGCGTGAGATCGACGAGACGCGGGAGAAACCGGACGAGGAAGCGGCGGAGGTGGCGCGCGTCTTTCAGGGATGGGGATTGACGGACGCGCAGATCGAGCCGATCGTGGAGGCCATTGCGTCAGACGAGAAACGCTGGATCGATTTCATGATGAAGTTCGAACTGGGTCTGGACCGGCCGGATCCGCGGCGGGCGGTGACGAGCGCGGCGACGATCGGGGTGTCATACATAGCGGGCGGACTGATTCCTTTGGCGCCCTATTTTTTTGCAGCGACGCTTGAGAAAGCCTTTGTGGCGTCGATTGTGGTGACTGGGTTGGCGTTAGTGATATTCGGTGCGATCAAGGCACGGTTTACGGGAATCCCCTTGTGGCGCGGGGGATTTCAGACGGTGTCGATCGGGGGAGTTGCGGCTGGTGCCGCTTTTCTGATAGCGCGGCTATTTCGGTAGGAAGAACGCGGCTGTCGCCGCATGTCCTCAACTTTTGTGCAACAGGAATTCAATCGCATTGCGCCTCCTGGTTTGGTGTGGGTAGACTGGGGAGGTAGTTTAGTCAGCTTTCATTCATTCGACCGTAATTATTTGGGAGGCCGCCAAAAAATGAGCATGTGGAGTAAGAAGGAAGAAACCCCGGCGCCGCGCCCGGCCAGCGCGCCGCCGGCGCCAGTGATTCCAGCAGCAGCAGAATTCAAGAAGGAGACCGTACCAGTGTCGACTACGCCGTATAGAACGCCCGATTCGGATCCGCGCAATACCGCGACCATCGGGAAGTCAGTAAAAGTAATTGGCCAGATTTTCACGAAGGAAGACCTCTATGTCGACGGCGACGTCGAAGGGACCATTGAATCGCAGGAGAACAAAGTCACGGTGGGTCCGAACGGCCGGGTTCAGGCCAGCATTCGGGCGCGCGAAGTGGTGATTCTGGGGCAGGTTCAGGGTAACGTGGAAGCGTCCGACAAAGTAGATATCCGCAAGGATGCCAAACTGGTGGGCGATATTACGACATCGCGCATCAGCATCGAAGACGGCGCCCTGTTCAAGGGGAGCATCGATATCAAGAAGGCGGAGCCGAAGCCGACCGCGGCTCCGGTGGTCTCAACGCCACCGGCGGCATCGGCGAGCGCGGCGGGGGCGTCGGCAGTGCCTGTGGGCGCGGCGGGGATCAAGCGGTAAGGCTTTAGCGAGGCAGGTCACGAGGGGTCTTTGTTACCCGAGAAACTACGCTCCATTTTTCGTCCGGCCGGTGAGCCTGTTTCTTCGGCGGGGACCCCTCGTGTTATCGCCCCGGGTTCTCTAGCTCCGCGCAAATCTTCCCGGTCCGCTGCGCCGGTCAGCCGGCAGAGCCGGGGCCTCGAGCAGTTCTTCTTCAATATCCGCGATGTGGTGGGGCTTTCGATCCTGGATTTGTCGGGGGCGACGCAGGAAAATATCGATTTTCTGACCAATCTGGGCCACAAACTTTATTCGCAGGACATCATGCGCAGCATGGACGATGCTTTCGGGTCCGATCTGGCGGAGCAGACGAATGTTAGTCGCATCGACTATTTTCTGCGCACAAATTTCGACTATCAGGCGGATACGTTAGACGGTGCGCTGCTGTGGGATTCATTGCAGTTCATGGGGCCGGCGCTATTGAACGCTACGGTCGAGCGGTTGTACGAAGTGATGCGGCCAAAATCCTATCTGCTGGCATTTTTTACCGCGAACGAACGCGCAACCGAGGTTATGTCGCACTCTTTCCGGATTGGTGATAACAAGACGATCGTGCTGACGGAACGTGGTTCGCGGCCCACGGCTCAGGTGTTCAATAATCGCAACCTCGAGAAATTATTCGGGAAGTTCGAGTCGGTGAAGTTTTTTTTGACTCGGGAGAGTTTGCGGGAAGTGATTGTTCGGCGGTGACCGGGGCTCGACATCGAAAGGAAATCCTCGACGAGGCTCGGGCAGATCGGAAATCTGCCCCACCGGGTTAGTGGGAGTCGGCCTGGGTCTTGGCGGCGGCTGTTTCGGCCTGTTGGTTCTCGCGCACGATTGAGGAATTCAACTCGGCGAGTTGGCGGCTGAAATCCGCCGGTTCGGCTGCCAGACCCGTGTACCAAATGGCCGGCTGTGTCCTCTTTTCAGGGGTGGCCAGCGTGGGAGAGCTTATGGCCCGGCGCAAACGTTCTTTCCAGTTCGCTGGGACGAAATTCGAGGGGAAGGAGTTTTCTGGCAGCATACATGTTTCATATCGGATGCAGCCAGCCAAACTTTAGAGAATATTTTTTCAGGCGGCTTTTTGGACTTTTCAGGCTTCTTCGTCGACAGCGATACGGAGCGCCTTCAGGAAGCGCTGGTCTTGAGTGGTGAACCTGACACGGCCGTTAGTCGAGATCTCCTGAGGCTCTCCGAGAGAAGCCTCATCGGGCTCGGACTCGTCGTCTTCTTCGCGCTTGTTAAAACCGATGGTGGCTTCGAGGACGAGAAAAACGTCGTAACCGGCACGTTTGATTTCTCCGATTGCCTCAGCAATGCGCTCGGAATCGGAGAGCGACTCGTTGATCGCGTTTCCCAGGTCCTGCATTAAGCTCTTGAGACGTTCTTCCAAGTTCAGCCCCTTTCCCGATCGGGCGTTCCGCGCTAACACTTCTGATGCAACTACCATGCCATCGGTTCCTGCCGAAAACACAAAACCGAGTTCCCTTGATTGTACAGGCGGATGCCGGAGGCTACAAGAGTTGCTTTTGATAGCATGGAACTGTGAGTACTTCGCAGCAACAGGAAATGGCGCGTGCGGCGGCCCGACTGGCAAAGAAGTGGCTGCCTGTTGCGAAACAGACGGGACAGAAGGCCAAGGACTGGCTGCCCACGGCGCGCGAATCCGGCATATTTGTCAAGCATGTCCTGCCGGCAGCGGTGAAACCCATCCACTCGCTCTGGCATGAGATTCTGGGCTTTACTTTTCTGGTATTTGCGGGGATCGGCGCATTTAAAATCTGGCACCATACGGGGCCGATGCCGCCCGTTCAATTGGCGATAGTCGCTATTTTCGTTATCGTGATGGCTTGCTACGGCATCTCATCGATACGCAAGGCGCGGCGCATCACCCGCTCCTGACTTATAAATCGAGATTGATGGAAGCTCCGCCCAGACCCGGCGTTTTTCCCTGGACGCGTGGAATCTATCCGGAAATGTATCGCAGCCGCCTGTGGACGATGCGGCAGTATGCGGGCTTTGGGTCGGCCGAGGAAAGTAACGCGCGCTACCGCTATCTGCTGAGCCAGGGGACCACCGGGCTTTCGGTGGCATTCGACCTCCCCACGCAGATCGGCCTCGATCCGGACCATCCGCTGGCGGCGGGCGAAGTGGGGCGCGTCGGCGTCTCTATCGCGTCTCTGGCGGATATGCGTAAGTTGTTTGAAGGCATCAGCCTGGAGCAGGTCTCGACGTCGATGACGATCAACTCGACGGCGGCGGTTCTGCTGGCGTTTTATGTGCTGACGGCGCGCGAACAAGGCGCCCAGATCCGCAAGCTGAATGGCACCGTGCAGAACGACATCCTGAAGGAATATATCGCGCGCGGCACCTATATTTATCCGCCGCGCCCGGCTATGCGAATCATCACGGATCTCTTCGCCTGGGCGTCGCGGGAAGTGCCGGAATGGAACACGATCTCGATCAGCGGGTATCACATTCGGGAAGCCGGTTCCACGGCGGTGCAGGAACTGGCGTTCACTATGGCCAACGCCATCGCATATATTGAAGCGGCCATTGCGGCTGGACTGGACGTGGATAGCTTTGCCCCCAGGCTATCGTTCTTTTTCAACGCGCATGCGGATTTTTTGACGGAAATCGCCAAATTCCGCGCGGCCCGGGGTATGTATGCGCGGATTATGCGGGACCGCTTCGGGGCGAAGGATGAGCGCTCGTGCATGCTGCGTTTCCATACACAGACGGCCGGTTCGAGTCTGACGGCACAGCAGCCGGACGTGAACCTGGTGCGCACGGCGATCGAAGCGCTGGCCGCCGTGCTGGGCGGGACGCAATCGCTGCACACCAATTCGCGCGACGAAGCGCTGGGGCTGCCGACGGAGGAATCGGCGCGGCTGGCGCTGCGGACGCAGCAGATTATCGCCTATGAGACCGGGGTCACCAATACGGCGGACCCGGTGGGTGGCAGCTTCTATATTGAAGAACTGACGTACCGCATGGAGCGGGAGGCGCTCGAATACATCCGCCGGATCGATGAGATGGGCGGCACGTTGCAGGCGATCGAGGCCGGGTTTATACAGGCGGAAATTCAGAGCTCGGCATATGAATTTCAGCGCGAGGTGGAAGCGGGCGAGCGCGTGATTGTGGGGGTGAATAAGTTTCAGATGGAGGATGGGGGGAATCCTCCGGCGTTCCGTATCGATCCGGCGATGGAGCGGGCGCGGATCGAGGGCGTGCGTGAACTGCGGGCGGGGCGCGATGCGGTGGGGTGGAAGCTGGCGCTCGGTCGGCTGGGTGAGGCGGCGCGCTCGACGGAGAATTTGATGCCTCGCATTATGGAGGCGGCGCAGGCTTACGCGACTGTGGGGGAGATTTCAGATACGCTGCGTGAGGTGTTCGGGGAGTATCGGGATGCGGGGTAAGGTGGGGCAGATTTCCGATCTGCCCTCGGCATGGGCTCGCGGAAGACTCGCGGGCAGATCGGAAATCTGCCCCACGGGACACGGACGATGAATATACGAGCGGAGATGGTCGCGGGCGATCTCGAAAGGAAGATCGTCAGGCTGTTCGACGTTTCCGCGCGGAAACTCCAGTCTCTGGCGCGGTCGTGGGATCCGGCACAGGGGGCTCCGGTCTTCACCGTTGACGGCAAATATACGAGCCGCGGCTGGACGGAATGGACGCAGGGATTTCAGTTCGGCTCGCCCCTGCTCCAGTTCGACGCCACCGGCGACCGGGCATTTCTCGATTACGGGCGCGACCAGACGGTGCGGTTCATGCCCTCCCATATCACGCACCAGGGGGTCCACGACCACGGCTTCAATAACATCAGCACGTTCGGCAATCTGCTGCGGCTGATGAACGAAGGCCGCATTGCCGAAGACGCGTGGGAACGCCGGTACTATGAGCTGGCGCTCAAATGTTCGGGTGCGGTGCAGGCCATGCGCTGGTCGCGGACCGGGGGGGGCGGCGGTTATATCTATTCCTTCAATGGGCCGCATTCGCTGTTCGTCGACACCATCCGATCATTGCGCGCGCTGGCGGTAAGCCATCGATTGGGGCATGTGCTGATGGGCGAAAACGATCGGCGCGTCTCGCTCGTCGAGCGCCTTATTGAACATGCGCGCGCGACGGCGCTTTACAACGTTTATTACGGCGAGGGCCGCGATGCTTACGACGTCGCCGGGCGTACCGCGCACGAGAGTATTTTTAATATTAATGACGGGCAATACCGCTGCCCCAGTTCGCAACAGGGTTATTCGCCTTTCAGCACGTGGACGCGCGGACTGGCTTGGGCGATGTGCGGTTTTGCCGAATTGCTGGAGTTCATTGCCACGCTGCCGGCCGAGGATCTTGACCCTTTGGGCGGGCGTGAAGAGATTGAATTCACGATGCGGCGCGCGGCCATGGCGACCTGCGATTTCTATATCGCGAACTCGGCCGCGGACGGGATTCCTTATTGGGACACGGGGGCGCCGAATCTGCATAAACTGGGCGACTGGGGCAGCCGGCCGGCAGATCCCTTTAATCGGTACGAACCGGTGGATAGTTCGGCCGCCGCCATCGCCGCGCAGGGGTTGCTGCGGCTGGGCCGTTATCTGGGGGAAAGCCGTTACTGGAACGCCGGTCTGACCGTCTGCGACACACTCTTCGACGAGCCGTATCTGAGTTCAAGCGATGAACACCAGGGCCTGATCCTGCACGCGGTCTATCACCGGCCCAACGGTTGGGACGCGGCGCCGGATGCGGATGGCGTGCCGCGCGGCGAAGCGTGCATGTGGGGCGATTATCACGCGCGCGAGGTGGCGCTGTACGTTCTCAGGATCATCCGCAACGGGCCCTACCTGGTATTCGGCTAAAATGCGGCTATGGCCGATCCGGATGTATTCGTCGTCGGTGGCGGGCCGGCTGGGCTGGCGGTGGCCATCGCCGCGCGGCGCAAGGGTTACAGCGTGGTGGTGGCGGACGGCAATCTCCCGCCCATCGACAAAGCCTGCGGCGAAGGGCTGCTGCCGGACTCGCGGCGCGCGGCGGCTCGCATCGGTATCCAGGTGCCCGATTCGCTGGGATTCGAGTTTCGCGGCATCCGTTTCCATGGCGCGGGGCGATCGGTAGAGGCCGATTTCCCGCGAGGCGAGCTGGGCATCGGTGTGCGCCGCGTTCGTCTCCACGAGATGCTGGTTGAGACGGCCGATCAGGCGGGCGTCGAACTGCGCTGGGGAGCGCCGGTGACGGGGATCGAGGAGATCCGCGCGCGCTGGATTATCGGTGCCGATGGCGCCCGATCGCGCGTGCGGCGCTGGGCGGCACTCGATGGCTGCGTGCGTAATTCGCATCGCTTTTCGTACCGGCGCCATTACGTGATGGCGCCCTGGACGGATTACGTGGAAGTCCACTGGGGCGAGGGCTGCCAGATTTACGTTACGCCCGTGGGCCCGAATGAAGTCTGTCTGGCGCTCATCTCGCGCACGCCGGAGCTGAGGCTCGACGATGCGCTGCCCCGTTACTTCCCTGCACTGCACGAGCGCGTGGAGGGAGTCCCGGCAGCGAGTCGCGAACGGGGGGCGGTTACGGCAACTATGCGACTCCGTTCGGTGGCGCGCGGCAATATGGCGCTGGTGGGCGATGCGTCGGGGTCGGTGGATGCTATCAGCGGGGACGGCCTTTGCTTGAGTTTCAAACAGGCCGCGCTGCTCACCGATGCCATGGCGCGGGGAGATTTGGAGCGCTATGACCGAGAGCACCCAGGGCTGGCGTTCAAGCCGAATTTCATGACCAGGACGATGCTGGTGCTGGATCGCGGACCGGAGATTCGCCGCTGGGCATTCGGGGCGCTTTGCGCGCAGCCCTGGGCATTTGAACGGTTACTGGCGCTGCACGTCGCGTGATTTCACCGGGGCGTACTGGTCTGCGGCGGGTTGGCAGTCCTCGGGAGGCCGATTACCAATCGGCCTTCACCGGCGGCCACCAATCGACCGGACCGCCGACGCCACGTTTTCAACGGTGCGAGGGCAGATCGGAAATCTGCCCCACCAGGGCGCGCAGGGCTTCCTCCACATGGCGTTCCGGCTGGAACTGGGAGGAGAAGATACTGCGCAGCAGACCATCGCGATCGATGACGAAACTGGCGCGGCCGGGAATCACGCCGAAGGTCGAGCGGACTCCGTATAGCTTGCGCACGCGGCCGTTCGCATCGCTCAGCAGGGAATACGGCAGGCCGAATTTGGCGGCGAATTGTTGGTGCGAGGCGGTTGAATCCGAGCTGATCCCGAGGATCTGCACGCCCTTCGCCTGGAAGGTCTCGAAGCGGTCGCGAAAGCCGCAGGCTTCTTTGGTGCAGCCGGTGGTGTCGTCCTTCGGATAGAAGAAGATCACTACGGCGGATTGGCCGCGGAACTGGCTCAGACGCACGAGATCGCCGCTCTGATCGGGGAGTTCGAAGTCCGGCGCTGGCTGGCCGGGTTTGAGGGCCATGTTCAGGCGCCCCAGCAATACGCGGCTACGGCTTTATCGATATTGCGATCGCTCTCGAGGAGGCGCATCAATTCGAGTTGCAGCGCGCTGACGAGAGCGAACCAGCTGGCTTCAATCACGTCTTCCGAAACGCCGACAGTGGACCAGCTCTTCTGACTATCCGACCATTCGACCAGCACGCGAACCTTGGCGGCAGTGCCTTTCTTCGAATCGAGAACGCGCACCTTGTAATCGGTGAGGTGCACGTCATTAATGCCAGGAAGGGCGGAGAGGCACTTGCGCAGGCAAACGTCGAGGGCGTGTACGGGTCCGTGTCCCGTAGCATTCATCTCGGTATGTTCGCCATCGCGGAGTCCGATGCGGACTTTGGCCTTGGCTTCGCCCGAGCGAATAGTAACTTCGTAATCCTCTACCTCGAAGAACTGCACGCCCGGATAGAGAGCCTGGCGGACGAAGAGCTCGAAGGTTCCGTCGGCGGCTTCGAGATCGTAGCCTTCGTATTCGGCCTGCTTGACGCGGTCTACCAACGCGCGGCGCGTGTCGCCGCTGAGTCGCTCGGCGAGGAAGTCGTAGCCGCGCAGCATGTAATCGACGTTGCTGCGTCCCGAAAGATCGCTCACCAGGACGCGCTGGCGATTGCCGACGAGCTCGGGTGAAATGTGCTCGTAGGTGGTCGAGTCTTTAAGCACGGCGCTGACGTGGATGCCACCCTTATGTGCAAAGGCGCTTTGCCCCACGAACGCCTGGCCGCGCGGAATCTGCAGATTGGCCAGCTCGGCTATATAGCGTGCTACAGAGGTGAGCAGCTGGAGCTTATCCGGGCCGATCGTCTGGTGCCCGAGTTTCAGTTCCAGGTTGGCAATGATGCTGGCGAGGTTGGCATTGCCGCAGCGTTCGCCGTAGCCGTTGATGCAGCCCTGCACATGCGACACGCCTTCTTTGACGGCGGCGAGGGCGTTGGCTACCGCGACATCGGAATCGTTATGCGGATGGATGCCGATGACGCCGTCGAACTTCGCGCGCACGTCGGCTACGATGCCGGTGAGGAATTCGGTGAGCGTGCCGCCGTTGGTGTCGCAGAGGCAGAGCACGTCGGCTCCGGCTTGCTTGGCGGCGGCGAGAGTTTCGAGCGCGTAGTCGCGATTGTGGATGTAGCCGTCGAAGAAATGCTCTGCGTCATAGACGACTTCTTTGCCGTGGGCTTTCAGGTACGCCACGGTTTCCGAGATCAGCAGGAGATTTTCTTCGAGGCTGATGCCGAGCGCGCGATGCACATGGTGATCCCAACTCTTGCCGAAGATGGCAACCACCGGGGTACCGGCATCGACGAGCTCGCGGACATTACGATCCTGCTCGACGGGATTCTTCGCGAAGCGCGTGGATCCGAAGGCTGTGAGTTTGGCGTGCTTCAGCTTCAGATCGCGCGCGCGCGCGAAAAATTCCTTGTCCTTAGGATTGGAACCGGGCCATCCGCCTTCAATGTAGTCGATACCGAGCTCGTCCAGTTTGTGCGTAATGAGGATTTTGTCCTCCACGGAAAAGGAGACAGCTTCGCCCTGCGTGCCGTCGCGGAGAGTGGTATCGAAGGTTTGAATGCGCATGGTGTGGCTGATCAGGCGGTAACGGCTGCCTGCTCCTCGGGGATTCCTTCTTCTTTTTTGCGTTTCAGGAACGGCATCATAGCGCGGAGTTCCTTGCCTACCGTTTCGATCAGCTGGTCGTGTTGAGATTCGCGCATGTGGAGGAACTTGTGGCGGCCGGATTTGTTTTCGGCAATCCACTGGCGTGCGAATTCGCCGGACTGAATTTCAGACAGAATGCGTTTCATCTCGGCGCGGGTTTCATCGTTGACGATACGTGGGCCGCGTGTGTAGTCGCCATATTCGGCGGTGTCCGAAACGGAGAAGCGCATGTAGTTGAGGCCCCCTTCGTAGATGAGATCGACGATCAGCTTCAGCTCATGAAGGCATTCGAAGTAGGCGATTTCGGGGGCGTAGCCGGCGTCGACCAGGGTCTGGAAACCGGCGCGGATCAGTTCGGAAGTGCCACCGCAGAGCACCGCCTGTTCGCCAAAGAGATCGCTCTCAGTTTCTTCGCGGAAGGTGGTTTCGATGACTCCGGCGCGCAGACTGCCTAATCCTGTTGCATAGGCCAAGGCATTATCGAAAGCTCTGCCTGAGGCGTCCTGCGCGACGGCTACGAGCGCGGGAACTCCCGAGCCTTCGGTGAAGACTTCGCGGACGCGATGTCCGGGGGCTTTGGGGGCGATCATGGAAACGTCGACGTCGGCGGGCGGCTTGATGGCTCCGAAATGGATGCTGAAGCCGTGGGCGAACATGATCGTTTTGCCCTTAGTGAGGTGCGGCGCGATGTCGGTCTCGTAGAGCGGGCCCTGGATGTGATCGGGTACGAGGATCATCATCACGTCGGCGGACTTGGCGGCTTCGGCGGTGTCGAGAACCAGCAGGCCAGCGGCTTTGGCCTTGGCCCGGCTCTTTGAGTTGGCGGGGAGGCCTACCACTACGTCGAGGCCGGAATCGCGCAGGTTGAGCGCGTGGGCGTGGCCCTGGCTTCCGTAGCCTATGATGGCGATCTTCTTGCCTTTGAGCGGCGAAATGTTTCCGTCTTTTTCGTAAAAGCGTCTTGGCATTTAGGAGAACTTGTCCTTGTTAGTTTGGAATAGTGGTGGGCAGGTCGGAAACCTGCCCCACCAGCGCTACCGGAGGCTGCAGTCTGAGCTTTCTGGATTCTAACGACATGGCTACTCCTCCGGAGCGGGAGACTTCGCTTTCGCCGTAGCTGCGCATTACATCAATGAATTCGTCGAGCTTCTCGGGTTCTCCGGTGGCCTCGATGGCGAAACCTTCCACGGAGGAATCGACCACTCGGGCGTGGAAAATTTCGGCTTCTTTGAGAACCGCGGTGCGCGATTCCTGCGGGCAGCGAACACGCAGCAGCACCATCTCGCGGATCACGGCGGGCGAATCTGTCAGGTCGGTGGCCTGGAGGACGTTCACCAGTTTGTTCATTTGTTTGATGACCTGTGTGCGGAGGCGGTCTTCCACCTCAACCGTGATGGTCATGCGGGAGAGCTCCGGGTCGATCGTTTTAGCGACCGTAAGGGTCTCGATGTTATAGCCACGGGCCGAGAGGAGACCGGTGACGCGTAACAGCGCGCCGGGCTTGTTCTCGAGAAGAATGGAAATTGTCTGAAGCATTTTTAGATTCCTTACACTGCCACCGGTTCCACGGGGCCGAAGACCATGTCCTGAATGGCTCCTCCGGCTGGCACCATCGGATAAACGTTTTCTTCGGGCGAGACCATGACGTTGAGCAGATACGGTCCCGGCTCATTGATGGCTTCCTGCAGAGCCTGGGTGAGCTGCCACGGCTTGTCGATGGTACGGCCCCGGAATCCATAAGCCGCAGCGAGCTTTTCGGCATCGGGGAAGCAGCTCATATCCACCGCGCTGAGGCGGTTGTTGTAGAAGAGGGTCTGCCATTGACGGACCATGCCGAGATAGCCGTTGTTCATCACGATGATCTTGATGGGCAGAGCATGGGTCATGATGGTGGCGAGTTCGGGGATGGACATCTGGAAACCGCCGTCGCCGCAGATGGCGAATACCAGTTTATCGGGGCGAGCCATCTGCGCTCCCATCGCTGACGGGAGGCCGAAACCCATGGCGCCGAGGCCGCCGGAGTTGATCCAGAGGCGCGGTTCGTTGAAGCGAATCAATTGAGCGGCCCACATCTGGTGCTGGCCGACATCGGAACAGACGATGGCCTGGCCGCCGGAGAGACGGTCGATCTCATCCATAAGGTGCTGCGGCTTGATTTCGTTCTCGGCGTGCGGGCGGTCGTAAGGGCGCTCGGCTTTCCAATCGCGGATGCGGGTCCACCACTGGCGGCGAGCTTCGGATTTCTTTTTGCCGAATTCGGGCTCGAGTTCCTGGAGAACCTTATTTAATTTCTGCAGGACGCGCTTGACGTCGCCGACGATGGGAATATCGGGGGTGCGATTCTTGCCGATTTCGGCGGGGTCGATGTCCACGTGGATGACGCGGGCGTGGCGGGCGAAGGATTGGAGCTGGCCGGTGACCCGGTCGTCGAAGCGAGCGCCGAGGGCGATGAGCAGATCGCATTCCGTCATCCCCATGTTGGCCGCGTAGCTGCCGTGCATGCCGGGCATGCTGATGTAGTTGGGATGGCTGCAGGAGAGTCCGCCGAGGCCCATCAGGGTGCAGACGGCGGGGGCGTCGGAGAGCTCGACGAATTCCTTGAGTTCGGGCGCTGCGTTGGCGGCGACGATGCCGCCTCCGGCATAGACCATGGGGCGCTCGGCTTCCCAGACGAGTTGCGCGGCGCGGCGGATCTGGCCGGTATGGCCTTCAGTGAAGACCTTATACCCGGGGAGGTGGATGGTGTCGACGGGGGTGTAGTGGCCGCGCGCCTGGAAAACGTCCTTGGGAATGTCGACGAGCACGGGACCGGGACGGCCGCTGGCGGCGAGATAGAAAGCTTCGTGCACGATCTGCGGAAGCTCCTGCAGAGTCTTCACCATGAAGTTGTGCTTAGTCGAAGGGCGCGTAATGCCGAAAGTGTCGGCTTCCTGGAAAGCGTCGCTGCCGATGAGCTTGGAGTGGACCTGGCCAGTGATGGCGACGAGGGGGATGGAATCCATCAGGGCGTCGACGAGGCCGGTAACGAGGTTGGTGGCGCCGGGGCCGGAGGTAGCGCAGCAGACGCCGACCTTGCCGGTGGCGCGGGCATAACCTTCGGCGGCGAAGCAGGCATTCTCTTCGTGGCGCACGAGGATGTGCTTGATGTGGTGGGAGTAGAGGGCGTCGTAGAAGGGAATGGTGACGCCTCCGGGATAGCCGAAGAAGCAGTCGACGCCTTCACGGGTGAGGCATTCGAGGAGCATTTCGGCGCCGGTCATAAGTTGGCCGGTTTCCACGCGTTTGGCGGGGGCGGGATGAACTTCGGGAGCTTGCATACGTTAAGGTCGACTCCTGTTTAGAACCTAAAAAAGCCAGCATCAATAAAAAAGGCCACCGGCTGAGGTTGTTCACCCCGCTGATGGCCTCGGAACTTGCTCTGCCCGGGGCTTCAGACGGGGCCGGCTACAACGACCACAATAATGCCTGTGACTACGACGAGTACAGGGACGGTCGCGGTAATTCGGCTTGTGAAGCTGGAGGGCATTGCTATGAAGTTTTAGTTTACGGGCTAAGTTTTGGAAATGCAAGTAGGTCTTGATATTAATAATATTTATGCTTTGGGGTTGATCGGGTCGGAATCGCGTCTGAGACCGGATCTTTTGGGACCCTGAGTCCCAATTGCCTTTGTTTATTTTCATGGGGTTAGGGGGAAAATTGGGTCTGCTTTTACAAAAAACACCTTGCGCCCACAGGTTCCGACCGGGCGGCAGTATTTCGCAGGGATCCTCGTCGGCAGGGGTTTGGCAAGTCATTTCGGCATAACTTAGCAGTCGGGCAAACCTTTTCGTTATGGCAGGGCCTTGTTTCAGCTGTAAATTATTGAAACGATGGGATGAAATATATTCTCCTTAGCGGTGATCGATGTTGCGCGGTCGGCGCCGCAACTCGTTCCTTACGGCTGAGGGGGAGCATCGGACAGATGCTCATCCTTCTCGATGACAACGCTTGCTCTACGGATCGTAATTCAGTGCATCGCCCTTGGGAGACACAGCAGTCAAGGGCGTTTCACATTACGATTGCGGCGAAATCTCCTCGAATGAGACGTGGGAATCGCGACTGATGGCATACTTATGTGCAGGTAAGTCTTCCCATGCCGGCAGCGAGCGTCACCAGGATCACCATCGAACCGGGTAAGCGTGGCGGAAAGCCGTGCGTCCGCGGACTCCGAATCACGGTCTGGGACGTCCTCCGGTGGTTGGGCGCCGGGATGACGGAGGAGCAGATTCCTCGCCTGACGTCCCTCTTCCCCGGCCTCACCCATGTGAGTGATCTTGGCCTCAGAGAGGCGGACGACAAGACGATCTGGGATTGGGCGAGGCAAAACAGCTATACCTTGTGACTGCGGATTCCGATTTCGTAGCGATACTCAGCCAGACTGGCGCGCCACCCCAGGTTGATTCATATCGAGCGGTGCGACTTGCCTTTCCGGGTAATCGAGGAACTTCCTCGCTACAACGCGATTCGGATCTCCGAATTCGAGAAGGACCCCCACTCGAGTCTGCTTGTTCTTCGCCCGCTTTCGTTGAAGCCTTCGACCAGGGTGCAGCCGAACCGTCGCATGCTATGCTTTTAGCGTGCGGGCCGGATCTTTGATTGTCAGCCTGTTTGTGTTGGCACTCACGCCCTCGGCTGCGCGTGCCCAAGATTTGTACCGGCCACTGAGGGACCAGCAGTCCCCCCAGGGTATCGCCTACACCCGCCACTTCACCAAAGATCGTTTCGGCAGGAAGATTACCTTCTATGTAAGTGGCGACCAGAGCCAGCGGCTACCTCTCGTAGTGTCGGTCCTGGGATCTGGAGCGTACTCGAATTTCATCCGGCGAAATGGCCAAATCCTGGACGCTCATAGAATACAAAGAGAGGTGTTCGGCACAAAAGCCCACGTTCTGATTGTCGAGAAACCCGGCGTCGAATTTTTAGAGCAACATCCGAATCAGGGCACCGCGGTTGACGGTTCACTCGAATTTCGACGTGAACACACGCTCGAGCGATGGTCGGAGGCGATTTCAGCGGCTCTGCGCGCTGCGCGAACACTGCCCCTTGCAGACCAATCCAGGAGTCTGCTTATCGGGCACTCCGAAGGCGGCATTACTGTTGCGCGCGTGGCTGCAGAGAATCCGCTTGTGACTCACGTCGCCGCGCTCGCCAGTAGTGGGCCGACACAACTCTACGATTTCCTGGACAGTGCCCGGAAAGGGACTCTCTACGATGCGCTGCCACACGACCCTTCCATTCAGGTTGCACAGCTTTTAAAGGACGTCGCCGCGATCTATGCCGACCCGAACGATCCCGACAAGTTTTTCCTGGGCCATCCATACTCGCACTGGTCATCCTACCTGAAGGCGTCCACGGCAGAAGAGCTTTCCAAAACCGCGGCGCGGATCTTTATTGCGGTAGGCGGCGCGGACACCATCCATGCGAGCCAGTCCTTTGACGTGCTCTATTCCACTCTGCTGAGCAAGCAGAAAGACGTTACAGCCAAAGTTCTGGACGGAGCGGACCACGGTTTCCAAGTGCACGATCAACCGGCCCGCGATGGATATGAGGAAATCTACGTTGCTGTCCGCGATTGGTTCTTCCAGTAATTGGCGAACTCTCGACTAGTGGCGTAGCGTTTACCTTCCGGCGCTACGGCGGAACCCATTTGGCCACTGGTAAACCGAGATGCCAGTTTCAGGCCGAAGTGCTATACGCGCTTTGGGGTCACTGAGTGCTGAGGCGGGGACAAGGGCTCCCGCCCCTTTCCCCGCACCCCTTTCTCGGCTACTGGCGCCCTTCCTTCGCTTCGCTTGATCAGTTTCCGTCCGGAATGGGCGATCGGCTTCCCTCCGGAATCACTGATCGCCTCCCTCTGTGCCAACATGACTGAGACATCTTGTGTGACCGCAATTAGTGAGCAGGGCGGGAAAGAGAATCAGTATGGCAACGATGAACGGTTCTGCCCGGCCCGCTGCGGATGTGACGGGAGTATTTG
>Ga0302320_10008266_pt1 | contig 22689 bp, 22 predicted proteins | sample Bog_T0_3_FD_202130 | JGI IMG/M metagenome (GOLD analysis project Ga0302320, IMG submission 202130) | Peat permafrost microbial communities from Stordalen Mire near Abisko, Sweden - Bog_T0_3 | ecosystem: Environmental > Terrestrial > Soil > Wetlands > Peat | place: Sweden: Abisko, Stordalen Mire... | reverse complement strand
ATCTCCTCGAAGAGAACCGCACGGTGAGCGCGGACCTCCGGCATCTTGACGCCCATCCGGGCATCAGTCTTGCGACGCTGATAGAGCGTGACCGCATCTGACCGCCGACCAACCTTTTCTCGGAATCGCCGGCCATCTATGTAATAGTTGATCCACCAGATGCCACTCTCGGCAGGCATCTCGTAGACCCCTTTGATCGGTTTCGGCTTCTTGACCGTCCCGTTTGCCATCGTCTCCCACCTCATGTTCCGCTGTATTTAACTATGACACCGAAGGGGGGTAGTGGTGGCTGTTTTGGTGGCTGTTCGGATTGAGAATTCATGCTTTTGGGTGCGTCGCGGTGCAAATGGAAACCATCTAAGTCATTTATAATCAGCGAATGTGCAATCCTGTGCAACGCGGTGCAAACCGGAAAATTCCCCTGTTAACCGAAGGGTTGTAGGTTCGAGTCCTACCTGAGGAGCCAATCGATGTTTAGAATCAATTGTTTATGCGACGTAAAAATCGCGATACCATCAGAAATACCATCCATTACATCCCGTGACTCGGCCTACAGTTTCGACGAGGGATCTCCAACTTTAGGTCTCTCCAGATCAGCGAACTCATTAAGGGTATTGACGTTGTTCCAGCTGTCAAGAGCGAGACTCAATTCATCCGTATCCAGTCTCAGTACGAAGGACCGGGGCACCGTCAGCTGAATAATCTGCCCACTGAGGTCGTGCTCTCCTGCCGCCGAGGGAGACTCCGTGAGTGCATGGGCTGTTGTCAACCCAGGATCATGGCCAGGCAGATAGGCGAATACTGGGCCGACTTGTGTGGATCCAAAGTACTTGATCGGATGCGACCAGTATTCGTACCGAAAACGCCGATTGAGACGGTTGCCCTCTGTGGAGCGGCGGGTGCGACATCCCCGTGACCTTGGCGACTTCCCTCGACAAATCCCGGTCTACAACTCTCCGAATGGTGGGCGATAAGGAGACCGAACGATTTCCTGACTGACAGAATTCCCTTCTTGCGGCTTCAGATCATGTGAAGTACGCCTCTCCAATTGCGAGGCAAATTCCGGTTTGCCTCAACGGAACCTTTAACACGTCGCTTTTGAAAGCCTTAGATACGCCAGTGATAAAAGTCATAGCCCGTACTCTGCCCCTTCACTACCCTTCAATGCAGAAGGAAGAAGAGGACATGAGCACACAGACGGCAGAGGAAGTTTCTTTACGCGGAGAGAAGAACACGCTAATCCGCCGGTCCAAGCCAGACCGCTCGCAGCGTATCAGACAGATTGTCCAATGGTCGTTTGTAGCGTTGAATGGATGGCTGGGCGTGCAGTTCTATTTGTGGGTCCGTTACTTCGAGCGAGGCGGCGATAGCCTCTATGTGCCTCGTCCGTCTGGGGTGGAGGGATGGCTACCTATCGCCGGCCTGATGAACTCGAAGTATTTCCTGCTCACTGGGCGCGTGTCGGCAATTCATCCGGCGGCCATGTTTTTGTTCATGGCTTTCCTGCTGATGAGTCTCAATCTGAAGAAAGCTTTCTGCGCTTGGATCTGCCCGGTGGGAACGCTCTCGGAAGTTCTGTGGAAGTTGGGCCGCAGAGCCTTCGGGCGCAATTTGCGCCTGCCTCGCTGGGCCGACATTCCACTGCGCGTGCTGAAGTACTTGTTGCTCGGATTTTTTGTCTTCATTATCGGCGCAATGTCCGCCGAGGCGCTGGAGAGTTTCATGCGCACGCCTTATGGCCTGGTCGCGGACGTGAAGATGCTGAATTTCTTTCGCAACATGGGACTGACGGCGGCAACTGTCCTTGCTGTGCTCGTTCTCGGCTCCATGCTGGTGCAGAACTTTTGGTGCCGCTATCTCTGTCCTTACGGCGCGCTGATGGGGCTGTTCTCATTGCTGAGTCCGGTCAAGATTTGCCGCGACGCCGAGGCTTGTGTTGATTGCGGGAAGTGCGCTCGGGTCTGCCCGGCCGGTTTGCCGGTGGACCGCCTGATGCAGATTCGGTCGGCGGAGTGCAGTGCGTGCTTGGTCTGCGTGGCTGCCTGCCCCGCGCAGGATGCTTTGCAATTTTCTCTTCCGCCGAGGCGAGCCGAAGCGCCCGCACAACGCTGGTTTCGCCGCGCGCTTGGGCCACTGGCTGTCACCGGCATTCTCGCGTACATCTTTTTTGGACTGATTCTTCTTGCCCGAGTCACGAGCCATTGGCAGACGGAAATCCCCCGCGCCGTCTACATAAACCTGGTGCATCATGCGAACCAATTGTCCCATCCCGGTATGTGAAAATGTGCCGCGCGACGAGACCTTTAGCAAAGCTACCCAATAGGAGCCGCGTTCTTCGCCTAGTTTGTCCTCGGGTTGTTGACCGGGCATTCCTACGTCAACGAGAATTCCGTGGGTACGGATTCACCTTCACGCGATCTGCGGGCAAAGCGCTAAACATCGCGTGCTGGCCTCTGATTGCATCTTGAAAATCGATGCGGCGCCTACTGAGAGTTCACCACCGAAGGCGCCGCACCGAACCTGTTCACTGATGAGTGCCAACACGAAGGAGAAACCGTGGATTACAAATTTCTTGCAAATCTGCAACAGGAATTCACAATCCCAGAAAAGGGAATCCTGAGCAATGTCCTGCAAAAGGACGAGTATGTGAATATCACAGCTTTTGGATTTGCAGCCGGGCAAGAGTTGTCTGCTCATTCAGCGCCCACTCCGGCTGTGCTGTATTTCCTCGAAGGAGAGGCCGAAGTCCAATTGGGAGAGGACAGGGTCCAGGCCCAAGCCGGATCGTTCGTCTACATGCCGCCAATGTTGCCCCACGGAATTTCGGCAAAATCCCCCGTCAAAATGCTGCTCGTTCAGATAAAGGCCGGGTTGAATGGAGTTGCATGAGAACCATCGACTGAATCACTCGCGATGCACTGCTAGTGATTCAGTCGGCGACAGTTGGACGATGTGATTGCGTTCGAATCTTGCTGCGGTCAGATTTGAAAGGATATGCTTCGTTCCGATTCCCGTGCGATGGCTCGTCGTCGTCCGCCCAGTAACTCCTGTGCGCTGATGCTCCCGCATACTCGCCCGCTCTCGCGATCCACCACCGGCATACTCATCACCCCGGTAGTCGCCATCTCCTCCGCCACGGCTCGGCAGGTTTCATCCGTGTAAGCAAGGACCTCGGGCAATGCCTCAAGTGGATCACTCTTCTCCTCGGCTTCGGCTAAAGCGGAAAATTCCGTCATCACCTCCGCCACACTCACCATCTCAAGGGGATCTACGCCATATTCGCGTGACAGATGATAGCCGCGGCGACTCAGCTTTTCTGTCAGAATGGACCGCGGCATCACCAAAGAGGTCACCAAGTAGGATGCCGTACACGCAAGCGTCAGCGGCAGCAGCGCAGGCAGAGCATGGGTAAGTTCCACCGAGAAAAGAATCGCGGTAAGCGGCACTCCTAACGCACCTGAGAGCATCGCCCCCATTCCCATCAACGCCCACATCGCCTGTGTCTCACCGGGCATATGTGCCAATTGGGCGACCGATTCTCCGATTGCCGCGCCAATCATCAACAAGGGTGCCAAAACACCGCCCGACGTTCCAGAACTCAGCGAAAACGCCCACATCAACGATTTGGCGATCAGCAATCCAAGCAGAAGCGATACAGGAGCATTGCCACGAAGCAGTTCCGCGATGTTGTCGTAGCCAACGCCCAATCCGCGTGGAAAGAAGAAACCCCCCAATCCAATTCCGATGCCGCCAATCGCCGGCCACCACATCCAGTGCAATTTCAGGCGACCACAAAGGTGCTCAAATCCGTCCTCGAAGCCGTACATCAAACGACTCAGCCCAGCCGAAGCAATGCCGACAAGCATTCCCAGCGGAGCCGCCACAAGCATTGACCTCGTCAAGTGCAGGTCTGAGTGCAGTTCAACAGGAAAGAGCGGTCCAGCACCTAGCCAACTGATGCGCAACACACCTGCCATCACACTGGCCGCTGCAACCGGAACCAGCGAACGCGGCCGCCACTCGAAGAGCAGCAACTCGACTGCCAGTAGAATCGCAGCCATCGGCGCCGCAAAGGTGGCCGACATGCCGGCAGCCGCGCCCGCCACTAGCAGCGTCGTCCGTTCTGCATCCGTCAGCTTGAGCCACTGCGCCACGAGCGAGCCGAAAACTCCGCCCGTCATAATGATCGGTCCTTCGGCGCCAAACGGACCACCCGATCCAATCGCGATAGCTGCCGAGAGCGGTTTGAGTACGGCAACTTTGGGGTCAACCCGCGCGCCACGCAGCAGGATCGCCTCAATTGCCTCTGGAATTCCATGTCCGCGAATCTTGTCCGAACCGAAGTGAGCGATGAATCCGACAACCAGCCCGCCAACCACGGGAACCAGCGGCATGATCCATGGCGAGAGGGGCGACCCAGCAGGCCCAACCATCGCCAAGCTCAGCCGGTGGTAGTAAAAAGCGTTGGTCGCGAATGCAATCGCCCGCAGCAAGAATACAGCCAGTGCCGCTGAGCCAGCACCAATAAACAGCGCCACGCCTGTCAACAGCCATACCCGGCGATCAACGGTGAAGTCGCGCAATGCGGATGGGCGTGACCTCATTGTGGCTCCATCTGCGCCGACTTTTGCGAATACGTGCTAATGTTCTTCAACGTCTTTGCCAGTCGTGGCCCCAACTCGTTCAACTCACGCGCATGATCGCCTACGAGCCGGCCAAGGATCAGCTTTCCTTTGCGCGTAAGTCGCAGGATCGCCCGGCGCTTGTCGGCCGCATCCTTGGTGCGCACCAGCAGTCCTTCGCTCTCTGAGCGATCGACAAGTTCAACCGCGCTGTTGTGCTTCAACCCAAGTCGCTCGGCCACATACGCTATCGTCACGGTCGTACCTTCGGGAGCGCCAGCCACCTGCAATAAAAGCTGGTGCTTCTGAGGCTGTAGCCCCGCTTCCAGCGCAGCGGTTTCGCTGAAGTGCAAGAAACAGCGCAGTTCAAAGCGAAATTCAGCCAGGGTTCTCAGCAACAGGTCAGGTTCGCTGGGGGTAGTTGGAATTCCCATATATACATCGTTACACGATATATATTTCCGCGCAAGCTCCGCTGCCGATCACTTTCGTTTACTCTTGTCACAGGTGAACTCTCGCGGAGAGGAATCTTTCTCCATTTTTCCCGCGCCCGTCCTGACACAGGAGCGTCTCTATGACCGCTGAATTGATCCATCGACTGCACTTTGCCTTCACCATCACTTTTCATTATCTGTTTCCCCAACTCACCATGGGACTCGCATTATTGATCGTGGTGCTCAAGTCGGTGGCGCTCAAAACCGGCAGCGAACAGTGGGACCGGGCGGCACGCTTCTGGGGCCGCATCTTCGCCATCAACTTCGTCTTTGGCGTAGTCACCGGCATTCCCATGGAGTTTGAGTTCGGCACCAACTGGGCGCGCTTCTCGCGGCTCTCCGGTGGAGTAATCGGCCAGCCACTGGCTATGGAAGGCGTCTTCAGCTTCTTTCTGGAGTCGGCCTTTTTGGGCCTGTTTCTTTATGGCGAAAATCGAATTTCCAAGCGCATGCATTGGTTCTCGGCTGTGATGGTCTTCGCCGGATCGTGGATTTCAGGCTTCTTTATCATCGTTACCGACGCCTGGATGCAGCATCCCGTAGCCTATGACCGCTTGCCCAATGGGCAATTCGAGGTGCTCAGCTTCTGGCAACTGCTGATGAACCCTTGGGGCCTGCTGCAATACGCGCATAATATGACCGGCGCGGTGATTACCGGATCGTTTGTAATGGCTGCCACCGGGGCTTTTTATCTGCTTGAGGGGCGGATCGAGAACTACGGTCGCATCTTCCTGAAGGTCGGTGTCATCGCGGGTCTCGTCTCTTCGATCCTCATCATTTTTCCCACCGGCGACCTGCACGGCAAGTACGTTGCGCGCAATCAACCGGCCGCCATCGCCGCAATGGAGGGCCTCTTTCACAGCGAGGTCGGCGCGGGCCTGGTGCTGATGGGTCAACCCAATGAAGAGACTGGCCAGATCGACAACCCTATCGTCGTGAACGATATGCTGTGCTTCCTCATCTACGGAACTACCAAGGCCGAAGTAAAGGGACTCGATCAGATTCCCCACGACCAGTGGCCCACGGCATTGCCGCTGCTCTACTACGCCTACCACATCATGGCCGGCCTCGGAACATGGTTTGTGCTGCTGATGATCGTCTCCGCATTCCTGCTCTGGCGCAAGCGCCTCTACACTACGCGCTTGGCGTTGTGGGCGTTGCTGTTGAGTTTTCCGCTGCCTTATATTGCCAACACGGCTGGTTGGATGACCGCTGAACTTGGCCGCCAACCCTGGCTCATCTATGGCCTGATGCGCACCAGCGAAGGCTTTTCGAACACTGTTTCGGCCAGCAATGGCCTGTTTACGCTGCTGGGTTTCATGGGGCTTTACCTACTGATGGGCATCCTGTTCACTGTGCTGATTTATCGCGAAATCAGCAATGGGCCGGAAGCCATCGTAGCTGATACGGTTCATGTTGATTGATGTTTTCCAACCGCGCTGAAGAGATTGAGTAGGAGTTTTGCCATGATGGGTTTTATTTGGTTCTGGCTGGTTGCTGTGATGATCGTCGGCTACGTGGTGCTTGACGGCTTCGATCTGGGCGTCGGTGTGCTTCACCTGTTTTTGGTTCGCAATGAAACGGAGCGCCGCACTACACTAGCCAGCATCGGCCCGGTGTGGGATGGCAACGAGGTCTGGCTGCTGGCTGGCGGCGGCACGCTTTACTTTGCGTTCCCGCTGCTCTATGCCTCGGCCTTCAGCGGCTTCTATCTGCCGCTGATGATCGTGTTGTGGCTGCTGATTTTGCGCGGCATCAGCATCGAGTTGCGCAACCACGTCGAAGTTGGAGTCTGGCGCGCATTGCTCGACAGCCTCTTCGGTCTTTCAAGCCTTTTGCTCACCATTTTCTTCGGCGCCGCACTGGCCAACGTGCTGCGCGGTGTTCCGCTGCAAGCCGACGGATACTTCTTTCTGCCTCTGTGGACCAACTGGCAACCCGGCCCACATCCCGGCATTCTTGATTGGTACACGGTGATCGGTGGTCTTGTCGCGCTTGTCGCCCTTACGCTCCACGGCGCTCTTTGGCTCACCATCAAGACATCGGGCGACTTAGCCCAGCGCGCCCGCCGCATCGTTACTCCTTTCTGGCTTGCGCTGGTCGCTCTCACACCGGTCAGTCTCGCTGCCACCATCGCCGTGCGCCCGGTCAGCCTGAACAATTACTTCAACTACCCGGCAACCTTCATCGTTCCTATCGGCGTTGTCGCGTCGCTCGGCGGCATCTGGCTCTTGAATCGAAACGCCCAGCCCGTCAAGGCATTCCTCTCTTCCTGCCTCTATCTCTTCTTCATGCTGGCCGGAGCGTGCTGGGGCCTGTATCCCACGGTGCTGCCAGCCACCACCGGCACGGATCGCGACATCACACTCAGCCGCGCCATCTCAGGCCCGCACACGCTCGCCATCGGTCTGGTCTGGTGGGGCTTCGGCATGGTGCTGGCGATCGGTTACATTGTCTTCATATATGGCAAGTTCCGCGGCAAGGTTGATCTGCACGCGGACGGGCACTGAAGGTTTGGATGAACGCGTTTGAACGACAGGGCGGAACCTCAATATCGGCATCAACTATATAAATTCTCATATTGTAGCTGCCGGTCACAAACCTATAAACCAACGTCTCTTCCATGCCGTGTAAGTTTCAAAAAGGCGTTTTGCCCCATAAGAACCGTAATGCCAACAACAACCGAGGAGACTATAGCCGAGCGGAAACCAAGAAATCGATAACAAACAGGTATTCAAGCAGATAGGTAACGGTAAACGTTAGATTCCTATCGGGAGTGCCCCGGCAGACGAAGCACGATTGAGCCTGGATATTCGGACCGGGGCAGGCCCGATAGGAACCTAACGTTTTCGTGGATGGTGAAAAGCCAGATTAAGGGCAGCCGATGAGACGGACCAACCGTGTTAACGCGTTTCACTTCAATACTGCTATCCTTATTGAGGGATAGCGAAGCACTCCAGTCCTCAATCTGAGAATGGATGGATCTTGTTTTGGGCTGGATCGCACTTTTCGCTATTGCATTTTCTCTTTCTTTAGACGCCTTTGCTGTAGCCACTGTTGCAGGGATTACTCTAGTAGAAACCTCTCGACGGCAGCGCTTTCGCCTGAGCTTCCACTTCGGACTCTTTCAGGCAATAATGCTCGCTGGCGGGTGGTATCTGGGCAGTGTAATCGCGCATCAGTTGCACGGACTCGACGCTTGGGTCGCTTTTGCGCTGCTGACGCTAGTCGGCGGAAACATTATTCACAACGCCCTTCGCAGCCAAGAGGAAGAACGCTGCAAAGTCGATCCGACGCGCGGCTGGAGCCTAGTCTTTCTTTCTGTAGCCTCTAGCCTCGACGCACTTGCGATCGGCATCTCCTTGGCAATGGTCAACATTCCCATCTTCCGCTCGACGATAATCGTTGGCATTGTCTCTTATGGTATGACACTTTTGGGCTTAGAGTTTGGCCAGAAAATCGGAGCCATTTGGGGACGCCGCTGTGAATTGTTCGGCGGCATTGTTTTGATTTTCATTGGCTTCTATTTCCTCAGGCCAGCACTGCGGGCGCTCCGTTTCTAGTCAGAATACGGTGTGCCGTCTCACCCTTCTCTTTAGGCTCCAGATTACTTATGCAGGTCTCTGCCAGCCTCTTTCGGCGCTTACTGATTGCCTTGGCAGGTTCGCGACACGGGATTCTATATCCACGCGAACTGGTCCGCGCCTTTTTCGATCAGCCGGGTTGTGGAGCAGCCTTCAACCATGGGTACGATCTTGACCTCTCCGCCCCAGGCTTGCACTTCCGGCGCGCCGACGACATTCTGTGCATCATAATCGCCGCCTTTGACGATCACGTCTGGGCGGAGCGCAATGATCAGATCGAGAGGCGTTGGTTCATTGAATACCACCACGGCGTCGACGGCGGCCAGAGCGGCCAGCACGCGGGCTCGTTCGCGCTCAGCGACGATGGGACGGCTGGGACCCTTCAGCGCGTGTACGGATGCATCGCTGTTGATGGCCACGATCAGGCGACCGCCGAAGCGCCGCGCCTGCTCCAGCAGCGTGATGTGGCCGATGTGCAGCAGGTCGAAGCAGCCGTTGGTCAACACCACCCGGTCGCCGTCGGCCTTCCAACCAGCCACGCGGCTGGCCAGCGCCAAGCGGGTGAGAATCTTCTCCTCGGCGTGAAGAGCAATCTGCGGCGTCAGCGCGGCCAGCAACTCATGCTTTTCGACCGGCGCGGTTCCCGCCTTTCCCACCACGATGCCAGCAGCCACATTGGCCAGTTGCACGGCGGTCTCCGGCTTGAGGCCAGAAGCCAGACAGAGGGCCAGCACGGCGATGAGTGTATCTCCCGCGCCGGAGACGTCGAAGACCTGACGCGCCACGGCCGGCGCCAAGAAGCGACTGCCGGGCCGCAGCAAGGCAATGCCCATCTCGCCCAGGGTCGCGGTCAGGAATTCAAGATCCAAAACTCGCGCCAGGGGTTCGGCGAACGTAAGCAGCGTCTCAACGCCGTGGGCGTCTTGATGCAGGGCTGCGGCCAGTTCACTGCGGTTGGGGCAGATGGTGGTTGCGCCCCGGTAGCGGGAAAAGTCGGCGCTCTTGGGGTCCACCAGCACCGGAATCTCCAGCCTGCGCGCGGCCTGAATGAGTTGCTGGCAGACCTGGGGCGTGAGCGCGCCCTTGGCGTAATCGGAGAGCACCACGGCATGGCAGCCGTGCATCCGCAGGAGCGCCTTCTCCACCAGGCAATCGTGATCCCAAGGGGCTCGCGCCGTCAGCCGCTCACTGTCCAGACGCAGCATCTGCTGGCTCCCACCGAGAATGCGCAGCTTGGTGATAGTGGGAAAGCCCTCGCTGACCACAAACTCAGGAGAGATTCCGTTGCCGCGCAGTGCCGCTTCCAACAACTGCTGGTTCTCGTCGCCTCCAGTGAAGCCGGCGACCGTTACCTGCGCGCCTAAGCGGGCAAGATTCATGGCTACGTTGGCCGCGCCGCCGGGCTGCTCGCTTTGCCGGGTGGCGCGCACTACGGGCACCGGGGCCTCGGGCGAGATGCGCCCCACCTCGCCCCAGATGTATTTGTCGAGCATCAGGTCGCCGACCACCAGCAGGCGCAGTGAAGGCCAGTGATGCTCGATTTGGTCTATTGCTTCATGCAGTTGTTCGATCAACGCGCCTCCCCGCTTTCATGCGATGCTCTCCATCCGCGCCGCCTGGGAAGAATCTCTTGCCGCAGACTGCTCGTTCATCCATTCCATCTCAATCCAGTCGCACAACATATGCCCTGCGAGAATGTGCGCCTCCTGGATGCGCGCCGTGTCGCAGGATTGTACGGCGAAGAGGTAATCGGAGAAGCTGGCGATCTTGCCTCCTTCTGCGCCGGTAAAGGCTACAGTCACCATCCCCTGAGAGCGGGCCGACTCCAGGGCGGCCATCACATTGCGGCTGTTGCCTGAAGTAGAGATGCCGACCAGTAGATCGCCGGGCGCGCACAACGCCTCCACCTGGCGCGAAAAGACGGCCTCGAATCCGTAATCGTTGGCCACCGAGGTCAGGATCGAAGTATCTGTAGTGAGGGCCATCGAGGCCAGCCCGCTGCGCTCCCGGCGAAAGCGGCCCACCAGTTCTGCGGCCAGATGCTGCGAATCGGCGGCGCTGCCGCCGTTACCGCACCAGAGAATCTTGCCGCGAGCCCGCAGAGTCGCGGTCATCGCCAGGGCGATGGCGGCCAGCAGATCCTGCTGCTCATTCAACTGGCGCACGACCTCAAGATGTTCGGCAATGGCATTGCCGAAGATGCTTGCCGTTGGGGGGCTGCTAGACATTCTTTCCTCTCCTTCGACGCCGTATGGGCTGCCATCCTACTGTTCAACAAGCCAAGCGAAGTACGTTGTTGTTATCATGGCCGGGTGACTCAATTAGTTCCCATCACAGGAACCCGAGCCTTGACGACGGTATTTCTTGACCGCGACGGCGTCTTGAACGAAAAGAAGCCGGAGGGCCAGTATGTTACTTCCTGGAGCGAATTCGTCTTGCTCCCCGGCGTGCCCGATTCGATATCACGGCTCAACCGGGCCGGTCTACAGGTGATGGTTGTCTCCAACCAACGCTGCGTTGCCTTGGGCCTTTGCACCGTGGCAGATGTGGACTCGATCCATTGCGCATTTCAGAACCTCTTGAAGAGTCATGGCGCTCATGTGGACGGTTTCTACTTCTGTCCTCATGACAAACGGCAATGCAACTGCCGCAAACCGCTGCCGGGGCTTTACGAACAGGCCTTGGCCGAATTCCCCGAGATCACCGCCGAGAGCAGCGCCATGGTCGGCGATTCGCTCTCAGATATCGAGTTTGGCCGCCGGCTGGGAATGTTGACTGTCTTCCTCGACGGCGACCCCGGGCGGCAAAAGTCTGGTTCACAATCCGCCGGCGAACTGGCCGATTTTCGTTTTGCCTCGCTGGCTGAGGCGGTGGATCATCTGCTGAAGAATCAGGAGAGCAAAACACTTCTCATTTCTCAGGCCTGAAAACTCCCTGGAAAACCGATAGTAGCTGTTTCAGATCGATAACTTGCAACCGGCATGTCAGGCAATTGTCATTCCTTTGTCTCTATCCGTATTTGCATCGGCGAGTAACGCCCAGCTCATCAGAATTCGCGTAGCATAAAGGCTGGAGATACCCTGCATTGTCCATTCACAGAAAAATGTCGCCGTGGAGAGTTCGGTAAACATCGTATTTCGTATATCGTCTAGAAGCGGAAGGTATTATGAAGACCATTCTGGTGGTTGAGGACGATCCGAGAATTCAAAAGGCGCTGCTGCGGCTTTTTGGCTCTGAAGGCTACGAAGTCCAGGTTGCGGAGGACGGACCGGCAGGATTGGCAGCCAGCCGCATGGTCAAGCCAGTCGCGGTGGTGCTCGACCTGATGTTGCCGGGCATCAACGGACGCGATCTCTGCCGTCTGATGAAAGAAGGGCAGCCGGAGACGCCAGTGATTATTCTGAGCGCGGTCAGCGAAGTGGCCGACAAGGTTCTGCTGCTCGAATTGGGCGCGGATGACTACGTCACCAAACCCTTCAGTCCCAGAGAATTATTGGCGCGTGTTGAGGCCGCGATCCGGCGCACCACCAAGTCGAGTTCCGCCAAGCTGATTGAGTTTGATGAGATCTCCATCGACGTGGCCAAAATGGAGGTGCGGCGCGATGGCGTTCCTATCATTCTGACCGCCCATGAATTCAAACTGTTGCGTTATTTTGTAGAAAATGCCGGAAGGGTTCTGACGCGTACAGAGTTGTTGAACGATGTCTGGGGCTACGATTCCTATCCCAACACTCGAACGGTAGATAACCAGATTTTGAAGCTGCGCCAGAAGTTGGAGCGGGACCCGGCCCAGCCGCGCCATTTTCTTACCTTTCATGGCGCCGGATATAAGTTCGTGCGTGAGGGGCAAGAAAGCCATGCACTGGTTCCTGAGTCGATTCATAGACTCCACAGGTAGACGAATGAGATGCCGCGGGGCTGGGCAAGACCGGGCGATGGAGTTCCTTGGATGATGCGTTCATGGCGAATGCGCACGACACTCCTTTTGCCGCTGGCGGCGCTTGTTCTGATCATGACCGTTCTCTTTCTGGGAATGGTGCGAATGACTGTCGAACGCCAGGTTCGCGGCAATCTTGAGCTGGATATGCGGCATTCCCTGCAGACTTTCCATAATTTGCAGCAGCAGCGGCAGCAATTGCTATTGCGGGAGTCTTCTCTGCTTTCGGAGTTGCCCAGCCTGAAAGCTCTGATGACCACCTCCGACTCGCAGACGATTGCCGATGCCGGCGCGGGGTTCTGGAGGCTGAGCGGGAACGATTTTTTCTCTTTACAAGGCCCTGATGGGCATCTGCAAGCCTATTTCAACAGCGGTGCGCCGCTGACGCGTCAAAGTGTTGAACCCGCGCTCAGCGAGTCCATTGATCATCCGGAAGCGCCGCGATTGTTCGTCTTCGACGGAAGACTGTTTGATATTTCATCTCGCGCGCTGATCTTCGGCTCCGGGGAACAGATGACCGGACTCGGCTATGTGACGATCGGTTATGCCTTGGACGACAAAGTCGCGCGCGAAGTGAGCGAGGCTGCGGCAGCCGAGGTTGTGTTTGTCGCGGATGGGAGAATTGTGGCCGGAACCTTGCCGCAAGAACTGCAGCAGAAACTGGCATCGAGCCAGGGCGAACTGCTGAGCCATCCCATAGCAAGCGAGGAGATGTCTCTGGGTGGCGAGCGCTATCTGGCCTCATCCATACAATTGCAACCGGATACCCCAACCAGCAGCAACATTCAGCTGGTAGTATTCAAGTCTTTCGGGGAGGAACAGCAGATTCTGGCCAAGCTGAACCGGATGGTGATTATACTTGGCGTTCTTGCGGCCTTATTCGGCGTGGCGCTGGCCGTTTCCATCACCCGCACTGTCACCCGGCCGTTGGAATCGCTGGCGGCTGCCACGCGTGTGCTGAGCGGGGGGAATTTCTCTCACAGGATTCGCGAAAAAGGCGCGGAGGAAGTGCGGGAACTCAGTCGGGCCTTCGACCGGATGCGGGGCCAGATGCAGAAGACGCAACAGGAATTGCTAGCGGCCGAACGCATGGCGACGATTGGCCAGATGGCCAGCTCGGTCTCTCACGATCTGCGTCATTATCTTTCGGCGATCTATGCCAATGCTGAGTTTCTTGCGAACCCGAAGATCCCAGGCGAGGAACGCGAAGAACTGCTTGAAGATGTCCGCGCCGGAGTCCAGGGTATGACGGATATGCTCGATTCACTGTTGGTGTTCAGCCGTACCGGCATGGTGCTGCACGTGCAGCCGGAGCGTCTAGCTGCTCTTATTGAGCGGACAGTTGGAGCAATTCGTTCTCACCCCGAAGCGCGCGGCGTGGAGCTGAGAGTTGTTCCGATTCCGCCGTTAAAAGTGAAAGTGGATTCGAAGGAATTGCGCCGGGCCGTCTACAATCTGCTCTTGAATGCCTGTCAAGCAGCGGGTTCGGGCCAGACTTTGCCATGGGTATCCATCGAGGCCGTGCTCCTCCCGGAGGGCCTGAACATTACGGTTCGCGACAGCGGACCGGGAGTACCCGCCGCAATTCGAGACACTCTGTTTCATCCCTTCGTCAGTGATGGGAAGCAGAGTGGCGTGGGACTGGGACTGGCGCTTGCCAAGTATATTGCCGAAGCTCACGGCGGCAGAATATATCTGGAGGATTCAGCATCCGGCAATACGGTATTCACAATTGCACTTCCCGGCGAGAGGATATTGGAAGAGGCCTCATGGCTGACTACGGAGGAGCGATGAACATGTTGACCCTGAGAATTGCAATGGCCAGCATTGTGGCATTCGGGCTGATCGCGCCTGCACCGCTGGGTGGGCAAACGGCCAAACCTCCCGCTGCGGACCCTGCACCTGCTGAACGCCTGAAATTGCTCGAACAGCGCATCGACCGGCTTACAGAGGCCTTGGCCGCAGCGGAGCGCCAGATAGATGAAAATCACCGCAATATGCAGGCCATGAAGGCGGAGTTGGAAGAACTTCGCAAGACTCTGCCAGGAGGCGGGCTCAGCACCGCGGAGCAAATCAACGCAAGCGCGGCCGCGACGTTACAACAGGCGGTCACACAGATGCGCGAAGAGCAGGATGTGATTGCAGCCGAGGTGCGGCAGCACGAGCAGACCAAGCTGGAGAGCGCCTCGAAGTTTCCCGTGCGCTTCCATGGATTGGTACTCTTCAATGCTTTTGTCAACGAGGGCGTAGTAGATCAGCCGGATATGCCCACCTCGGCTTTGAAGCGCACCTCCGGCCAGAGCCATGGCAGCGTAGGCGCCGGACTCCGGCAGACGATGTTGAACTTTGAGGGGACCGGCCCCAGGCTATGGAATGGCCGTCTCTCCGCAGACTTATCAATGGACTTCTTCGGAGGCGTCACTACGGGAGTACTGAGCGCGCCCGCCGGCCTGGTAAGAATGCGCACCGCGGGAATCACCTGGGAGTGGTCGAATGATTTGCTGCGTGCCGGCTATGATGGCCCACTGATTTCGCCGCTCTCGCCCGATTCAATTGTGGAAGTAGCACAGCCGTCCTTGGCCTGGTCGGGTAATCTCTGGGTATGGGCGCCGCAGTTGCGCTGGGAGCATCGAATCGAGTTTGCAGACCACCACCAGTTTGGTTTCGAACTCGGGCTGTATGATCCGTCTTACAATGCTATAAACGCAGTCGCGGCTTATAGCACTGTGAGTCCGGGAGAGGCCGCGCGCCAGCCGGGGTATGAGATGCGCCTATCCTATCGCGCGGGCGAAGAGCCTGGTGCGCCGCAAATCGGCGCGTCCGGATATTACGACCGGAAAAATTATGGAAGCAGGCAGACGGTGGACGCCTGGGCAGGCACGGTCGACTGGCGGCTGCCGGTTACGGCGCGCGGACAGTGGAGCGGCGAATTCTATCGCGGGCGAGGAATCGGTTCGCTGGGAGGAGGCGCCTATCGCGATGCATACACTTACATAGACCCTGAAACAGGAAAGACGGAGACCAGCGGATTGGATTCCATCGGTGGATGGACCCAATGGCAATGGAGGTTCACCCAGACCATGCAGATGAATGCCGTTGCCGGACAGGACACGGGCTATGCAAGCGAATTGCGCGAAGGGACGGAGCAGTACTCCAGTGCGCTCTATTATTACACGCGCAACCGTTCGCTGATGGCAAACTTCATCTACCGCCCATGGTCTTCGATCGTATTCTCTCCGGAATATCGCCGGCTGACAAGCTGGCCACTTTACGGGCGCGCCAATTGGGCCAATGTGTACACGGTTTCGGCAGGATACCAGTTCTGAAGGTGCTTTGAATGGATCGTTTCTTCTCTATACGGAATGGCGGACGGTGGCAAGGTTATACACTTGCGTGTGTGGTCCTGTTGCTCTTCTTAACTGCTGCGCGAAGCTATGGACAATCCGCCGAAGCAACTCTTCATGTGGATTTTGTTACAGATACATCTACCCACAAGGCGTCCACGACGGCGCCGGTCACAGTCGCTTGGCTCACACCTCAGGGCGTTAATGCCGCAATCGCTCCCCCGATCCCAGCGCATACTTATCAAATGGTGCAGAAGGACAAGATGTTCGATCCGCATCTGCTGGTCGTGCCGGTTGGCAGTATTGTAGTGTTTCCAAATCGCGATCCGTTCTTTCACAATGTGTTTTCTCTCTTCAACGGAAAGCGGTTCGATTTGGGTTTGTATGAGGCGGGCAGCGAACGCCGTGTGCGCTTCGACCGCGAAGGGGTCTCCTATATCTTCTGCAATATTCATCCCCAGATGGGTGCCGTGATTCTGTCGCTCGCCACGCCATACTACTCGGTTTCGCGAGAGGGTGCGATCGTCATTCCCCAGGTGCCACCGGGAAGATACCTTTTGAATGTGTGGTCGGAAAGCGCAACTTTGGAAAGTCTGAACGCGGCGCGCCGCGAGGTAACGGTGCAAGCGGCAGATACCAACTTGGGCAGTGTTTCTCTCGTTGCCGCTCCCAGCCTGCTTGCGCATCACGCCAACAAGTTTGGCGAAACGTATCCAGCCTCTCCGGGTTCCGCATCGCCGTACTCCCTGTACTGACGCTGGGCGGCCGCGTAGACTGTGGCCAAAAGCGCGATGTGCACCCACAAATATATTCGCAGGATGTTCTGGTTGAGCTGCAGGATCGCCCATTCAAAGATCAACGCCAGCACCAGAGCCCGCAGCCACGCGGCATAAAGTGGCGAAAATCGCATGGCAAGCCGCAATGGCGCGACGATGGTGACTGCCAGAAAGCAAAAGAACGGTATCGAGCCGGGAATCCCGCTGGCTGCGGCAACCTCCGCAAATACACTTTGCCCCTCATATATCTTGGCCTCCTCGAAGTTCTGCGGCCTTAGTCCGTTATATCCCGCAATCGATTCTGTAATACCGCCCAGGCTCTGCCCCATCCAAGGATGATTGGCGATGGTTAGCAGCGTGCCATTTAGACGGTCTTCCCGCTCGTTGACGGAGTGCGCTGCGGTTCCCAACAGCCCTGTTCCGCTCACCAGGATTTCAACCGTTTCAGGATCATCTTGAAACCAGCCGACGGCCCCGCTGACGGCCGAACATGCGATCAATAAGACCGCTGCGGCAGCCATCATCTTCCAGCCCGATAAACGAAACCCGAGCACCAAGCGGGGGTGTTTCACGACCTTCCACAGCCGGGTCAAAAACGCGATCGATAACTCAACCAGGGCGAAGATAAACCCCATCCTGCTGAAACATATGAGCAGAGCGAGAAGGATCAGGAGATAGGCGAATGTCCATGCCTTGGAGCGAAACTCCGCGACCCCGGAGCGGCGCAGCGACCCAAGGCATACCAGTCCCATGATGAGATAGGTTGCAAAATACGATGGTTCATAACTGAATCCGTTCACCCTCGGCACACTGCCGGGAAGCCACCACTGCTCTACCAGCAACGCCGGACCGCCGACGATGGGAAGCACGAACTGCACTATGCCGAATCCAGCGACGAACACATACGAAGCTAAGTACAGCTTGAGCAGCAATTGCAGGCGCCCCCAATCGCCGGCAAAGAGATTCACCAGAGCAAAGGACAGAGCAATATCCAGGGCCAGCCAGAGGCAATAGGCCAAGCTCTTCTGCCAAAACTCCGCTACAGGTACGAACGCCAGTTGCACGCCACACCAGGCAACAAGGTACAGGCCCCCAAGCGGAATTTCCATGGTCCTTCCCAGCCGGTGTGTGAGCAGGACTGCGGCCACCAGCACCAGGGCAAATAACTGCGCCATACGAATGTTCGGCCCGAGATTGATATTCAGGAAAAGATCGAATGAGCTGGTGAAAAAGACCACTGCTGCCGCGGCGACTAATAGATGATAGGGACGATTCATAGGCTGATGACCTGCCATTCTGCGCCGGGATTTCCCAACAATGTCTCGACGGAAGCGGCGACGCGCTGCGGAGTCATGGAGATCATGCATCCGTTCCACTCACACTTTGCAAAGGTGCGGCCGTCATAACATGGCCGGCAAGCCAGGCGCGCACCACCCCAGAGACCAATGACTCCTTTGCGGCGGGGAAGTGCCTTGGAGGGTGCGGTTGGGCCGAAGAGTCCGACCAGGCCGCATTCAACCAGTCCGGCCAGATGCAGCGGGCCGGTGTCATGCGTGATGACGCAATCGCAGGATTGATAGAACGCCAATGTCTGCGGAATCGTCCATTGGTAAATGCGATTCTCAACCGGTAAATCGGAGAATCGCGCCTCAACCCATCGATCTCCCTGTCCTCCGGTGAGTACAACCTCGTAACCTTTGTCGAGAAGGATTTGAGCAAGCGAGTAATAGGAATCCAGAGGCCAGCGCCGTTGCGCGTCGTCGCGGAGCAAGTTGCGCGCCCCGCCGGGAGCCAGCGCGATACGAATTTTCCTTTGTGGCTCCATTGGATTAGGCGGCAGCCGATCGGGCGCTACCGGGGCGATGTTATCGGCGCAATACTTATCTGCCAGTCCGCACAGAATACGCACATATTCCGCGGAATGATGCCGCTCTGAGATGAGTTTGAAGCTGCGCAAATGTGAACACAATGCAATCGAACTGCGCGTGCGCACCGGGAGAGTCAGGATCCTATAGCGGCGGTCATATTGCAGAATCGCGCACAGGTCATAGGAAGAGCCGATCAGCTTTCCCCAGGTGTGCATGATTTGCCAAAAAGCGCTCGCTTTGCGATCTCCAAAGAGAAGCTCATCATCCACTACGATGGGACGCACCCAGCTATAGCATGAGAGCAGCGGCGCAATCGTCTTACCGCACAGCCAATCGATCTCCAGTCTGGATTGATAGAGCATCCGCGCTGCGGGCAGCACCGATGCTGCGTCGCCAATGGCGCCGATTTTCACGATGAGAGCTTTGCTCCTCATTATAATTTCACTCGATTCTCTTCAAGGTGAAAGTACGGGGCGCGCGGTTGGCCCCTTTCGAGCATTTAGGCGCAGGAATTAGCCGCCTCCCATATCGGCTGGAGGTCTCGCGCAAAGCCGACATCGATGGACGCGCCACAAAGCTGTTGCACCGCACACATAACATCGTCGACGGATATTTTCTCCATAACGTTTTCTGCATGGCCGTCATACTCAAACCCCAGATCGAGAAAGCCGCCGCTCCCATCGGGCGGAGTGACATTCGCGACTCTCGACCCTATCGGTCCCCAGCGATGCACGGCAGTCGGGCCGTTGATAGTTACGGTTGGAACTCCAAGGATCGCGCCTAAGTGCATGATGCCCGTGTTCACGCTGACCAGTATCTCTGCGTGGTTAAGCATCCGTGCGATTTCACTGATGCCGTTCCGCCCAATCATGATCTCAGCCGAAGCGCCTTGCTTGAGGATCTTCTGGCACAATGCCATGCAACGCAACTCATCGGCTGGGGATCCGGTAATCAGGAATGTTCTTCCCGGCGATTTCAGCCGCTGGGCCAGGTCTGCCCAGTGCGCATCCGGCCACTCTCGCAGCCAGCTGCGTGATCCCGAGGCCCACGGATGAAAGACGATTACTTCGCCGCCACGCATTACAATCTCTGGAAGCGGACCTCCGGGGATCGCCAATCGAGGCGGATAATCCTTTGTTGCTCCAAGCGAGCGTGTAAGTCGGCGCAGATTCTCCAGCTCATGACAATCTCCGCGGTGAGTCACTGTGCTGTCGTATCCCCGCTGGCGAAATTGTCCCTTGCGCTCGAAGCCAATCGTAAAGCGCGCTCCAGAGAGGAGCGTGTAGATAGCGGTGATCCTCTGCCATGAAGTGAAGTCCAGCATCCAGTCCAGGGTGTAGCGCCGAAGGGTCCGGATGGCCGCTAGCGGGTGGGTAATCGATAAAATCTCGACCCGATTAATTGCTGGAAGTAATCTGGCGGCGGCCATATTTGCATTCGTTGCGAATAAGATAAGCTCCGCCCTGGGAAAGAGGGCACGAATCTCCTGGGTTACCGCGGAAGCAAGCAAGGTATCACCCAAAGCTGGATTGAAGAGCAGACCAATCCGGCCAGGATGTTCTATGTTATCTCTCCGGCCTCGAAAGCTGGCAAGCAAATTGAGAATAGGGATTCCTAGATAGAAATCAAGAACCCGGTTTGTTGCTTTGCCTCGCTGCATGGTTCACTTTCCAATCTGGCCCTGCGTCTCCACAGGTGAACTCCCGGTCGCATCGCCAAACTCATCACCGCCATAAGCCTTGGGATCACCCAGGCTTCCAGCCTTTGGCAGATGCCGAAGGTACAGCACAATCTGCCATATCTCCTCATCGCTGAGAATTCCCTTGGCAGCAGGCATGCCAGAGGGCGAAATTCCTGCATCAATCACCCGCTTCAATTGACCATCTGTATAATCCTGTACGACGCTCGACGAGAGCAGCGGGATGAGAGGATCGATGGAACCGGCAAAAGGTACCCCGGTGTTCTGGCCATCTCTGCCGTGACACACAACGCAGTAGCTTCCAAACGCCTGTTTGCCGGCCTCGATGTTACTGGGCGAAGCCGCCAGCGGATTGCGGTCATGCTTGCCGCCAACAATGATGTGATGCTTCATCCATGTAATCGTGCCGGTCTGAACCTTGCCCGGATGGCCTGCCTTGCACCCTGTCGCCGCCAGGAACAGGCAAGTCGCAAAAGCGGCAACGAGAGTGAGTATTGCTGCTTGAAGTTTCATGGTTTCTACTCCGTCACATGAATTACAAAGCGCATCGAGCCGTGCCCGTTGCCGCAAAATCTTCCGCAGCGGCCGGAAAAATTTCCTGCCTTGTCAGGGGTAAAGGTAACTTGCGTCGCATGGCCCTTGACAATGGTCTGATTAACGCCAAGCCCTTCAATGAGCAAACTATGCGTGACGTCCTCGGAGATCAGCGACAGAGTCACCGTTTCGCCCTTTTTCACGGTGATCTCGGCGGGGGTAAACTCAAATCGCCGGGCATGAACCTCAATCGTGCGCTGCGAGTTTTGCGCGTGCGGCCCCGGCGTGGCGGCTATCATAAGAATGACACCGAATATGGTCAGAATAAGTTTTTTCAAAATCGATCCTTTCTGCGAAGGAATTCCTTGGTTGTCGAATTCGAATAAGTTGCAGCCAGCCTGAAAGCGCGTCCAGGCCTGCTTGCACTTATGGCGCCAGGTATTGCAGCAACAGTTTCTGATCTTTGCTGCAGAGGCGCGCGCGTGTACGCATGTGCATCAGAATCGTTCCGGTGACACGCGGGTTCAGCGTCATGGGCGGAGTGTGGCAGCGAGCGCAGTTCGCTGCAAAGACCTTTTCTCCGGGGTCCGCTGCCATTGCCGTGGTTTGCGAACGCGCGGGCCCGGTTGCGGCCGGAGAAGTTTGCCCAGGCGCGGCAACCAATGTGGCAAGACACAGTCCTGACGCGGCAAGAACAAGGAGCCACTTTTTGCGCACTTGATCGTTCATGATTTCCTCCCTGGCCACAAAGGCCAAATGAACCGGTATGTAAAACCAAAGTTCCACGTGTTACTGTTTCCGCTGTGGCTGTAGAGCCTTCCGTAGCTGGATTCAAGCCTCCAGTCATCCTGGATCTGATAGTTAAGGCCAACCTCGGGGCGATGCTGGTTGGCGCCGGCCAGCCCGTTGCCGCCGCCGTTACGCACGAAGAATTGCTCCATTCGTCCTACCATTTGCACGTGGCGGAAGAAATTCGGCTCGACAAGAAACTGTTGAGGAATATACGCCGTTTCGATCCAGTAACCGTCCCCGTAGTGGTTGCGATCATACTCTGCCTTCAGGTCTACAGAGGCCCGCTGCGGCTGCCAGGAGAGATAGACGGCCTCATTGTTGATCTGGTAGCCATCGAGTGTGCGCTGGTACGATAACCCAGCCTCGACCCTTTTTGATGGCACAAAGATGCTGGTATCTCCACCGGCAGCGCGAACTGCCTGTAACTGCTCGATCGAGCTCTGCGCAGAGAAGTAAGCAGTGTATTGGATGGTGGCTGACGGCAGGCTGGCCGCAACTCCACGCAGCATGATGCCATCTCCTGAACCGTATGGATGGGTGCCAATGGCATAAGTGAGCGGGATATCCTGAAGGTTGTGAATCCACACCGGAGTCAGGCGCTCGCTGTAGAGGCCAAATGGTAGGATGTACCGGCCCGCGATTATAATCGCGTGGGAATCGGCAAGCCAATCCAACTGAGCTGATTCAGTAGTTTTATATACCTTTCCGACATAGGGTCCGGAGGTAAAGTCCTTGCGGTTAAAAAATCCGGTAAAATCAACGTGCGATTCCAGCAGCACGGAGTGCCCCATGGGAACCAGCAAGACCGGATTGATCTGAGGCACTAGATACTGAACGCCTCCAACGACGTTCTGAATATAGGCGAGGCCCCCAGAGATCACCGGCACATATCCGGCAGTAGTGCGCGCCTGAAGATTATCTTGCGCTCTACCCGCGGCGGAACCAAAGAGAATGCAAAGTGGAAGCACCAACAGCCTAATCGTTCCGGGCAGAGAGCGTAGATCGATCAGCTGCATCCTTGGCTTCCATCTTCGCCTAT
>Ga0302320_10008265_pt1 | contig 22691 bp, 12 predicted proteins | sample Bog_T0_3_FD_202130 | JGI IMG/M metagenome (GOLD analysis project Ga0302320, IMG submission 202130) | Peat permafrost microbial communities from Stordalen Mire near Abisko, Sweden - Bog_T0_3 | ecosystem: Environmental > Terrestrial > Soil > Wetlands > Peat | place: Sweden: Abisko, Stordalen Mire... | reverse complement strand
TAGCCTCCATCGTCAAAACCGCCATGAACTCTCCATCTGCCACTTGGGAAAAAACGTTCTCTGAACTCTTCCACGCCTCCGTCGCAAAATATCGTCAGGGCCACGAAAAAGCCCGGAACCTTGTCGATGCGAAAGGCCAGTCTTTTCTTGCCTCCATTGGCTACACCGAACAGGAGTTCTTCGATTTTGTCGAAGACTTTGCCAGAGGCGGTGAGCCGACTTTGGAAACGGCGCTCAAAATCGCCGCCGTCCGCCGCGACTATTTTCTCGAAAAACAAAAGGGCGTCTTCACCACTCGTCGCATCTCGATGGACGATCTACCGTCCAAGGACTCACAGATCGAGGGTATCGGCTGGCTGCCCCGGCTCATCCCCAAGGCCGAAGCCAAGCTTCGTGGCGAAATGCCACCGGAGCTCATGTACTGCTGTGGCGGTGACCGCAAGTTCTTCAACACCAATAATATAGATCCAGCCGAGTTTCTTGCAAAAGTCTGGCACGCCGACGGCGACCAGGCCAAAATCATCGCTTGGGTTAAAGCAAGTTGCCGTTAATCAATTTTGCCCCCGTTCAGGGGCTCGGTCCTCAAAGCTTGCCTCGTGAATTGCGATTACGGACTCAACAGTTCTTCCTCTGATAACTCATGTTTTCCAAAGGCCAGCCTTATTTATTTTCAAACCAAATTTATCTTGGCTTAGTGCTACGTTTTCAGTAGCTTACGTGCGCAATGAAACTTTTTTTGAGGAGTACTCTCGTCTTCGTTATCGCTTGCTTTGCGCCTTTCGCTTCGGCCCAGACCGACCTTTATTGGGTTGGCGGACCCGCTGGTGATTACAGTACGGCTGCGAATTGGAATACCTTGACCAGCGGAACGGGTGCGCAACTGGTTCCAGGATCTACGAACATCGCGGTGGTCTTTCCTGGCTTTAACGGGACTACCTTAACCGGGATTACGAATATCAATATCGTTACCCCGCCCCTCAGCCCTATCTTGGGCTTTCAAGTTAATAATAGCTTTAATGGCTTCGATTTTACCCTGGATGAGGGAATCGTCAGCTTGACGAACACCTCAAATTCAACTTTGACCATTACGGGAAACGGAACAACGGGCCCGGCTGGAACTACAACTCCCGACACCGTGGGCGACCTGGACGTTGATGGTGGTACAACGCTGACTTTATCAGGCCCGGGCAGCACGGTCTTGGTGAACAAAGGCCTTATCGTCATCGGGGACGAAGTCAATTACCCCTACACGGGCACTCTCAATATCAATTCGGGCACCTTCAGTTTTGTTCCATCGGTAGGCAACACCACGGAAATGGATATAGGCTCCGGAACCGCCTTTTTTGAGGACAACACCACCAGTACCGTTACCCAGGGATTAACCGGGGCTACCCCGGCGGCAGACACGGCTTCAACCGTCATCACAGGAAATTACCTGAATATCGGCTATTTCGGAGGCGTGGGCACTTATAACGTTACCAACGGTTCATTGCTGCAAATCGGCAGCGCGACGACGCCGACCGTCGTCACTTTGGGTGCGAATTCCGTCTTCAACGAGGGAGGAGGATTCTTTGAACCATTCACAAACTCCGTGGGTTCGATGGTTATCTCCGGTACGAGCACGGTTAATATTACCAGTGGATCCGACGTGCAGTTGGGCGTATCGACTGCCCATGCAGAAGTCGGTGGCGGCTCCGGCACAATCACTCAAAACGGCGTGGGCTCGAACGTAAACTTATTGGGCACGTCCACCATGGAACTCGGCGATGCGGCGGGCGGTTCCGGAACTTACAATCTCCAGGCCGGCACTCTGAATATCGGAGGCACTTCCACCTTGACCTTGGGTGCGGTCGGCGCCGCCCTTATTCAGGGCACCTTCACCGCCGCCGGCAACGGCAACCTTACTGAAAGCCAGACTACGGCTGGAACCACGTTTCTTATCGCCGGGCCGGCGAGCACGGTCGATATCGGTACGATCGGCACGGGTACCTTCACTTTCACCGGTGGCTCCGCGGATTTTCAAGACGGCTTTACGGTCGGTGCCAATGGCACGGTCACTCAATCCGGCACCAGCGTCCTGACTGCGGAAAATCCTGTCGATAACGAAGGCTCCTATACCCTCAATAGCGGCACGGCCACGTTTTCCAACACCTTTACGAACAATGGATCTTTGAATCTCAACGGCGGTAAATTCAGTGTCGGGGCGGCCAGCTTTTCCGGCGGGGGAAGTTTAAACTTTGGCGGCGGCACACTCAAGTTGACCAGCGGCACGACGTTCGACGATACCTTTGCAGGTGGGACTCTCGCCGCGGGCACGGTTTCCACCATTGATGCCAGTCTGGGCACCTTTACCACAGTCACGATCGCCCAAAATCTGATCGACGGGACCGCAAATGGCTTGGGCGGCATCACTTTCCTGGGTTCAGACGGCACCGCAGCCACAGCCGTTACTAATTTTAATCTTACTGGAAGCAATACTTACACCGGACCGACCACGATTGACGGGGGTGTGCTCAATGTCAGTGGCGCCAGTATTGCCGATTCCGATGCCCTCAATATCGGAGTTGGTAATAATAACAGCCCCATCAGCACCGTTAATCTGAGTTTGGCGGCGGGCGGGTTTGCTTTTCCAGGCAGCATCAGTGGTCCTGGCAGCTTGAATGTCAATTTCACGAATACCGGAGACCCCTTCGTCGTCCTCAATACGAGTAACTTCACCGGTGCCATCACCCTCGGCGCCAACGGCACGGCCGGCACGTTTCAGGTCTTCAGCGGCTCTTTCGGCCATATCAGCGATAACGGCACGGCTAGCGGTGTCACCATCGGTGGCAATCCACTTACTCCCTTCCCCGCAGGCGTCTCGGCCCCTTCCACCGGTACGGTCACCTTTGTTTCCCCAACCTACACGGGCCTCACCACGATTTATAACGGGTTCACGCTTAACACCACGGATCTCGACGGTTCTGCCACCCTCGGCACCGTAGGTAACCCGGGTGGGGCGCTCAATGTCACGGGAATCGGAGGAGCTGGTGGTATCACGGGCAACGTCGTTAACAATGGTGGTGCGGTCACGGTCGAGGATCCCATCGGCGTTACCGGTAGCCTCACCAACAACGATGTTGGTAGCAGTTTCACCGGCCTGAATGTTGACGGAAACGTGACCAACGCCGGCACGCTCAAGTCCGCTCTCGCCTCCGTTCCTTCCGCTCCTACCTTCACCGTTGGCGGCATCTCCGGAACTTCCACCTTCACCATTGGCGGCAATCTGACTTCAACCGGCACCTTGGTGGTGCGCACCAATGGCCTGACCGCTGATAGTTTCGTGGCGAGCGGCGCGACTCCTTCGTCCATCACTGGGGCCATTCAGATCTCCGGTTATGGCAGCGGAACCTATGCCATCGTCTACACCCCCAACAACAGCGCCCTGGTCTTGAACGTCGCGCAGCCCACCGACACAACTCTGTTCCATGCAACTTTATCGCTTAACGCCGCCGATAATGCGGTGATTCTGACCACCGTCCAGACCCCGTCTGCCATTTTTGGATCAACCTACAACGAAAAGCAGGTCGGCACGTCCATCGACCGGTTCTTATTGGGTATAGCCCCTGTTCCAGCTGGCGCGGCGAACGCCTTTGCCACCTTTGCAAACTACTATTCCAATTTGACCCCGGCTGAGTTTCCCGCCGTGCAGGAACAGCTTTCCGCTGAAAGCCTGCAATATGCCCGGAATATCGCGATTGAAAAGGCAACCATCCTTTCCCAGAGCGTCTATGGCGTTCTCGCTAATCTCCGCGGGGGCTACTCCGGACTCGACACCAGCAGCATGAGCTTTGCCACTCCCGGATTCGACAGCGGCCTGGGCCGCTCGATGCAGTCGCTCCTGGCCTACAATTCCCCTGCTTTCCATCAAACGGCCCCCAACGGCGTAAATTATTATCCACAGGACGACGATAACTCGCCCGCGCCCTCGTCCGGGCCTGCTTCTTCACCCTCGTCACCAAGGTCGGACACATCCGGTCAGACCATTTCCGATAGCTCCATCCCCCTGCGGACTGCCTCCTCTAATTCGAACCTCAGACTTCCGGCCCCCGGCTTTAGCGAGTTCATCGGCGGGGATGTCATCCTGGCTGATCTCAACCAGAACTCGAGCGCGAACAACGCTCCCTCCAGCAAGGCCAGTTATACGGCCGGTGATGTTATTGCGGGCATAAGCTATCGCATGACTTCCAATCTGGCTGCCGGCGTTCTTTTTGATTACAATCACACCCACGCCAAGACCGATTCCAATGGCAGCACGACCGACGTCGATAGCTACAGCCCCGGCCTCTACGCCACCTACTTCAACAAGGGCTTTTACGCCAACGGCCTCTTCGCCTTCGGCTACAATACCTATTCCAACGACCGCTCCATTCCCGTCCTCGGCAACACCGCCACCAGTTCACCCACCGGCCAACAGTATACCACCAACCTTGATTTGGGTTACGATTTCCATCCCAAGGTCTCTTGGGCCGATGGCCAGTGGACCGTCGGGCCGTCCGTTGGCCTCACCTACACCCACGTGAATATCGACTCCTTTACCGAATCCGGAGCTGGCTTGGGCGACCTGGCCGTTAACAGCCAGAGCATCGATAGTCTCCGCAGCCGCTTGGGCGGACATCTCATCTACCAGACCCACATCAACGGCATCCTCCTGCAGCCCAATATCACGGCCATGTGGCAGCATGAATACCTCGATACCAGTTCCGGCATCGCTTGCCAGTTCAACGAACTGGGTGGCGCCTCGGCCTTCACCACCCAAACGGCGACCACTGGCACCGATAGCGCCCTCATCGGATGCGGCTTGACCGCCACACTCGACAATTCCATGGCCTTTTATCTCAACTATATTGCCGATGTCGGAGCCAGCGATTATTTCACCCAGAGCGTCATCGGCGGCTTCAAGGCCCAATTTTAATCCTCCGCTCCCCTCTCTCATCATCCTGAGCGGGCGGAGCGCAGTCGAAGCATGAGTTCCGCCTGCCCGTCTTCCCACATCTGCTTTTCGCTTTTCCCGCCCGTCCTTTTCAGATCGGATACTGCGGCGGCGCTTCACTCCACCACCGCGAAAGGCGCGCGGACGGCACGGCGGGTATCGTCTGGCCGGCATCGGCATAGTGGGATGTGTCGTTGAAGAGAGTCAGGCGGGCGCGGGTCGGATCTTTAAAATCGACGATATTCAGCGCGGCGGGACTTTGGTCAAGGTTGTCGCGATAGCGCCGTGGATCAAAACCCAGCAGCGAACTGAGGAGAAGCCGGATGGTCGCCTTGTGGGAAACCACCACCACATTTCCGCCCACATGCGTTCGAACCAGGTCGATTAACGCCGGCAGGGCGCGCGCCGTCACCGCCAGGCCGCTTTCCCCGCCCGCCGGGGCAAAGGTGTAAGGGTCCTTGTCCCACTCCGCCGTCTCCTCGGGAAATTGCTTCTCCACTTCCTGCCGCGTCATCTGCTCCCAACGGCCATGGGAAATTTCCCGCAAACCATCCCGCAACTGGACTTCCAGCCCGTGGGGCTTCGCCAGGATGCTGGCCGTCTCCACCGTCCTGCCCATGGGCGAGGCATAGACTGCGGCAAGGGCTTCGCCGCTCAAGCGGATCGCCAGTCGTCGCGCCTGCTCACGGCCTTCATCGGAGAGGGGCACATCGGTCGCCCCGGCGAACCGGTCTTCGGCCGTCAATATCGTCGCGCCGTGGCGAATGAGAAAAATCCGGGTGTGGGATTGAGCCATAAGCGTCAATTCGTAAGAGCGAACCGGAACCGACCTTATCATCAAAGATCAGGAAGACAACTCTTCCCCAAATTCATGCGCAAATCGCCGTTTAATAATAACTTTACCATTATAACACGACCCGCGCAGATCTTCGATCTGCCATTCAGGCACCTGTTTCTTCGTGAAGGCCCACCTGCTTTTTTCTCACGGCATCCAGTTCGATTTCAAACAGGAGATTATCGCGGCAGATGTCGCACCGGGTGAGAATAACCGGAAGCGGCGCCAGTTACCGCGTATTGCAGTACTGCTCCCAGAGGGGGATGTGCTCTTGATGGCGGAAGTAGGCAATGGCGCGCGTCGTATCGGACAACCCCATGCCGTTTTGCGCGAGTATTGCTCCGACCACTTCCATTGTTTTTTCGATCTGCCGGGCGGCGCTTCCCGTGTGGGCCGTTTCCCCGTTTGGCAGGATGCTGGCGGTACCTGATATGTAAACAACACGTCTCGTCCGGTCCGCCACTTCCATCGCCCTGCTGAAGGAGCTGCCATAGGTCGAAGCTTCGCGCTGCAACGGAGATTCGACGCGGTGCACGGTTACAGCCCGGCTTTTCGGCTGGACGGCGATGGCTTTGGCCACCAACGCGGCGCCACTGACGTTCGCCACGCCAATACCCGTGCTGGCGGGCATCCGGGTGATGCCATGCCGTTGAAAGAACGCGGTGCGCGCCTGGTTGAATTCGCCGTACCAATCCAAAATGTCGTGGTTGTAAAACCAGGTGCGAACCACATCGCGAAAATGCATGCCCGCTTCCGTCATGGCGCACTGGATGGCCTCGAGCACGTCCGTGGTTTGCGCGCCTCGCGAAGCCTCGGGATGAGTGGGTCGTACGCCGCCCAGCACACAATATTTGGCATCTGAGTCCTCGAAATACCTTCCAATGAACCGTCCATTTTTCCCGAAAAGAGGCGTCGAATCGATGCCAGAAATCGTGGTGATCTGGATGCCACCGGGGATGCCTGGTTCTTGGAGCAGGGCTGTTTCCGGGACCTGAATGTCACCCGCCTGCAATTCGCTGTGAACGGAAGCCAGACGCTCCTGGTCGCCGAAGGCATGGACATTTAAGAATGCGGTGGGGAAGCCGTCCGGAAACGGATCGAGTTTTATGCCGCAGGAAACCTCTTCAAAAAGCCTGCTTTCGCGGCGACCAAAAAAGCTTTTCCTCTGGAGACAGGTCCGGTTTAGCGCGATTTTGGAGCTCTTACAAAGGTCTCTGCAGGCGTTTGTCGCTACCGAGATGGGAAGCGTCGTATGGCATTCCGTCCAGCCGGGATGTTCGATTTTCCGTAGAGTAGCGGGTGGATCGGCGGGGCATTGGGATATCCGCCGGACGGAGGAAGTTTCGGTCAACATGTTTGATATCACTAACCACAGCTATTAGACAAAGTTCCGTTTTAATGCCTATTTTAAAACTTTTTCTAATAGTATGGGTTTATTCTGTTATCCGGTGTCTTCGCCGGAATGAATCGGTTTGTAACGCAGCCAAATGAAAAAAATCGGCCTTTTCCTCCTTTGTCTCGGTGCGATCTTTTCTGTGGCTTGGGGGAACGAGCCCGTGGCGCCGTTCGAGCTTCAACCTCAAGCCGGACCTCACTCTGGGCAGATCGACACTTTTGTCTTCGGCCAGTTGAAAACATTGGGAATTCAGCCGGCAAACCCCTGTTCTGATGCGGTTTTTGTGCGTCGGGTTTACTTGGACGTGATTGGCACGCTTCCTACAGCACAGGAAACGGTCAAATTTCTGGAGGATAAGACGCCCGATAAACGAGCGACCTTGATCGACCAACTCCTGGCACGCGATGAATTTGCCGACTATTGGGGGATGAAATGGGGTGATTTGCTCCGGGTGAAAGCGGAATTCCCTGTCAATCTCTGGCCCGAGGCTGCCATGGCTTACGATCGTTGGATTCGGGACAGCCTGCGCAAAAATATGCCCTATGCGCAGTTTGCGCGGGAACTCCTGACCGCCAGTGGCAGTAATTTTCGGGATCCGGAAGTGAATTTCTACCGCTCCGCTGGAAGCCGGGACCCCAAGGCCATTGTGAAGGCCGTGGCGCTGACCTTCATGGGAGAGCGAACTGAAAACTGGTCTCCCGAAAAGATCAAAGACATGGCGACGTTTTTTTCACCTATCGCCTTTAAGGCAACCGGTGAGTGGAAGGAAGAGATCGTCTCATTCAACGGATTTAATCAGTCCACCTGGGCTGCCACCACGGCAAAGCTGCCGGATGGAACCACGGTCGAGTTGGCGGCAGACAAAGACCCGCGCGTGGTGTTCACGGACTGGCTGGTCTCTTCGCCTAATTCGCCCTTTGCCGCGAATGCCGTTAACCGCGTTTGGTATTGGCTTATGGGCCGGGGGATCGTCCAGGAACCCGATGATATCCGTCCGGACAATCCGCCCGTCAATCCTGAGTTGCTGGCCTGGTTGTCCCGCGAGTTGGTTTCTTCAAACTATGACATGAAACATATCTTCCGGCTGATTCTCAATTCGGATGCCTACCAGCTCTCGTGCATTCCCGCCGCCAATGACCCGCGGGGCGCGGACAATTTTGCGTTTCATCCCCTGCGCCGGATGGAAGCGGAAGTTTTGATTGATGCCATTGACCAGATCACCGGGGGGAAGGAGGCCTATTCCAGCATCACTCCGGAGCCCTACACCTTCTTGCCGGATAACACACGTGCGATTGACCTGCCGGACGGCAGCATCACCAGCTCGTTTCTGGAACTTTTCGGGCGTCCTGCGCGCGACACGGGCCTTCTTTCGGAACGCAACGACCGTCCCACGCCCGCCCAGCGTTTGCACCTGCTGAACTCAGCCCACATCGAGGACAAGATCATGAAAAGTGAAAAATTACGGACCGTGTTCACCAGTAATCCAATCCCGCTGCAAACGGCCACTCAACTGTATCTAACGATCCTTTCCCGCTATCCCTCCCCGGAAGAATTGGACGCGCTGCACGCCTATTCCCAGACCAGCGAGTCCAAGGGCTGGCAGGTCTGGTACGACTTGGCGTGGGCGTTGATGAACAGCAGCGAGTTTCTTTACCGCCATTGAACGAAAGATAATATGAACAGGAATCCCGGTTACTTTTCAAACCAGTTTGGAAGGCCGTTAACCCGGCGCAGCGCCCTGAAGGGTGGGGCGCTGGCCGCGGCCGCCGTTCTTTTCGGGAAACCCTTGGGTTGGGCCTCAACGGATACTCCCGCGCCTTTGCCCCGGCCAAAGGCCCGGGCAGTGATCCAAATCTGGCTCGCCGGCGGCCCGTCTCACCTCGACACCTTCGATCCCAAGCCGGAGGCCGGGTATGACTACTGCGGACCGTTCAACAAGCCGATCCAGACCAATGTAAATGGCATGGTCATCAATGAACTGCTGCCGGAATTGGCCAAACAGGCCGATAAATATTCCATCATTCGCGGCATGACCCATGGATCCAACAGCCACGAGACGGCGGCCTACATGGTCCAAACCGGTCATGACTCGAGTGACCGGCTGGTCTATCCCTCCATGGGCGCGGTCGTCTCCCTGTTGAGGGGCTATAATGCCGGATATCGTGGACTTGTTCCGCCTTACATCATTCTGACGGAACCTCTGGGCCGCTTTTCCGAGGACGGCTTTCTCGGGCCGCAATATAAGGCTTTTGCCACCGGTGGCGACCCGACGAAGCAGCCTTTCGCGGTCCAGGGGATTGTGGCAGAGGGGATTTCCACCCGGCGCCAGGGGGAACGGCGCGACTTGATGCATAATCTGGATGAACTCGGGAGTGCGTTGAAGGACGATACCCGGCTGGTCGATTTCAAGCAGAGCGAGGCGGGTGCCTACGATATGATCCTCGGCGAACGAGCGAAAATTTTTGATCTCGTGGAGGAGGGCCAGGGGATGCGGGAATGGTATGGCCTTAACCGGTTCGGCCAGTCCTGCCTCGTGGCGCGCCGGCTCATCGAGCGCGGAGTCCTCTTTGTCACGATCAACTACGGGGGATGGGATACCCACAAACAGAACTTTCAGGCCATGCGCCAGAAACTGCCGGAATTGGACAAGGGCATGGCGGCGCTGATTCAAGACCTGAAAACGCGCGGGCTGCTCGACAGCACCATCGTCTGGTGCGGCGGCGAATTCGGCCGCACGCCTAAAGTCATGTGGGAGGAGCCTTGGAACGGAGGTCGCGGCCATTGGGGCAAGGTTTTTTCCCACGTCGTCGCCGGCGGTGGCTTTCGCGGGGGAATCGTCGTCGGGGCTTCGGATGCGAAAGGCGAGGAATTGAAGGAGCGCCCGGTTTACCCCTGGGATTTGATTGGCAGCATGCATGAACTGCTCGGCATTGATCCGGACGGAACATTCCCGCGTATTGCCGACGGAACTGTGCGAATTACCCAAGCCGCCACCGGTGATATCAAATCGGGAGGTCGCCTGAAGGAAATCATGTGAAAAGAACCATTCCGCAGTCCCTTGCAATGCGCCCGTTCCTGTTTGTACTGGCCCTGTTCGCCCTCGGTGCGCAGCCGCTTCTTGCCCAGCCAAAGGATGCTCATATCGGTTATATTTTTCCCGCGGGCGGACAGCGCGGCACGACTTTTGAGGTTACCATTGGCGGTCAGTTCCTGGATGGAACGACCGGCGTGCTGTTGTCCGGAGGCAGTGGAGTGCACGCGACGGTGCTCAAGATCAACAAGCCCTTTCCCCAGAAACGGTTCAATGAACTGCGCGATTATCTCGATCAGGCGCGCAAGAAGATGCTTGATGCCACCATGCAACCGGCCCCGACGCCAACTCCGCAGACGAACGCTCAACCGCTCCCGCTGGCGAACCCGCCGCCAACTCCGCAGACGAATGCTCCACCGCTCCCGCTGGCGAACCCGCCGCCAGCTCCGCAGACGAATGCTCCACCATTCCCGCTCCCGAACCCGCCACCGGCTCCGCAGACAAACACTCAACCGCTCTCACTGGCAGGCCCACCGCCGATTCCACAGCCGAACGTACCACCGGCCCCACGCCAGGCTGCGCCCAAGCCTATCGTCTTCGGTCCGGAACAAGTGGTGTCCATTCTTAAGGAGTCGGGGGCAACCGACGACGAAATCACGGCGTTTCTTGTCATGCGCAAACAGCGCAATGACCCCAAGCGCGAGCAAAATCAGCAGCTCAGTGATACGGTGACGTTGAAAATGGAGATTGCCGCTGATGCACAGAACGGACCGTGCCAGATTCGACTCTTAAAACCGGCCGGCGTCTCAAACCCCCTCTCCTTCTGTGTCGGAGACTTGCCGGAACAGGTCATCGACAATACCCGGGATAAACCGCCGGGGCCGGTGACGCCGACGCCGCTCACCTTGCCCGTTGTGGTGAACGGTCAGATTTTTCCGGGTGCGGTCGACCATTTCTCATTCCACGCGGCCCGTGGCACCCATCTTGTGATCGCCGCGCAGGGCCGCGACTTGATGCCGTATCTTGCCGACGCCGTCCCGGGGTGGTTTCAGCCTGCGTTGGCGCTTTACAATGAGAAAGGGACGGCAGTGGCCTTTGCGGATCATTTCTATTTCAACCCCGATCCTGTCGTTTGTTACGATGTTCCGGAAGACGGAATCTACCGTCTTGAGGTCAGGGATCTGCTGTTCCGCGGACGCGAGGATTTTATTTACCGGATCACGATTGGCGAAGTCCCTTTTGTGACGCATATTTTTCCGCTGGGCGGGCCGTCAGGCGCCCCTGCCTCCCTGACTGTTTCGGGATGGAATCTTCCGGGCACAAATATCATGTTCACGGCCCCGGGTGCGGAAGGCGTTTATCCCGTCCCGGAACTGAGCAATGGATTTGCGACTCAAAAGATCTTGTTTGCAAGCGATACCTTGCCCCAATCTATGGAGGCGAAACCGGAAAACACGCCCGGGCAGGCGCAGAGCGTGAGTCTACCGACGGTCGTCAACGGACGAATTGATCCTCCCGGCCACGTCGCCGTCTTTGCCATTTCCTGCCGTGCCGGGGAACCTGTTGTGGCCGAAGTAGTCGCCCGCCGCCTGAATTCACCCTTGGATTCCTGGTTGAGGGTTACGGATGCAACGGGTCGACAGCTCGCTTTCAACGACGATTACGAAGACAAGGGAGCGGGCCTTTTGACCCAATGCGCCGATTCGCACCTGACTTTCACACCGCCGGCGGACGGACTTTATTATGTCCAGCTGGGCGATTCGCAGGGAAAGGGCGGCCCTGAATACGCCTATCGCCTGCGGATCAGTCCGCCCATGCCGGACTTTGCTTTGTATGTCACCCCCTCCGGCATCAACGGCCGCGCCGGCGCCAGCGTGCCTGTGACGGTTCAGGCCGTGCGCAAAGACGGCTTTTCCGGCGACATTTTTCTGGCTTTCAAGGATGCGTCCACGGGCTTTGTTTTGGACGGCGGAACCATACCGGCGGGTCAGGACAAAGTGCGCGCGACCGTTACCTTTCCGCCCACCACGGCGGGAAAACCTCTGCTCCTGGCCATGGAGGGCCATGCCACCATCGAAGGACGCGCTATCATTCGCCCGGTCCAGCCGGTGGATGACATGACCCAGGCGTTTATGTACCACCATCTCGTCCCGGCGAATGATTTGATCGCGGTGGCCCCCGCCCAATTGAGCCGGCCACCGGTAAAAGTTGTCAGCCCGGGCCCGATGCAGTTGTCAACCAGCGGTTCGGCTCAGGCGGTCTTGTCCATCGGGGGACACCCTCCATTCGCGATTGCCGATACCCGGCTCCAGCTAAGTGATGCTCCGGACGGCATAACCGTCGGGGATATTTCCCCAACCGCTGATGGCGCGGCCATCTCCTTCAAAGCGGACGCCGCAAAAGTCAAACCCGGTTTGAAAGGCAATCTCATTGTTGAAGCTTTTGTCGAAAAAACACCTCCACCAGTCGACGGCAAGCCATCGGAAAAAAAGCGCTGGTCGATTGGTTTTCTGCCGGCAATTCCATTCGAGGTCGTTGATCTGAAATAAAGCTAGAGAAGTTTCCCTTGGTATTTTTGTCTCAACCCATCAGCCCCGTCTTTTCTTCCCGTCGCTTCGAGTCGCTCCAAATAACGTTTGAATCGGGCTTGCCCTCCTGAGTTCCCCTTGCCTTCGTAAAGATTGGCGTGGAACGGACCACCCTCGCGGATCACCGTCCATAGCGGATCGACATCGTCGCTCGACGTCGCCGTCATTTTCGCCATTTGCGCGTCGTGCCAGCGGCTCAGGCGCCACGCGCCTTCCCGGCAGAGATCGCCGCGCCCGGGAGCGAGATCGTGCTGCTCATAAGGGTCACTCTTCAGATCGTAAACCATCTCCTGCGGGAAAAGATGAAAACCGTCGTGGTAGGTCCGCACATAAAGCCATCGGTCCCAGCGGACCGAGCGCTGGCAAACATGGCAGCACTGGCTCAAAACAAGCTCCTCCCGTCCCGCCCCCTTCCCCATTCGGATCGTGTCGGCAAAGGACTCCCCGTCCCAGATCGATTCCTTTTCCCCTCCCAGCAGATCCATCAGAGTCGGCGCCAGGTCCAGATTGTAGTGCAACCCCGCATTGCGCCCCCCCTGAATGCCGCCGGGCCACTTGATGATCATCGGGATGTGGCAGGTGTATTCGTCCGCCGTGCCGTGCTCGGCGTACATGCCCAGTTCACCCAGGTTTTCGCCATGATCCCCGGAAATGATGATCGCCGTCTCCTCGTACACCCCGGCGGTCTTCAAGGCTGCCACGATCCGCGCGACATGATCGTCCATGTAACGGACGCCGGTATCGTAGCCGTCGATGAGCCGTCGCATCCCGGCCCTGTCGGTGACTTTCCCGGGCTGCCGCGGGTACTGCGGATTTTCCGCGTCGTCATACATGCTGATATCAAGCGAACTGTGCGGACCGCTCATTTTATTGTGACGGCGAATCACCTCGTCGTTGTCCAGCCAGGCCGGCAACGGCTCACCTGCGAACGGATTGCCATACTCCAGCGGCACCCGATACGGCGTGTGCGGGTCCCAAAAATTAATATGAAGATACCACTGGTCCTTCGCCGCCGAATCCGCCAGCCACTTGTCAATGACTGGTATGATCTCCTCGGCTGATTCCATGCCGGCCTTGCCCGTATTGTGGATTTCGTGAAACCCCGCGTAAAACCAATGCGCCGCATGCCGGTGCCCGAAAGGGCTGATCATCGCCGTGTGATAGCCGAGCCGTTGCAAATGGACCGCCAGTCCCTTGTCGCTAAAGGTGTCCAGAAAATGCCGGGAACCCATGCCCTGCACCTTGGGCTGGGCGGCCGTGCCGCCGTGTCCCACGACGCCGGTCTGGATGCCAAAACGCCCGGAGTAAAAAGCCGTGCGCGAAGGCAGGCAGGGCGCATCCGGCGTGTAAACCCGCTCGAAAACCAAACCCTCGCGCGCGATCTGGTCGATAGCCGGACTCGTGTTGCGATGATAGCCGTAGCATCCCAAATGGTCCGGACGCTGACTGTCGATGTCGATGTAGAGGATTCTCATGGGATATGACCGGATACAATCACTGGGGGCTTCCCCGGTCCCGATTATTCCCGCCCCCTCAACGGATTCAAACTATTCCGTTCAATGGCCTTGCCCTTGATTATTTCCGCTCCCATTCCCGCTCGGCCCATAGCCGCCATGAGTTCCACCCCCGCTGGTGCCTCCACCGGAGGAACCTCCCGGATAATAACCTCCGCCGGAACTCCGCCCGCCGCCCGATGAAGCCGGAGGGGAATAGGGTTGGGGAGTCACCGGCCTCGTGGACGTTCCTGTAACCGGAGCAGAGGGCTGCGGAGTAACCGTATGGGTACCGGCGGCCGGCGTGCCGCTGGTCGCGCCGGGATAAACACTGTGGGGTTCCGCCGTTGCAGGCGCGGTTTGCGGGTAACTCGGGGACGGTTCATAAACCCGCGGTGCTCCGTTTCCGCCCGCGGGCTGGTTCTTGACGGTCCCAGCCCCTGGCATGATCACCGGGCCGGCGGGCGTCTGTTCCCTCTCCGTGCTGACCGTGGGGCTTCGCACTGCCGCGGTTGCGGTCACCGGCTGCAAGGTGCTCAAAGGCGCTTGGAGAATCGGCGTCACCGGGGTGTTAGTGGTCACCACTTTGGCCCGGATGGGCGCATTGAATTGCGCCAGTTGCGCCCTCTGGATCTGGCCAGCCGTCAGCGCCGGCGGCGTCAGATGCGCGTTTACCGCCAGGGGTTGCGTAATGTCGATGCCACGATTGATCTGCGCCGGCCCGATCGTACCTGCCACTCGGGCGGGATGCACATTCGGCGACGTCGCCGCATTCAAGTGGGGGGCGTACAAGGCTAACGAACCGTTGGCCAGCGTACCGCCGCCACCCGGTTGACCGATGCGAACCAGTTTGACCTGCTGCACCGGCGTTTGGGACACCGCGTTTACCTGGAGGAAAGAGGGACCACCCGTCGTCACCCGGCGGAAACCTGCCGCCCCTGCCGCTGCCCCGCTCTTCGTCACGTTGATATTGGTGACGTTCGTCGTTTGATTGATGATTGCGTAGTTATCGTACCGCTTGGCGTAATAGTTGTGGTAACTCGCATAGCCCAGGCAATTGACTGGCACAAAATGATAACAGCCCGCACCGATGCCGTAATAACTATCGCAATCACCGCCGATGTGGAACCCGAGGCTGATATCGAAACCGGCGCCTGCATAATCGATGCCCACAAAACTGTCCGGCGGCAGCGGAGCCCACCCGCAATACCCGTGGCCGTACCGCCAACTGACCCAGGCGGGAGCCCACCGATAACCGGGAACCCAGCACCATCCCGTGCCGTTCAGGTTGACCCAGCGCCCGTAATGATAAGTAGCCCAGCCCCACGGCTCGACCGACACCCAGGTCCAGCCGTCGTCTGAGTACACCCAGTTGCCCTCGGTGTAGGGCGCCCAGTCGGGATCGGTGACCTCAGGTTGCCAGACGTAGCCGTAATCGCTGCTCTGGACCCACGTGCCCTGATCGCTCAATGCATCGTAAAAGGTCTGAAACGAGGCGCTGTCATCGCCTTGGTCGGCATTCGCATCCGGAGGAGCGTTGGAATCCGGGGGGGCCGGGGTAGCGCCATAAGGGCCATTGCCCTCTGCGGGAGGAGAGGGAGGCGCCCCCATGTCATCCTGCGCACGCGCCGAACTTGCCATTAGTGCCAAAACACCCAGCGCCAAGGCGGTTAAAACCGCCAAACCTGCGACTTTTTTGTTTAAAAGATGGTGCATGATGAGCGTTTCTCAAGAGTTTCTGCAAAAGTCTTTCAAAAAGCGATCCGTCATCCTGAGCCTTTCTCGGCGGTGTAGCCGCCGCTTGCATATTGTCATTCTGAGCGAGCGGAGCGGAGTCGAAGAAGCAGTCGAAGGATCAGCTCGGCCTACCTTGTCTCGCTTCATATCTGCTTTCACCTTTCTATTTTCAGCCTTTCCTCACTCTCCCAATCTCTGCCTTCAATCCCGTTAATCCTGTCCCCAAAGATCTCCTACACTCTATGACGCCCGGCAGTTCACAATGCTTCGATCTTTTATACGATTAAATCGGCTTTTACGGGCTGCCCGGGTCTTTCTGATAGAAGCCCTTCACGATCTGGGCAAATCGCTCCAAATCGGCGTATTTATTCTCCCAGGTCGTGTACATCACCGCGTCGACGTTACTCACCTTCTGCGCGCTCTTCAGCCAGTCCAGAATCCGTTCGGGCGGCGAGTCATAATAACCTGCGAGGAGCTGGTGATGTCCCCTGCCCGCAAACCAGGCCAGGCTCTTGTCCGCCTGCCCGGAATTCCAATTGGCGATGTTCACGGACGGATCAAGCCCCTCCCATGAACCGGCCAAGTTGCCTTTCACCAGGTAATAATGATCATGCGCGTTGTGATTCGGATCAAACATGTCGCTCCAGACATAGAGCGTGGCGTCGGGACTCACCTCCTTCATGATTTGCGTGCAGGTGCGGATGTTGTCCGCCAGCAACGCTCCGCTGTCGAGATTCCGCGCCGCGTCGGCCTCGTCCCAACCCAGCACCCGGATCTCGTCATGCTCCATGAAGTAACGCTTCGCGTGAAAAAGCGCGTCGACCCGTTTCGCCTGGTCGCGCAGCAACTCGATCGTCTTCGGTTCGGAGAAACAGATGTTGACCTTGTCGCTATCGGTCGTGATCGCATGTTCAAACGAAACCCGCAGCCGGGTCCCATCGGCCAGGCCCGTCGTTTTTAAAACCGGCGGTTCGTGCCACACCTCGTAGGACCCCGGCCACGGAACCTGCCCCATTCTCGGATCGGTCACCGGCGCAAAATCCTGCCCCTCCGTCAGCGTCTTGCCGTCCTCCGTCCGCACCACCAGCGGGGCCGAGTCGCGACGCACGATATTCAGCAACCCCGCTTCCTCAATAACCGGCTGGTCCCACCACATCTCACCGGATGATCCAGAGTACCCGGCGCGAAAGTAAATCGTCACTTTGGTCTGGTCGAGCGAGTTGAAAACCACATGGCACGTCGTCCAGTCCTGGGTCTGTTTAAAATCGAGGTTGGCCGGGTTCAACGTGACTTTTGTATCGGGGGAGAGCACCAGCACCAGCGGCCTGTCCGTGTAGTTCAATGTCTTGATCCGGAAACTGATGTGATACTGATGAAACGGCGCGACGGTCAAACTCTTCACCACGCGGGCATTCACGCCCTGCGCACCAACCACATGCGCCACCCCGTTCTCGAAGTGAACCACGTCATCATGCCAGTTCCATTGCTTCGGGTCGCGGAACCCGCCTTCCGGAAAGCTCACCGGCGGGTCGGCCACCGGATGCGCCTCGCCCTTATCGACCACAAATAATGCGTCGCGCACCGGCAGCGCCTCGACGAGGTTCGGATCGTGATAGAGCAGGCTCTCCGAATAACCGATGGGGAAAATCCCCGGCACGATTTCCAGGTGCAACCCGGCGGCCAGTGCCTTCACCTTTTCGGCATTCTGGAAATAAACCTGCGGCACCGTCCCCAGCCGTCCGAATTTCGAGTCGGTCAGATAAACCTGCGTGTACCCCGCCGCTGCAGCCCGGCGAAAGACCGCTTCGATGGTGGGCAGATTCTGCGCGTTCTGCAGGTTGGTCGGATAATAAAACCACAACTCCGGCGTCTTCCCCGACCCCTGCTGACTCCACGCCAAAGGCCCGCTAAGCAACAGCACCAAGCCGATGATCCCGAGGCGTCTCACGTTTGCCATCGTACACATAATGGATCTCCCGCGAAGCGCCTTTTACTGAGCGCAATCGCTTAGTTCGGGTGGTCCGGGTACGACAGGCGCGCCTGTGTTGCTCGGACGCGCGACTCGCGCAGGAAGCGAGTCGGCCTGCCTTTTTGTCCTCGTCACCAAGTTGCACTCGGTGATGCCCCTGCACCTCGCGAAGTTGTACTTCGCGCAAATGCCCTTCCCCGTTTCACCTTTGTTCTTATGTGCCGCCTCCCTCCAATCCTTTAAATCACGATAATCCTGTCCAAAAACCTCCCCGTCTCCCTGCCTCCCATTTCAACTTTCAACTTTTCCCACTACGGCTGGATCACATTCAACCGGATGAACTCCCGCGGCGGCGTGATCGTCACCTGCGCCTGCATGATCGGATCCTTCGTGGCCGCATCCGTCCCTATCTGCGTGGAGGAAACCGCTGTCCACACCTGCAAATCCGGCGACGTCTCCACCTCCACGTTCACTCCGGTCAGCAACGAGTATTCGTGGAACGTCAGCGTCTCCGTCGTCCCCGTAATTACCACCACCGGCAGCCTTTCCCGTTCCGTCGCCGTCATCGGCTGCGACGGATCAATGTCGCAAACATACTTCAGCAGGTTTGATACCCCATCCCCCAGCGACATCGCTATCGCGGTGCCGGAGAACGAATAGGTCGCCTCCCATTGGCTGAAAGTCAGTTTCGTCGTGATCACCAGTGTCCCGCTCGCGCTGCCTTGGTAATTGGGATCATTCACCGTACCCACTACCGCGTAACTCCCTACGGCAGTCGGCGGCGAGGCAATTCCATTATAGGTAAGGGAAACATTGAGCCCTGATGGGCTGGTCGTCGCCGTGGCTGCCTGGGGCGAACCGTTATAGAGGGCGGAGAGGTTCGCCAACGTGACGGTCGCTGGCCCCTTGCCGATCACCAGCGTGCCCGTCGCGCTCCCGGTGTAGTTGGCATCATTGACCGTGCCCACCACCGTGTAGCTGCCAGCGTTTGTCGGCGAAGTCGCGTTGCCATTGTAAGTGAAGGTGACATTAAGCCCGGTCGGGTTAGTCGTCGCCGTCGCCGCCTGCGGTGCCCCGTTATAAGTAGTGGCGAGCCCCCCCAAGGTCACGGCGGCGGCACCCTGACTAATGACCAGTGTCCCCGTGGCACTACCTTGGTAAATGGAATCGTTCACGGTACCCACCACCGTGTACCCGCCCGCATTGGTCGGCGCCGTTGCACTGCCCCCATAGGTGAAAGAGACGTTCAAGCCGGTCGGACTCGTCGTCGCCGTGACCGCCTGGGGGGAACCGTTATAGACCGCTGATAGATGACCCAATGTTACCGTGGCCTTGCTGGTAAAAGTCGCGATATAGCCATGAAGTGTAGTAGTTTGTCCATTGATGGTGTTGTAATTCCCAGCAACGAGGTTGTTCGAAATACCGAATGCTTCGGATGCGTACACTCCAATACCGAGCTCTGCGCGGGGTGGATCAAACTCGAGAAAGGTGTTGGTCACCATGCTGTAAAGAAAGGAATGCCCGGTGTACTCGCTGTCCAGATAACTGCCCGTCGCGTAATTACCTGATATTCCAATAACGACGGTTCCGTAAACGCTTCCAGGGGCATCCAGTACGGTATAAGTACTGCCGTTGTAAAGGAAACCATGGTAATTGCCGGTGCTGTCCTCATACTGTCCACCCACGATATTACCGGAGATTGTGTGAGGTTTAGTGGAGATGCTGCCCTGTGGATCCAGCTTGGTGTAGATGCTGCCGTTGTAGAGAAATCCGTGGACGACACCGTTGCTGTCGTTATACCAACCCACCACATTATTGCCGGAAACGGCACTGGGGTTCGTGCTGTCCTCGTGTCCATCAACGCTGCCCGGCGGCTCCAGCGTGGTGTACGTGCCGCTGTTGTACAGAAAAGCGTGATAAACATTGGAATTGTCGCTGTAGTAGCCCACCACGTTATTGCCGGAAATAGCGGTGGGATTGGTGTTGACGCTGCCCGGCGGATCGAAGGAAGTATAAGTGGCGCCGTTGTATAAATAACCGTGGGTGTGATTGCCTGTGTCGGTATAAGTGCCCACGATGTTAGTGCCATCGATGCCCGTCGGTTGGGTGTTGGAGCTGTTGAAAGGGTCTAACGTCGTGAACGTGCCACCATTGTAAAGGAACCCCTCTTCATCTTTGAGGCCGCTGGTGGGTTCATAGCCGCCAATTACATTATTGCCAGAGATGCCGGCAATCTGAGGGTCCGCCCCGTTTGGCACATCAAGAGTCACATATGATACGGTCTGCGCCCGTGCCGCCGTGGACCCCATCGCCAGCAGGAGAAGCACCCCGCTCAAAAGTCGGATTTGCGGGCTCGCAAATCTTTTGCGGCGAAGCATCATTAGTTAATCTAATCACCAACAACCTTCCTTGGCCAATGCAAATTGAGTGGAAATCAGAAGGGGTCGGTCCTTGGTATTTACACAAGTCCAACTTGCTTCGGCACAAAAGGACAAGTGGCGCGAGGCCCCGGATGATACGTGGGAAGACAACAAAATCAGCAATTTGAGAACAGAAGGGGTCGGTCCTGAATGGCGCTTAGATTAGGCCCAAGACTTTCTTGACCAAAGGCTTGCGTCGCCGGGTGTCGGGGAGGGTTGCAAAGAGAATTTGGCGGGAGAGTCTTTCCATTTTCGCAATGGTCTTTTGCAGTTTGCGCGCGTTGGCGATGGCCTGGCGCAAGGACTGGAACTGCTCTGGACTCAGAGCGACGGTGATGGTTTTACGCGCCACTTTGCGGGTCCACTGGTAACCGGAGCGTGGGGGCCGCAGGGTGGAACGATCCAGCACCGAGCCCTGGCTGATATAGCCGGTGTGGGCCAGGCGGGCGGCCAGGCGTTGGTAGGGACGGGGCAAGGCAGAGGCGGGTTTCTTGGACATGGCCCCATTTTAACCTGGAAGTCAAGCCATGAACAAGTATATATACTTGTTATGCAAACGCCTTTTTTTCCGGCCTGGCGGCCGCGCCTGGCCGCCCTGGGTCCGCGCGTCCGGCACCTGCGCCGGCAAAGTCTCCTCCAACTCGATCAACTCCTGGGCCCGCGGCTGCCGCCGGGGCTTTTGGCCCAAGCCGAGGACGGTCCCAACAGCCGTGAGCGCGTCTATAGCGTCCGGCGAACTTTCTTTGGCTTTCTTTATCAAGTGCTCAATCCGGACTGCCCCTGCCGTCAGGTCGTGCGGCAAATCCAGGCGCTTTGCGCCCTCCACCACGGCGACCGGGTGGACGAAGGCACCAGCGCTTACTGCCAGGCCCGCCGCCGGCTGCCGGGGGACCTTTTGCCGCGCTTGCGCACCGCCGCCGCCGCGCACGCCGAAAGAGCCGCCCACCTCTGGCACGGCCTGCACGTCAAAGTCATTGACGCCACCAGCGTCAGCCTGCCCGACACCGCCCCCAACCAGCGCGATTATCCGCAGTCCGGCGGACAGAAGCCCGGCTGCGGCTTCCCGCTGCTCAAGCTGGTCGGCGTCTTCAGCCTGGCCACCGGCGCCATGCTCGCCTACGCCAGGGGCAACAAGCACCAGCACGAGTTGGCCTTGCTCCAAAAATTACTGGATCAGTTTAAAGCCGGTGACCTGGCGCTGGCCGATCGCGGCTTTAGCTCTTACGCCCTGCTGGGGTTGCTCTTGCTGTGCGGAGGCCACAGCCTCTTTCGCCTGCACCAAGCTCGACCGTCCGATGGGCGCCAAGGCCAACGTTTGGGCAAAAACGACCGCCGGGTGGTCTGGCGCAAACCCTGGCCCGGGCAGCGACCCTGTTACCTGCCCGAGGCGCTCTGGGACCTCATTCCCCGGGAACTCCCGGTGCGAGTCGTAAGCTTCACCCTGGAAGTGCCGGGCTTTCGCACCCAGTCCGTTACTCTGGTCACCACCCTGCTCGATGCCCAAGCTTATCCGGCGGAGGAACTGGCCCGCTTATACGCGCGGCGCTGGCAGATCGAACTGTGGTTCCGCCACCTCAAAACCTCCATGGGCATGGAGGTGCTGCGCTGTAAAAGCCCCCAGATGCTGCACAAGGAACTGGAAATGTTTTTCATCGCTTACAACCTGATCCGCGGCCTGATGGCCGAGGCGAGCACCCGCCATGACGTGCCGCTGGAACGACTCAGTTTCAAAGGCACCGTGGACGCCGTGCGCCAGTTCAGTGTCGCGCTGGCGCAGGCCCGCTCCCGCCAGCAGCAGAACCAACTCAGCGCGGACCTGCTGGCCATCATCGCGCGCGATCAGGTGCCCGACCGTCCCGGGCGTCGGGAACCTCGCGCCGTCAAACGACGACCCAAGCCTTACCAACTCCTCAACCAACCACGCCATCTCATGCAAGAGCTGCAACATCGCAGCAAATACCGCAAATCACCCTGAGCTTATCTAAGCGCCATTCGGGTCAGTCCTTAGTAATGACACTAACCAACCAACTGAACCCGTTGAGTCCAATCGGACCGGATCTCTTCTTTCCCGACCACACGCCCGCCTTCCAATGCCTTGGGTCAGCTAATCCTCACTCATGAGCTCTAGTACCGTGTAACGGTTAAAGGTTCGGATAAAGGCGTTTGAGTTTGATCCGGGCCTCGCTGGTGGTGAACTGCCAGTCGATGGCGGCGGGGCGGTTGTTGCGGTGAACCTGCCAAGCATTGATT
>Ga0302320_10008264_pt1 | contig 22691 bp, 24 predicted proteins | sample Bog_T0_3_FD_202130 | JGI IMG/M metagenome (GOLD analysis project Ga0302320, IMG submission 202130) | Peat permafrost microbial communities from Stordalen Mire near Abisko, Sweden - Bog_T0_3 | ecosystem: Environmental > Terrestrial > Soil > Wetlands > Peat | place: Sweden: Abisko, Stordalen Mire... | reverse complement strand
ATCAAAGAAGCACAAGCGATAAAAGACGGTATGTTGGGTTCTTATCCCACTAAGACCGCTCGCAAACGACAGAAACAATTTGTAGTCAATGATCCTCAACTGGAACCCAAGCAGGAGATGCAGGCGAACGTGAGAACGTTGCCGGGCATCATTACCCAGCGCGGTTGTACCTATGCCGGGTGTAAGGGTGTAGTGCTGGGTCCGACCCGTGACATCCTTAATATTACCCATGGTCCTATCGGCTGCGGGTATTATTCGTGGTTGACCCGCCGCAATCAAACCAGGCCGGAAAGCGACCAGGATGTTAATTTCATGCCCTACTGTCTTTCCACCGACATGCAGGATGAAAATATTATTTTTGGCGGTGAAAAGAAGCTGAAAAAAGCGATCGAAGAAGCCGTGGATATCTTCCATCCCAAAGCCGTTGGGGTATTCTCAACGTGTCCGGTTGGGCTTATCGGGGATGATGTGCATGCGGTTTCCAGGGATATGAGCGAAAAAACCGGTGTCAATGTCTTTGGTTTTAGCTGTGAAGGGTATAAGGGGGTCAGCCAGTCAGCCGGACACCACATCGCCAATAACCAGCTTTTCAGGCACGTAGTCGGTAAAGGTACAACATGTGCCAAGGGCAAGTTCAAAGTCGCTATGCTCGGTGAATACAACATCGGAGGCGATGCCTTTGCCTTGGAAGAACTTTTCAAGAAATGCGGGATCACGGTGGTAGCGACCTTCAGCGGAAATTCGACCTACGATCAATTTGCCTCAGCCCATTTGGCGGATTTGACCGTGGTCATGTGTCACCGGTCGATCAATTATGTGGCGGATATGATCGAAAAGAAATACGGTGTCCCCTGGTTTAAGGTGAATTTTATCGGTGCTGAGGCTTCGGCCAAATCACTGAGAAAGATCGCAGACTACTTCGAAGACGATGCTTTAAAAGCACAGGTCGAAAAAGTGATCGCCGAAGAGATGGCAAAGGTCAAAAGCCAACTGGATGTGATCAAACCTAAGGTCCAGGGTAAAACGGCCATGCTATTCGTCGGTGGATCACGCGCCCATCATTACCAGGAACTTTTCAGGGAAATGGGCATGAAGGTGCTGGCTGCCGGTTATGAGTTTGCCCACCGCGATGATTATGAAGGCCGTGAGGTCTTGCCAACCATCAAGGTAGATGCGGACAGCCGTAACATCGAAGAGCTTCATGTCGAAGCGGATCCGTTAGAGTATCGTCCTCGTAAGAGCAAAGAGCAGATGGAAGCCCTTGCTAAAAGGGGATTTGAATTCAGGGATTACAAAGGCATGATGCCTGAAATGGACAAAGGGACGCTGGTCATCGATGATATCAATCATTTTGAAACCGAGCTTATTATCGAGAAATACAAACCGGACATTTTTTGCGCCGGTATCAAGGAAAAATATGTCATCCAAAAATTGGGGATGCCGCTCAAACAGCTTCACAATTACGATTATGGCGGGCCCTATGCGTCATTCGAAGGAGCGATCAATTTTTATCAAGATGTTGAGCGGATGTTGAACAGCAGGGTCTGGAAACACATCAAGGCGCCATGGCAAAAACAAGAGCCTTTGGCAGCAGTCTTTGTTAATGGGATGAATTAAATTTGCCCGTAAGGAGAGGATCTATGTTACTTCGACATACACCAAAAGAGGTCAAGGAACGCGAGGCTTTGACAATTAATCCGGCCAAGACCTGTCAACCCATCGGTGCCATGTATGCTGCTTTGGGCATTCATAATTGTTTGCCCCACAGCCACGGGTCGCAGGGTTGTTGTGCCTATCATCGCAGCATGTTGACGCGTCATTATAAAGAACCGGTCATGGCAACCACCAGTTCCTTCACGGAAGGATCGGCCGTTTTCGGCGGTCAGGCCAATCTGTTAGCGGCGGTTGAGAATATTTTTGCGCTTTATAAGCCCGATGTTATCGCTGTCCACACCACCTGTCTCTCTGAGACGATCGGTGATGACGTCACTCAGATCGTCAGTAAGGCATCAGAGGAAGGAAAGGTGCCGGCTGGGAAATACATCATCCATGCCAATACTCCTAGTTATATCGGTTCTCATGTGACCGGATTCGGCAGTATGGTCAAGGGCATGGTCAAGTATTTTGCCAAATCGACAGGTGCCAAGAAAGATCAAATTAATATTATCCCGGGTTGGGTCGAGCCATCAGATATGCGGGAAATCAAACGATTGGTCAAAGAAATGAATGTCCAATCCATTATGTTCCCGGACACCTCTGAGATTATGGACCGGCCTCAGACCGGAAAATTCGATATGTATGGAACTGGGGGCACCACCGTTGATGAGCTTCGATCAACTGGCGACAGTAAGGCGACTTTGGCCATGGGGCATGGGGCTTCAGTGCCGGCGGGTGAACTTTTGGACGCCCAGTGTAAGGTGAAGTTGTACGAACTCGATGTTCCTATCGGGCTCGGCGCAACGGACCGTTTTATCCAAACCCTGGGAGAAGTGATGAATGTGGCCATTCCGGAATCAATTGAACGCGAGCGTGGACGTTTGGTGGATATCTTGACGGACAATGAGCAATATTTTTATAACAAACGAGTCGCTCTTTTTGGAGATCCTGACCAACTTATCCCCATGTGTGAATTCCTTGTGGATATCGGGATGCGGCCGGTGTATATCGTGACCGGAACACCGGGTAAATACTTCGATGAACGCATGGCAGAAGTCCTTAAGAGCATCCCGGAGGCCAAGTTTCGCCAGGGAGCTCAGGCGGATATGTTCTTGATGCACCAGTGGATCAAGAACGAGGCCGTTGATCTTCTTATCGGTAACACCTGGGGCAAGTACATTGCTCGGGATGAGAACATCCCGCTTATACGGTTCGGTTTTCCGATCATGGATCGCATTGGGCATTCCTATTTTCCGAATGTCGGATATATGGGAGCGATACGTATAGTTGAAAAACTAATGAATGCCATTCTTGATAAACGCGACCGTGAAGCTCCGGAGGAAAAGTTTGAATTAACGTTTTAAAGGGGTGTAATCCCATGCCAGACATCCAGATCCTAAAAGAGCGTGAGCGTCAGATCCATCAAAAGGGCTCTGGTAATTTTGCCATGGCTTGCGAACAAAAAAGCCTGGCAGGTGCGGTGAGTCAAAGGGCTTGTGTTTTCTGTGGTTCGCGCGTGGTGCTTTATCCTATCGCTGATGCTTTGCACCTGGTCCATGGTCCGGTGGGTTGTGCCGCCTACACCTGGGACATCCGTGGTTCTTTGTCATCAGGCCCTCAGCTGCATCGTTTGAGCTTTTCGACGGATCTCCAGGAAAAAGACGTTATTTTTGGCGCTGAGCCAAAATTGTATATGGCTTTGACCGAATTAATTGACGCCTATCAGCCTAAAGCCGCGTTTGTTTATGCCACCTGTATCGTTGGACTCATCGGAGATGACGTCGAGGCGGTCTGCAAACGTGTGGCCTTAGAAAAAGGTATTCCGGTGTTGGCAGTTCATTCCGAAGGTTTCAAGGGGACAAAAAAGGACGGGTATCAAGCGGCCTGCGATGCCATTGGCCGTCTGGTAGGCACCAGGTCAACAGAAAATATCAGTCCCTTTAGTATTAATATCCTGGGAGATTTTAACCTGGCCGGTGAAATCTGGATGATCAAAAAATACTATGCAGAAATGGGTATCCAGGTTGTTGCCACAATAACCGGCGATGGCCGGGTGGATGATATTTGCAGGGCCCATGGTGCCAAACTCAATGTGGTCCAGTGTTCAGGTTCTATGACAAAGTTAGCCGAACATATGAAAGAGAAATATGGCATTCCTTATATCAAGGTTTCGTATTTCGGCCTGGAAGATATGGCTGACGCACTTTACAAAGTCGCCCAGCATTTCCCGGATAAAAACATTCAAACGCGTGCTGAAGATATTGTCCGCAGGGAGGTCAAAGAGATCTTGCCGGAGCTAAAACGTTACCGTACGGCCTTGACAGGCAAAAAGGCAGCTATCTATGTCGGGGGAGCGTTCAAAGCATTTTCGTTAGTCAGAGCACTTCGGCTTCTGGGCATAAAGACGGTGTTGGCCGGTTCCCAGACCGGGAATCCTAAGGATTATAAACAGCTTAAGGACCTGTGTGATGAAGGCACCATCATCATTGACGATGCCAATCCATTGGAGCTGTCGAAATTTGTTAAGGAAAAAGATGTCGATCTTTTGATCGGGGGAGTCAAGGAACGTCCTATTGCGTACAAACTGGGATTAGGATTTTGTGATCATAACCATGAGCGTAAGGAAGCTTTGGCCGGATTTGTAGGCATGAAGAATTTTGCTCAGGAAGTCTATTCGTCGATCATGAGTCCGGTGTGGAAATTTGCTCCGCGTCGTGGAGGAGAATATGTCAGTCGCGCTTAAAAATCATTATGTTTCAACGCGTAATGCGTGCAAGTTATGTACTCCTTTGGGAGCGACACTTGTTTTTAAGGGCATTGAAGGAGCCATGTCACTGTTACATGGTTCGCAGGGGTGCTCAACCTATATCCGTCGTTATTTGATCAGTCATTTTCGGGAACCGGTGGATATTGCCTCTTCCAACTTTAGTGAAGAGACAGCGGTTTTTGGCGGAGGGAAGAATTTTGCCACCGCCTTGCAAAATATAGTGGCTCAATATCACCCCAGTCTGGTAGGTATTGCGACCACCTGTTTGTCCGAGACCATCGGCGAAGACGTTCCGGGTATGATCCGTTCGATCACTGCAGAATTCTTTAAACAGGGGCCGGTACTGGTTCATGTCTCCACCCCAAGCTATACCGGTACCCATGCCGAAGGATTTTGGGCAGCTACCCGTGCTGTAGTTGAACGCCTTGGGGGTAAAAGCCGTCTAGGTAACAGGGGAGGGCAAATTAATATATTCCCCGGGATTTGTTCTCCGGCAGATCTAAGACTTCTAAAAGAGATCGCCGCTGACTTCGGGCTTTATGCGGTCATTCTTCCGGATTATTCCAAGACCTTGGATGGTCCATCATGGTCTGATTACCATCCGTTACCCGCAGGTGGAACGCCTATAGAAGATATAACTTCCATGGGCTGGTCTTTAGGCTCTTTGACCCTAGGCCGGGTGGCTTGTGTTAATATCGGCAAAACAGCAGGGGAATTCTTACGATCAGGTTTTGATGTGCGTCATTATCCATTAGGGATGCCCATTGGCGTTCAGGAAACGGATGAGCTGATGCAGACTTTTGAGATCGTCAGCGGTGTTCATATTCCGGAAAAATATCTTCTGGAGCGCGGTCAGCTGGTTGATGCTTTGACCGATGGTCATAAATATGTTTTTGAAAAAAAAGCTTTTGTGTACGGTGAGGAAGACCTGGTGTTAGGGATAGCTACTTTTCTTTCCGAAATAGGCATAACTCCTGTCTTATGTGCTTCTGGTGCAAAGAGCGGGAATTTTAAGCGTTTGCTGGATGAAAGAATACCCCTGTTGAAAGGCAAGATCGAAGTTGCCGATGGTGAAGATTTTGCGGGGATAGCCGAAAGGGCCCAGCGTTTACAGCCGGATATCATGATTGGTAACAGCAAAGGTTACTCGATCGCCCGTGATCTGAAAATACCGCTTGTCAGGATCGGGTTTCCCGTGCATGACCGTATCGGCAGTCAACGGATACAACATTATGGTTATCGCGGTGCGTTGGCGCTTTACGACAGGATCGTCAATGCTCTTTTAGAAGCTAAGCAGGATGACTCAAGTGTAGGGTACAGTTATCTCTAGAAAGAGGGCATTATGGAACTAAAAAAATTTATAGGTCATCCGTGTTTTGATGAGGCTGCTAAACATACCTATAGCCGTGTTCATCTGCCTGTTGCCCCGAAGTGCAATATCCAGTGCAATTTTTGTGATCGTAAATATGATTGTGTCAATGAAAGCCGTCCCGGGGTGACCAGTGTTATCCTTTCTCCCGGTCAATCATTGGTTTATTTGGACAAAGTGATGGCGCGGGTACCTAACGTCTCGGTGGTGGGTATTGCCGGGCCGGGTGATCCTATGGCTAATCCCGTTGAAACCATGGAAACCTTGACTCTGGTAAGGAATAAATATCCCGACATTCTGCTATGCCTTGCCACCAATGGTCTGATGTTGCCGCCTTATGTTGATCAGTTAGCCCAACTTAAGGTCAGTCATGTAACCATTACGATCAATGCTATTGATCCGGATATCGGCGCGCAGATATACGCTTGGGTTAGGGATGGCAAAAAGATCTATCGTGGGAGGGATGGAGCTGAACTTTTATTAAGCCGACAGCTGGAAAGCATCAAACTTCTTAAAGCACATGGTATAACAGTCAAAATTAATTTTATCCTTATACCGGAAATTAACGAAGCCCATATCAGTGAAGTGGCCAAAACGGTAAGCAAACTGGGTGCAGATATATTCAATTGCATGCCACTGATCCCTGCTGCCGGAGCCGTTTTTGCCCATTTCCCCAGGCCATCCGATGATAAGGTAAAAAATGCACGGGCGGCGGCGGGTGAGTACCTGACACAAATGAAACATTGCGCCCGCTGTCGGGCTGATGCCGTGGGTCTGATAGGTCATGGGATGGATGAAGAAACTTTAAATGATCTTAAAGATTGTTCCAAGCTGCCGTTACACCCCCATGAAGATCGTCCGTTTGTGGCTGCGGCCACTATGGAGGGTTTTCTAGTTAACCAGCATTTGGGCAGGGCTGATGATTTCCAGATATTTAATCAGACATCTTCCGGTTTTGAGCTCAAAGAGATACGGAAAGCCCCATCGGCAGGGCTCGGTGACGAGCGATGGAAAGCCCTTGCCGAATTATTTCATGACTGCCGCTCAGTACTGGTCAATGCAGCAGGTATGAAACCGGTGACAATTTTAAAGAAAGCCGGTGTTGAAGTGGTGGAAATGGACGGCCTGATCGAGCAGGGTCTTGAGTATGTTTACCATGGAACTGCTTTTCCGGGCAGAAGGATCGTTAAAGAGGGATGTTCTTGCGGACAGGGATCCCAGGCGCCCTCCCTTAATGGTGAAGTCAAGAGTTCCTGCGGTAAGGGCTGTGCCAGTTCAGGCGGATGTGGTGGTAATGGTCTGGGGTGTTCATAAAAGAAGGGAGTTGATCGTGAAGAAAATGACGGTGAGTGATATTGAGATCACAGGAAAGAAGGTGATCATTCGTCTTGATTTTAATGTGCCTTTAAACGAGTCTTTTCAAATTACTGATGATCGTCGTATTCAAGCAACTTTACCGACGATCCAATATGTTCTGGCTCAAGGGGCATCCAAGGTCATTCTGATGAGTCATTTAGGCCGCCCCAAGGGAATAGGATTTGAAAAAGAATTTTCTTTGAGACCCGTGGCAGAACATTTGCAGGAATTATTAAACGAAAAAGTTATGTTTTTAAATGATTGCAAAGGATCATTAATTAAGGAGGCCATCGCAGGATCGGTCCAACGCGTTATTTTGTTGGAGAATCTGCGTTTTTATAAAGATGAAGAAAAGAACGACCCAGCGTTCGCCTGTGAATTAGCATCGCTTGCGGATATTTACGTGAACGATGCATTTGGCACCGCCCATCGCGCCCATGCTTCTACGGCAGGCATAACCGCGTATTTACCTTCGGTTTCGGGATTCTTGATCGAAAAAGAACTGCAATATTTAGGTAACGCGATCAATGATCCCAAGAGGCCTTTAGTCCTCATATTAGGAGGGGCCAAAGTTTCGGATAAGATCGAATTGGTTAAAAATCTTATTCCCAAAGCCGACAGTATAATTATCGGCGGAGGAATGGCCTATACCTTTTTTAAAGCTCAGGGGATAAATGTGGGAAACTCCAAATTAGAAAAAGACAAGATCGATACTGCACGAGAATTGATGGATCAAGCCAAGAAAGCAGGGGTAAATATGGCGTTGCCCAAGGATTTTGTCATTACTCCGGATATTAACTCTGATGAATGGAAAATTGCAGATGAGATCCCTGATGGTTGGCAAGGTCTCGATATCGGGCCTAAAACCGTCCAGCATTTTAAAGATATTCTTTCAAAAGCCAAGACAGTAGTGTGGAACGGCCCTTTAGGCGTTTTTGAACGTGATGCCTATGCCAAAGGAACCAGGGCTATTGCCCAACATTTGGCTGATCTACAAGATGTGACGGTGATCGTAGGCGGCGGAGACTCTGCCGCCGCGGTGGCCAAATTCGGCCTGGAAGATAAGATGACCCATATTTCTACCGGTGGCGGCGCGTCATTAGAATTTCTGGAAGGCAGATCATTGCCAGGCATAGCAGCCCTAAATAATAAAGAAGCTTACAGTATGTGCGGAGGATAATATTAATAAAAGCCTGAATTTCGGCGGGGTGTCCTTAGAATCAATATTAAGGCGCGCACGGCACCTGCTCAAGGGGAAGGAGATTAAAAATGGAAAAACCAAAATATCATATTTTTTTGTGCGGGAGTTTTAGGGCTGCGGGTGAGGCTCAAGGTGTTTGTCATAAAAAAGGTGCGATCCAATACATTCCATATATTGAGGAAGGATTACGTGATCGCGATGTGGAAGGCACGATGATCTCAATGGCAGGATGTTTTAAAGTTTGTGACCGAGGTCCGGCCATGGTGATCTATCCCAATAACTGGTGGTACGGCAATATAACCAGTGAATCTGCAGTTGACGAGATACTCGACGCCCTGGCTGAAGGAAAACCGGCAGAAAAATATTTAATAGCGTAGAGACGCCATTGATGGCGTCGTATTTCGATAATGTCTCTTACGATCATAGAATGTGATTTTAATAATTCCGATCATTGTAAATCCTTTGTGATACTTTTAAACGAGTATATCAAGGATGATATGGGAGGGGGACAGATCATTAAAGGATCACGAAAAATTAAGATCCTTCATGAAATGAAAAATCATCCTTCCCGGCTGGTTTTTTTAGCGCTATGTGATAAGATTTACGTGGGAATGGTGGTCTGTTTTTGGGGATATTCGACGTTTCGGGCTGGCCCTGCCCTTAATATCCATGACCTTATTGTTTTGCCTGCATACCGTCAGAAAGGTGTTGCCGGAAAACTCATGGAGGCAGTTGAAAAACGGGCCCATCAATGCGGATGCAGCAAGATCACCTTGGAAGTCCGTTCTGACAATAAACCGGCCCGGCGATTGTATCATTCTTTAGGTTACGGAGATTGTCACCCCGCCATGTCATTCTGGGTCAAACTTATCTGAGCTTAGCCATGAAACGCCGACTGATCATTCTGGATACGACCTTAAGGGAAGGTGAGCAGGCTCCTGGCTCTTCCATGCAACCCCATGTGAAAGTGACCATCGCAAAGTTGTTAGAAAAATTGAATGTGGATGTTATTGAAGCGGGATTTGCGGCGTCTTCTTTGGGGGATTTTTTAAGTATTCAGGCCATTGCCCGGGAGGTGAAAAGACCGGTTATTTCCTCATTCTGCCGGGCTCGTGAGGAAGATATTGATACGGCACTAGGTGCGTTGAAAAAAGCGCGTCGAAAACGACTTAACATTGTATTTGGGACCTCTGATCTGCACTTAAAATATAAATTTAAAATTACCCGGTCCGGTGCTCTGGATCGGGTTGCGGGGTCTGTCAAATATGCCCGTAAGTTTTGTGCTGATGTGCAGTTTTCCGCTGAGGATGTCGGCCGTACCGACAAAAATTTTCTGATCAAAATGATAGATACAGCCGTTAAAGCCGGAGCATCGACGATAAATTTGGCGGATACGGTAGGATTCCTGGTTCCGGAAGAAATGGGTGCGCTCATTAAATTTGTTCGTGAAAGAATAGCCACGCCAGATAGGACAGTTCTTAGTGTTCATATCCATGATGACCTAGGCTTGTCGCTGGCATCTTCCTTGGAAGCGATCGAAGCAGGGGTCGATCAGGTGGAGTGTACGATCAGTGGGGTAGGTGATAGGGCCGGAATTTGTGCCCTGCAAAAGTTGTTTTATGTTTTAAAGATCCGCCAAGACTATTTTTCGGTGCGAACGGATATTCGCGAGAAATATCTTGCTCCCCTTAGTCGGTTGGTAGGCTGCCACACTGGTTCAAAATAGTGGTTACCAAGCGGTTGCTTTTTGACTTGTATATATGTTATAGTTCAAATTAAGTAATTTAAAGACACTGGCGTCTTTTTATTCAATTTTAGAGTAAAAAGACGCTTTTATCATTGGAGATGATATATGATCGAAACCTTAAAGAATGTCCCACCGGCAGACAAAATAACGGCTGAAATTGATAAGCTTAATGCGGTTATCATTCGTGCTAAAGAAGCACAAGCCAAGTATGCGACTTTCACCCAAAAACAAGTCGATGAAATATTCTACCGGGCGGCCATGGCTGCTAATCAGGCCCGTATCAGCTTGGCCAAAATGGCAAACCTGGAAACCGGCATGGGGGTTTTTGAAGATAAGGTCATCAAAAATCATTTTGCTGCCGAGTTTATCTATAATAAATACCGTGACGCCAAGACCTGCGGGGTTATTGAGCGCGACACGGTGGGTGGTTTTTCACGTATTGCTGAACCGGTAGGCGTCTTAGCCGGTGTTGTCCCGACGACCAATCCTACTTCGACGACGATATTTAAAGCATTGTTAGCGTTAAAAACACGCAATGCTATTATTTTTTCTCCTCATCCTAAAGCCAAACGTTCGACCGTTCAGGCGGCAAGGATCATTCTTGAAGCGGCCATCAAGGCCGGTGCTCCTGACGGTATTATCGGCTGGATCGATGATCCCACTGTTGATCTATCCAATCATTTAATGCGTCATCCGGCGATCAATTTGATCCTGGCTACCGGAGGTCCGGGCATGGTGCGGGCGGCGTATTCATCAGGTAAGCCGGCTATCGGGGTCGGGGCCGGAAATACACCCGCAGTCATTGATGACTCAGCCGATGTAGAAATGGCGGTCAGTTCCATTCTCATCAGCAAGACCTTTGATAATGGCATGATCTGTGCTTCCGAACAATCAGTCATTGTGGTGGAAAAAGTATATGAGTACACTAAGAAAGAATTTTTGAAGCGGGGAGCGTATATCCTCGATGAAACCCAACGGCGTAAGGTTGCTGGGGTGCTTTTGGTTGAAGGCAAATTAAATCCTCAGATCGTCGGACAAAGTGCGGCCAAGATCGCCCAAATGGCAGGGTTTGAAGTTCCTCCTGACACCAAGATCTTGATCGGTGAGGTGAGCAAGGTGGGCCTTGAAGAACCTTTTAGTTTTGAAAAGCTTTCTCCGGTGCTTGCCATGTATCGCTCCAAAGGTTTTTCTCAAGCCGTGGATACGGCAGTCGCTCTGATCGATTTTGGCGGTATGGGACATACTTCTGTACTTTATACCGATCCTAATCAAAAAGAGCATATTCAGGAGTTTGGGGCTCGTCTCAAGACCGGTCGCGTACTTTTGAATATGCCTAGTTCTCAAGGGGCAATAGGGGATCTTTATAATTTTCGGCTAGAGCCGTCTCTGACCCTGGGCTGCGGCAGCTGGGGCGGGAATAGTGTCAGTGAGAACGTCAGTGTGCGTCATTTGTTGAATATCAAGACCCTGGCTGAACGCCGGGAAAATATGTTGTGGTTTCGCGTTCCTCCGAAGATATTCTTTAAATACGGCTGTCTGCCCTTAGCTCTTCATGAGTTGGAAGGACGCAAGCGTGCTTTCTTGGTGACCGATCATCAGCTGGCCAAAATGGGCTTTATTAAAATGATCACGGATATCCTCGATAGTATGAACATAGATTGTGAAGTGTTCTTTGAGGTCAATCCTGATCCGGATCTGGCTACCGTTCAAAAAGGCTTGGCCATGATGAATGCTTTTCACCCCGATACGGTGATCGCATTAGGCGGCGGCTCACCGATCGACGCGGCCAAGATCATGCGGCTGTTATATGAAAACCCGGAAGTTAAGTTTACGGATCTGGCCATGCGTTTCTTGGATATCTGTAAGCGTATCTGCAAAGTTCCGACTGACGGCAAGAAGACCATCATGGTGGCGATCCCCACCACATCAGGTACAGGTTCGGAAGTGACCCCGTTTGCAGTTATTACCGATGAAAAAGAAAACATTAAATATCCTATTGCGGACTACGAGTTAACTCCGGATATCGCTATAATTGACCCTCAGCTGGTTTTGGGGATGCCTAAGGGTTTGACCGCAGCATCAGGGATGGATGCGATCACGCACGCCTTGGAAGCGATGGTGGCGGTAACTTCTACCGAGTTCACCAATGGTCAGGCTATTGAGTCCTTACGGCTTCTTTTTAAGTATCTGCCTCAGGCCTATGAAGACGGGACGAATGTTAAAGCCCGTGAGAAAGTACATTATGCAGCAACCATGGCTGGGATGGCTTTTGCCAATGCTTTTTTAGGCGTGTGCCATTCCATGGCTCACAAATTGGGTGGGGCATTCCATATTCCTCACGGTGTGGCCAATGGGATATTGATCACCCATGTGATCCGTTATAATTCCGATGAAAATCCCAGCAAACAAACAGCCTTTGCCCAATATACACATCCTTTGGCCCAGTCACGTTATGCCCGTGTGGCGGATTACCTGGGATTAGGCGGGACGGATGAAAAAGACAAGGTTGAACGTTTAGTCAAGGCTTTGGAAGATCTAAGAAGGAAGCTCAAGATCCCGGCGACTATTTCAGAAGCAGGGGTCAAAAAAGCGGACTTCGACGCTAAATTAGATGATCTATGCGAGCTGGCTTTTGACGATCAATGCACAGGCTGCAACCCGCGTCTGCCGTTGATCAAAGAGATCCGGGAGATATACCTGGCCAGCTATTCATAGTGAGTCCACATACGGACAACTTTAACGATTCTTTCTTCTTTATGGACTTCATAAACCATGCGGTGTTGAATATTAATTCGCCGAGAATAAAAACCTGTTAGATCACCGACAAGTTTTTCATAAGGCGGGGGATTCTCAAAAGGATTACGTTCGAGAATATTAAGAATGATCAATGCTTTTGGTTTTAAACCGGCCTTTAAAAGATTTTGGGAATCCTTTTGAGCCTGTTTTGTAAAAACAACCTTCCAAGCCATATAATTACCATTTAAGCTGCGTAGAACATTTATTTATTGGTGTCTTTTTGCTGGCGATGATCGATTCCCGCATACCGGGGATTGATAAAAGATGCAGGGTTTCTTGAATAGAACGCCAATCTTCTTCAGAAACAAGAACGGCATTATTCCTTTTGCCCGTGATCTGAATAGGTTCGTGTGATTGGGCAGATTGATCAACTAATTGGTAAAACTTTGCTCTGGCTTTAGTCGCAGTAATAGTGGTCATGGTCCTATCTCCTTGTCAAAAGCGTACCACATTACGTACGTATTGTCAATGCTGCTGGCTGCTTTTGAATTCCGCTACCAAAGCTTGCACGGTTTGCTTGGCATCGCCGAAGATCATGCGGCAGTTATCATAATAGAACAGCTCATTTTCAATGCCGGCAAAACCGGTTGCCATGGAACGTTTGAGCACAAAAACGGTTTTGGCTTTGTCCGCATTGATGATAGGCATGCCGTAAATAGGGCTGGATTTATCATGGCGTGAGGCAGGGTTGACGACGTCATTGGCTCCGATAATGATCGCCACATCCACCGTTTCCATCAAAGGATTGATCGCATCCATTTCCAGGAGCTGATCATAAGAAATATTCGCTTCGGCCAGCAATACGTTCATATGTCCGGGCATACGTCCGGCAACGGGGTGGATGGCATACTTGACATCCGCGCCGTTCTTTTCTAATAATTCGCCTAATTCCCTGACCGCATGCTGGGCCTGGGCCACCGCTAAACCATAACCCGGAATGATCACGACGGATTTTGCATTTTCCAGGATCAAAAAGGCATCTTCAACAGAAACCGCTTTGGCTTCTTTTTTTTCGCCGCTGGCCGCTTTTTTCACCACATTACCGAAAGCGCCGAAAAGCACATTGGTGATCGAACGGTTCATGGCTTTGCACATGATGATACTTAAAATGATACCGTTGGCACCGACAAGGGCGCCGACTACGATCAAAAGGGTATTATGGATAACGAAGCCGGTGGTACAGGCCACCACACCCGAATAGCTGTTTAAAACAGAGATAACCACTGGCATGTCCGCACCGCCGATAGGGATGACCATGAAAACGCCGAAAATACAGGATAGCCCCAGGATCATTAAAAACAGATTATACGCCGGGTGCATGATATACATTACTCCCAGGATAAGGATAGCGGTGATGATGCTGATATTCAACCATTTTTGACCGGTGAACAGGATCGATTTACCGGAAATCCTTCCGCTTAATTTTCCCCAGGCGATCGCACTACCGGTAAACGTCAAGCCGCCGATAACAATGGATATATAAAGGGTAACGGCATTAGTCAGATCAGTGGCGCCATGCACCCGATAGGCGATCCAGTCCACAAATACGCTGGCCAGGGCCCCGCAACCGTGCAAAAGAGCGATCATTTCAGGCATCTGGGTCATGGCTGCTTTAAAGGCGACCAAAGCACCCAAGCTGGCCCCAATAATGATCCCTAAAAGTATCCATTGAGGATTGATGATATGTCCCTGACCCATGGTAGCCAGCACCGCGAGGAGCATACCTGAGGCAGAAAGCATATTCCCGCGGCGCGCCGTCACCGGAGAGCCTAAGAATTTCAACCCGAAGGCGAATAAAACAGAACTGACGATATAGATCAAATTCATTAAAAATTCATTGTTCATTGATGATCCTTCCATTATATTCCCCCTCTTTAATACAAAGAGGGGGTCAGGGGGGAGTTGGAGTTTATTTTTTCCTAAACATTTTAAGCATGCGTTCGGTAACTAAATAACCGCCGACAACGTTAAAAGTAGCCAAAGCCACGGCAGCTGTCCCTAAAATAATGGTCAGCGGGCTATTGGCTTCAACACCGGCGGATATTAAAGCGCCGATAATGATGATCCCGCAGATGGCATTCGCTTCAGACATCAAAGGCGTGTGCAACAGCGGTGGCACGCGAGAGATCAGCGCAAATCCCAGAAAGACGGATAACACTAAGATAAATAAGAGGTAGATCAGTTCCATTTTTACACCCCCGCGAGGAATAATTATTTTATATTTTTTACCATTTCATTCACAACTTGGCCCTGATGCGTGATAAGAGCGCCTTTGAGGATCTCGTCCTCGATGTTGAGCTTAAAGGCTTTGCTTTCTTTATCCCAGTATTCTTCGAGTAAATTATGTAAATTGGCGGAATACATTTGGGAAGCATGGACCGCAACGCGTCCGGGCAGATTGCCCATTCCTAATATACGTACGCCATTAGCTGTCAGAACTTCTTCATTGACCTTGGAGCCTTCCACATTACCGCCCGATTCAACGGCCATATCCACAATGATGGTGCCGGGTTTCATTTGGGCGATCATATCTTTAGATAAGACCACCGGTGCGCGCCGTCCGAACAACTGGGCGGTGGTGATGATCACATCCGATTGACTGCAGACCCGGGCCATGCCCTGACGTTGCTTTTCTAATTGTTCCGGGGTCAAAGCCTTGGCATAGCCTTGAGTGGTCTGGCCGGTTTCACCCAGATCGATCTCAACGAATTTAGCACCTAACGACTGCACTTGCTCTTTAACAACAGCGCGGGTGTCAAAAGCCTCAACACGTGCACCCAAACGTTTGGCAGTGGCGATGGCCTGTAAACCGGCAACCCCGGCACCGATAATAAAGACCTTAACCGGAGCAATGGTGCCGGCCGGGGTCATGAGCATGGGGAATATTTTAGGTAAACGTTCGGCAGCTAAAATGACGGTCACATAACCGGCCAAATTAGCCTGAGAACTTAAGGCATCCATTTTTTGGGCCCGGGTGGTGCGCGGGATCATTTCCATACTAAAGGCACTGATCTGATTAGAGGCCAAAGTCTGCACCAGCGCTTTTTCATTGAAAGGGTCAAGGAAGCTGATATGGATGGAGCCTTTCTTTAAAAGGCTGACCTCTTCAACCGGAGGCTTGCGTAGACGTAAAGTAATATCAGCGGATGAAAGTACGGTTTGGCGGTTAGATTCGATGCTGGCACCGGCTTTTCTGTATTCGTCATCACTAATGCCGATAGAAGCCCCCAGACCCGCTTCGATGATAACTTGGGCGCCTTTTTTGACTAAACGATCCACGGAAGAAGGGATAAAAGCTACCCGTTGTTCCGCAGGATTTGTTTCCTTAGGTATGCCTATGATCATGTTTATCTCCTATTGTCATTCTTAAGAGTAGCTTAGAATCTCATACATTTGTGCTATTTTCCATACAAGAGCCATATAAGTCAAGATTATTAATGCATATTATTGATCCAGCGGTTGTTACCGCCAACAAAGTAATAGGGAATATGGCTAAATTTTGGTATTTCCCTTGTTTTATTAAAGGTATTCGGTTAAAATTAAAATTCATTTGAAAGGAAGGTCAATCATGTTTAAAGGTCAAAGTATCTTTGAAATTATAGCTTCCGGCGGATTCACCATGTATATCCTCATTCTTTGCTCGGTGATATCGATCGCGGTCATTATAGAACGTATGATCTATTATTCCAGCCGTTCCAAGCTCTCCAAGGCGAGTTTAATGGATCATATCCGAAAAGAATGCAGTCGCGGCCAGATGCTTAATGCTGCCGGTTTTTGCAAAAATGTCGATACTCCGGCCGCCCGTGTGGCTTTGGCAGGGCTTAATCTCTACGGCCATGATGAAAAATTAATTTCAAATGCCATGGAAAGGGAGATCACGGTAGAGACTATCAAACTGGAACGTTTTACCGGCATTGTCGGTACTATTGGCGGAACAGCGGTATATATCGGTCTTTTGGGTACGGTCATTGGTATTATGCGTGCTTTTAGTGATATTGCCAAAGCCGGTAGCGGTGGAATGGATGTGGTTACGGTTGGTATTGCGGAAGCTTTAGTGTGTACAGCCGCAGGCCTTTTGGTGGCTATACCGGCGGTTATCTGTTATAACTGGTTTAGCCGTAAGATCGATACCTTCATCGTAGATATGGAATTAGCCGCCTCTGAGTTAGTTGACCTAATATGCGTTAAGAAGAATACGTCACCACGTCAAAATCCATGAGAAGACGAGAGCGCAATTCCAAATTGATGGCCGAGATCAATATCGCCCCTTTTACGGACGTTATCCTGGTCCTGTTGATCGTTTTCATGGTTACAACTCCTTTGATCTATCGTTCCAGTATAAAAATCGCATTACCTCAGGTTTCCAGTAATCAGCAGCCTTTAGAGACAAAAGATATCAATGTCTCTGTTACCGCCAACGGTGAAGTGTACATGAACAATCAGAAATATAACCTTAAGCTGGACCTGGATGTTTTTAAGTTCAAATTAAGGAATATGATCAAGACCTACAAAGACCCGTCCATTATCATTAATGGAGACCGCAATTCAAAATACGATTATGTAGTGCAGGTCATTGATATAGCTTCAAAGGCCGGTATCAAACATTTGATCCTGGCAACGGAATTTAAGCGTTAATACATGGACGGCTGGTACTGATATATTGTTCTGCTAAAAATTTGGTTTTTCACGTTGGTGAGGTTGAGCCCAATAAAGAGGTCACGCGAATAGGCGCGCCCATGCTATACCCCAAATTTTCTATACTCAGAACAACATATCAGTACCATCCTTCTAGTGATTATTGACTAATTTAGGCGATTAGCTTGGCGGCGGGTGGCTCAGACTTGATGTTCAGGGGCGGACGGTGACTGCACAATGGGGCGATAAAGGGAAACCCCTGTACTTGACGCTGATAGGGTAGCCCTTGAATCAGGAGCACCTGAACATCAAGGCTGAGACAGTCCCCGCAGGGAAATAAACTCAAGAAACGAGAAAGAACCTTAAAAGAATATGACATCCGTTTGTTTAGACATAATTGTTTTCTTATTTTTAGGCATAACCTTTGTGGCCTCGGCTTTTGTGGTTTCACTAATATTCCGGCCTAAGGCCCCTAATCCTGCTAAGAATTCGCCTTACGAATGCGGTGAGATCATTCAAGGGGATTCACGGATCCAATTTAATGTCCGCTATTATTTATTTGCCCTGATCTTTGTGATCTTTGATGTCGAGATCCTGTTTACCATGCCCTGGGCCGTGGTATTCCGTCAGTTAGGTCGTGGGGCTTATTTTGAAATGGCTGCTTTTATTCTGGTTTTAGCGCTGGGGCTTTATTATGCGTGGAAAAAGGGAGCGCTGAAATGGCAGTAAATGAAAAGATCCCCGGAGAGCGTATTATAGAGAAGTTCCCCGGAGGCGAGATCATTCTGGCCAAAAGTGAGGATTTGATGAAATGGGCCAAGGGTTCCTCACTATGGCCGTTGACGTTCGGGATATCCTGCTGTGCCATCGAGATGATGGCCACCGGTGCGTCCAATTTTGATATTGACCGCCTGGGCTCCGGAGTGTTTCGCGGCTCTCCGCGCCAGTGCGACGTGATGATCGTAGCCGGAACTATTTGTGTCAAAATGGGAGATTGTTTAAAAAAGCTTTATGAACAGATGCCTGAGCCTAAATATGTCATTGCCATGGGTAACTGTGCGATCGGCGGGGGCATCTTTTATTATGATACGTATTCGGTTGTCAAAGGCACGGAAACATTAGGTGTCCCCGTGGATGTTTATGTAGCCGGCTGTCCGCCGCGTCCCGAAAATTTATTGCACGGCATCATGAAATTACAGGAAAAGATCAAACATGCAAAACAGCGAAGTGTTGCAAAAGATAAAGAATAAGTTCCCCGATATTGTGGTCGAAGAGCTGCCCAACGCTTTGGTGATCCCCAAGAAAGCACTGTTGGATATAGCCCGTTTTCTTAAAAATGATATGAGCTTTGAGAATTGCCACTGCGTAACAGCCGTTGACCGCAAGGATAAGCTTGAACTGGTTTATCATTTATACTCCACGGCCGATCATTTCATGCTTACCCTAAAGACGATGGTGCCTTTAGATGACCTTACGGTGGAAACGGTCAGCTTACTATGGCGTTCCGCTGATTGGTTGGAGCGTGAGGTTTTTGATCTTTTTGGGATCAAGTTTCTTGGTCATCCGGACCTCAGGCGCATCATGAATCCGGATGAATGGACTGATTTTCCTTTGCGTAAAGATTTTAAGAGCGCAAATCTTATTGTGCGTCCGCAAAGTCAAGGGCTAAAAGGCTGATCATGGGTGAATTATTAACGGTAAACATGGGGCCGCAGCATCCGTCAACACACGGGGTGTTGTATCTGGAATTGAAAATGGACGGTGAAATTGTCGTTGATTGCAAACCCCATTTAGGGTATTTGCATCGCAGTATCGAGAAAATTGCCGAGAACCGCACCTATACCCAATTTATTCCTTATACCGACCGCCTGGATTATCTGGCTTCAATGAACAATAATCTTTGCTACTGTATGGCCGTTGAGAAATTATTGAATGTTCCGGTAACCGACCGCGCCCAATATTTAAGGGTCATCATTGCGGAACTTAATCGAGCGATCAGCCACCTGGTAGCCATCGGCACCTTTGCGCAGGACTTGGGGGCGTATGCGACGCCGCTTTTTTATGCGTTCCGGGACCGGGAAAAGATCATGGATCTTTTTGACAGTATCTGCGGCGCCCGTTTGACCTATAATTATATGCGTATTGGCGGTGTTAGCGCCGATATACCGGTTGGGACCGAGCAGCTCATTAAAGATTTTATCGCCTATGAACGCAAGATGCTCATTGAATACAATGAACTCTTAACCTACAACGTTATTTTCTTGGCCCGTTCAAAGAAGATCGGCATTTTATCCAAAGAAGTTGCTGCTAACTATAGTGTCAGCGGGCCGATCTTGCGTGCTTCGGGTGTTAAATGGGACTTGCGCAAAGAAGAACCATACCTGGTTTATGATAAATTTGATTTCGATGTTCCGGTAGGTACGAATGGGGACTCTTGGGACCGCTATAAAGTAAAACTTGATGAAATCGAGCAGAGCCTGCGGATCATTGAACAGGCCATTGGCGGTATCCCTGAAGGGAATCCCGTATCCAAGGTTAACAGAGTGTTTCGCGGTACAGGAGAAGTGTATTTACGTACGGAGAATCCTCGCGGAGAACTTGGGTTTTATCTGGTTGCTGAGGGGGGATTCATGCCTTACCGCTGTAAGATCCGTTCTCCGTCATTTTCTAATTTAAGCGTACTTCCGGAATTGATCAAGGGACTTAACATTTCGGATGCGGTATGTGTTCTAGGAAGTCTGGATATTGTGATGGGGGAAATCGATCGATGATCACCATTCTTTTAAAAGGTGCGGCGGCTCTAGGCTTCATTTCTCTCTCCGCCATGTTCCTGATCTGGCTGGAACGCAAGGTTTCTGCCTGGATCCAAAACCGGATGGGACCGATGATGACCGGTTTTCAAGGAACTTTGCAGCCGGTCGCAGATACGATCAAACTTTTACTTAAAGAAGACATTGTTCCCACCGGCGTTGATTTTTTTTCCTGGTGGCTGGCGCCATTTTTTGTGACCGTGCCGGTGGTCATGGCATTCTTGGTCATTCCTTTTAGCCGTAATATATTTGTGTTAGACCTTAATGTCGGTGTGCTGTACATCTGCTCGATCACGTCGGTTTGCGTGCTGGGCATTTTCATGGCGGGCTGGGGATCTAATAATAAATATTCGCTATTAGGCGGCATGCGTTCCGCCGCCCAGATCATCAGCTATGAGGTGCCGCTTTTGTTGTCCGTACTTTTGGTGGTGATGCAATCCGGCAGTATGTCGATGCAGGGCATTATTCAAGCGCAGGCGCATGGCTGGTTCATTCTTAAGCCGCATTTAGCCTTGGCTTTTCTGATCTATTTTATTTCGGCTACGGCTGAGGTCAACAGGGTTCCTTTTGATATCCCCGAAGCCGAATCCGAGTTGGTTGCAGGTTATCATACGGAATATTCCGGCATGAAATTTGCCATGTTCTTTGTTGCAGAATATACCAATATGTTCATTATTTCGGCCATCGCAACCACACTTTTCTTTGGCGGATGGCAGGGGCCTTTTTTGCCCGGGGTAGTCTGGTTCCTATTAAAATCTTACGGGCTGGTGTTTTTCCTGATGTGGATGCGCTGGACCTTGCCTAGGGTACGGATGGACCAGATGATGTCTTTTGCCTGGAAGGTTTTAACACCCATTGCCTTGCTGAATTTACTGGTCAGCGGCTGGTTTATGGTGAAATAATTATATGTTATTAACGAATATCAAAAATATATTTATCGGTGCTTACAGTATCTGTCAAGGTTTCAGGGTGACTTTTAAGAATATGTTTAAAAAACAGGTCACGCTAAATTATCCTGTTGTCAAAAAATCTATGACCGATCGTTTTCGCGGGATGGTGGATCTCTATCCCGAGAAATGTGTGATCTGTTATCAGTGCAATAAAATTTGTCCAACGGCGGCTTTGGAGTTAGAGCACAAGGTCCTGGAAGATAACAAAACCAAAAAGATCGTTAAATTTGTTTTTAACGGAGAACTATGCTGCTTTTGCGGGTTATGTCAGGAAGTTTGCCCCACGAACGCTATCTTCCTGAATAAAATGTATGAGGTTTCTTATTTTGCCCATAAAGATTTGCTAGAAATCAATTTAATGGTTCACGATAAGTATAAACATGTGGATGGAGGCATAGAACCCCCTCTTTATCACAAAGAGGGGGATGGGGGAGTTGAAGGAGGAGTTAAGTAATGAATGAAGCGGTGTTTTATTTTATAGCCGGTTGTGTTTGCGTCTTTTCTGTTTTAGCTGTCACTCAACGGGACATTTTCCACTGTGCTTTATGGTTAGCCATGACGCTGTTAAGTGTGTCAGGTATTTACTTTTATTTGGATGCGCCTTTTCTGGGGGTAGTTCAAATATTAGTCTATGTCGGCGGAATTATCACCCTTTTTGTATTTGCGATCAAATTGACGGCCAAGATCGGATATAAGGGGATACGTCAGACCAGTAAACAATGGGCGCTGGCGCTTTTTATTGCGACACTTCTTTTGTGTATTTTATTTCGCGCCTTTTCTACTCATCCCTGGGCGCGGATAGTATCCAATGTCGAGCCCACCAGCATAGCTCAGTTAGGGCGTTCACTGATGATTAATTACGCTGTCCCTTTCGAGTTTATGTCCGTTATCCTGCTGGCGGCATTGGTCGGAGCCATAGTGATCGGAAAGGATAAACGATGATACCTCTCGGGTATTTTACTTTTCTTAGCGCTTTTCTATTTTGTGTGGGGGTTTACGGAGCCTTGACCCGCCGCAATGTGATCGGGATCCTGATATCCATTGAGCTGATCTTAAATGCGACCAACATCAATCTGGTAGCTTTCAATAAATATTTGGGTACTAAAGATGGCTTGGGAGAAGTGTTTAGTTTATTTGTGATAGCGATTGCGGCTGCCGCCAGTGTAGTCGGACTAGTGCTGATCATCGCCATTTATAGAAATGCCAGGACCCTGTTTACAGACGGCTTAACCTTAATGAAAGAGTAGTAGGGGCGGACCTTGTGTCCGCCCGCTGACCCGGCCTTGTGTCCGCCCGCTGACCCGGCCTTGTGTCCGCCCGCTGACCCGGCCTTGTGTCCGCCCGCTGACCCGGCCTTGTGTTGGTCCGATGGAGTAAGTTTATGCATATAGCACATTTAATTCA
>Ga0302320_10008260_pt1 | contig 22696 bp, 18 predicted proteins | sample Bog_T0_3_FD_202130 | JGI IMG/M metagenome (GOLD analysis project Ga0302320, IMG submission 202130) | Peat permafrost microbial communities from Stordalen Mire near Abisko, Sweden - Bog_T0_3 | ecosystem: Environmental > Terrestrial > Soil > Wetlands > Peat | place: Sweden: Abisko, Stordalen Mire... | reverse complement strand
AATGTTGCCAAAGATGAAATTCAAGAAAAACACTACGCTGCCCCTGCTGCAGCCGAACGACACAAGATACGTTTACTCGGAATCCTATCGCAGCCTGCGGTCGGCGCTTTACTTTTTCGACGGCGGGGACAGCCGTCCCAAAGTCCTCCTGATTACCAGCGCCACGCCGAACGAAGGAAAATCGACCGTTTCGGCCAATCTGGCTCATACCCTGGCCATGTCCGGCTCACGGGTGCTGCTGGTAGACGGTGACTTGCGAAAAGGACACCTGCATCATTTACTTGGCCGGCAAAACGAAGCCGGACTCACGGAACTGCTCCAAGGCACTTGTGAAGCCGAGCAGGTGATTCAAACAAACTCGCTCCCGAACCTTCGGTTCATTTCCCGCGGCATGGTCAACAGCAACCCGGGCGACCTGATGCTTTCCACGCGGATGGATGAACTCGTCGAACGGTGGAGGCGTGAATTTGATTATGTGCTGATCGACAGCAGCCCACTGTTTGCGGCGGCCGATGCCAGTTGCCTGGCGCCGCGCGTTGACGGAACCCTGTTTTTAGTGAGGAGCCATTTTTCGAGCGCTCGCGTGACCCGCGAAGCTTTGGAAATGCTGGCGCGGCGACGGGCAAAAATACTGGGGGTGGTGTTCAACATGGCCGAGGTATCGGCGCGCTCCGATTACCACTATAAGTACGCGGATTATTATTACCCGGCGGTCAAGCCGAATTGACCTTAAGCGTCATCCGCACAGCTGGTAAGGTGGAATTTTAGTTAAACGGTTGTCAGGCGGGAAAAGGAAATGTGCAGCAAGACATATCCAATTGCCACCTCAATCCCAGATGAAAAGTCCGTGTCCGACCTTGAGTAGATTCGCCAGGCCAAGAAACGCCTGCGAATTGACCGGCACGAAGTGTGGCCAGAAATTACGCCACTGAACCGGCGGAAAATTCCCTGAACTCGAAGTTTAATTTGCCGGCCACCCCGCCAACTGCAAGCGTCAAAACGCCCGTCAAACCACATCGTTGGTTCGTGCGAAGCGCTTGGTTAACCGGCATTCTGGCCGTCCTCATTGTCTTCGGCTATATTTATCGCGCCCGGCTGCTCACCCATCTGGCGAGCGCGTGGGTGGTCAATCTGCCAACGACGACGGCCGACGCGATTGTAGTGCTGGGGGGCAATGTCGACGACCGACCGTTTGCTGCCGCCAAATTGTTTCAACAGCACGTCGCCCCCAAGATTCTCTACATGGATGTGAGCGATGATCCCGTCAACGAGTTGAACATAACCCAGACCGAGCGAGAGATAACCCGGCGCATTCTCTTAAGCAATAGCGTGCCCGAATCAGCCATCCAGGCGATTGGCCAGCAAGTGGACAACACCTATGACGAATCACGCGCGGTCCGGGCCTGGGTCCGGCAGACCGGAGCAACGTCCATTCTCATCACCACGGACCTGTTCCACACCCGCCGGGCCCGCTGGATTTTTCGCCATGAACTCCGGGATACGCCCGTGAGAATTTATGTTATCCCGGTCAATTTGCGCCAGTACACGGTCGATAATTGGTGGAAAACCGAGGGCGGTGTGATTGCCTTCCAAAATGAAGTCATCAAGTTCATTTACTATCGATTGAAGTATTAGCGAACCTGGCCCAAAATTTGAATGAAAAATAAACTGCTCGTCACCGGTTCATCAGGCCTCATTGGCTCAGAAGTGGTAAATTATTTCTGCGAAGCGGGCTGGGAAGTTCACGGCATTGATAACAACACGCGGGCGGATTTTTTCGGCCCCGGCGGCGACACGCGCTGGAATCAAAAACGATTGCTGTCCACCCATCCGACGTTTCAGCACCACGAACTGGACATCCGGGACCGGAAGGGCGTGGAAGAATGCATTGCCACGCTGACGCCCACCCTGCTCGTGCATACGGCGGCCCAACCCAGCCACGACCTGGCGGCGTCCCGTCCGTTCGATGATTTCGATGTCAACGCGACCGGCACATTAAACCTGCTCGAAGCGGCGCGCCGGAACGTGCCGGGAGTGGTTTTCGCCCACATGAGCACGAACAAGGTTTATGGCGATCGCCCCAACACCATTGCACTCAAGGAGCTGCCCACCCGCTGGGACTATGCAGACCGGGCCTATTTCAACGGGATCACCGAGGATTTTTCCATTGACCAGAGCAAGCACAGCCTTTTTGGGGCCTCCAAAGTTGCTGGCGACGTCATGGTGCAGGAATACGGGCGTTATTTCAGCATGAAGACCTGCTGTCTGCGGGGCGGCTGCCTCACCGGCCCCAATCACAGCGGGGTGGAACTGCACGGCTTCCTAAGCTATCTGATCAAGTGCAACGTGGAAGGCCGCCTCTACAAAGTTTTTGGCTACAAAGGCAAACAAGTCCGCGACAACATCCATTCCCTCGATGTCGCCCGCTTCATCCACGCATTCCATGAAAACCCCCGCTGCGGAGAGGTCTATAACATCGGCGGCGGCCGGGCCAACAGCGTCTCCATTCTCGAGGCCTTTGAGCGCGCGGCGGAATGCAGCGGCAAAAAGATGAACTACGAATACGTCGATCAAAACCGAGCCGGCGACCACATCTGCTATATCAGTGACCTTTCCAAGATGAAGAAACATTATCCCGGATGGGACATCACGAAAACCCTGGACGATGTCTTCCGCGAAATCTACGCCGCCACGATCAAGGGGCACTGAATTGAAATTTCCTGCCGACCAGAAAAATCACCCACCGGCCAAACCTCCGTTCGCAAGGCAAATTCTGCGCGGCGGGGAAGCAAATTAAAATCATGGTTCCGGTAACAATGTTGTTCTCGCCCTTCCGACTAATGGCCCGGTGCTACCGGATCGCGTTGCCGTACGGCCGGGTCAAACTGTTCACGGTGGTCGGCCTCATCGTATTTAACGGGCTGCTTCAGCTCGCCGGAGTAACCGCTGTGTTTCCGTTCTTTGCGATTGCGGCCGACCCGAGCAAACTGCGGCATTCAAAACTGGGATCATGGGTGTTGCATTTTTTTCCTCCCCTGTCCGACAATAGTCTGCTGGTCTGGGCTGGCTGCTTTGCCATTGGCATGTTGGTGCTGGCCGCCCTTGGCAGCATCGCCAGCGAGGCATACCGCATCCGGTATGCCTATGGGTTCTGCCATTGGCTCCGGCAAAAGCTGTTTAACTCGTATGCCCGGCAACCGTATTCCTTTTTTCTGAACCGGCATTCGACCGAACTGAACCAGCAGTTGCTGGACGTTTTGATATTCACCCAGAACGTGCTGCTACCGGTTGGGGAAATTATCACGCGCATTGTAATCCTGGCATTGATGGCGGGCGCGTTTCTGATCGCACAACCCTGGGTGGCCATGGGCGCCATTACGATTTTGGGCGGTTATTATTTAATGGTATTTGTTTGGTTAAGGCCCAAGACACGAGTGGTTAGTGACGGGTTGCACACCCACCATCTGGGATTTAACAAGAATACGATTCACTTCCTGCATGGAATCAAGACCATTCTGGTCCAGGGCAAAGAGCGATATTTCAAGGACCGCGCACTGGAACATTCCGCCAAAGTCATCGAACTTCAAAGCAGAATTCCGTTGTACACGAATGGGCCGCGTACGTTGATCGAACCGGTTTGCTTTGGCGCGCTTATCTTTATCGTAGTGGCGCTCGCGATTCAGGGCCGCAGCTTCGTCGACCTTCTCCCGAGCCTTACCATAATAGCTTTTGCGGGATACCGTATGATGCCGTCGCTCCAACTGCTTTATAACCAGTTTGTCATAATTTCGGCCAACCGGTATTTGCTGGAGCAACTGGAAACCGAGATCGAAAATACCGCGGCAAGTGAAAACACTTCCAAGCGTACTGACGCCATATCACCGTTGGGGTTCCATCGGAACATACGACTGGAAAATGTTTCCTTTCAATACCCATCGGCTACCAATCCGGTCATCCACGATTTCTGCCTGACGATTGCGAGGAACGAATCTCTTGGGATCGCCGGGCCTTCCGGTTCCGGCAAGTCGACACTGGTGGATCTAATATTGGGGTTACACACTCCTCAGACAGGGCATATTTATGTCGACGACATACTGGTCGACCAATCGAACATGGCCTCGTGGCGTAAAATCATTGGATACGTGCCGCAGGATATTTACCTGATTGATGACACGATTGCTGCAAACATAGCCTTTGGGATAAACCCGGCCGAAGTGAACATTAACGCGCTGAGGAAAGCCGCCGAGGGCGCCCAGATCCTGGAATTCGTCCAAAACCAACTTCCCTCCGGATTTAAAACCCTGGTCGGCGAACGGGGGACGCGTCTTTCAGGTGGACAGCGCCAGCGCATTGGACTTGCGCGCGCATTGTATCACCGCCCACAAATCCTGATCCTTGATGAAGCCACCAGCGCATTGGACCATCAAACTGAACTGGCGGTCATGCAAACCATCAAAAAGTTACAGGGCACACTCACGATCATCAGCATCGCGCACCGTCTTAGCACCTTGGAAAGTTGTGACCGCGTCATCACATTGGAAAAAGGGCGTGTTTTGCCGGAGAACCGTCCGCTGGTGGGAGACCTCCCGGACCAGAAGCCAATATGCTGAAGCTCGTCCACCCAGCGCCGGCAATTCAGCTTGGCTCTGATCTTCCTCATTTTCAGGTATTCGTTTCCACGGGGCGGAATCAGGCACTGCTCAATGTCGTTCGCGGTCCTATGCCCGACATTTTGAATAGATAGCATCCGGGAGGACCGAAAAATCACACCTGAATGAAGCGGTTCTGCTCCTCGGTCTTAAAGATAGCGCAAGCATGGCGAGACACCATTCTCTTTGCCGTTGCAAACCTGATACCGATGAGCTACACCGGTCAGAGCATCGGAATAAAGACCGCCATGCTGAGGCTCACGGGAATCAAATGTGGCGTGCCGGTTTTTGTCGATCAGGGTTTCCGGTGCATCGGCCCGCGCAACATAACCATCGAACATTGTGTTTCCTTGGGCCATGACAATCATATCTGGGCATTTACTCCGGTGCGAATAGGACATCACACGATAACCGCCAAGGACCTGTTGATCATTTCCGCGTCCCATGAGGTCAGTTCCTTTGAACCACTGCCGGACCAGGAGGTAAAGATCGGCCCGGGCTGCTGGATTGGAGCGCGCGTGACAATTCTGGGCGGCGTCAACATTGGGAAAGGTTGTGTTGTCGGGGCCGGCTCATTGGTACGGTCTTCCATTCCCGATTGGAGCGTTGCCGTCGGCGTACCGGCCCGAGTGATGCGCACGCGTGAGCCCGCTGAACAAATCTGGAGTCCTTTTGGCAATTATCCGCCCCGAGAGCTGGTGTGAGGCTGGTGATGAATCTGGATTTCTATATCTCGGAAATGTCCGTTTCCAACCTGCACGGCGGCGGGTTGACGATCCAGCGCGTGCTGGGGGAGGACTTGAGCCAGTTTAAATTTTTCGCCCACGTCAGCCGGTTCGCCACCGACTACCCGGTCATCGACCGATACAGGCAAAATTCCCTCGATCTTCCGGTATGGGCGGAACTCGATTCCTCACGAAGGCTGATTGGAAGCCGGCCGGCGAAATTCATTGAAAATTGCTGGACAGCCCAACGGTGGCATGGACGCCGTTCCGCCGCCGCGATTGCCGCCCGTCATTCCCGCATAAATCGACCATTGAAGGGGTTGGTTTGTCCCCAAGGCGTGGCATCACTACATACGATAGATTATCTCACGCGCCGCCACGCCGCGGAATACGTCACCTGGATCATGGATGACCATTTGATTCGCTGGGAATCAGGCGACTGGCATTATCCCAACAGTGAGGTGGAGTCTTTATACGCCCGACACCTCCGGAACGCGAAAGGGGTTTTTGTCATCAGTCCCGCCATGGGTGAATTTTATCAAAATCATTTTGGCGTAAAATCGGTCGTGCTTTTTGGTCCCGCCGATATCGCTTCACCCCAGGGACATCCGAATCCAGTCGGCAAGCGGTCCCTTCGGCTCGGCTACTTCGGCAGCGTCGGGCTCTGGCAACAGGATGCCTTGGAAATGTTGGCCGGGAAATTGACCGACCTGGATGCCACACTGGATATCTATACGTTTCTCAAGACGGTTCCGGGCAACTTGTCGCAGAAGGGAGTTTCCCTGGCCGGAGGCCTCCCCGCCGCGAAGGTGGTTGAAACCATGCGGACGTATGACGCGGTCATTTTGCCGATAAGTTTTCGTTCCGAAATGCGGCACATGACGGATTTCAACATTGCGACTAAAATGAGTGAATGTCTGGCCAGCGGCACGGCAACCTTGGTCGTTGGCCCGAAAGACGCCGCGATGACCCGGTACCTGCAAACGGCTGGCGCCGCCTGCATCATCACCGAGGGATCGCCATCAGAATGGCAGCGTGTCGGCGAACAATTACGGGATTCCCTGTGCCGGGCTCAAATATTGAACGCCGCACAAAAGCTGTTGGAGCAAAACCTTTCGACCCAAGTCATGCGCAACCGCTGGCGCACGGAACTAGATAATTTTTTAAAGTCCAATCGCTGATGTCATCCTCGCCACATTTGCCCCGGCTCCTTTACATCGGTGACGTGCCCGTGGAATCGTCCTACCACGGCTCCGCCTTGCTCTATCGGTTGCTTCAGGATTACCCGCCGGAGCGGCTGCGAATTGTCGAGGCCGGTTTGTTTGGGTCACAGCCAGAGCGCCGGTTGAAAAACGTCCCGTATGACGCCCGTTTTCTGCCGCTGCCCCGGCTGCAGTTTACCCGTTTCCATCGCTGGTATACGACCGCAAACCTCCTGCTGGCAGCCGGGCGCGCCGGACAATTCCGGGCGTTGGCGGCCGATTTCAAACCGGAGGCGATCCTGACGGTGACGCACGGCATTTCGTGGATTACTGCGGCAGCAGTGGCGCAAAAAAATAAAATTCCGTTGCACCTGATCTGCCACGATGAATGGGCTGACGCCTTTGCCACCGCGAACGCTCTGCGGAACTGGAAGCATCGGGTATTTGGCGAGATTTACCGGGCGGCCGCCTCCCGCCTCTGTGTCTCTCCTTTCATGAGCGAGGAATATGAGCGGCGTTATGATACTCCGGGAACCGTGCTTTATCCATCCCGGGCGGCGGATGCGGCGAGTTTTTCAGCACCGCCAGTCCGGCTGGGAAAATCGAACGGAACATTCACGATTGCATACGCCGGGCAAATCAACTCTCAAAGCGGGGCCCAGGTTCTGCGGGAAGTTGCCGCGGCCTCGGCGGCGGTTAACGGCAAGTTAATGGTGTTCGGAAAACTCTCGGCGGAGGATGCCAAAACTTTTGATCTTAACCAAGGCAATATCGAATTATGCGGCCTGGTGAAAAGCGATGAATTAATTTTGCGGTTGCGCGAAAAAGCGGATGCGCTTCTGGTCCCCATGTCGTTCGCCGCCGAGGACCGGGTGAGCGCCGAACTGAGCTTTCCCAGCAAGCTGACCGACTATTCGGTCATTGGCGTGCCGCTTTTGATACGTGGGCCATCCTATTGTTCCGCCGTCCGCTGGGCGCTGGACAATCCCAAGGTGGCCGAAGTCCTGACTTCCGAGAATGCAGGGGAGATGAACATGGCAATCCGGCGGCTGGCAACCGATGCCGGACATCGGGTGACTTTGGGCAGAAAGGCATTAGAAGTCGGACAGAGGTACTTCAACCACGCCCCGAACGTTCAAATATTCAACCGGTCAATCCAGAAATAAAATGGTGGCAGACTCCGACAAACAGACATTTCAGCGGATCGCCTACGCTTTATACGCGAGATTCTCCGCGCTGTGGCAAAGCCGTGCGTTTCTCTTTCCTACGGCGGCAATCGCCGGAGTGCCCAATGTTGGAAAGAGCATAAATCCGAAGGGTATCGACCTTTCCCGGGCAAACATTCTAGTGATCAGGTCCGATGCGTTGGGTGACAGTATTCTTACGCTGCCATTTCTCCGGGCGCTTAAAAGGCAGTTGCCCAGGGCCCGGGTGACGCTGGCCGTCGCCAAGCCATGGAAAGTCTTTTTTGAGTCACTTCACGTGGTCGATGAAGTAATAGATTACCCTTTCAGTGCTGACAAATGGAAAGCGACCTCAAGAGTATTCGGGGCCTTGGCAACCGGATTCAAAATTCTCAGAAAGAAACAGTTTGAGGTGGTGATCAATCCGCGTTGGGATGCCGATTTTCATGACGCATTTCTGCTGGCATTCTTCAGTTTCGCCCCCAATCGAATTGCCTTTTTTGAAAAGGCGACCCCGTGGAAATGCGCCGCAAACCGCGGGTTGGATCGGTTTTACACGCACGTGGTTTCCGATTCGGGAACCCGCCACGAGGTTGCCCGGTCGTTTCAACTGCTAAAAGCCCTGGGACTGGATTCGATTCCCGAAGATCAATTTTTAGGTTTGATATCCATTGCCGACCGCTTTCCACCGGCGACGCTGGACTTGGACCCCGCGTGGGCGGGATGCCAATTGATCGGAATTTTTCCCGGAGTTCAAGACAGCGCGAAACAATGGCGGCTTGATCATTTTGTGGAATGCGCAAAGAGGCTACTCGAGCGCAAGCCGGTCCGCTTCCTGGCCTTGGGCACGGGCCGGGAAGCCCGGCATTGCCAGGAATTTTGCCAGGCATTACCCGGAGTTTCGCTGAATTTAAGCGGCAGAACGGAGCTGCCGAGGCTGGCAGGAATACTCCGCTGCTGTTCCGCCGTGGTCAGTTGCGACTCGGGAGGAGCCCATCTCGCCGGAGCGCTGGACGTTCCAGTGGTGGTGCTTTTCAGCCATCGACCAGGCGCAGATCCCGATAGTTCAATATCGCCGGAACGTTTTCAACCGCTAGGCGAAAAGGTCGTCGTGCTGCAGCCTCCTCCGGCCCCGGCAGAGCTTACGCCCCAAACCGGGGAGTCACCGGTAAATCTTATTCCCCCAAGGCAGGTTGCGCAGGCGGTGCTCAGTCTGATTTAGCCAACGGATGATCATTTCCAAAATAACGGGCGGCCTGGGCAATCAGATGTTTCAATACGCCATGGGAAGGCGGCTGGCGGAACAGCATGGCACCGAACTGCTGCTGGATACGTCCAATTATGGGGTCAAGGGCGAGTCGCGGCCGGCAAGCTTGGCCGCGTTCAGCCGGCCGCTGGGACTTTCCCGTTTTCAGATCAAGGCGAAGGTAGCGCAACCGGAAGAGGTTGCGCGTTTGCGGGATGAATATTATCGGGCCACCACGCGTGACCGGGTCGTTCGCAAAATCCGCCGATTCTGGCGGAATTTCTTGCGCAACCGCAGCCATATGATTGAAACCCAATATCGCTTTCAACCGGAAGCGCTGACCTGGCCGGATGACGTCTATCTCCAGGGGTTCTGGCAAAGTCCAAAATACTTTGATGACATTGCGGCGATCATCCGGAAAGAACTGCAACCCGTGGACCAGTCCGTTGTCACCTCAGCGCGAAAAACCATTGAAAGGATCAAATCGATCGGCCATTCCACGGTGGTTTCCTTACATGTCCGGCGGGGGGACATTGCCCATGCCCATGAAGCGCTTCGGGAAAAGAACACCACCCACGGAGCGCCGGTCACCCGGCAATATCTCGAAGGGGCCATGGAAAAATTCGATCCGGCCACCTGCTTCTTTGTTTTTTCGGACACCCCCAAGGATATTGAATGGTGCCGGCAGAATATTCACGCCAAGAACCTGGAGTTCTCATCGGCGGAGTCGGATATTTGGGATTTTGCCGCCATGACCGAATGCGACCATCATATTATCGCCAACAGCACCTTCAGTTGGTGGGCGGCCTGGCTGGATGCCAAACCGGGACGGCGAGTGATTGCGCCGCGCGTTTGGTCCCCGCCCGAGGCGCGCTTCCGCATGGTTATCGACGACCTGTTGCCGGATGACTGGGAGCTGATTGGATAGCGAAACTTTGACCGGCGCGTTAACCTCGTGCAATTTTCCGTCATCATTCCTACCTACAATCGCGCAGCGCTGCTACGCGCGACACTGGATTCGGTCCTGGCCCAGACGTTCAAAGATTATGAGGTCTTGGTAGTTGATGATGGTTCCACGGACGACACGGCATCGATCGCGGCGGATTACGGGCGAAACGTTTGCTTCTTGTGCCAGCGCAACCGTGGTCCAGGCGCGGCGCGAAACCTGGGGGCCAGGAATGCCACGGGGCAGTATCTGGCATTTCTTGATAGCGACGACTTATGGTTTCCGTGGACCTTGGAAACCTATCGGCAGGTGATTATGAAGCACCGGGAGCCCGCATTTCTGGCGGGCAAACCCCTGCAGTTCCACGAGGATCGAGAGTGGCGGGCGGCAATCATGGGAGCCGCCGAAACGCGGGCCTTCCCAGATTATCTGGCCTCGAGCAATGATTGGCCCTGGTGGGGAGCCTCTTCCTTTGTGGTGCACCGGGATGCATTTCTGGGGGCGGGTGGATTTACGGATGAACCGGTCAACGGTGAAGATGCCGATCTGGCCTTGCGGCTGGGCACCCTGCCGGGGTTTGTGCAAATCACCAACCCGTCAACCTTTGCCTATCGCGAACATGAAGTTAGCATCATGAAAAACCTCCCCAAAACCCTGAAAGGAATATGGCTGGGGGTAAACGCCGAGCTCGCCGGAAAATACCCGGGCGGCGAAAGCCGCGCGCGGGAACGATGGCAGATTTTAACGCGCCAGGCGCGCCCCGCCACATTTGATTGCCTGCGGCAAGGTTTGCGACGGGATGCGTGGAAATTATATCTGACCCTGTTCCGCTGGCACGTAATCCTTCGCCGGTGGAAATACCTCGCGGGCTTTCCGATCAAAGGATGCCTGGCCCAATTTAAATGAACCCGCTACATTTAGCCATCCGTCTGGCGGTGGGGCTGGCTTCACGGGCGCGAAACATCTGGTTTCGTGCGTTGGGAACAGAATTTTCCGGCTATGCCTGGCTCGGCAAAATTTCCATTCCGAGACAATGGAGCGACGTCTCGCTTGAAAATGCGGTGGCGTTGGATGATGGCGTCGTCTTGCTTTGCAGCGGGCGGCCGCAAAAAAGCAAGCTCGTGATTCGCGGCGGCACTTACGTGAACCGGTACACCATGTTTGATGCCCATGAGCGGATCGAGGTGGGAAGCTACTGCATGATCGGGCCGCACTGTTACATTACCGATTCTGATCACTGCATGGCAGCCGGGGTGCCCGTGGGTTTGCAGCCGATGCAATCCAAAGCGGTTATCATCGAAGACGAGGTATGGCTGGGGGCAGGGGTGATTGTTCTGAAAGGAGTCACAATTGGCCGCGGGGCGGTGATCGGCGCGGGGGCGGTGGTGACCAAAGATGTTCCGGCCAACGCCATCATGGCCGGGGTGCCGGCGCGTGAGCTCGGCACGCGCCCCCAAAACCAGCAACATGAAACGCTCCATTAGGCTCACCGCAAGGGAGCGGACCGGCAGATTCGCCCAGCCGACAAGGCGGAGACTCCTGGCAACTGGTGATAGGATGACCCCTCTGAGCCTTAAGCCGGCACGCGCGCAAATGGGCCGGTGGATATATTTTCTATGCAGGCAACCGTCGTAATCACGACAAAAAACCGAAGGGAAGATTTGTTGCGCGCGATCGAATCGGCCCTGGGTCAGACGGCCAAACCGGAGGTTCTCGTCATGGACGATGGTTCCACGGATGACACCCAGGCAACGGTGTTGCGGAAGTTCCCGACCGTGCACTTGCATCGATCCGAGCAATCACGGGGCTTGATTGTCCAACGGAACCGCGCAGCGAGACTAGCCGAGAATCCCATTGTCTTCTCAATTGATGACGATGCCATCTTCTCGACGTCCTCGGTGGTGGAAAAAACGCTACGGGAGTTCAGTCATCCCCGGGTGGGCGCCGTGGCGATTCCCTTCGCAAACGTGAATCAGAGCCCGACCGTGCTGCAACGAGCACCGGGACCAAACTGCATCTACGCCACCCACAATTTTATCGGAACAGCTCACGCGGTCCGCCGAGATCTGTTTCTTGCCTTGGGCGGATATCGCGAGATGCTGGTCCATCAAAACGAAGAAGAAGATTATTGCATACGCCTGTTAGGAGCCGGGTACATCACGCGATGTGGCGATGCCGATCCCATTCATCATTTTGAATCGCCCCGCCGGAGCTGGGAGCGCATGGATTATTACGGCTCCCGCAATAACGTGCTCTACGCGTGGCAAAATGTTCCGTTCCCACATATGATCGTCCATCTTGGCGGCACCACTGCCAAAACGCTTGCCTACCAACTCGAGCCGGAGCGGCTGTGGACACGGCTGCGGGGAGTAGCGGCGGCCTACGGACTGGCCTTTACCGCCCAATGTGAGCGGCAGCCGGTGACAAAGGCGGTTTACCGGTTGATTCGCGAAATCAAGCGGCGGGGTCCCCTGCCCCTAAGGGAAATTGAGACGCGGTTGCCGGTTTCGGTTTGAATCTTCCAAATTCAATTGCGCAATCACAAATGAATTTCGCAAAACCTTTTCAAATCGGCGGGTTTCAATCGGATTTGCTCGATGTCTTTCGATGGCTGGCAGCGTTCCTGGTGGTCGCCGAGCACCTCCGCAGCCTGATGTTCGCCGATTTTGGCGCGGGGGGAACGCACGCCCCTTTGACCAAGGCATTCTATTTCTTCACCGGTTTCGGCCATTGCGCCGTCATGATTTTTTTTGTCATGAGCGGTTTTCTGGTGGGAGGCAAGGTGCTGGATCGAATGGCGCGGAACCAGTTCGATTGGGCGAAATACGGCGTGGACCGGGTCAGCCGCTTGTATGCGGTTTACGTGCTTGCCCTGGTGCTGGGCGTAGCGCTGGATTATAGCGGGCATCGTTGGTTCAACCAGTTTGGGCTCTACGACAATACGTTCCGGGCACCCATCGGCGCGATCAACCAAAATATTTCCAGCAACCTCACCGTGACAATATTTGGCATTAACCTGGCGATGTGCCAAACCATTTTTGGGCCAGTATTCGGCAGCAACGGTCCGCTGTGGAGCCTGGCCAACGAATTCTGGTACTATCTCGCCGGACCGCTCTTGTTTATGGTAATTTTCGCGGGGCGCCTCTCTCTCCGGGCGGCGGGCGTGATCGGCCTGGTTGGCATTTTTTTCTTCCTGCCGTCGCGAATTTTGATCTACGGGGGGGTCTGGTTGCTTGGCGCGGCCCTGTATTTTATTAATACCCGACGGCTGGTGCCCCTGTGGTTTTCCGCCATTTTGTTCGCCGTTTGTTTTTGTGCGAGCCGCCTGGATTGGCTGGCAAATAAGTGCATGGCGGATTTTCTCATGGCCATCACGTTTGCGCTGGTGATTAATTCGTCCACCGGAACAAACCGACGATTGCCGGGTCATCGGCAGAGCCGGGTGGCCGCCGGATTTTCCTATTCCGTCTATCTGTGTCATTTACCATTCTTGATCTTCGTTATATCGGCCATATTTCAATCAGGATTGATTGGTTTTCGCCCGCAGCCGACTTTAAAGCTGATGACCTGGTTCGGGCTTATTTTGTTGTTGGCCTACTCGTGGTGTTTTCTGATTTCGCTGGCAACGGAATCCCAAACCCCGCATATCCGTGACTGGCTGAAGCAGCGTCTGATACGCACTCCCTGCCAGCTGCCCATTCGCATTCAGGAAGAAGGCGCAACCCGGCTCTGAGACAACCCTGGTCAGTTGATTCATTTGAAATTTTTGCGGCGGGAAAATTGCCAGGCTGGACTAGCGCCGGCAACGAACCAACGGGTACGAAATACTTGGGCTGCCTTGGGTTGCCAACTGGCATAGGGCGTGCTATTAAGCGGTTGTGATTTGAATTGGAGCCGGGTTCTGGCAAACGCCGCCGAGTTCCGGCTAAAATCGCAAATCGCCATGATTTTCAGCCACATAATTCGCCGCCTCCCGGGACAGTTGCTGGCTTTCGGGCTAGTTTGTTTCCAGTTGGAATTAGCACATGCCCAAATCAATGTCACAAATTGTGGCGCAATCGGTGATTTGTTGACATTAGCGACCATCAATACAGTCAGCAATTCCACCGCGTTGACCTGTCCCGGGGCAAATTTCGTCAGTTCCGACCTGAATAAAGCGATCGAAATATTCGGCGCCGGGGCCTACGCCGGGCAGAGCAATCAAGCCTTATTTGCACATATTGTCAGCGTGTCTTCGGCGTCAACCATCACAATTTCTGCCGTAGCGGGGGCAACCGCGACCGGTTTGGCAGGAGTCTACGGCACGGACAATTATCCGGCGTTCACCAACGCCATCGCCAAATGCCCCGCTCCGACCGGAACCATTTTAGTGCCCGCGGGCAATTATCTGGTGCTTCCCCGAAACGCTTTTGCAACCAACGGTCATGATTCTTCCCTTTACGACACTTTGGTCCTGAGGCGCGGCGGCATTACGTTCGCCGGTCAAGGAACCGCGATCATAACCGGGATGGGCGGATGGCTAAGTTTTGGCAACCAGGCGAACCGGAGCGCGTTGTTTGCCATGGTCATGCCAATGACAAACAATTATCCGGACATTTTTAGCAATTTGGTATTTGACGGCGGTGTGACGGTTGGCAATATCAGAAATCTGGGCTACCCTGCCGACGGTTCCACCGGACTGGGTTGGGACGGAACGCATCATTGGATGGTTACGGTTACCGGTTCCGGAGCCATGGTTGATTCGCTGGTCATGTTAAATTGCACCGTTCGGCATTGGCGCGGCGAAATGATGGAGGATACCAGTTGCACCCCCAATTTCTTCCTGACAGCGAGCAATTGCCTCTTTTGTGACGGAAACGGCAGTTGCGTCAATAATTTCGCGCACAATTGCCTTTCATGCGTCTTTTCGAACGCCAATCAGGCGGAAGAATTTTACCGTTCTTTTAGCACGAACGCATCGATCGTGGCCAAAAGCACTTTTATCTATTTGAATAGCGGAATTGCTTTGAATGGCGGGTACTACGGGGATCCCACCTATACCATCACGGGTAACACTTTTACCAATTTTTATGGAAATGATTCAAACGGCGGCGGATTTGCCCTGATGACCACTCCCGCCTGCGATGTGGTATTTAGCAGCAACTATGTCGGGTGTACGAACGGAATTGCCTTGGGTGTGGCCGGCTATCAGGACGATCATAATACCGTGAACAGCAATATTCTGGTGGCATTCAATACTTTTGACACAAGGGATTTTGCGCTGAACTCGTTCGGATCGGGAAATAATTGGAGTGAAAATGTTTACTTTTTTTCAAATACCATCTTGAATGCGGTCGGAATTGCGGGCGGCTATGGCTGGTCCACCAACATATATGTGTTTTTCAACACGTCGACCAATTGCGGCGGATTTCAAGAGGGCCAATTTGGCGGACAATATATTTACGACCAGACCAACGATTACCAGCCCGTACAGCAAGGATATGCCATTCCGTCACCCAACATTTTCACCTATGCCAACGGCTCAAAGGCAACGATCATTCACACTTACCCCACCTCGGTCTTTGAGCTGGAGGACACCGTTCCGGCACAGATCCCGCCCGGAGCCACCCTTATTGTGTCCAATTCGGATTCCCTCCCTTGGCCGCTTTTTACCAGCCGCAAAACCAACGCGGTCAACCAAATCATATTAAAAGGCGGGCAGGCGGCGACGAATTACTGGACCGGCTTGAATTGGACGACGAATAATCCGTCAGTGATTCAAAGTGGAATACCAATACTTCAAGTGAGTCCAATTAACCTGTCATACGGGGCGGTGTTGTCAGGAACGAGTGTGACGAATCGTTTTACCATCCAAAACGTCGGGGGCGGTATTTTGAGCGGCACGGCGACCGTAACCGCGCCATTTGCCATCCTGTCCGGCGGAACTTACAATTTAGGATCGAACCAAAGCCAATTTGTGATGGTCGTATTCAGCCCCACGGTCGCCAGCAATTATTCCCGGACCGTCACATTTTTGGGTGGCAGTGGCACCAATGCAACTGTTTCCGGAACCGGAACAAATGCTCTCCCCGTACCACCCACGTTATCGGCTATTAGCGCCAATGTTTCGAATTTGGGCACCAATGCCACCGTCCTTGAAATTGCTGCCGGGACCGTCCAACTCTCCGCCACCGCGACCGCCGCCAAAAATGATGCGCTAACCTGGCAATGGAGCCACACGGTAAATAGCGGAGCTCAAGTAGTGGACCAGATCGGTTCGGGAAACACACCCACAAACAGCTTTACATATTCGCCGAACGTTGGCGGAGACACCTACCGTTGGACATTACAAGTCACCGACACCGCGAATGGATTGTCAACGCAATCCCAAATAATCATATTGGTGCAGGTACCGCCCGTAAACGGACTAAAGGCCATACCACAGTAAAACACCTTCCCAATTCTCCGGGCTTAAAGGACGGTGGTATCCCGCATCACGCCTTGTTGTTAGCTTGGAAGTAAAGTCAACGGTGATTCGCGGTGCCTGAGTTTCAAAGAAGATGGGGAACCGCGGCACCATTCGCCGCAATATTAACAGGAGCCGCAGATATCAGGCAGCTCCAAAGCACTCGCCCACGATTTCTCATGAGCGCTGCGATCAACTCGATGGAAAGGATAGCGTGGCTGGACGCCTGCAAAGGCATTTGTATTGTTTTGGTTGTCTACGGTCACATCTCGGGTGGACTCGAAGTTTCGGGGAAATTGGCCCAAAACACATTCTGGCTCGCCCTGCGCGAATGGGTTTACCTGTTTCACATGCCGGCGTTCTTTGCCCTGTCCGGGATGCTGGCAGCGAAAGTCACGAAACTTTCCCCCCAGCAGTTCTTCCTGGGCCGGCTCAGAACAATTTGTTTTCCTTATATTGTATGGACCGTGATTTTGGTGGGGACACAGTATGTCCTCGCCCGGTATGCCAACACCCCGCCGGACCTCTCCCGCGCCCGGCGTTTCCTGGTGGAGCCGTACGGATACGGACTTTGGTTCTTGTACAGCTTGTTGATCATATCACTGATATACTACCTACTCGCGCGTTGGAGAATCCCGGTCGCCGTTAAACTGATGTTGGCCCTCATTCTTTCACTGCTGGCAAGCCGGAATGTCTTTGCGTTCTGGCCAATTTTTAACACCTCGATGAGCTTTTTTATCTATTACGCGGTGGCCGCCTGCGCCAGCGAAAGTCAGGGTTCCCTTTTTCCAGACAGGGGACGCCTTCAGGAATTGCTTTCCGGCGCGTTCTTGCTCCTCACCATGACCCTGCTGCATATGGAAGTGCGTGACCGAGGCTGGCTATTCAACCTGGTGCTGGCCGGGCTGGGAATCATGGGTGTAATTTGTCTGGCCAAGGGCCTGGCAAAAACCATAACAAACCGGTTTTGGGCCGTTCTCGGCATGTTTTCATTAGAGATTTACCTGGGACATCCCCTTTGGGGAACACTGGCACGAGCGGGGTTACTTCGCTCAGGAATTGACTCGCCAGCTGTATTTGTGTTGGCCGGGGTCGGCTTGGGCCTGGCGGGCTCTCTCTTAATTGGAGTTCTGTGCCGGACTTGGAACTTTCCGTATCTTTTCAAATGGCCACAACGGCAACCGCGCAATCTCGAAGCCGTTCCAGCATGATCACGAACACCCATCAATCCAACCGGCCCGTCTGGATGTGCAGCCAGATCGGAGCGCGGGAACATTATGCGGTGCCCAGGGGGTTGCATCAGGAGGGCCGGTTGGGAGGATTGATTACCGACTGGTATGCGCCGCGCGGAACGATGCTCCGATGGTTTGGCCGGCGAGGGCGGGCCGCTTTGACAGCGCGATCGGAGGGGATCCCCGATGGATTGATCCGGGCTTTTCATCTGCGGAGCTTGTGGTGGAAATGGAAAATCCGTCGTTCGGGAGCGCGCGGGCAGGTTTATGAGGCGTTGAATCATACGGATGCCGCGTTCGCCGGGGCCACCGCCCGTCTAAGACTGCCGGCGCACCAGATATTTTTTGGCTATTCCTTCGGCAGTCTGGAAATGCTGGCAGCGGAGAAGAAAAGAGGGGTATTTACCGTACTGGATCAGATCGATCCCGGTGCTGGCGAGTTCCGCCTGGTGGCGGAGGAGATGAAGCGATTCAAGGACCTTGCCGGAGCTCCGCCAAAATTTCCCACCGACTATTATGAGCGCAACCAAAACGAACTGGCGCTGGCAGATCGTGTGGTGGTTAATTCCGAGTTTTGCCGGCAGACGCTGGTCGAGCAAGGTGTGCCACCCGGGAAATTGGTGGTGATTCCGCTCTGTTATGAACCGCATAAGAGGGAAATCAGCGCGGTGAAGCGAACCTGGAATCCCGCCCAGCCGCTGCGCGTTCTTTTTCTGGGCCAGGTCATCGTGCGCAAGGGAATACATTACTTGATGGCTGCCGCGCGAAAACTAGAAAAAGCGAACGTGCATTTCCATGTGGTGGGACCGGTCGGCATATCGGCAGCGGCGGTCAACTCGGCCCCAAGGAACATCACTTTTCACGGACGAGCCACCCGTGACCAAGCGGGCGCGTGGTATCAGGGCGCAGATCTGTTCGTCTTACCGACCTTGTCCGACGGCTTTGCCATCACGCAACTGGAGGCAATGTCTTACGGATTACCCGTCATCACCACGCCCTGTTGCGGCGACGTGGTGAGCGAAGGGCTGGATGGGTTCATTGTTCCCCCGCGAAATTCAGATGCCCTCGCGAATGTATTGCTACGCTATCTGACTGAACCCGAATTGCTTTTGGCGCACCAGCAGGCAACTGCAGCCAAATCAGGCCAGTTTACCCTGCAACGGCTGGCAAAAAATCTCCTCAGCCTGGAAACCGGGTTGTTAAATAATTGCCAGCAGGAAATAGTGCCAGCTGGTCATCAATAAGAAACTCCGCACTGACTGCCAGCAGTCTCAGTCAAATCCGTTCGGACAATGCTTGAAATTTTTTCCATTCTTCCGCTCAGTTTCTGGGCGGTAATCGCGCTGCTCATCGGTGGCGGACTTCTGGCGTGGCAAAGGATGGAGGATGGAACCGGGCTCCCCATGCTGATGGTGCTGGTCACCACGACAGCGTGGTATGTGGGGGATGCCTTCTATAACGATTACGCCCACAATCACGCCAAACGTTTTGAGGCCGGCACCCTGGAGGGCGCCTGGTGGCAGGTGGCCTGGTTCATACTGGTTTTTCTCCTGATTACACCGCCCCTCCACCGGTGGATAAATCGCCGCTACGAACGAAACAAGAGCGGCATTGTGCAACTATTTCAAAATGGAGTTGACCAGCCGATGTTACAAAGGCAGCTCGGATTACTCTTCACCGGCTGCACTTGGATCTGGTTCGGCTTGTTTCTAATAGCGCTCGTTGCGCTCAAGGATGAAACCATTTACTACCTCTTCCCATTTTTGGGATACAGTGCAAGTCCTTGGACCCATGGGCGAGTGGGGGCCGGCTTCGACTGCCTTTCGGTTATCGGCATCTATCTGCAATTGTTGACCGCCACCATGTTCGGGATCGTACTGGCGCTGACGACGAATAATCGCATCCGGCGGTACGCCCTTTTGTTATGCCTGCTCGCGTGGCCGGCTTTTATTTTTAGCCGCACTCGCAATACCATGCTGGCGATGGTGATTCCGGCGGTTTTGTCCTGGGTCTTTCTGCGTGTGCACGGCGGAATCTGGAAAAAAGCCGTCGTGCTTCTCGCCTGTTTTTTGGTGGTCAACGTGTGGATGAAATTCATCATCGCCAACCGCTCACAAATGAGTATTACCCAGGCCTTTCATGAGAAAGGGCTGAATCTGGCGGAACAAAAGAAGGTTCACAATGAAGGTCTGAACATGTATGAAGAATTATGCTGGATCAGCACCTTCATCGACAACGGCCGGTATCAGGTCAATTGGGGAGAACGCTATTTCGCCGAATTGGTCAATCCCGTTCCCCGCGCCCTTTGGCCAGGCAAACCTTTAATCGGGATAGACTATGCCATCGCTCGTGGGCATGCGCAGGCGGATGACACCCAGGGGGGGGTCAACACCACCATTTCCACGGGCATGATCGGTCAGGGCGTGGTTAATTTCGGCCGCGTTCTGGGCCCGGCCGCCTCGGCAATCCTGATGAGCCTGTGGGTGATCTGGCTGGCCCGGTTCGATTTGCGAATCCAGGAGTTTGGTTGTCTGCCATTGTATGCGCTGGGCATCATTCTCACCTTTAATCTGGGGCGCGACATTACGCTTATTACCCTTTACCCTTTTGTCTTCGGAGCCTTGCTGGTGGCCTGGATGGAGCATGCCCGTTCACGCCGAAATCAGCTGGTGCCAGCGGCGGCGGCGGAATCGGGGCCCGGGGAAGAAACCAGGGCCAAAAGCGTCTTCCCGCCAAACCGAAGCGGTCATCGAAGGCCATTGTTCCCCCCTACTCCCCAGCTCGAATTTTTCGGTCGAAAGGCACCTGCCAAAATGCCTGTGAAGCAAACCCCGGAGCCGACTTCCGAATGAACCTCGAACTGAATAACGCTCATTACCGGGGAGCCGCCGACCCCAGAACTCTGGCCGAGAAGGAGCCCCGCGTGGCGGTGCTTTTTTATCGGTTTGGGCCTTACCATCACGCCCGCTTAAGAGCCGCCGGCGCCCGGATGCGAGTCACCGGAGTGGAATTCTCCAATGTGGACCCCATGTACAAGTGGGATTTGGTGGAGGGAGCGGAAGGGTTCAAGCAGGTGACGCTGTTTTCAGGTGTGCCCCTGGAAAATGTGGCCGCAAACCAAATCCTGCGCCGCGTCACGGAAACGCTGGATGAGGTTTCTCCGCAAGTGGTGGCGGTGCCGGGCTGGTCCGACCGATGCTCACTGGCGGCGCTTTGGTGGTGCCTTAAACACAGGGTTCCGGCGATTGTCATGTCCGAGACCACTGCGTGGGATTTCGGACGAACGTGGTATAAAGAGGCGATGAAGCGGCGTTTGGTAAAAATGTGCGGCGCGGGCCTGGTCGGCGGCCAGTCTCACTTGGACTACCTCGAGCAACTCGGCCTTGATCGTTCCAAGATATTTCTCGGCTATGACAGCGTTGATAATGAGTATTTTGCCGCCAAGGCGGCCGAAATAAAAAGCCAAAGCGCCACCGCGCGAGGTCAATATCATCTGCCGGAAAACTATTTTCTCGCGTCCGCGCGGTTTGTTAAGAAGAAAAATCTTTTGCGCCTGGTCGAGGCTTATGCTGGTTATCGCGAGCGGAAAAAGCAATTAGCCGGCACCATGGCAAGTGCCGCGGCTTGGGACCTGGTGCTCCTCGGCGATGGCCCGCTCCAAAGCTCGATCCGCAACCAAATCCAGAAACTGCGACTGAACGACCATGTGCTGTTGCACGGTTTCCGACAGTATGGCGAACTCCCGGCTTACTATGCGCTGGCGAAAGTTTTTATCCATGCCAGCACGACGGAACAGTGGGGGCTTGTCGTGAACGAAGCCATGGCGTCAGGTCTGCCCGTGTTGGTTTCCAATCGGTGCGGTTGCGCTTTGGACCTGGTCCAGCCAGGCGTCACCGGCTTCAGTTTTGACCCGCTGAACGTGGAGCAGTTGACGGAACTGATGCTCCGGTGTTCCACACCGCCGACCAATCTGGCAATGATGGGTAAAGCGGCGGCGGACCGCGTCGCCAAATGGGGAGTGGAGCGGTTTGCTGACGGGTTAAATCGGGCTGCCGCAGTGGCAATGCAATCGCCCGCGGCACAGGCATCCATTTGGGACTGGCTCCAGATAAGCCTGTTATTGCAGTTCAAAGGCAGGATTAGCGTGTGACGTGTCAAAATCATCATCGCCGAATCGTTCATTTCACCAGCTCGCTGTCGCGCAAAGGCGGTGGGATTCCACCGGTGATCTGGTCGCTAGCCCAAAATGCGCAAGCCTCGGGAAACGAAAGCATTGTGACCGGCTTGAAGGACGAGTTCTTTGAAACGGATTGTCAGTCGCGGACGATTCAAGTTATTGCGGGAAAAGTCCGCGGCCCCCGGGCATTAGGATATTCGTCCGAGTTAAAAAACTTGATGAACCGCCAGATCCGCTCCACCGACGTCTTACATGCCCACGGACTCTGGATGTATCCCGGTTCGCTGGCGTTTCAGCTCAGCCAGAAAAGCGGATGCAAGCGAGTCGTTTCGCCTCACGGAATGCTCGAGCCATGGGCGCTGCAAAACTCCCGGTGGAAAAAGCGTGCTGCCGGATGGTGGTTCGAAAGACGGAACCTGCGAACGGCGGACTGTTTGCACGCGCTTTGCCAGGCCGAAGCGGAGAATTTTCGCCGATACGGTTTGCGAAACCCGATCGCGGTCATCCCGAACGGAGTGGATTTAAAGAATTCGCCGCCAAAACGCGACAAAACGGTTTTGGTGGAAGAGCGCCCGGGGCTGGCGGGCAGGAAATTGCTGTTATTTCTTTCAAGAATCCATCCCAAAAAAGGCCTCGTGGATTTGCTGAATGCCTGGGCCACCTTGAGGCTTCAGGATCGCAACTGGTCGCTGGTGGTGGCGGGACCAGATGAAGCCAGCCACGCCCGGCAGTTGCGCCAATTGGCCGCCGATCTGGAGATCAGCGAGCACATTCAATTTACGGGCCCCGTTTATGGTGAAAAGAAGGACCGGTTGCTGTCGGGCGCGGACGCCTTTGTATTACCTTCGCACAGTGAAGGGTTCAGCATGGCCGTGCTCGAGGCGTCCGCC
>Ga0302320_10008258_pt1 | contig 22698 bp, 25 predicted proteins | sample Bog_T0_3_FD_202130 | JGI IMG/M metagenome (GOLD analysis project Ga0302320, IMG submission 202130) | Peat permafrost microbial communities from Stordalen Mire near Abisko, Sweden - Bog_T0_3 | ecosystem: Environmental > Terrestrial > Soil > Wetlands > Peat | place: Sweden: Abisko, Stordalen Mire... | reverse complement strand
ATGGGGATCGAACCCTTCCTGGTCGCCAGTTCCTGTCGGCTGATCATCGCCCAGCGCCTGGTGCGCAGGATCTGTCCCGAATGCCGGATGTCCGACGACGAGAGCAAGACCCCCGCCCTGCAGCGGCTCCTGCGCATCGACGACGAACTCTTCGGGAACCTGAAGCTGTACAAGGGCCGCGGCTGCGACAACTGCCTGGGGTCCGGATACAAGGGACGGCAGGGCGTCTACGAGATCATGCCCATCAGCGCGGCCATCAAGCAACTGATCGTGGATCGCTCCAGCGTGGAGGAGATCCGCCAGGCCGCCATCGGCGACGGCGTCCTCACCTTGCGCACGGCCGCCCTCAAGCTCCTGGAGGAGGGGGTCACCACCGCCCAGGAAGTGATCCGTTCCACAGACACCTGATCCAGTCGCGGAGACTCAATGGTCAACGTACTCGAGCTCATCACCAAAATGATCGAATGGAGGGCCTCGGACCTCCACATCACCGTGAATTCCCCGCCCATGCTCCGGGTGGACGGTTCGCTGCGGCCCTACGACAACCATCCGCTCACGCCGGAGGAGGCCCAGCAGGTCTGCTACAGCGTGATGAAGGAGGAGCAGAAGAAGAAGTTCGAGGACTTCGACCTCGACAAGGAGCGCGGGCGCCAGGTGGACTTCTCCTTCGGGATCCGCCACCAGATGGCCGACGGCCGCCCCTTCGAGGCGCGCTTCCGGGCCAACGTCTTCATGCAGCGCGGCAACACATCCATGGTCATGCGCCACATCCCCACGGAGATCCGCGGCATCGAGGACCTGGGACTGCCCAAGATCGTCAACGAGTTCTGCGACCGGGCGCGGGGGCTGGTCCTGGTGACCGGGCCCACGGGTTCGGGAAAGTCCACCTCCCTGGCCTCCATGGTCGACAAGATCAACATCGAGCGGGCCGAGCACATCCTCACCATCGAGGACCCCATCGAGTTCGTGCACCGCCACAAGAAGTGCATCGTCAACCAGCGCGAGGTCTACTCGGACACCGCGAGCTTCACCCAGGCGCTCAAGGTGGCGCTGCGCCAGGATCCGGACGTCGTGCTGGTGGGCGAGATGCGCGACCGCGAGACCGTCGAGATCGGACTGCAGATCGCGGAGACCGGCCACCTCACCTTCGCCACCCTGCACACCAACTCGGCGGCCCAGACCATCAACCGCATCATCGACATGTTCCAGCAGGGCGAGAGGGACGCGGTGCGCGGCCAGCTGGCCTTCGTGCTCGAGGGCGTGGTCTGCCAGCAGCTCATCCCGAAGATCGGGGGCGGCCGCGTGATCGCCACCGAGGTCCTGAACGTGACGCCCGCCATCCGGTCCCTCATCCGGGACGACAAGGTGCACCAGATCCAGGGCATCATCGAAGTGGGCCAGAAGTACGGGATGCAGACACTGAACATGGACCTGGCCAAGCTGGTCATCCAGCGGAAGATCACCCGCGAGGACGCGGGCGTGTACTCGTCGGATCCCGACCAGCTCGACAAGTTCATCACCGGCAATTTCCGTCTCTAAACCGGAAGGACCCCAGCCATGCCAAGGTACAGCTACAAGGGAAAGTCCGTCGCCGGCAAGGCCGTCGAAGGCGAGCTCGAAGCCGAGAACCTGGGCGCCGCCCAGGCCCTGGTCAAGAAGCGGCGGATCAAGGACGCCACCGTGCGAAAGGCGGGCGGCGGCGGCTTCCAGATCGGCACCGGCATCGGGCTCAAGGACCTTTCCCGTTTCACCCGCCAGTTCTCCGCGATGAACCAGGCCGGCCTTCCCCTCATCCAGTGCCTGGACATCCTCTCGGAGCAGACCGAGAACAAGGCCCTGGCCCAGCGGATCCGCAAGATCTCCACGGACATCCAGGGAGGCGGGACCCTGGCGGAGTCCATGGAGAAGCACAAGCCGGTGTTCTCCGAACTCTACTGCCAGATGGTGCGCGCCGGCGAGGCGGGCGGCATCCTGGACACCATCCTTTCGCGGCTGGCCGACTACCAGGAGGCGGCGGAAGCCTTGCGGCGCAAGGTGAAGGGGGCCCTGACCTATCCCGTCATGGTGGCCATCGTGGCGATCGGCGCGGTCTTCGCCCTGATGACCCTGGTCGTGCCCGTCTTCGCCAACATGTTCAAGGACATGGGAGGACAGCTCCCCACCCCGACCCGGGTGGTGATGGCCATCTCCGACTTCCTCAAGCACAACCTGTGGTGGATCCTGGTCCTGATCGTGGGCGCCGTCATCGGACTCCTGCAAGCCATCAAGCGCAGCCCCAGGTTCAAGTATTTCTGGGACGGACTGATGCTCAAGCTCCCGCTCTTCGGCGACCTCCAGCGCAAGAGCGCCGTGGCCAGATTCTGTCGCACCCTGGGGACCCTCCTCTCCTCCGGCGTGCCCATCCTGGACGCCCTCACCGTGACCGCCAGGACTTCGGGCAACGTGGTGCTCGAGGCGGGCATCTTCCGGACCGTCGAGGCCATCTCGGGAGGCCAGTCCATCGCCGAGCCGCTGAAGGCCACGGGGGTGTTCCCGCCCATGGTCATCCAGATGATCGCGGTGGGCGAACGGACGGGAGGCCTGTCCGACATGCTCACCCGGGTCTCCGACTTCTACGACACCGAGGTGGAGGCCGCCGTGGATTCGCTGACTTCCATGCTGGAGCCCCTGGTCATCGTGGTCCTGGGCGGCATCATCGGCGCGGTGCTCATCGCGATGTACCTGCCCATGTTCGAGATGGCCGGCAGCATCAAGTGACCCGGGCGGAGTCTCCGCCGATCAACTTGCGATGGATCGGTACCACACGCGTCCTGACGCCGGTGGCGCTCTTCCTCTCCGCGCTCGCGGTCTCCGCCCCTCCATCGGTCTGGCTTTGGCTCTCCCTGCACGTGCTGGGAGATCTGGTCTACCTGGGGAGCCTGGTGCGCCGCAGCCGCCTCGACGAGGCTCCCCGGCCCTGGCAGGAGGCCCTGCTGGCGTTGCTGTTCTGCATGGACGTCTGGGTGGAAACCCTGATCGTCGCCGCGGACGGGGGATTGCTGTCGGATTTCATCCTCCTCTTCGTGCTGACCGCGACCCTCGCCGGGTTCATCCTGCGCCACCGAGGGGCGATCCTGGTCTCCATCGCCTCCCTGCTCATGTTCGGGAGCCTTTCCCTGGGACACCTGGGGTGGGGATGGGAAGGGCGGAACCTGGCGGCGCTCACGGTTTCCACCGTGGTCCTGCGGACCTTGATGGTCGTGGGCCTGGGGACCACGGTCTCGTTCCTCACCGCCTACCTCGCGGAGACCGTGCGCCGACAGAGGGTCTTGTCCGACGACCAGGCGAGGGACCTGATGCTCGCGCGCCTGGACCTCGACGGCGTCCTGAACAGGCTTTCCTACGGAGTGCTCGTGCTGGACTCCGACGACAAGCTCCTCTACTTCAACCAATCCGCTTGTTCCATCCTGCGCCACCCCCTCCACCCGGGTGCGCGCCTCCACCAGGTCCTGGCCTCGGAGGCCTGGGGCTCCGAACTCGTGGAGGCCGCACGAGAGGTGTCGCGCGGGGCGGTCCCCAAGGCCGCACGCGAAATCCGCGTGAGCCCGGCGAGCTGGGTCCAGGTCCAGATCGCGGGGCAGTGGATGGAGGGACGGCTTCGCAACGTCGTCGTCGCCTTGCACGACATCTCCGCGATCCGACGCATGGAGGAGGAGGTCCGTTCGGCCGAGCGGGGGGCCACCTTGGGGCACATGGCCGCGCGCATCGCCCACGAGATCCGCAATCCCCTCGCCTCCATCACGGGATCCGCCCAACTCCTGGGCGAGGCGACCGCCAATTCCAACGAAGACGACCGCCAGCTCCTCTCCTTGATCCGGCGCGAATCCGAACGGCTGGACAGGATCCTGTCGGAGTTCCTCGATTTTTCCCGTCCGCGCGTGCCTTCCCTGCGCTCCATCGAAATTCCGGAACTCCTGGCGGAGGTCAGGGAAATGGTGGTCGCGAGGATGGCGCGGGAGGGACGCGACGGGGTGGATGTCCGGATCAAGGTTCCCGCCGTCCTCACCGTCAGCATCGACCGGGACATGCTCGTCCAGATCCTTTCCAACTTCGCCTTGAACTCGCTGCAGGCCATACCGCCGGGCAGCCACGGCCGGATCACCCTGGACGCGTCTTCCGACGCGGAACAGGTCCGGTTCCGGGTGCGTGACAACGGAGCGGGAATGTCTCCGGATCTGCTGAAGAAGGTCGGAGAGGCGTTTTTCACCACCCGGCAGGGGGGTGTCGGACTGGGAGTGGCGATTTCCCACCACCTCACCACCCTGTTGGGTGGTACATTCAGGGTCCAATCCCTGGAAGGGCGGGGCACGGTGGTGGAAGTCGCCTTTCCACAGGAACGAACCGACAGGACATGACGATGGAGATCAAGACCAGACGCATCGGGACCAGTCTCGTGCTCGACGTGACGGGGCAGATCAAGGGTGGAGACGCGGCGGATCTTCGCACGGCGATCAAGCGATTGCAGGACGAAGGCGAATTGGATCTCCTCATCGACCTCCAGGACGTCGGGTTCATCGATTCCTCGGGGGTCGGGATGCTCATCCATTGCCTCCAGGAAGTCCGGTCCCGCGGCGGCGACCTCCGCCTGCTCAAGCTGTCGGAAGACATCCACGACCTGTTCGAGATGGTCGCCATCGACCGACTCTTCACCATCTTCCAGAACGAGGAAGAGGTCGTCCCTCTCGCGAAAGGCTAAAGTTCCTCCATGCGTTTGCCGAAGAGGAATCGGAGGGAGTCATGAACGTCACCGGAATCAACATCGCCGGTGCGCCGATGCCCATGCCGGAAGGGCAGAAGGGGGCCCCGGCGCAGCCTGGGACCCCGTCCGCGCGGAAGGACCGTCTGGACCTTTCCAAGGATTCCCGCAAGAAGGACTCCACCTCCGCCGGCATTTCCGCGGTCGCCACCGCCGGGGATCCCGTCCGCGAGGACAAGATCGTGGAGGTCCGCGCCAAGTTGGAGGCCGGTTACTACGACCAGCCCGACGTGATCGACCAAACGGCCCAAAAGCTCATCGACAAAAAACTGGTCTGATCTACTTCTTCAGTTGGCCGAAGGCGGTGTCGGCGTGGTCGCGGTCGGGCTGTCCCGGAGGCGGCTTGGGGCCGCAGGAGGCGAGCGCGGTGGCGGCGAGCAGGGTCGCGAGGAGCAGGTAGGTCGATTTTTTCATGCGGTCCTCCGGTTGAGTTGGGGCCAGTCGGACAGGGAATCCTCTCCCCCGCTCGGAGCTTGGGTTTCATCGTGGGATCCCGCGTGGACGAGCCTCACTCCGGCGAACCCGAATCCCGAACCCGTCCCTGCGATCCAGCGGAAGAATCTACCAGGGAGATGGATCCGTTCCAATTCGATCCAGCGGATGCATGCCCTCGTGGACAGTTCGAGCAGGGTGGCGCGGTCCCTGCCGCGGATGCGGGCGCGGGGAGGCAGCGATGTTCCCGATACGAGATCCGCGAGCTTGCGGACACCCGCCCGCCGCGATTGCCACAGGATCCGGCCCGGCACGGAGACCGGATGGGGAAGCCAGATCCTGCGACCGCGCAGGAGAGGAGCGAGCATTTCCGGCGCCCACCCCATTTCGGCCAGGCAGTGGGGCACTTCCGAGGTTTCCACCAGCAGATCGGCGCGTCGGCGCGTCGCCATGGGCCACCAGTCCGAATCGCGCAACGGAGCCGGAGAGGTCAGCCGCACCAGGTCCGTCCCGGGACGGCGCGACAACGCCCGCAGGAGGTGCCGGATTCCGTCCACCTCGGCCCGGTCGGCGTGTTCCCGGCGCCTTCCCGCGGACACCGAGGCCACGACGCGATCGGCGCCGTCCAACGCCTCCTCCAGGATGTGCCCGTGGTCCAGGGAGCCCCAGTGGCAGGGGATGGCCAGCCGCCAGTCGTCGGGGAACGCCCTGGGATCCCGCGAAAAGACCGAGACGTCGTGGCCCCGCGAGCGCAGTTCGTCCACCAGGGGCCTGCCCCAGAAGGAAGTGGCGCCCACGACCAGGATGCGCATCGGCACCGCTCAGACCAGGGGCTTCTCGTTCTGGCGTTCCTCTTCCTCTTCCTCCGCGCGACGGCGGTCCCAGCGACCCGCGGCGACCTGGAACACCACACCCAGCAGGATGGACGCCACACCTCCGCCGACGCAGGCGTAGACCGTCCCCGCCGACGGAATCCCCCCGGTGTGGATCTCCCAGTATTCGGGAGCGACACCGGGGATGCCGGCGCGGGAGCTGTCGGTCTGCCGCAGCGCCACTCCTTCCAGCAGGACCCGTCCGCGAACGCCGTCGCCCAGATCGTCCTTCAATTGCGTGGCCAGGACCTGGACCATCGCGTCGAACTGGGGTTGGAGGGTCCCTTCGGATTCGGTCTCCGTGGAGCGCACCTTCAGCTCGCCCGCGGAGGAATCCACCCGCAGGAAGCCTTGCACGACAGGTCCCAGGAAGCGGGGCATGGCGGAAACCGCGATCAGCCGCGGGGCGCCGGTGTCGGCGCCGATCCAGACGGGGAAGGCCGTGCGCGGCCGCGACTTCACCCCCATGACGTTGGACTGCCGCAGGGAGGCCGTCGAGAGGTCGAAGCTCACGCTGTCGCGGAACTTCGCCGCTTCGGGCCGCACGGACAGGAGGGTCTTTCCGTCCATCACCACGTCGGCGGTTCCGGCGGTCCAGTTGTGGATCCCGTACCACAGCAAAGCGCCGCCACCCAGGACCAGCGGGAAGGACAGGAACTTCCAGAGCGCGACGATGAATTTCATGGCCACAATCTAGTCCCGCGATCCGACGGGGAATGCGACGGTCCGGGAAGCGGTTTCGGGGGTCCCGGTCAGATCAGCAACCGCACCCGGTCCTTCAGGAAATCCGGGGTCTTGCGCCGGACCACCGACTCGATCTGCGCCCGCGTGTACTTCATGCTGAAGTGCTTCAGCACCAGGTGGCGGAAACGGCAGGCCCCGGGATCCGAGGAGAGGAGGTCGAACAGCTCCTGGAGATGCAGGTGGCCCTTGGGCTTGGCCATCTCCAGATCTTCGGGCAGGATGAACGTGGTCTCGATCACCAGGATCTCGGAATCCAGGACGTGGGGCTCCCGCTCCAAGGTCCGGACGGTGGTGTCGCCGATGAACGTCAGCCGCGGATGGAGGGTTTCCGTTTCGATTTCGACGCCCTGCCGTTTCAGGGCTCCGAGCTCGTGGCCCTCGGTGCCGTGGAACTCCGGCTTGAGCTTCTTCCGCACTTCCTGCGCGGTGAACCCCAGCGACCGCACCCTGTGGTCCACGGGAAACGTGGCCACCCGCAGTTGGCGGTTCAGGTCCACGGACCCCCGCTTGGGCAGCGCGCGGAACTCGGGAACGTACTCCATCCGGTTGCGATGGCCTTCCAGGTCGCACCAGGCCAGGGCCAGGTTGCGAAGAGGTTCCACCAGGAAGTCGGGTACGAAATATTCCGCCGGGGGGATGTTCAGCATCCGACGCAGGGAGAAGTGGCGCAGGAGTCCGCGGGCGTGGTCCCCGTGCGAATGGGTGAGGAACACGTAGGGAAAGCGGATGGCGTCGACGGGACACTCCCCGATGTCGAAGCAGACCTTCCATTCGGGGACCATGAGGTAGGTGGCCAGGCCGCCGATGGAGAAACCCTGCAATTCCAGTCCCTCCAGGTCCAGTTGGACAGGGCAGGAAGGGCGATGGAGGGTGTCGAGAGTGCCGGACATGAGCCGCGGAAGATACTCCCGTTTCGAGGTCGAAACCGAAATTCGGTACCCTCCCGTTTCGAAGTCGAACCCGACGGTCGCCGCCCGGCCAGTTTCTACCTTCCCGGGGATGCCGGTCACCTCCGCGATCCGTCCGAACACCCGAAGGGTGCTCCGTGGCCAATCGGCGGCTCCGGGTCTCGCCCTGGGGAAGTGCATCATCCTGCACGAGGAAAAGTCGGTGGTCAACGACCGGCTGCTGGAGCCCAACGAGGTGGCGGCGGAACTCGAGAAGTTCGATGCCGCCATCGCCGATGCTCGCGAGGAGCTCCGGGAACTGCGCGACCAGGTCCTGAAGGAGGTCGGCGCGTCGGAAGCCCGCGTCTTCGAGGCCCACCTCCTGTTCCTGGACGACGTGGAGCTGATGGGCGCCGTCCGCAAGGCCGTGTCGGCCGAATCGCGCGAAGCGGGGTTCCTGCTGCGCCGCCGCTCGGAGGAGCTGATCCAGCGCCTGTCCCGGATCCCGGACGCCTACCTGCGGGAGCGGGCGACGGACATCGAGGACGTATCGGAACGCGTGGTCCGCCAGCTCACCAAGGGGCACCGCCGACGCACCATCGAAATCTCCGAGCCCTCGGTCGTGGTGGCCCAGAACCTCAATCCCTCCACCCTCACCCAGCTCCGGGTGCGCAACGTCCTGGGCATCGCCACCGACCTGGGCGGACCCACGTCCCACGTGGCCATCCTCGCGCGGGCGCTCCACCTTCCCGCCGTATCGGGACTTTCGACCGCCTCGACATCCATCCGCACCGGGGACATGGTGGCCCTGGACGGGAACGCCGGCACCCTGGTGGTGAATCCCACCGAGAAGGAGCGCAAGGCCGTCGGCGACCGCCAGGAAGCCTTGCGGCGGTTCGAGCTCGAACTGTTCAGCCTCCGGGACCTTCCTTCGGTGACCATGGACGGCAGGCCGGTCATGCTGTCGGCCAACATCGAACTCCCCGTGGAAGCGGAAAACGCCATTTCCGTGGGCGCCCACGGGATCGGGCTCTACCGGACCGAATTCATCTTCCTGCAGGGACACGTTCCTTCGGAAGAGGAGCAGCTCGGCGCCTACCGGTTCATCCTGGAGCGGATGTCTCCGCGACCCGTCACGATCCGGACCCTGGACGCCGGAGGCGACAAGATCGTGGACGCCCTGCAGGGCACCCACCCCGACCAGAATCCCTTCATGGGCTGGCGCAGCATCCGGATGTGCCTGGACCGCCCCGACATCTTCCTGCCGCAGTTGCGGGCCATCCTCCGCGCGTCCGCGCACGGGAACGTCCGGCTCCTGTTTCCCATGATCGCCGACATCCACGAACTGCGCGAGGCCAAGCGGATGCTGGGGGAAGCCCGGCGGGAATTGTCGGCGCAGGGCATCCCCTTCGCCGAGAGCCTGCCCATCGGCGCCATGGTGGAGGTGCCCTCCGCCGCCCTTTGCGTGGAGACGCTCGCCCGCGAATGCGATTTCCTGTCCGTGGGCACCAACGACCTGACCCAGTTCACCTTGGCCGTGGACCGGGGAAGCCAACGCCTGTCCAGCCTCTACGATCCGCTCCACCCCGCCGTGCTCCGATTGATCCAGCTCACGGTGGAGGGCTCGCGCCCCTTCGGCACCTTGGTGGAAGTCTGCGGCGAGATCGCTTCGGATCCCGTGGGCGCCATGGTCCTGGTGGGGCTCGGTGTGGACGAATTGTCCATGAGCCCCTGGGCCATCCTGGAAGTCAAGAAGATCCTGCGCTCCATCAATTGGCAGGACGCCCGCGAAGCGGCCCGCGAAGCTCTACAGGCCGCCGGGACCCGCGAAGTCCGCGAAATCCTGCACGAACGGTTCAAGCGCAAACTGGGCGGCCTGGGAATGGCCTCGCGGGCGCTGGGGACCACGCGGAAGCACTGAGGGGAATCGAGTACGGGCGCTCGATCAACGGCGCCCGGGAAGGCTCAAGCCAGCTTGGCGACCACCAGATGCGCCTTGCGCTTGTAGTTGGACGCGGTGTTGTCCTTGATGTTGCCCTGGTTCTTGCGCGCGGCGCGGTCCAGGAGGGAGAACAGGTTGGGGAGCTCCTTGAGGGCCTCGTCCTTGGACTGCGCTCCGCGGACCTTCTTGAGGGAAGTGCGGATCTCCGAACGGACGGCGCGGTTCACGGTGCGCGCCTTTTCGGACTGGCGCAGACGCTTCTCGGCGGACTTCTTGTTGGGCACTGTGGGAACCTCGATGGATTTGTAGGGACAAGTCTTAAGAGGGGGAAATGTATAGACTCGCCGAACCCCGTGTCAACTCGGGGCGTGCGAGCGCGCGAGAACTCCCCCACCCAGGACCCTGTCTCCCTGGAATACGACCATGCTCTGGCCGGGGGCCGGACCCACGATGGGTCGCCTCGGATGGACCAGGGTTCCGGAAGGCGTCCTCTCCAGGCGACAGGGATGGGGGGCGCTCCGGTACCGCACCTGGACCGTCGTGTCCGGGAGCTCCCAAGGGTCGTCGACGAGCCAGTTCTCCTGTTCGAGGTCGAGCCGACCGACCTCCAATTCCTCCTGGGGGCCCAAGCGGAGTGTGTTCGAACCGGGATCCATCCCCGTGACATAGAGTGGACCGCTCCAGGCGACCCCCACTCCCCGGCGCTGCCCCAGGGTATAGGAGGCCAGTCCCTGGTGGCTGCCCAAAGGGACTCCACCGGGTCCCACGATGGGTCCCGGCTCCAGCAGCGGCGCGTCGGGCCGCATCCCGCGCACCAGGGCCCGGTAGTCGCCCCCTGGAACGAAGCAGATGTCCTGGCTCTCGGATTTGGTCGCGGTGGGCAATGCTGCTTCGGCGGCGAGCGCGCGGATTTCGGGCTTGGAGAGGTCGCCCAACGGAAAGTCCGTGTGCTCGAGGAGGGACCGGGGAATTCCCCACAGGAAATACGACTGGTCCTTTTCCGGATTGGCCCCCCTCAGGAGGCCGGGGCCGTCGGGCATGCCCCGGATGCGTGCGTAGTGGCCGGTGGAAAGCCGCTGGCATCCCAGGTCCCGGGCCCTCTCCCAGAGGGATTCCCACTTGAGGAACGTGTTGCACCGCACGCAAGGATTGGGGGTGCGGCCCGCCAGGTACTCCGAGACGAACACGTCCACCACTTCCCGGCGGAACTGGTCGCGCAGGTCCAGGACGAAATGGGGGATGGCCAGTTTCTGGCAAACCCGCATGGCGTCCACGGCGTGGTCGGCCGTGCAGCACGCCTTGTCGGGGGAATCCCCGTCGCAGCCGGAATCCCAGAGCTTCATGGTCAGGCCCAGCGTCCTGGCTCCGGCGCGCACCCGGAGGAGGGCGGCGACGGAACTGTCGACACCGCCGGACATGGCCACCGCTTCCAGTTCGTCTCCCATCGGTGGACCGCAAGATAGCTGGCCCCCGCCGCCTTGGCGGGAACTCGACGCGTGCCTAGGTGGGCTGGTGCCGGGCGGTGTGGCCCTCGACCAGGTAGAGCGCGTCTTCCGCGACGTTCGCGGACAGGTCGGCCATCCGTTCCAGGTTCTTGGAGATGCGGATGAGCTCCAACCCGGTCTCCACGAGTTCGCGGTCCTCCTTGATGGCCCCGATCACCAACCGCGTCATCTCCCGGTTGAGCGCGTCCATGCGATCGTCGCGGGCGATGGTCCTGCGGGCGAGGTCCGCGTCGCGGACCAGGAACGACTTCACGGAGTCGGCGACCATGGAACGGGCCAGGATGCACATCTCGGGGAGCTTGAGCAGGTCGGGCGGGGTTCGCAGGCCGGAAAGGCGGATGGAGGACTCCGCGATGTTCACCGCGTGGTCGCCGATGCGTTCCAGATCCACCACGATGTCCTGGGCCGAGAGGACCTGCCGCAGGTCGCTGGCCACCGGCTGGTGGAGCGCGATGAAGTCCACGATCATCTCGTCCAGCTTGTTCTGGTCGATGTCGATGTCCTTCTCGCCCGAAAAGACCCCTTCCGCGAGGGACGGGTCGCTGTTGTTCAAGCTGTCTTCCGCGGATTCCAGGACGCCGTCGACATGCGCCGCCATCTGGGCGAGCGCGGCCAGGAGTTCTTCCAGGGACTTTTCGAAGTGTCTTTCCATTTCCTTCGCTCCTTCAGCCGAACCGGCCGGTGATGTAGTCCTCTGTCCGCTTCTGCGAGGGACTGGTGAAGATCTTCTGGGTCTGCCCCGTCTCGACCATTTCCCCCATGTAGAAGAAGGCGGTCGTGTCGGAGATCCGGGACGCCTGGTGCATGGAATGCGTCACGATCACGATGGTGTAGGTCTCCCTGAGCTGCCAGATCAGTTCCTCGATCTTGGCGGTGGCGACGGGATCGAGAGCGGAGGCGGGTTCGTCCATCAACAGCACCTCCGGATCCACCGCGATGGCCCGGGCGATGCACAGGCGCTGCTGCTGTCCCCCGGAGAGTCCCAACCCGGACTTGGAGAGGTCGTCCTTGACCTCCTCCCACAGGGCCGCCCGCCGGAGCGAACTTTCCACGATCTCCTCGAGCCGTCTCTTGTCCTTGATGCCGTGGACCCGGGGACCGTAGGCGACATTCTCGAAGATGGACTTGGAGAAGGGATTGGACTTCTGGAAGATCATCCCCACCTTTCGCCGCAGGAGGACCGGATCGACGCCGGGGGCGTAGACGTCCTCGCCGTCGACCTCCACGACCCCCGCTATCTTCGCGGATTCGATCAGGTCGTTCATGCGGTTCAGGCAACGCAGGAAGGTGCTCTTCCCGCACCCCGAGGGCCCGATCAAGGCGGTGACCCGGTTCTCCTCGATCTCCAGGTCGATGTGCCGCAGCGCGTATCTCTGGCCGTAGTGGACGTTCAGATCCGCCGCGCGGATCTTGGTCGGGGGCGAAGCATGGTGGATGGTGTCCAAGATGGCTCCGCCCCCATTCACTTCTAGAACATCACCTGCGCACGCAGAGTGAGCGCGTCGTCGTCGATGTTCTTGGAGAGGTCGCTCTTCGCCGTATAGAGGCCGGTCTTGGCGACACCATTGGCCCAACCGTCCAAAGCCGGATCGTTGGTGGTTTCGTTGTTCACGAAGTCGTAGAACAGGCTGACCTTGAGATTGCCGTTCACCAACCAATTCACGCCGATGGTGTTGGTGGTGTAGGCGATGTCCGTGGCGCTGAAGCCCTTGGCCTTCACGATCCCGTTGCCCGAGACGTCGGTGTTGGGGTCGAAGTAGTCGAAGCGGTAGACGAGCTGCAACTGGGGCAGGAGGGCCACCGGATTCACGATGCCCGAGACGTAGAAGCCCAAGGTGTTGCGGATGTCCGGGATCGCGTTGTAGCCCGATCCGCCGGTGGTCAGGATGGTTCCGGGGGCGGCGCCGGTGTAGATGTTGAGCGAGCCGGAGTTCCCGACGATCTTGCCCTGGTAGTACTCGCCCAGCAGCTTGAGGCCGAGCACATGGGGGATCGCGTAGTTGCCCTGCAGGTCAACCCCCAGGATTCCCGTGTTCAGGTCCTGGCGGAAACGCCCGGTCACGGTCACGAAGGAATCGTTCCGGAATTCCCGGATGGATCCCCCGTTGGTGTTGTCGGTCAGGATCTTCTCGTCGAAGTAGTACGAGACGCCGCCGCTGGCCGCAAGACCCAGGTCGGGGGCAGCGGTGGCGAAGCCCAGTCGTCCCACGAAGTTCCTGGGATCCTGGGTGGCGCTCCAGTCGGTGAGGACCGACTGCTGGTTCTGCCCGTTCAACCAGCCGATCTTGGCGTTGAGGGGAAAGGCGCTGGAAGTGTAGCCGGCGACCAAGCCGAGCCCCTTCTCGCCGTTGAACACGGTCTTGTTCTCGTAGCGGGAGCGCTCGATGTTTTCCATGCCGGCGGACGAATTCCCGATTTCGAAGCCGAAGGGGATGTCCTGGATGCCACCGCGCACCCAGCCGGCCTTCTGCCACTGCTCGGTGTACTGGAAATACGCGTCCTTGGTCTGGAACTTGGACTCGATGAAGTCCGGTTGCCACACCAGCTCGGACCCGTTGCCCGCGTTGTAGTCGAACTTCAGGCGCGCGCGCCGCAGCGACCAGGCGCCCTGCTTCTGCGAGTAGCTCTGGCTCGAACCACCGGTGGTGGACGAAGAGATGTTGGTGTCCGTGGAATACACGTACTGGAACTGGGCGAATCCACTCACCTTGAGCTTGGACAAGGCGCCGACGATCGCCTCCGTGCGGAGGAGGCCGCTGTTCAGGCTGTCGACCTTTACGGCGACCGAATCCGGCACCTGGGCCTGGGCTCCGGCCAAGGCGGCGAGGGCCAAGGCGATGGTGATCTTGCTTCCGTTCATTGTTGCTCCATTGGTGATGGGAGTGTGGGCGTTCCTCTTCGGGAATCGTAAAGAGGCCAATCGGATGTTTCCCGGATGTTTCAGGCGGGTTGCTATCGTCTCATTGCACCGGGCGTTCCCGCAACCCTGTTCCAACGCGGTTTCGGGGCGGTTCCCGCCACGTCCGCCCGGTGCTAGATTGCCACCGGTATGGCAACAGAAAGAATACTTGTCCTGGAAGACGACCCCGACATCCTGGACCTCACCTTGCACGCCCTGCGCAAGGCGGGATATCGGACCTTCGCCGCGCGCACCGGATCGGAAGCCCTGTCCATCCTGTCCGACGAGCGCCTGGAGCTCGCCATCCTGGACGTCATGCTCCCCGACCTGCCCGGAACCGAAATCTGCCGCCGCATGCGGGAATCCGAGCGCCACCGGGCCGTTCCCGTGGTCTTCCTCACCGCCCGCACGGAAGAACACGACCGCATCTACGGCTTCTCGGTGGGGGGGGACGACTACGTCGCCAAGCCCTTCTCGCCCCGGGAACTGGTCGCGCGGGTCCAGGCCATCCTGCGCCGGACCACCGGTTCCATCTCCGGCGAGCGCCTGCGGGTGGGCGACCTCGCGGTGGACCTGGATCGGCGCCAAGTGCACATCGGTGAATCGCCGGTGAACCTCACCTTCAAGGAATTCGAGGTGCTGCGCGCGCTGGTGGTGGCCAAGGGTCGGGCCGTGGAGAGGCTCCACCTGCTGGAGGAGGTCTGGGGGATGGAAAGCACCTCGGGCCCCCGTTCCGTGGACGTCGCCATCACGCGGCTGCGGGAGAAGCTCGGAACCTACTCCAAGTGCGTGCACACCGTGACGGGATTGGGCTACCAATGGGATCCGGATCGCTGGGAGGTCTGAGGATGGAGATCCAGCTCAACGGGGACCCGAAACGGATCGAGGGGGATTCCGACATCCTCTCGCTGGTCGGCTCGCTGGGACTGGACCCGAGCTGGGTGGTGGTGGAGCACAATCTCCACGCCTTGGACCGGTCCCTATGGAGCGGGACTCCGCTGGCGGAAGGGGACCAGGTCGAGATCGTCCGCTTCATGGGCGGCGGCTGAGCCGCCGGGATGGCTGAACGGCGGATCCGGAGCGTCCCCGCTTCCGTGCGTGCCACCGACCTGGTGGCGAGCGCCGTCCTGCGTTCCGGGGGCTGGATCGCCCCCCTCGTGCTCGCCTCCAGCGCGGCCTGGCTGGTGGCCCAGACGCTCGGGAACGGGAAACCCGGCGGATGGAGCCGCGTCCTGGGATGGGTGGCGGGTTCCGCCGCACTGGGAACCACCGGAGTCCTGCTCGCCACCGGGCCCGCGCTCGCGGTCGCGCTGCTTTCGCGCCACATCCGCGCGAGCTCCCTCATCCGGTCTACCGCCGCCCTGCCCCTCGCGGTTCCGGCCTTCGTGCTCCTTCACCTGGTCGCGCCGTGGATTTCCGAAACCACCGGACTTCCCGCCCGAAATCCCGCCTGGGCGGTGCTGGCGCTGGCCTGGGGGATGGGAATGCCGCTGTGGCTTGCCTTCTCCGACGCGCTGGACCGCAAGACCATCCAATCCTGGACGGAAGGGGCACTCGCCTTGGGGGCCCATCCTGGACAGATCCTGACAAACCTGTCCCTGCCCGCGGCCCGCCCGGGCCTCCTGGCGGCGCTTCTGCGGGCCGTGGCCCGCGCTTCCGGGGAGACCATGGCGGTGCTCCTGGTGTCCGGAGGCTTCTCCTCCACGGGCGGCTCTCCGACCGCGGGGGTCGCCCTGGTCCGGGATCTGCCGAACGCGCTCCATGGCGGCGAACTCTGGTGCGACCTGATGCGCGGGGCGTTGCTCCTGGGCCTGTGGGCCATGGCCCTGCACGCCATCGCGCAACGCCTGGATCCGCGATGGATCGACACGGAGGCGGAATGAGGTTTCCCGCGCGATCCGCCCTGGCCGTCCTGGTGGTTTTCCTCGACCTGCCGGTGCTCGCCCTGTTGGTCAACACCGCGAGGCTGCTGGTTCCTCCCTCGCCGCGAATCGTGCGTCTGGGCGACGGCTCGCGGTTCCTGGCGGTTCCGCTCTCCCCGAGCCGACTGGAGCGGTCCCGGGGGCGCCTGCCCGTCCTCCTCTGCGACGGCTCCGTCCGGGACCTCCCACGGATGCCGGCATCCATGTCCGTGGACACGGAAACCTGGCTGGTCCGCCGCGACGACGGCCCTCTCCTCATGGGTCGGCTGTCCGGGGTGGTGACCGAGGACGGGGACACCCTCGAGGGGGAAGCGGCGCGACGGGCGCTGGAGACGATGCCCGCCCGGCTCGGGCGCGACCGGGACAGGCTCGCGCGCCAGGTTCGGACCGCCCGCGGCGATGTGCCCTCCGAACCGGCGGCGCGGAGGATGGACATCTTCGAAGCGAACGATCGCCGCGTGGTCGCCTTGTTCTCCGACCTGGACGGCACGGTGCGCACCGCGCGCCTTTCCTCCATCCGCGAGGCCCAACGCGCTCCGTCCGGACGGCTCGACGGAATCCGTCAAGCCGTTCCGAACCTGGGGCGCCTCGTTCTCCAGGCCCCCGACGCGTGGGACGGAGGGGGACTGGAACCGGTCGTGGCGGGGACCCTGGCGCTGGTCCTCCTCTCCGGCCTGGTGGGAGGCCTTCCCGCGCTGCTCGCCGCCCTGCAACTGGCGGACCGCACCGACCCCGGTCTGCGCACGCGGTGGGTGCGCAACTCCTCCGAATGGTTCGCCGCCGTCCCCGGCGTGGTCTGGGGCGTGATCGGTGCGGGCGTCCTGGTGGGCGGCATGGGCGTGCGCCTGGACACGATCTTCGCCTCGGGAGCCCGTTGGGGAGAGGGGGGGATGCTCTGGGGCGCGATCACCCTGGGCGCGCTCTCGGCCCCGGTCACCCTGGCGAGGGCGATGTCCGCGATCGACCGGGTCCCCCGCTCCTGGCGAGAGATCGCCCGCTCCTGCGGCGCCACGAGGTGGCAGGTCCTGCGCCGGGTCATCCTTCCCACGGCGGCCAGGGGTTTGATGGGCGCGTGGTTTTCCGGACTGGCGCGGGCGGCCGGGGAGACGGCTCCGCTCTTCCTCGTGGGAGCGGCCCGCACCATCGGGCGATCCGGAGTCGGGCCGGCGCCGGCCTTGTCCCTGTCCGGAAGTTTCCTGCACCTGGGTGTGCTCGCCTGCGATCCCCCCTGGCCGTCGACGGACGGGGAACTGGGCCGTCCCTTGGCCTTCCTTTCGCTCTCCCTCCTCGCATCGCTTTGCGTGGGGCTGGAGTACGTCGCCGTACGGCTGCTCCAGCGCCGGGAACCCGAGACCATCCGATGATCCACCCTGCCCTGCACCCGAACGACCCCGGCGACGTGGTGCACGTGGAGTTCCGCGGATGGACGGTGCGGTTCGCCGGTCGGGATCTGCTGCGGTGGATCGACCTGGAGATCCCGAAGGGGAGGATCGTGGCGTTGGTGGGTCCGGCCGGATCCGGCAAGAGCGTCCTGCTCTCCTCCGTCAACCGCCTTCTCGCGGGGCGACCGGGCGTGGAGACCAGCGGGGGCGTGTTCCTGGACAAGGATCCCCTGTGGGGCCGCGGGATCGACGACCTTTCCCTGAAGCGCCGGACGGGGACCGTGTTCCGCGACGCGGCGGTCCTCCCCGGGTCGGTCCATCGCAACATCGCGTTTCCGCTCCTCCTGGACGGGTGGAAGCCGGGACCGCGGCTGGACGACGCCGTGGAGGCCGCGTTGCGGTCCATCTCGGCCTGGGACCGCCTGCGCGACCACCTGCAACGGCCCGCCCGGGGCCTCCGCGCGGGAATGCGCCAACTGGTGAACCTGGCCCGCGCCGCCGTGGGACAACCGGAGGTCCTCCTGCTGGACGAGCCCTGCGGGGACCTGGACCCGCGGGAGACGGATATCGTCGAGCGCGCGCTCCTGGACCTCTCCGGTTCCCGGACCGTGATGCTCGCCACCCACAACCTCGCCCAGGCGTCCCGCCTGCCGCACCGCGTGGCCTTCCTCCTGGACGGCAAGCTGGAGGAGTACGGCCCCACCGACCGCGTCTTCCAGCGCCCCATGCGGGGCAGCACCGAGGACTACCTTTCGGGCCGCTTCGGATAGGGTTCCCACACAAGCATGTCGAAACAAACAGCAGACGAATTGCGCCAACTCGCCTCCCTCCTGGAACGGCAGGGCGAGCGGGTCCTCCGGCAGGCGACGGCGGCCTGTTCCATCTTGACGAATTCCGTCTCCAAGCCCGCCGACCCCAAGGCGCTCGAGGACGACATCGATCGCGAGGAGGTGGTCCTGGAGGAGGAGTGCCTGCGCATCATGGCCCTGCACCATCCGGTGGGAGGGGATCTGCGCGCCCTGGTCACGGTCCTGCGCGCCAACGGGGACCTGGAGCGCATCGCCGACCACGCATTGAGCGTCCTGGAGGCGTCGCCCAACCTGTCCGGGCCGGTCGGCGACGCCCTTTCGCTCCTCTCCTCCCGGATCCTCTCCATGCTGGGCCGCTCCCTGCACGCGCTCGGGGAACGCGATTCCCGGGTCGCCCAGTCGGTGCTGGACGAGTCGCCCTCCATGCGGGCCCTGTCCAGGGCCACCTGGAGCCACGCGCGGACCCGCGCCGGCAGCGGCGAAGCCGCCGACATCGACCATTCCTTCCTGGAGATCCGCATCGGGCAGGACCTCCGGCGCATCGGGGATCTCGCCTGCAACCTCGCCGAGGACGTGCTCTACTGGGAAGACGGGAAGATCGTGCGGCACGGAGGCGTCGGGCCTTAGGGGACCGCGGGGATTGGTACCTTTCCCGGCCTTTCCACGGAACCACCAAAGGAACCCTCCATGGCAGCACCGAACCAGTCCCTCGTCGAGTCCCTGAGTTCCATGCTCCCCCTCTTCCTGGTCTTCGGCGGCGCGATGTGGTTCTTGTCCATCCGCCCGGCCATGAAGAAGCAGAAGGAAGCGGACCAGCTCCAGAAGAACCTCAAGAAGGGAGACCGCGTCCTGACCCAGGCGGGATTCTTCGCCGAGGTCGAGAGGGTCCAGGAAAACGGCAACGTGGTCCTGCGCCTCTCCGAAGGCGTGAAGCTGGAGTTCCAGCGCCAGGCCATCGTGTCCAAGGTCCAGGAGGGGTAGGCATGGCGGTGCTTCGGGTTCTGACCTGGGGTGATCCGGTCCTGCGCAAGATTTCGCGCCCCGTGGAACCCGAGGAGTTCGACGACGCCTTCCGCGCCTGGTGCGACGATCTTGTGGAAACCATGTACGAGGCCGATGGCGTGGGCTTGGCCGCGGTGCAGGTGGGACGGCCCATCCGCGTGCTGGCCGTGGACACGGAGTTCCGGGAAGGTGGTTCCAAGAGCCCTGTCGTGTACGTGAATCCGGTCCTGGAACCGGCCGCGCCCGATTGCGTCATGGACGAGGGTTGCCTGTCGGTCCCGGGAGTCCGCGGAAAGGTCAGCCGTCCCGAGAAGGTCCACGTCTCCTGGCAGGACGTCCACGGGGATTTCCACCGGCGCGAAGGCCTGGAGGGGTTGGAGGCGCGCTGCCTCCTGCACGAGATGGACCACCTGGAGGGCATCCTGTTCGTGGACAAGATCTCGCCGGTCGCGCGGAGCCTGGTCCAGGGCAAACTGCGCAAGCTCGCGCAGACCTCCGGGAAGTGATCCTCCTCCTCGGAGCCGCCGCTTCGATCGCGATGGCGTTCGATTCCCCCGACGAGGCGAGACGCCTGCTGGCCCAACCGCCTCCCGTCGCGGACACCACACCCTCGCGCCAGGTGCGGGTCGAGGTGTTCGAAGGCGCGGGTCCCCTGGATCTCCGGCTGAAAGGGCCGTGGCAGGTGGAGGGGAGCGACACTCCGGATCGCATCCCGGACGGGTCCGTTCTCCACGTCCGGCGGGAGGGCGAAAGGGTCGGGATCTCCTGGCCGTCCGGATCGGGTCGCTTCGCCGAAGCGGCCATCGGGGGGGGGGACCGTTTCTGCATCGGAACCAAGTGCTTCCGGGGCGAGGTGCACGTGGTCCCCTGCGGGTCGGGTCTGGCCGTCGTGGACCACCTGGGGCTGGAGGAGTATCTGCTGGGTGTCCTTCCCGGGGAGATCGGCCGGAAGCTGGACCCGCGGTTCTTCGAAGCCGCGAAGGCGCAGGCGGTGGTGGCCCGCACCTACACCCTGCGCTCGCTGGGGCAATACTCCGGGAAGGCGTGGGACCTGCGCAACGACACCCGCGACCAGGTCTACGACGGGGCTTCCGGGGAGGACACGCTCTGCTCGCGGGCGGTGCGGGAAACCTCCGGCCGGATCCTGGTGGATACGGGAGGCCACCCCATCGACGCCTACTACCACTCCGGCTCCGGAGGGCACACCGCCTGCATCCGCGACGTCTGGCCGCAGAAACCGGTCCAACCCTACCTGTGCGGCGTCGCCGACACCGCTCCCGACGGACGGGCCTGGGGCGGAGCCGCACCCACCGGATCGTGGACGGAATCCTGGACCGTGGCGGAATTGAACCAGGCGGTGCGACGGGATCTGTCGGAAGCGCTCGGAAAGACCGTCGATCCGGGCGAGGTCCGGTCGCTGCGCCTGGAAGGGCGCGATTCCTCCGGCAGGGCGGCCAAACTGGTGGTGGAGGCGAAGAACGGCACCTTCGAGGTGGCGGGCGACCGCATCCGCTGGGCGCTGCGGCGCCACGGCGAGGGGCGGCCCATCCTCCGCAGCACGCGCTTCGAGCTGAGACGGGAAGACGGCAGGTACGTGGCCGAGGGGACCGGAAACGGCCACGGCATCGGCCTTTCGCAGAACGGCGCCATGGGCCGCTCCTGGGCCGGCCAGTCCTGTGCACAGATCCTGTCCGCCTACTATCCCGGAACCTTCCTGAGGAACCTCCCATGACCTTGGCCGAGACCGTCTCGCGTCGCCGCACCTTCGCGATCATCTCCCATCCCGACGCGGGCAAGACCACCCTGACGGAGAAGCTCCTGTGGTACGGGGGCGCCATCCGCGAGGCGGGGATGGTGCGGGCCAAGCGGGGTCGCAAGGCCGCGACCTCGGACTGGATGGAGATCGAGCGCCAGCGGGGGATTTCCGTGACGAGTTCCGTCATGAGCTTCCCCCACGACGGCCACCACCTGAACCTGGTGGACACCCCGGGCCACGAGGACTTCTGCGAAGACACCTTCCGGGCCCTGGCGGCCGTGGACAGCGCGGTGGTGCTCATCGACGGCGCCAAGGGCGTGGAGCCGCAGACCCTGCGGCTCATGGAGGTCTGCCGCATGCGCAAGACCCCGGTCATGACCTTCATCAACAAGTGCGACCGCGACATCCGCGACCCCCTGGAACTCTTCGACGAGATCGAGCAGTCCCTGGGCCTCCCCTGCGTGCCCCAGACGCTGCCGTGCGGGTCGGGCGTCAGTTTCCGGGGCGTCTACAGCCTGCGGGACGGCGCCTTCCACTCCTTCTCCGAGCGCAGCCAAGACGAACAGGATCGCACCGAGCGCGGCATCCACCGCTTTCCCCTGGAGAGCGCGCAACTGGACCAACTGGGCGGCGAGCGCGAAGCGGGCAGGTTGCGCGAGCTCGCGGCCTTCGCCACCGGCGCCATGCCGGAATTCGACCGAGACGCCTACCTGCGCGGCGAACAGACCCCCGTCTTCTTCGGATCCGCGCTGCACCTGTTCGGCGTGCGCCACCTCCTGGACGCGCTGGTCTCCATCGCCCCCGCCCCGGACCACCGCGAGTCCGACAAACGCACCGTGTGGGCCACCGAGGACGCCTTCACCGGCTTCGTGTTCAAGATCCAGGCGAACATGGACCCCAAGCACCGCGACCGCATGGCCTTCGTGCGCGTCTGCTCGGGCAAGTTCGTGCGCGGCGAGCGGGTCACCCACGTGGCCTCGGGCCGCGAGATCCGGCTCGCCGCCCCCACCACCTTCGTGGCCCAGGACCGCTCGCTGGTGGACGAGGCGTGGTCCGGAGACATTGTGGGCATCCACGACCCGGGTGTCTTCCGCATCGGGGATACCCTGACTTCCGGCGAAAAGCTCCAGTTCGAAGGCATCCCCGAGTTCAGCCCGGAGCACTTCGCCCGCGTCCTCTCCAAGAATCCGCTGCGCTCCAAGCAACTCGCCCAAGGGCTGGAGCAACTCACCCAGGAGGGGGCCGCCCAGATCTTCACCCCGTTCTCCGGACCGCACCAGATCCTGGGGGTGGTGGGCCGCCTCCAGTTCGACGTGATCCAGTTCCGCCTCTCGGGCGAGTACGGCGCCGAATGCGCCTTCGAGCCGGTCCCGGTGTGGGCGGCGCGCTGGGTGACGGGCGACGAGGACTCCGTGAAGCTCTTCAAGGAACAGAATCTGTTCGACTGCGCCGTGGACCGCCACGGCGGCCTGGTGTACCTGCCGTCCCACGAGTTCAAGCTGAGGCTGGTGAAGGAGAAATGGCCGAAGCTGGCGTTCGAGGCGGCAAGGCGCTAGGAGCTGAAGCGCTGGGCGCTGCGCGGCTGTCGCCGAACGTGGCGCCGTCTGGCCGTGAGAGACCACCCCGTCCAGCTGCGCTGGCCACCCCTCCAGAGGAGGGGAATTTTCGCTGCAGAGGACGCCACCGTAGGCCCCTTGTCAATTCCCCTCCTTTGGAGGGGTGCCCCGAAGGGGTGGGGTGGTCGTTCCATG